>Ga0247770_1002320_pt1 | contig 10790 bp, 8 predicted proteins | sample UWRJL136409B6_FD_179943 | JGI IMG/M metagenome (GOLD analysis project Ga0247770, IMG submission 179943) | Plant litter microbial communities from Arlington Agricultural Research Station in Wisconsin, United States - UWRJ-L136-409B-6 | ecosystem: Environmental > Terrestrial > Plant litter >... | reverse complement strand
GCACTCCACGACCGCACCGAGTAACGCCGGATGTGCGGATACAGCCAGTGTGAGGATCCACAGCTCGCAGGGTATGTTTGGTGCGGTGTACAACAAAGATATCGCGAGTCCATCGTACTCGACTTGGGCATCAAAGGCGACGAATACCGCCGTGTCGGGGAGCTGTGGCGGCGGGTCGGGATCGGGGTCGCCGCCGGTGGTGGTCACCTCGGTGGTGGCGTTGCCGCCGAGACCGACCGTGTCGGTGGGGCCAATTGTACCGGCTTGTGCGAGGAGTTATAGGGTTGTGGCGGGGGATTATTGCTACAAGATTGCGACCGAGAATGGGTTGACGCTGGATCAGTTGTTTCAGATGAATCCGGGGCTGAACTGCGAGCCGTTGCAGATTGGGGTTGTGGTGTGTTTGCGGCGGTAGAAGATGTTGAATCCAAGTTGTCTCTCAATCTCTTGCCAGAGTCAAATGAAGCCTGTGTATGGTAAGCCCAGACGCACTGTGTTATGGATGCACCTGAACCGGAAACGGCGTAATGACCCTCGAGGTTCAGCTTCTTAACTGTGAGATCGGGGATACCGGGTGAGCTATATCTGGTATTCGAGAGTGCTGCTCGCTGAGGAGCTGCGACCGACAAAACGTTAACGAAAAACTGGGACGAGATAATATCGGGACGGCGAATGTCGAGCTGAGAATCTGTGAGTCGAGCGTTGGGCAGCTCAAGAGGTCAGTTGCTGGCCACCTGCCCTTGAAAGTGGGTCTCCTCAGCCGTTCCTGCCCTCAGCGCAGAAGCCACCGGGAAGAAGAGCAAGGTAATCGCCCTCTTGTGAGTTCTGCGAAACAAATCCATATCTAGCGTCTCACGTAGTTGCGAATCTTTTCAGAGTGATCATGTTGTCGACAGCGAACTGAAAATCGACAATACTTGGAGTCCTCGCGGGCCTCGGCGTTTTCGTCACGTATTCATACCAAGCCAGAAACGAGGCGTACACGTGGTCTTCTGCCACATCTCTTGCATCTTCGAGGTCTATAAGACTTAGATGCTTATTACCAAGAACTTGGTAGATGAGAATATCAGCGAACAGCGTATGCCAGAACGATAATGATCGGTTGAGAATGGCTGCCGTCTGATGATTGCCAGCACCACAACTCTCAGCGTCAATCCTCGCGAGTGACATCCAACCTCGCAGTGTCGCCTCTATATCATAATCATACTCCATCTGGCCGCCGAAAGCGGTGAGTTGATCCAGCAGGATTGCTGTTGTTCGAACAGTAGCCGGATCGAGCACGATCCAGTCAGCCTTTTGGCCACCGGAAGCCTCATACTCGGGTAACCGCACACTGCGATCGATATGCACCTGATGGGCCACGCTCCAGTCTGGCACGAATGACGGTAAGCGATACGAGGTCTCGCAGTACTTGCGTGCTCGGCTCAGAATATTCAGGTTGCAGGACTCACTTCATGGGTATCAGTCTGGTAAGGCAGGTGAGCCAGACCCATAAAACAGTGACAAGTTAGAGGTGCATGCGAATATAGCAACAACACCCGTATAAAGACACTTGGCTCAGTGGCCATGGCTAAACAGCTTAGTCCTGGCTCATCACCTTCTCGTTGATCCTCTTCCTCTAAGGGCAGGGGGATATTTGAGGGGAACATTTTGAAATAGGTTAACCAACGTTATTTAAATAATGTCGAACTGCAGCGGCAGTTCTTGGCGCTCAGGCGCGCAGGCGCCTTACCGCTCCAGGCTTGGCTGGAGCGCAGGGGCCTTGGATCATGTGCTCTCCCCACACACAGGGAGCTTCCATTTGTATATAACTGGGGAGTGCGAAGCACTCCCCTTTTCTACCAAATCAAGTCACTTTGCAACTGCACTTCCGCTGCTCCTGAGCCCCTCGTTCCTCAGCCAAAACGTTCCACAAATAAAGCACCCTAACTTGCCTGTAAAAATCACCATAGCTATGTTAAAGATGTAACACAAAGCTATCGTATAAGGTTGTGTCAGAAACACGATACACTAGATTGCAATTGCGTGACGTATTGCTGGTCCGCGTCTGCCCGGCAGAGCTAGAGAACGCCTATTATAATTATGTACAGCGGCAAGGCTATTAGGCCAGTTCAGTCTAGCTGCTATCACCAGAGCTCACCTGAGCTACGTTCTATTCAGTTCGAATAATAACACCTCAGCTCGTATATAGTTCCGACCACGCAGTGCCAGAACCCCCTCCGCACAACACTATTTTTTATCAATTCATATAAAGCAATCTCGCGCCACTAACTAACAAAGGAAGGGAGTTGTATCAAAGTTACTACAATATATACGCTAATGTGAATTTTCCAGGAGCTTTACGATGTCCTTATAACCTCTATGACTAGCCCATGAAAGTGGTGTCCGGCCAGTAATATCTTTCGCGTCAACATCAACCTTCCCTGTGCCCAATAATAGTTGTATAATAGCTTTGTGTCCCCGAGAAGCAGCCATGATAAGTGGTGTCCGGCCGTCATTATCTTTCACGTCAACATCAACCTTCCCTGTGTCCAACAATAGTTGTATAACAGCTTCGTGTCCCATTGAAGCAGCCCATGAAAGTGGTGTCCGGTCGAAATTATCTTTCACGTTAACATCAACCTTCCCTGTGCCTAATAATAGTCGTATAACAGCTTCGTGACCCATAGAAGCAGCCCATGAAAGTGGTGTCCGGCCGTATCCATCCTTCGTGTCAGCATCGACCTTGTCCATGCTGAGAACTCGCCTGATAATCACTTCGTCGCCATTCTTGGCAGCGGACCGCAGCAGTCTCCGGATAATATTATCTGCCGAATGAGCTATGCTCCCCTCTTTCCAAAGCCAGCTAGCCACTTCTTCTTTCCCACTACAGATAGCGTAGGATATTGGTGTCACTCCATTTATGTCCTCCAAGTCAGCGCGGGCGCCGGCCTTGACTAGTAGTTGAACGACAGCCGAGTGTCCGTTCAAAGCGGCGTATGACAACGGCGTTCGGCTATAGATATCTCTTGCCTCAGTCTTCGCGCTTCTGTGAATCGACAGTCTGGCAAGGTGTTTGAGTCGAGTTCGCGGGCCCTTTAACAACAACTTGACGACATCACCGAATCCGTTCTCTGACGCCCATGAGAGTGCCGACCGCCCATACCTATGATCACGAGAGTTTGCCTCAACGCCATCTTCTTGGAGTAGTTTCCTCACTACTGAAACAATTCCGAAATAGGAGGCAAGCATGAGGGTGGTGAAGCCCTCAGGAAAGTCCCCACGAGCGTTTGGCCAGTAGACTCTAAACCATGTAAGACAACGCCCGGAGTTCGTATCACAGATTCCGAAAAGTGAGTCTGTGACCGCAGCATCGTCTGCGGTACATGAAAGTCGGAAGTGGAGGGCCCAGCCTTTGGCAGAGTAATCAAGGAAGACGTGATCGTGAAGATATTGGGACAACTTGTCGGGGTCATTGAGTGGTTTTGTCTCGAAATCATTGAAGAGGAGGTGCCAAGCGGAAATTTGCCACAGAACGCGATGGCATTCTTGTAGTCTCAGTGACGATTTCCATTTGAGTCGACCGTCATGATCACTCTTGGATCTGCCGTGAATCAGGAACTCCTTCGCGGATTGGTGAAGGAGATAGACTCTAGAGTCTATAATGGATACGAAGAGCCCGCATAGTTCTCTGACGTGCTCGCGGAAACGTTCCTCTGGATTGAGGTGGAGGTTATTGTAGGACCGATGATCTTCTCGAAGAGTTAAGGCCAGGGCCATTTCGGCTAGAGTTAATGGTCGTGTTGCTGCGACCACAATGCTCAGTAGCTTCCTCGCTTCGATAAAATCGCGGCTCCTTTCCAGAATCCTTTCATACGCGTCGTCAACAGTTTGTGGAAGGAGGGAGGCGACCTTCCCTATGCCATCGTGATCGATACTGGTATCGGTCTGGATCAAATCCAAGGTAAGATGAACCCACAGGTAAGTCCGGTTAGGGTTACGCAGAAGTCCCGCCAAGAGCAGGTCTGCATCATCCGGTTCCAACTGCAGCAACCTTTGGATGTCTTGAACCCTGGTGTGTATATAGACGTCGATCTCTCTCGTAATCTTTTTCACCTCGCTCTCGCTTTCCCCTCTGAGACGAATGACTGGCTGGCTTGCGATGTCGAGAGGTTGGAATTCCTGTCTGATCTTACGAACGGGTCGACTTGTTATGAGAAACTTCAAATGACGTTGATGTTGCTCGGTGCGCTGAAGAATTTGCACAACGCGTGGCTGAGCTGGAACCGTGCTTGATCTTCACATTCATCAAACGCGTCAAGAATGCAGACAATCTCGCCAGCATTTGTATCCTGTGCGACAGTGAGCAGGAGCTCCCAGAGTTCGCCGAATGAGTCGGTAAGACGATCTCCGTAAGTTTCAAATCGCTCAACAATCTTGTCAGAAAACAGCGTTTTTCTCGTGTAGAAGAGCTGATGTAGGATGCAGGAAAGGGCTCCCTTCGCGCTTCGCTGATCTTCGAAATCGTCCTTGAAGAAGAAATAGCAAGTGGTTCTGGATTCCGTAGTTGGGAGCTCATGGTCGACCAGATACTTTGCCAAGACGGACTTTCCGCATCCAGGATCTGCGGATGCCCAGAGTATCTTTGACGATGCGCTTTCTTGCCACTGCTTAAAGAGCTCGTGCTTAACGAACCACTCACAGGTCCCTGAGACTCGATCTGGGTTCCTGTCCTTTCTGTCTCGGTAAGGCGAAGTATGAAGGTTCTTGAGGATGACTATTTTCCGATCTGCTAAGGATCGGCATTCCCGCGGGTCCGCGGGCCTCACGGGGGCCGCGTGATATTCCTCATGGGCCGCGCAGATCTCCTTGAGCTTTCCTAAAACGACATGGCAGTTTGCATCTCCCTTGCGAAATTTAACCATGTCGGAGTGATTCTCGTTGATCGCAAAGACAGACGTCGGGTTGTTCCTATACAGGCCTCGAGTGGCGGAATCGGGAGTCACGAGGATGGTTTCCGGTCCGGTCCTGGCAAAAGATCCGTCTACCTGCTTCTACGAACATCATCAGCCTGTGCTGCACAAACAGGGCATCATCGGTACTCACAGCAACGGTTGGCGAAGTCCTGGTTTCATAGCCCCAGAAGAGCTCCATCCTCCCGCGCCTAGCCACTTCGAAGAAGCAGTCATCTAGGCGCTGCAGGTAGTCTGATGAAACTGTCAAGTCGTCCACGAGGCCCCTGTTAGGTTGCCCGCTGACCATGGACATGAGGGCCTGCGTCTCCATGCCGCGGGATGGCGCGCCAAAGAGGATAGCACCGACCACATGGTGGATGATCTGGTGCTCTCGTCCAAGCATCTCCTTAAAGACAATACCGCCCAGGCTGTGGGTTAAAAAGATAAGTGGCTTCGCCACCGGCGATGCGAAGCCCGAGGCTTTCAGATTCTCGGCGAGGAAGGAAGCGAGGTCGGCGATGGTCTGAAACGAATTACTTTCGAGCAGCCTCGTATCGTAGCCGAAAAGGATGGCTCGGATTGCGGGAAACGCTCTTGGCAAGGCATCCCTGATCCACATCCAACTTCCGTCTCGACTGCCTTTGGGCTGCCACGACCCGAATGGGTGGGAAGCCAGCCCAGAGATAGCGATGCAACTGTCCCCGTTAGAGCTCGAATACCTACTGCGGAGGATGAAAAACCTACTCATAACCGTGCTTCAGGGGATCTACATCATTCAGCGGAGTCAGGCCGAAGAAGTGAGTGTCCAGGATCAGCGTGTCGTGGAGGCCGGGGCCTTCGACCGTCCATTCTCCCTGTCCGATTTGTGTTTGGATGGCTGACGGCAATTTTGCGAAAGTCAAGGTTGCGGTTTTAGTTGGAGGCGTTTCCCATGGACTGAGCGACGTAGTCAGCGATTGAACGTGAATGTCATCAGGGCTGATGTTGCTGAATGCCCGGGCCAACGCATCCTGCACAGTCGCTGTATCCATGGCGGCAGCACATCCCCGCAGCCGGAATGTGAGGGGTTTCGTCGATGGCATCTCGGCAGTGGCTTGACGCCATTCAGCGTGTCCAGCAAGCTAGGGCGGGGCGTCGAAGCCGCAACGTAGAGAGCGCGGCATCTACTGATGGTCCATGGAGGAGCGCGAAAGAGATGTTGGGCTTTTCAGGCATGGGACGCGGGGTACGCAGCGTTGGCATTCCCCCAGCCAATCGTAGTTTCCGCTGCTCCACAGGGGAGTGGCTGAGCTGCTGCTTGAATTTGTTTAGCGCGCGTCTTCTGGCTGGCTGTGTGCTCTAACACGTGATAACTCCAACATTCACTCTACCTTTCAATATATAATGCCAATCCGGCACAGGGTTTCGAACAAGACGAACAACGGATTCATCATGACGCCTTTATCGACCTGAAGATCACCAATTCAGTCCCTTCGCATCAACTAAAATAAAACTTCTGCAAACACTTATGCGTCGCAGGGCCAGCCCCCTGAGTCGAGTAATCAACAAACGCCTCAAAACTCGTTGTGGGGCCCTCCTTCGGATCACCAAGCTCCCCCAACCTACCAGCATCACAACCGTCAGCATGGAGCTCCCACAAGGAACCACATATCATGAAGACAAAAAAACTCACCCAACAAATTCTTCAGGAGGTATATTTAGCCGCGCACCGCTCACTATCACCCAACTGAACCACCCCCTCTCCTCGAAACGGCAGTGGATCCACTGGCTGGTCGGCCACAGCTCAAAGTCGTCCGTGACATTGCTACTCTTTCGAACGCATGTATCGCGCTTCTCAGGGACATGCGTTACGTCACTGCAGTCGGCGTTGTTTTCGCAGTACTGAGTACCTCCTTATAAGCATACGTGATTTTGACAAGCGGGTACCCGTTGGGGCGACATACAAGGACAAGCGAGAGCCAAGATTGCTCCGCGCTTGACGCGAGCGGGCTGCATTGCACGAGATGGAAACCAGAACCTTCGGTCAACTGAAATGTATCGTTGGCGGCAACGCTGCTTCGCTCGACAGGTTGCGGCGCGGGAGACGCCACGATCCCCGCGGGTATCGAGGCAAGAGCCAACAAAGTCGCAAGTATTGTTCTGCCCATGTTTGTGATGCAATGGGATGATGATGATGAGATTAGGTTCGAATGAGAACGACAAAAATCCTCGACGACTCGGGGGCGGTACTTATGTTGGCTAAATCCAAATGCGCCTGACCACCGTCCCAGTCATCAACCAAAAGCAGTTGGATCGCTCAAGCGCTCGAAATAGGCCTGGGCCTTCCTATTCGGGCAGTTTCCATCATCGCCAAGCGGGATAGATTACCATCACGTCGGGTATCGCCGTTGTCGGGAGACAACCCTCGCCACTGGTCCTCCCTACGATAAGCTCAACACCACCGCGCACACGGGTAGGTGTGGTTGTCGCTCTGGGGCCAGTTAAGGTACCTGCGCGCCATTTGATTTCTGACGCGGGTGCAAATGAAAAGAAACGCGCGACGGCAGTCAGCCCGCATGAGAAAACCGGTCACCCTTATTAATAATGTGCAAGCGGGAAACACCAGTATAGCCTGATGATGCCATACCTCGAGGCGCTCTAATTAGACTCCAGTCCCAAGGGCCTGGAAATTCCTAGGCGACGGCAGATTTGCGGCGTGTGCATTCCCGTTAAGCTCAGCCCACCGACACTTCATGCAGGCGGCTCCGAAGGGTCGGACTTGTTGCGTTTCGAGATTTTGTTTCATTGGTTTGTTAGAGTCATCGGCGAGCCGTCAAGGTTAAATTAGGATTAAATGTAGGGCACGTCTAGGTGATGTGAAGGCATTGTTCGAGGGTCCTCAAGGCCGGATCCGCAGCCAAGAAACACAGTGGGAACAAGATGTAGGGACGGGGTTGCGCGCTACCTACATATACTGAATTCGTTGGCGACAGCTTCATTCAGAGCGAAGATGACTTGCTAACAAGGCATCTGATAGGGGGGCACCCACGCACTGGCCATTTTACTAGGGGGGCACCCCCCCACATACGGGGTTAGGGTTTTATATGGGTAGAAAATTGATTTAAGTCCGTTTACATCATTGGCCGTTTGTAACATTCAACCTTATGACAATTTTACCATCTTTAACAAAACTTCGACTTCACTCAGGCACCACAACACTAATAACGGTTTGTCGCATCGCTCCAATATGGTTCTTATAGCTAATAAAATGGCTAGACTATGCCCTGAAGTAATTAGAAGCACTAGATTCCCATTTATTGTCGCGTAATTACGGAGTTCCGCAGTTGCAGTAATATTAACCAGTGTAGGGCGGACCGTGATCCCTAATAGCGATAACGACGGTAAGCCGTACTATTACAGTGATGTTAACGGTAAGCCTTACTGTTACAGTGATATTAATAAGGTTCATAAGCCTTTAAAGCCTTCTTCAGAGCCTTCTTCACGTAAGGGCTCGGTTTAGCGTTTACGCAGTGCCTTAAACGCTGTAAGTGTTATACCGCTTAATAGGGTTAATATAGCCTTTAAACTGCCTTTATTCGGTGAATCTGATAGCGATTCTAATAACGGTTCCGAATCTAAGTAAGGCTCCGGTCGCGATTCCGATCTAACATCCCACTCTAAATGGAGTGGGTTTAATACTGACAATAATTACCTTACCTCTAAGAATGAGGCTATTCTTAACCCTCCTTTAATAATTATAACAGCTTCGATTAAAGATTTACAGGCTGCTGTTAACGCCTGGGTGAAGGATAAGGGCTTTACCGTTATAAGGAAGAATGGTTAAGGAAAGAAGAATGGAGCTTATACGCGATATAACTTACTGTGTAATAGGTTTAGCTAGCTTAAATTAAGTAAATCCACTAGATTACGTTAACTAACCTTACGTAAATGCGGCTGTGTGTGGAAGGGGCTGGCAGTTTTATCTTTAATTAAATAGCTGTTTTAAAGCTATAGCGACCTAATATACTAAACTCACAACTACAGACCCTTTATTAACCTTACAGCTTACCCTTAACACTGTAAAATACTTAATAACGTACTTAAAGCTATTACTAACGCTTTAATCTACCCTGGTATCTGTGTAAGAGATGTAGGTAACCTTATTACGATTTAGTTCCTAGATATGAATTACGTTAATAGGGACATTTATAACGTTAAAGCCTTAATTTATCGCTAGAGGTTAAATGGTCGTATAGGCACTGTAATAGTTATTAAGGAGTTTAATAAGCTTAAGATACCTTATATTATTAAGTGGGTAAACCTTAATATAAAGGAGGACTTTATTAGTATTATCTTTTCGTACCCTTTTCTTTTATTAAGAACAGTATTATTATAGGAGGTTATATAGGCAGATATAACGTACAGTACGAATATTTTTAATTATCCAGTATTTTAAGTTATAGGCTTAACTAACTGTAACACTGCCTTTACGTTAGTATTTAACCTTATTAACGATGAGAAAAAGAAAGTGTTTAAGTTCCTCCTTAATAGTATAAAGTAACTTAAAATTAAGGCAGGTATCCCTAACCCTTTTATCTTTATAACAGATTATTATATAGAGATAAAGTCAGTTATAAGCACCGTTTTCCCTAATACTTAATAATAACTCTATATCTATTATATTATTAAAAATGTACTCTGTAACGTTAAAGTTAAGTTTAAGAAGAGGGAGGATGTTTATTTTAATAATAAGGAGTATAGGGATAATAAGGTAGATAGACTGTTACTGGCTAAGGAACGCGCCTTAGCTAGTCTTTATGAGGAGGCTGATGATAAGGATAAGGGTATAAGAATAAGATCCTTAATAACTACCCCCATTCCTTATAACCATTACAGTGTAAAGATGATATTTAAGGCTATAATATATATAGTAAGCGAAGAGGTCTTTTTTAAGGCTTAGGTGGCCTTAAAGGTAAAGTTTATAAACTAACCTGTTATAATACGGTATTTTAAGAAACAGTGGCTTCTATTATGTAAACAGTGGGCTAGTTATTTTATTTAGTGATATTATAATTTTAAAGCCTGTATTACCTCCCTTATAGAGTTAACTAACTTTAACGTTAAAAGCTATCTTATTAACGGTTACGCATTTACTTTTCGGCTTTTTAAGGCCATTAAGGCTTTAGCCCTTTGTTAAATAAAGAAGTGGGAGGATAAGCGAGCCGATAAGGGTGTTAGAACTTGCTTAGATTACATTAGGTGTAATTATCTTAGTTCCTTACTAATGAGGGTATCTTATAAAGCCTTAAAGTTAATTAACTGTAAGTATCGGTATATAAAGGTAGCGTTTGCTATTAGGAGTAGGTTAGTTAAGCCCTTAAACCCCTGTAAGGGGGTATGCTTTGTATCCTTACAGTACGGCATTCCGTGTTATTATAACATTTTCACTATTATATAGTATAAGAAGCGGATCTGCCTTTAAACTGTTTTGCTGTGATGGCATTTAACACTACACCTTATAAGTAATTATAATCTATATTATTAGCATTTCTAACAGTCTTAGGATGAGGAGGACCCCTACCTTTGAATTTGCGATCTTAGAGTGGCTGAAAAGCGGTGAGGAAAACCCTGTAACGATTAAGTTATAATACCCCTTAATATAGGGTTTACAGGTATACAGACTATTATATAAGGCACGTAGGGCACGGCACGGGGCATAACACAGGGCACTCAGGGCTTGTAAAAGGCCACCCTTAAGATTACACGTAAATAGCGACTGAAAAAGACCTTCCCCAGGCCTTTATAAGGTAACGCACTACGTTTATAACCCTTTATACGTTGTCGATTGTTAGCGTGGGAGATTAAGGCCTCCCCCAG
>Ga0247770_1002319_pt1 | contig 10795 bp, 11 predicted proteins | sample UWRJL136409B6_FD_179943 | JGI IMG/M metagenome (GOLD analysis project Ga0247770, IMG submission 179943) | Plant litter microbial communities from Arlington Agricultural Research Station in Wisconsin, United States - UWRJ-L136-409B-6 | ecosystem: Environmental > Terrestrial > Plant litter >... | reverse complement strand
TTAAAACATGTAAAGAACTTAAAAATTAAAGATATCTACTTTAAGGTTATAAGGTATTACTTAGCCTACCTTAAGGTATCTAATTCTCTAAACTCTATCCAGAGTTAATCAATAAATATAATAAAGTCGTTGAAAAGAGCTTAAGTTTTAAGAGCTTTCTTATATACTTTATTTATAAAGAGATTATTAATTATCTTTATATAAGGTTTATATTATTAAGCAGTTACCTTATCTAATAAAGCTTTAGTAAACTTAACCTTTCCTTCTTCTTCGAAAAACTGCTTATCGTAATAGGTAACATAGCTTTAGAGTTAGGCTATCTAAGACTTTAGTTACGCAGAGTCTCCTTTAAAGCGTAACAGTAAAGGAAGCTTTACTTATTTTTTTTAAAGCCTTTAAAGTCGTTATTCTCTAACTTAATAACGTTAAGTTAAGCTTAAAGTTTCTTAATAAGTCCAATACAGCTTTTAGTATCTTTAAGGAAGGCTTTATTAAGTTTCTTAACTAGCCCTTATTAATTAAGGTTTAACTTTTCGAGATGTGTGGTTAACTTATCGACTGTAAGGAGCTAAAGTTAAACTTAAGCTTCTTTAAGCTCTTTACCTTTTCTAAAGGTCGATATATTAGTATTAAGAAAGAGGTAATATTTAAGAATTTAATAAATAGCGTTTAGAACTGTAACGTTAATATCGTATTACGACTTACACCTGATATAAGCCTCGAGAGGACTAGTGCGGGTTAAGATAGAACGTATAGCAAGATGTTAATAGGTAAAAGGCATTCTGAAGATAGCTTATTAAGCTAACACTTTTAAACGGGAGTTTAATGTTATTGTAAGTCGTTATCACTATAATATATAGAAGTAACTCTGAACAGTAAGATATAAATGAATAATTAAATACTAACGTAAGGAATTAGAGTCCCTTACGGTAGTTATAGGCACAACTATAACTATCTATACTAACTAACTAGGAGGTACTTCGTACCTTGCTTAGTCCGTTATGCTTAATGGTGCACTACGTAGTTGCGGCTAAGCAGCTAACTGAGTAGTGCTTAGTGTTGTTAGTCCTTGTGGGCCACTAAGCACTTTCTTACTGGTTGTAGAGGCTTCGGGTCTTTGCACCCCTGGCCTAGTGCGTTTGGACAGTGTGCACCGACCTCCTGCACGGTTCCTTCTGCGGGGGGTTTGTCGGGCCGCCCCGGCCCAAGTGACGGCCTGCAGGGTCGTCACAATTACATAGTTAAGATAATAAATGGTGGAATAGCCTAGCCTAGAGCATTTACTCCTTAGATGACTGTAGCTTATTCTTGATTGCTAGGCTAGGCTTGTTTAGCTCTGTTACGGCTATTAGAGGTAGTAATTACTATAATTGTTATGATAATGCTTATTATAAAGCTAGTCTTATTAAAGTTGTATATATCGTCGTTAAGGATACTGTATTTAACCTTGAAATTATATATAAGGGTAAACTACTTACTAATAATCTTTAGATTTTCGCATTTAGCCCTTTAGTAGTTGTATTTACGTGTAAAACGCGTCTGAAGGTCTGGTTGGCGTTTGACGAAGTTGTGAGCCCAGCGTTTACTAACAGGGGGCGCGTTATGTTCACGTAGTAATCAGTTAGCCATATCTTCTATAATAAAGCTAAGGATGAAATACGTGTGTATAGAGCTTAATTATATATCGTATAATCGTTTGCTCTTTTAAATCTGTAAGTTTACGTGAGTTAGCCGGAATATCGCGTCGTGAAGGTTAGCTGGCACGTCGGCACTTAAGAGTCTTGGAGTTGATTTTATAAATCTTAGTAGCGCCTTGAACATTAAGATTCGCATCTTTTTCGAGAGCCTGGATGGCCAATATTAGCCTGGCTTCTTTTGAAGGTGACGGCATGTTGAATGGTGGAGAAAACTGGTGTTGGATGTAGGAGGTGTTGTTTTGGGTGGGGCGTGGGGCATTCGCTTGTCTGGGGCACTCGCTTGTCATGTACGTTACCGCTTCCTTCTTTATTCTGTATGCAGGATGACAACACTATCTCAGCAAGGAGTCTGTTGTGGCGCTCGTTCAAAACAAAGGAGAAGCGATGGTGTTTGAGCAATTCCTTTCCGACGACAAAGTTTGCAACAGAAGCGCACGAATGTTAAACCTGGCAACAGTGTATCAATTTTTCAGGATGCCCCTTCATCTTGATTTTATGGAGACTCAATTGTTTCACGACCCTAAAATCGACAACTACCCATGCTCATAGTCACGTGCCTCTTCGTCACGTTTGATCAGTCCAGATCAGCCCCGGCTCAGCTTCGGCTAATATTTGCCCATTGAATAGCACAGCTTTCCGAGAAGGTGCAGTTTTAGCCAAAGGGCCTAAAAATGGTCCTGTTAGAAGCGCGGCACTCTGGATTCTGTAGAATTGTAGGGGTTGCAACTCCGTGATTTTATTGCTTGTTCGGCTCTCTGGCTCAGCCAGAGGACCTTCCTTATAGCTGTGAATAGTGGCAAGCCTTGTGGCAAAGCCGCGCGGCTACAAATGCGCGTCTGTGGTAATGGTTACAAATCTATTGTTCTGGTGGTTTCCAGACTCTTCTTTCTGACAGTTCTGGCCTCTGGCCAGGACCCCCTTCTTTCTGACAAGGAGATATGTAAGCCTTACTAATTGTACTGTTAGGAGTCTATTACTTAAGGCAGGGAAGGCGTTAGATTAGAGTAACGTAAAGAACGCCCTATTAGAGGCCGAAAACTAGCGTTTAAAGGAGGATACACGCGTAACAGAGCCTTGAACTTAAAAGAAGGTTAAAGAGCCTTTAAATGATAAGTTTGTAAGGATTAAGGATATTATTAAGGCTAAGGAAGCCTTAAGGAGGCCCTTAAAGCGCCATTGCGTAACTAGAGTAGAGGATCCTACGCCTGTAATAAAATAAGCGCGCCAGGAGATAATTCATAGTATATAAAGGCTCCGCAAGGCCAAGGAGATGTAGAAGGCATTTTGTACTATATAAATTACTATAGAAATGGATGTTTTATGACATGGTTATAAAGAGGAGGTGCACGTGCAATTCATGATCGGCAGGGGGTCGATCGGTTGTGGAGTCATCACTTCTACTAGCTGTCACACGTTAAACACCCAACACCCTACAAGGGTTAGGGTTATACCCCTGTCGCACCAGGTTGGCCGCATCCCACGGCGCGGTCCCACCTAGACTCGTCGGAAATCCCAACGAGTCCATGTGGAGCCTACTCCGCACCACACACCAACCAACGAAGCCATCACCACCAATTGGTCACGAAGGTACGCTAGCAAAGCGCCCTTCGTGTTGGCAAGCGCCCACTGGCCACAACAGGCAGGATATGGAATGCCATAGAACCTCGGTTCATGAGGACCTCGGTATTTAGATAGCTCTTTTGGCCCACTCCGCGCTTCGCGCGTGGCGTCCTCTCGGCTTCCAACGGAAACGAACGGCTCCTAGGGTCCAATGGACCCTGATCCTGAGATCAACCGTGTGACAAAATCCTACCCTTAAGCTGAGACACTCCCTAACCCTTCACACGCACACACAGCTGGCCAGGTAGAATAGTCTATTGAGCCCGCCCACGCCTGTGGGGCATCGTGTTGGATTGTATCACCCTCACGATTGATAGGTTCAATTGACTGTATTGTGTTCTGTCTGATTTTTTCCGGCTTGCCAGATTCCACTGGAAATCTCTGTCTTGGCCCTTACCGCCACGATCAGATATGTTGGCGCCAAGCCCTGTGGCTCGGATTGACGTGGGTAATCTGACACATCGCCACTTCGTGGCAAGAGGTCTTTGGTTCAAATCAAGGCCACACAAGCGCCGAAGCCATCCCAGAATTGGCCAAGCCAGAAAGCTCGGACCACGTAGATTCTCCAGGTCTGAAGGAGGCCCAGTGAGGAATTTCCTCCTGTTCTCCCTTTACAGCCAAGGCTTTCGGGATCATAGGCATTTATTGCTTGAATCTGAACCCCAATTTTGCGTTCCAACCCCTGCATTGCAATCCGTGTCGCAGGAATACACGTCTTACCTAAGGCACCTACTGTTGTCCCCGACCAAAACCCCAGCAGAATTTACTAGTCATCCGCTCCCCTAAACCAGATGATTTCAGGCAGAATGAAACCCACAGAAGATTTTGATGGCAGTTTAGGACGGAGTCCTAGAAAAATGGAGGATGATTGCTTCGCTGAATCGTAAGCGAATATAAAGCAGCGATTATTAGAGGAGCTTAAACTAACAGATGCACTGTACCCAGTCCCTTCGGTTCGGTGCCCCTAGTTAGTTTCCTATTTAAAGGGGGCAGCCACCTCAGCGTCGAGCAGTCGCTCCTCCAACGAAACCCGAAACTAGCCCTTCTCATCCCTTTATCTCCCTGCCCCCACTGTACAACAAGTTCCCAGTCTCTCTCCCTAAAGAGCATCTCGCGGAGCGCAGGCCACACTCTCATACACTACCTACATACCAACACCTACCAGGTGCTGGAATGGCTAGGCCCTACAACTGGCCGCGAGGAGACAATCGCTAAGCTGAAGATAAGCCTTGAGGTTTACGCTACCGCCCGCAAGTATGAGCTTGATGGCCTGGAGGCGCTAGCCAAGGAGCAGATTTCCCTCCTCAGCAAGGACCTAGAAGCCTTTACAATCATCGACACCATCGATGAGATCTACCCTTCATCGTCCAACAAAGACACCTGGTTTCCTACCTATATGAAGGCCATCGTCAAGACCGCATTCGAGGGCTCCACAGCACCGGCAAAGCCCGAGATACGTGATCCGTCCGAGGGTGAGCAGGAAGGCAGTGTCTCCACCGCAGAGACCCTCCTTAGGGGCGCCTTGGAGGTCTATCGCGAGATGGTCGAAGCTCTCGCCGTTAACTATGCCCCTATCATACCAGAAAAACCAACGCCGGCAATCAACTCCCCCCGGATAAAAAATAACGGGCGAGGGGGATCCGAAACGGCTGGGGAGACTGAGAAGGACAAAATAAACATCTTAGCAGCCTTGGAAGAGATTAGGGTAAATGACCCTGTGAGGCAGGCTAAGCCTGATCTAAACTTTGTTGATACTGTCAAGGACATCAAGAACGGAAAAGTGGAGAAGAGTTGTGCTGCGATAGAAGAGCCCCAGGTTGGGGAGCAGCCTGCCGAGCCCAAACCGACCCCCAAGTTACAGGAAGAGGCCAATGCGACCACCGGCAATACCACTGGCCGTAGCGCTTCTGGCGGCCTTTTCGGCGGCACCGGAACGGCAGGGGCTATATTTGGCGCCAAAGATAATGCAACTACCGGTGGCCTCCCTCCTGGTGCAACCAGCCTTCCGTTTACTCCTTTCACTGAGAGCATCCCCTATTCAAGCAATGGCCAATTTGATTGTTTCCAAAACATCCTTTGCACAGAAGCGTATAGAGGTTGGTCTGGTGAGGAGCTCAGATTGGATGACTACAACCACGGCCGCAAGCAAGGAAATGCTGGTCTCGGGTCGAGCGCTCAAACAAACACTGGATTTGGCACTATCAAGGCATCACCCTGGTTTACCAATGCTGGAGGGTTCAGCAGCAGCGGTTTCAGCTCAAATACTACCACTACCTATATTGGCAACCTGTTTGGCGCAAAGCCTGCCGCTAGCACCAGTATTAGCACATTTGGAGGATTCGGTGGTGGTGGTTTCGGTGTAAAGCCTACTACTGCCACTTCTACTGGGTTTGGATTTGGCAGCAGTAGCGGTTTCGGTTCCAGTACTGCTTTATTTGGCAGCGGCGGCGGTTTCGGTTCTAATACTGCTGGATCCGGCAGCGGCGGCGGTTTTGGTTCTAATACTGCTGGATCCGGTAGCAGCGGCGGTTTCGGTTCCAGTACTCATGGTTTTGGTACAACTGCCACTGTTACTAATACTAAGACAACCGGATTTGGCAGCAGTAGCAGTTTTAGTTTCGGCAGCAGCGGTTCCAGTTTCGATAGATCCCGGGGCGCCAACAGCTGAGTGGGCCACTTGGAGGAAAAGCGACATATTACAGATTACAACGTCGTGGGAAGCTTTCGGGGGGGAACGGGGTTTGATTACAATGTAACTTTGGAATTATAAGATTGCTTTGACGGTTGCTATGTAATAAAAGGCCTGTGATCACCCTATGAATAGCCCTGGAAGGATGGCGCGAAGCGCCAGACCAGTATCCTTGTTCCAAGCGTACGGTCTTTGAACAACGAGAACAAAGACCACTATTTATAAAAGGCCGGTGGCCTTCCCTCTGAACAGAGGAAGGCCACGTTCCAGTTGAACTACACACACACACCTACCTTACACTACTGACTATTCTGTTCTGTGAGCCCTCTTCTATTACACCTACCTTACACTACTGACTATTCTGTTCTGTGAGCCCTCTTCTATTACACCTACCCCTGACGCCCTTGCGTTACAGTATATATCAGAAAAAGGAGGTTCAGGGAGCCTGGGTATCTAAGCTAGTAGAGAGCATTGCGGCTACAGCCAGCTACGTAACGAGTTTAGTCTGCACTTTATCCAATGCAGCTTACATTGTACTGTGTTAGAAATACTGCACTCTTGTAAATTAATGGGGTTGCAACTGCTTGATTGAATTGCTTGTGTTGGTTTTGGCTTACAGCCAAACCCCCTTTCTCTTATATCTATTTGCAAGACTCAGCCTTCGTTACTGTGGTGGCTCAGGTTTACTGGCGTTCTGGCGGTGCCAGGCATCCAGTTAGCTCTGCTGACTAGATGCCCGGGGCCCCAGAACCCCTTTCTTTCTGACACTTATAAGCTTTCATGGTAGTAACTTCCATAACAGACGTTTTCCTCCTTTAGCAATCTCGAGCCGTAACATTAAACTGTGGTGATACATACCGCACTATCTGGTCATCATTACGCTTGGTAAAGGAAGTGTCTATAATGATAAGTTGTTCAGAAAAATGGATAACTCGGCTTGGGCACAACGGGTTTGGAGACACTGGAAAAGGTCAAGAGCAACACTTTAGAATCCAGATATAATATATACGATTTATCGACGTGTTAGAATTGCAGGTGTTTTCTTCTCCTATACTTAGAGTGAAGGAAAACGTAGCTAAGTGGTGGTGATGAAGGTCCCAAAATTGGGTCCTCGTAACTCCACCGCCATTTTAGACCCGTGGCAACTGTAGCCGAGGCAGCCCAGAACTGTGACCCCCTTTCTCAGTCTGGCTCAGTCTGGCCCAGGCCAAGGCGGCAACCGCTCAGTTCCGAAGAAGGAAAGGGAAATTCATGGTGTCGATTTTAGGGTGGTGAACTGGCTGTTTCAAGATGCTCCCCGAGAGCGCCAGCTTCTAGTCCTTTGGTCAGAAATCGCTCGGTATGCGACGAGCCTACTACAGACTGCTCGAGGCGCTGGAGCGTCTGATCCGCGGGACAATGTCTTTGCACTCTTGGGAATAGTACATGCTAAGTCACACCTCAACAACGTCATTCGTGAGAACGAATGTCGTTCGATTCCGCTCGTGGAGATAAGTTACGACGACTCAACGAACTTCATCTACACGATGACCACTCGCAATATTCTCAGAGCACAGAGAAACCTGAAAATACTTGAGTGCCGCGAAACTAATTTGGAGCGATCAGTCGAGAACTTACCATCCTGGGTGCCTGATTACACTGTTGGCCAGACACCGGCTCGCCTAACGGTCTCTGCATTCTGTGCCTCATCCGACCTTGGGAAGCCCCCCTTCCCACACACCCCACAAACCTATGCCGGCTATTTTGCTCTGCCCGTGCGAGGGTTTTGTGTGGGCAAAATTGTTGACAAGGACCGGGCACTACGGTGGGAGTCGCCGGGGCGACGGTATGCATAATGGAATCTACAGAGTAGCCAATGGCCTTCCCTCGCCTCCTCAACTTCAGCCAGCAAAAGCATCAAGGTAAGTGCCATAGCTATATACGACTCGCGTCATCTTTCGGGTCCTCTTACGTCACGGTATTGCTGACCATAGAATCCGAATCATCAGACAGCCAGGGGCTACAAGTCGCGCTGAAGTTGTTGCCAGAACTTGCATTGCTAGTTCTTTTGACGGGGTCACCGAAATTGGTGAGGAGATCACAGAGTTAGCATCGGAGTTTATTCACCATCCAGCCGGCTGTATCGCCGCCACTGAGACGGACTTTCGGGAAGACATACGTCGTAACTCATCTTGGTTGTTCCGCGCAGTCGACAATGCCAAGTTGATGATGCACAAGACCAACCCCTTCTTGAAACCGAGGCGACATATGTGGCGACTAATTGAACAAGAGCCTGCCTGTTCTGCGTTCTTGGCTGTCGCGCTCACCAAGACGCTATCGATGTTCACCGACCAGCCGGAGCTTCAAGCTGCAATCTACAACGGTCCGGGTCCGTATGGGAATTATCGAGGCGCAGCAAACTACGTTATGAGGGACAGACGTGTGTTTCGAACGGACACAGGACTCCTTGGCGTCGGGCCAGAAGACTTGAAACTTGGAGATGAGGTATGGGTGCTGGCCGGTATGAGCACACCCGCCATTATACGTCGAGGGAAAGGGACATCAACAGGCCCAGGAGAAACACGTTCCGAGTTTTTGGGTGCAGCTTACGTCCATGGGATCATGCACGGCGAAGCTGTAGCTGAGGATTGTATGACGGCCGATCTCATCCTTGTCTGAGCTCAATGACGGGTTCAGATGTACCGGTCAACCGTTAGTCCACGCCCGCATGGGCTTCTTCGCGGAGATGCATGATGTGCCCCAGAGTGAGCTTTCACAACTGATTGCGCTGGTGCATCGCAGTGGTCGGAGGTTCATGCTAGCCGAGAGTTTAGGCAGCTAGCTACGGATTATCAGACCACAGCTGCGACCAAGAAGCGACCCATCATAAATCGCAGGCAGCACCACAGCGACCGCTAGCAAAAGACGAGCTTGGCTGATACCCAAACGGAACATCTAGTCCATGTCGGGCGGATGTGAGTTCGCCTCGGTACGCTCAGTGTCCCTCCCGTTTATCTCCGTTACCGGCCCGGGCTCAAGCATAGCCGCTTCAATAGCCTGTGCGGGGATCCGACGCTTGACCCCTATTTTGACTGGACGGCCCAGACCCGGCAGCGGCACCTCGAACGATGTCGGAAGGGGGAATCCGGGGTAATCCACCGCGTGCGGAGTTCGGGCGCCCTTCCGCTGCAGATCGAATGCAGCCTGGCTTGGGCCTCGACATCGCTGCGGGTGATTGCCATGCAGTGGCTGTGATAACTTATCGGAGCTGAGATACCGTCAGAGACCACATCCCGAGTGGCAGCTGCGGCAGGTTCCTCATTGGTCGATGGGAGGGTATCTCGGTTTCCATTATCAAATCCTGCTCGATGAGGTCGAATGAGTGTTGGCGTTGGTCACGCGGGCCGTGATACGGTCCCCGAAGCTGACCGAGTCTGCGTTGGGCAAGCGGCTTTGATAGACCGGCGTGATCGGGACACAGCGTCGTAGTGTTTTGATACCACCGTGAGATAGATAAAGAGTCAAGGTCACGGTCTTATGACATCCCCAGAAACAAACTCCTCACCAGTCTCGCTCGTTCAACACCGGCACACCGAGAATCCATACCCCGCCCAACTTACCTTGCGCTAGACACCAGTACCAAACCACCATGGCATCAGCAGACGTCTTGATGCCCTCGGCAACCACATCCAGCTGGACCGCCCCGCCAGCCGACAACACCATCCCCCCTCTCGCCAAAGATGCCTTCGACCCCGAGAAGCACCTCAACTTCGCCCCGCCCGCCAAGGTCTTCACCATGAAAGACATCGGCCTCCCCGAGCACACGGGCGTCTCTCCGCTCGCCGTATCCGAGCCCTTCCCGCTCTTCACGCCCGAAGCCGTGATGCGCATGCGCGAAGAAGTCCTCAGCCACGACGTCCTGACCAAGTGCCAGTACTCGAGCAACCTCGCACAGGCACAGCTCAGGGGCTACGCTGACAAGTTAGTCTCTCTCTTTCTTTCCCTCTACTATACCCTTACCCCCTTTCTCCTCTCCCCTGGCCCCTTTCCACCCTCTTCGGTATTTTCTTCCCCCTTTCTCCCTTCCCTTCCTACCACCTACCTCTTACCTCCCCCATTCTCCCTATCTAACCCCTTCCCTCCCCCCAGATACGCCCCTTTCGTCTACTCCGCCTGGAAACACCCCACCACCCTCGCGCACATCTCCAGCGTCGCCGGGATCGACCTCACTCTCCAATTCGACTTTGAAATCGGGCACATCAACCTCTCCTCCCCTCCCCCACAAAAGCCTCCTCCCAGCCTTACCACCTCCCCCTCATCCCCTTCCACCACCACAGACACAGACGTAGAAAAAGACACACCCACAGACATCCCCATCGTAGGCTGGCACCGCGACAGCTACCCCTTCGTCTGCGTGACGATGCTCAGCGACTGCACCACCATGCTCGGCGGGGAAACCGCTCTCCGCACCGGCCGACCAGGCGAAATACTGAAGATCCGCTCCCCCCAAATGGGCCACGCCATCGTCCTGCAAGGCCGGTACATCGAGCACCAAGCCCTCGCGGCATTCGGTTCGGCCGAGCGCATCACGATGGTGACGTCGTACCGGCCACGGAGTGCGATGGTGCGGGATGATTCGGTGCTGAGTACGGTGAGGGGGATTTCGGACTTGGGGGAGTTGTATTACCAGTTTTTGAGGTATCGGTTGGAGATTGTGGGGGAGAGAGTTGGAGGGATGTTGAGGGAGTTGGAGGAGGGGAAGAGGGAGGGGAGGGGGGTTGAGGTCGGGAGGGTGAAGAAATTTCTGGGG
>Ga0247770_1002318_pt1 | contig 10798 bp, 2 predicted proteins | sample UWRJL136409B6_FD_179943 | JGI IMG/M metagenome (GOLD analysis project Ga0247770, IMG submission 179943) | Plant litter microbial communities from Arlington Agricultural Research Station in Wisconsin, United States - UWRJ-L136-409B-6 | ecosystem: Environmental > Terrestrial > Plant litter >... | reverse complement strand
CTAACCCTAACCCTATCCCTAACCCTAACCCTAACCCTAACCCTAACCCTAACCCTAACCTTTTGAAATTATAATAACCTTTAGTACTTTTTTATTAACTTTAAAGGATATAATAGTAAAGTAACTTACTTATATTTTTAAGAAAAAGGTAATCTTATAACACCTTTAGCTAAATAATATCGTTACAGATTAAGATAAGCTAATTGTGTTAAAATTCTAATAAGGGTTAATGTAAAGAATAGATGTGAAAAGTAAACTTTACCAGCTTTCTACCTATAAACGGATAGCTAAACGGAATAAGTTAACTAAATACTTATAACGTATCTTTAAGCTTATATTAACTTTAAATAAGATAATTAGCTTAAGTTATTACTGATAATATAGATAACTTATAATATAATATTAATTAAGTTAATAAGTATATCACTATTCTTTATTAATTATAATAAGGAGCTTAAGCTCCGTTAAAGCCTATTAACTAGTGCCTCCTAAGCTATAATCCACATAGATCAGATATAAGAGTTATATAACCACTTATAAGCCGAACTTAAGTTCATATGTGAATAAATAAAAAAGTTTACTAATAAATACTAAATTAAATAACTAATGTTTAAAAAAAGACTTTATTATAATAGTGAATAAGTTAAGGGACTGACTTTTTAAAAAGGGGATTATACCTACCTTTTTTTACAAAACTTGCATTTAAAGCGGCCTAGTAAGAAGCTTAACTTCAAAAGGTATAAACTGTTCTAAGTTAAGAAAAAAGTTACTACCTTTAATTACAAATTAAACTTACCCGTTAGTATAAAAGTGTAGATTAAGGTTTTTCATATCTCACTTTTAAACCTACCTTAAAAGGAGTTCCTGTAGAAAAGAAGATTAAGATTAATACTAATAAAGATAAGTATAACGTTAAGAAAGTTTTAAATTTACAGAAAGGAAAAAATACGTTTAAGTATCTTGTTAAGTGGTTAGATTACAGCTTTAAAAGTAACTTATAAGAGCTAGTTAAAAATCTTAAATACTTAAACCTGATTATAGAGTTTTACCAAAAGAATCCAGATTAATTAAAGCTAATAATAAAAACTAGAAATAAGATAAGATCTAACATCTAAATTACTATACTAAAGAGTAAGATTACTATAAGACTTAAAGCTTAAACGTAGTAGGAAACTCTTTAATAAGTATAGGAGGACATTTATTAAAACTTTTAGTTAAGGTTATAAGGACTTTAAACCTAATAAGGAGGTTAGGCTTCCGGAGCCAGTAAGCTTTATATAAATCCCACGTGTAGCAGTACGGAGAATTAAAACGTCACAGACTAGTAACTTACAGGATAACTTACCCTTTATAATTAGAGGACTTACACTTTACCGCAAGCTTAAAGAGGGAGTTAGAAGGTAAAAAGCAATCTAATATACCTTAAGGTCTCTTAAATTAGTTACATAGCGGTACGCAGTAAAAACTCGTGTCTATAAGAATAAACACTGTTAAGAAAAGAGGTTAGTAAAAAAGAAAAGAAGAAGCTGTTAAAAGCTTAGGACTAAATTAAGTAGAGAAGACAGGCCAGGTTTTAAACTTACAGTGGAAGGCCCTTATAAGACTTAAACCTATAACCTCTTGTTAAAGGAAGTAAATTCACCATTACTGTACTAAAAGAGTTATTTCGTTTATTAAAGGAAAGAAGTTATAAATTAAGTTAAGAAGACGTTGTAAATTATAATAACCTCTTAGAGGGGAAACTAATAAGAAAAGAGTCCTAGTCCTAAGAGGTTAACTTAGCACAGACTGGGTCTGTTACTTCCACTTACTTTTAAAAAGATAAAACCTTAGCCTTACGGGAAAACACTTTTATTACTTTCACTTTAATAACGCATTATTAAGTTTCGACATGTTATAACTTCACAAGGGAGTTACAGTGCTTAGTAACTGCTTAGTTGTATAAGGTGTCTAGCTCCTTTTTCTTATCTATTAAACCCTTAATAAATTTATTAAAGTAACTGAACGCGTTATATAAAAAAGGTATATTAACAGACTAGCACTTACTGTAACTATTAGATTACATTACGACTCAGTATAGTAAAGATTTAGTTTAATAACAGGTATAGGGAGATATCTATAAACTAAAGGCGTTAAGAGATTCTGTAAGATAGATATAACAGTTATAAGGAGCCTTTTCCTATTTCCTTTATCTTTTACACTTTTTAACATAGTTAGAAGACATAATAAGGGTGGGGAAGGAGGAGAACTAACTTAGTAATTCTTTATAGAAAAAGAATGTTAAAGAGGGGAAATCGTATAACAACCCTATAGGCCGTTACTTAAGCCAGGGCGGCCTGATTGTAACGACCCTGCAGGCCGTCACTTAGGCCGGGGTAGCCTGACGAATTCCCCGCTGAAGGAACAGTGCAAGGGGACAGTGTATACTGTCCAAACGCACTAGGCCAGGGGTGTAAAGACCTAAAGCCCCTATAACTAATAAGGCACTGCTCGCAGCATGCCAAGTGCTCGCATTACAAGCAGGAGAAACCTTACGAGCAGAACGCTCGCGCGGTGCAAAGTGCTTACATAATAAGCACTTATAACACTATAAGCAAGGTATAAAGTACCTCCTAGCTAGTTAGTATAGATAATCATAGTTATGCCTATAACCACCGTAAGGGACTTTAATTCCTCACGCTAATATTCAATTATTCATTTATATCCTACTATTCAGACTCACCTCTATATATTATAATAACAGCGACTTACAGTAATATTAAACCCCCATCTAAAAGTGCTAACTTAATAAGCCGTCTTCAGAACGCCCCTTACCTGTTAACGTCTTACTATATATTCTATCTTAACCCGCACTAATCTTCTTAAAGCCTGTATTAAGTACAGGTTATAATATAATATTAACGTCCCAGTTTTAAACGCTATTTATTAAACCCCTAGACACCACCTCTTTCCTATTAACATATTAACCTTTGGAAAAGGTAAGGAGATTAAGGAGGTGTAAACTTAACCTTAACTCCTTATTATTAATAAGTTAGCTATACACCTTAAAAACTTAAACCTTAACTAACAGGGACTAGTTAAAGAACTTAATAAAACCTTCCTTAAAGACACCAAAAGCTGTATTAATCTTATTGAAAAACTCTAAGCCCGACTTAACGCTATTAAGCTGGAAAATAACAACTTAAGGGGCTTATAGAAGAAATAAGTAAAGCTCCCTCTACCCTTACGCTTTAAAGGAGACTTTACGCAGCTGGAGTCCTAAATAGCCTAGCTCTAGAGCTATATCACCTATTATAATAAGCAGTTCTTTAAAGAAGAGGGAAAGGTCAGGTTTGCCAGAGCCTTATTAGATAGAGTAACCGCTCGCTAGTATAAACCCTATGTAAAAACAATTAATAACCTCTTTATAGACAAAGCGCGTAAAAAGGCCCCCGAGACTTAGGCCTTTTTTAACAACTTTAACGTTTTTATTAACTAACTTTAAATTAAGTTTAAAGAACTAAACACCCTTAGGTAGGTTAAGTAACGCCTTATAACCTTAAGACAGATATCCTCAGTCCTTAAGTTCTCTACACGTTTTAAACTAAAAGCAGCAAAAACTAAGCTCAGTTAAGAAGCCCTGGTAATACTGTTCTAAAATAGTCTAAAGGAGCACGTCACTAGAGACCTTTACTAAAAGGACTAACTAGACCGTCTTTAGGAGTTAGTCAAGATAGCTATTAAGGCTAATAACCGGTACTATAATTACTATTATCGAAAGAACTTTTAAAAGGAACGGACCCCCCACCAGCTAAGTAAACCTAAAAAGGGGAACCAGTTAACTATAACAGGTTATTACCCTAGGTTAATAAACATTAATATAGTAAACTAACAGAACTAACCCAACCATAACAAACCCTAACAGCAGCAGTAATAGAAACAGTCTAAAAACTTATCCTAGGTCTAATACTTTAACTATAATAAAAAAGGCCATATAACATAACAGTACCCGTTATTAAAATAAGTCAGTTAAAAACCCGTTTTAAAAGGAGGAAAGCACATTAAGTTTAACTTAAAAGATATCTATATTAGGATGGCAGGTAATAAAGAAAACTACACCTAAATAGATAAATGTAACTTAAAAGACGAGGAAAAAGAGGAAGAACCCTAGGATGTAATGTATCTAGTCCTTAAGGGTGTCTTAAAAGAGTTAGCTACGGAGGTGCAGGTCGTAACAGACTAACTCTAAAGTAGAAACTCAGAACCACTAAAAGTGTAGGTTACAGAAGACTGACTTTAAGAAAAGATGTTCCAGTTAGCTATTATAGGTCTTAAAAACCTCACCCTGTAAACCTAGGAATTAAGGAAATTCAGAAAAGACCCTAACTTAAACCTTACTAAAATGGTTAAGGAAGTTAAAGAATTAGCCATCCAGGCTACATAAGCAGTAAAGTAAGCCCTAAAAGGTGAAAAAGAACAGGCCGAAAGAATTAAGTTAGAAAAACGAAAGTTCTTCTTAATAATACCCCTTAAGACTTTTAAACACTTTAAATACACTAAGTGGATCAGCACCCTCACCTCCCTAAAGGAAGGACAGCTTAAATAGCTGCCCCGTATTAAAGCTGGTATGCCTTAAACCAGTACCCTAAAGGTCCCCTGAGAAGGCATAAAATAAACACACCAACAGAGAGTCTAAAAGTTAAAAGAGAAACACTAAAAGCTAGTGGATAAAGTAAAGGATCTGCGAGTTAAAGGCCTTACTGTAACGTCTAAGGACAGAACGGTAAAAATTAAGCTACAACTCTATAATAAAGTTCGCTTTACTAATTAACTTAAACACTAACTTATTAAAGAAGGCCACTTTATAAAAGAATAAGTTAGGTTATTACTACCTAAGTTTTAAGAAGAGGTTTAGGAGAAACAACACATATAAAGGCAAGTGGAAGAAGAGAAAAAATAAGGCGCCACTTCCCCCGTTCCGTACTCCATAACTGTAACACTGGCAGTTAACATTAACCACCCCAGCTATAAAGACATATTATAAATCAACTGTATATATAACAACTACACTCTCAACCGGCATTATAAGCCTAAGGCCCTTTATAACCACTTCCCAAACATATAGAGATAGGATTACACTGTTATAAGGGTAAAGTTAAAACCAGCTTATTACTAAATCTCCTACTCCCCAACAAGAGAATCCAGTAATAAGTAGAAAGTCACTATAGTTAATCAGGCTCCCGTAACGTGCTAACGTAAAGGAATACTTAACAACTACCCAGTTGCAACGTACTCGCTACACCTTAAAGGAAAAGCTAAAGAGTAATAAAAGTAAGAAGATTACCAGCAGATCTAAGAGTAAAAAGACATTACTGCAATCCAGTCTTATAAAGTATACTATCGTCTTATTAAGGACTTTTAAAACATCGTACCGTTTAAAGTCGACTGGACGCTAAGGTGTGAAAACCCAGGAAAGGTTAACTACCAGGTTTACTAAAGCTGCCTATTTTTCTAGAAAGAATTAGGAAAAGGCTATAGGCCCTCCAGAAGGGCCAGAAACCAGTAATTCGCTAATTAGTAAAAACCCTAAGAAGAAAGAGAGGTACTTAGAAGTTAAGCCGAATAAGACCTTAAAGACAGATGATTACCATAACTTAAATGTTAAAAAAGCATAAGTATTATTCCGTTAATATTAACTTAATAGACGGAAAAAGAAGACCATTTAGGGCAAGAGCAGTAATTAATAACAGGAGTGCTTCTAACTTAATACACCCCTTACTAGTTAATTAAAGGAAACTCCCTAACTAAGAGTATAAAGAGGCTATTCCTATATAAAATAAAGAAGGAGGTCTATACTAGTATAATAACAGTAAGGTTACCCATTACTTACCACTCCTAATTAAAGTAGACAGAGATGAACAATAAGTAGACTTTAACGTTACACTAATTACAGATTATAATATAATCCTAAGTCTACCCTAGCTGGAAAAGTATAACCCTATAATTAACTAAAGGAGTAGCCACCTTACCTTTAGTAAATCCCCCAGCTGTAATCACTATTTAAAAAAAGCTAAAAAGGCATTAAACCGTTCTAGAGATGCATAAAGTATTTAAAAACACGCTAAACCCTCAGAACCAAGCACAGTTTAAGTTAGGTTTACTAAGACAGTTAAAGGACTAAAAGGTCTACCGTATTACCTAAATAACAATTTAAAAGGTAGAAAGAAGTAAAAAGCTAACCTACAGATAAGTGAAAAAGTTAACTTATCTAAGGTACCTGTAGAGTATAAGAAGTTTACCCTATTTTAAAAAAAGATACCATAACTACTAGATCATAGACTATAGGACTATAAAATTAAGCTAAAACCAGGAGCAAAGCTTCACAGCTTCTAACCCTATTACTTAAACCCCCAGCAGGCCAAAGCCCTGTAGGAGTATATTAAGGAGAACCTAAAAAACAGGTTCATTATAAAATCCCAGTCTCCAGTAAGGTACCTAATACTATTCGTCCTAAGAAAGGGAGACAGTAAATTACACATAGTTATTAACTACCAAACGTTAAACAAGGATACGATTAAAAATCGCTACCCATTACCACTTATTACAGAAATGCAAGAACAGATTACTAAGGCAAAGTGGTTTTCCAGTCTCAACTTCCCCATAAGGTTCAACCACATCAGAGTAAAGGAAGAGAATAAGCACAAAACGGCATTTTAGACTCGCAACAGGCACTACCAGTACCGTGTCATACCAATAAGATTAATAAACACCCCCATAACCTTCTAAGGCCTTATCAACAGTATTCTCTACCCCTTCCTTAATAAGTTTATCTTTATATATTTAAATAACGTTCTAATCTATTCCGAAACTTTAAAAGAACATTAAAAGCACATACAACAGGTTTTAACAGCTCTTAAAAAGGTAAAGCTGACAGTAAACCTGGAGAAAAGCCACTTCTACATTTAGGAGCTAAACTATTTAAGGTTTAAAATAACCCCCAGAAAGCTTAAAATACAAACAGAGAAGACAGAGGCAGTTAGAGATTAACCCACTCTGAAAAACTAAAAAGAGTTACAAACCTTTATTAACTTTACGAATTTCTATCGCTATTTCATCAGGTACTTTACAAAAATCGCAAAACCACTCCACAAACTCACAGGTAAAGGAAAGCCGTTTAAGTGGACTGAAAGACAGCAAAAGGCGTTTAAAGACCTTAAGCACGCCTTTATCACAGCACTAGTCCTAGCCCTCCCTGATTTCTCAAAGCCTTTCTAAGTCGAAACAGACTCCTTAGAATTCACAATCGGCAGAGAGCTTAGCTAAGTCCAGGATGATAGGAAACGCCACCTAGTTACCTTTTTATTGAAAGGAATCCACGGCCCAGCCTTATAATACCTAATCCATAACAAGGAATTAATAGCGATTATTCAGTGCTTTACTAAGTAAGCACTGTATCTAAGCGGTACGGAAAAGCCAGTTTAGGTCTTTTTAAACTATAATAACCTTTAATACTTCCTAATAAAAGAACTTAACCTATAGTAAATATAGTAAGCAGAGTTAATAGCCCCATTCTACTTCCAGATCTACCATATTAAAGGAAAAGATAATAGGTAAGCTAATGCTCTTAATTAGAGACAGGACTATAAAGATACCAATCCAGTCCTAATCCCCGTCACTATGTTTAACGAAGTTAAGAACGGTATACTAGAACATATACTGTAAGTGTTAAATAACTAGACACTAAAATAAACTATTAAAGTTTATATAAACTTATAAATAAAGTATAATATCCATTAGTAATAACAAGACTTTTAAGTAAGAAGGCTAATAGAAGGAACCTGTAAGTATAAATACCCCTTAAGAGACTTCTTAAGGCACACATAAGAATATAGAAAGGAGTACTTAAAGCACCTAAACCATAATAAAACCAGTTATTAGCTAGAATAGTTACTAGAAGGAGTAAACAGCACACCTAAGTTAAGAGTAAGGCTCTAGTATTAAGAGAAACCATATATTTATAACCCAGTTAAAAGAAAGGAGTATGTCTAGCAGGTCCATAAGTCTTAACTTAAAGGACATATAGGCCGGGTTAAGACTTTAACACAGGCCCAGCAAACGTACACCTTCCCAGGAATGAAGAAGCTAGTTAAGGAAATAGTTAATAACTGTAACATCTGCCACAAGAAGCAGAATTAACATTATAAGCCGTATAGACTTTTTAAACCACTCCCCGTACCACAGGCATTATAGAGTTTAATCTCACTTAATTTCGTCACTAGGATCTTAAAGTCTAGGGACCCTATTATAGGAGTCACCTATAACTAAGTCCTTATAATAATTAATAAATTAACGAAATAAGCCTACTTCCTACTAACCTTAAAGGATATAACAGCAAAGTAACTTACTTATATCTTTAAAAAAGAGGTAGTTTTACAACACCTTTAGCCAGATAATATCGTCACAGATTAAAATAAGTTAATTATGTTAAAGTTTTAATAAGGACTGATATAGAAAATAAGTGTAAAAAGTAAACTGTTAACAGTATTCTACCTATAGACAGATAGCTAAACGGAGCAAGTTAACCAGATACTTACAACATATCTCTAAGCCTACATTAACTTTAAATAAAACAATTAGCTTAAACTATTACTAACAGCACAGATAACCTATAATATAACACCAGTTAAGTTAACAGGTGTATCACTATTCTTCACTAACTATAACAAGGAGCCCAAGCTCCGTCAAGGCCCACCTACCGGCGCCCCCTAAGCCGTAATCCACATAAACCGGATATAAGAGCTATATAACCACTTATAAGCCAAACTTAAGTTCACACGCGAACGAATAAAGAAGTTTGCTAACAAACACTAAACTAAGCAACCAATACTTAAGAAAGGACTCCACTATAACAGCAAACAAGTTAAGGGACCAACTCTTTAGAAGGGGGACCACGTTTACCTTTTTTCACAAAACCTACATTTAAAACAACTTAATAAGAAACTTAACTTTAAAAGGTATAAACCGTTTTAAATTAAGGGAAAGGTCACCACCTTTAATTATAAACTAGACTTACCCGCCAGTATAAAGGTGTGGATTAAGGTTTTTCACATCTCACTTCTAGAACTTACCTTAAAAGGAGTTCCTTTAGAAAAGAAGATTAAGATTAACGCTAATAAGGATAAATACGACATTAAGGAAGTTATGGACTTACGGAAGGGAAAAAACACATTTAAATATCTTATTAAGTAGCTAAACTACGGCCCTAAGAGCAACTTATAAGAACCAGTTAAGAACCTTAAATACCCAGACCTGATTATAGAGTTCTACTGAAAGAATCCAGACTAACTAAAGCTAACAATAAGAACCAGAAAAACAAGATAAGATCTGACATCTAAACTACTATACTAAAGAGTAAGACCACTATAGGACTTAGAGCCTAAAAGTAGTAGGAAACTCCTTAATAAGTACGGGAGAACATTTATCAGAACCTTAACTAGGGTTAAAAGGACCTTAGACCTAATAAGGAGGCCAGGCCTCCGGAGCTCCTGGTAAGCTCCATATAAAAATAAGTGCTATTAAAAAAAGTTAGCGAAAAAGACAAGTACACCACTACCGCATTAAAAAGAGCCGTTTTGTTTATTAAGAAAAGTCACAAACTAAGTTATAAGGCAACCGCTCGCTATAGAGACCCCACTAGGAAATTCCCCCAGTTAAAAGACTCCACGTCTTTAAGAGGGGTGTTTAACCTAGCCTCCTCACTTTCCTAGAACTCCAGTAACTCCACTTTACAACTAAACGTTTTCACAACCTGGTCCTTAAAACAGGACCACTGCTTATAAAGGCACGCCAGGCGCACTGACACCTCTTAGAGCTTAACAGTAGCTTTATAAAACTGCTAAGCAGCAGACTTAACTTATAAATCGAGGTTTTACTTCTTAATAAGAAAAGCCTTTAACTTCACTTCACTAACACTAAAAGCGTCACATTAAGAAGGCTAGTACCTCTCTAAACAGTAATTATAACTGTCAGACCGGTTTAAAACCTAACAGACAAGCAGAGGGTCAGCAGACTTATAAAAGGAATAAGGGGACATTTCGCCACCAAACACGTATATATAAGCTGTAAGGTTCAGATAGTAGTTAGTACTTTTACCCTGTTCCCATTTTAAGACCTGGGAGCCGGATACTTATTACATAATAAAATAGTATAAGGAGAAACTTACCTTTTAAGTTCTTTATGGAAAAAGAATAATAAAAAGAGGGAATTATATAACAACCCTATAGGCCGTCACTTAGGCCGGGGCAGCCTGATAAATTCCCCGCTAAAAGAACAGTACAGGGGGATAGTGTATACTGTCTAAATATATTAAGCCAGGGGTGTAAAGACCCAAAGCCCTTACAACTAATAAGGCATTATTTACAGCATGCTAAGTACTTACATCGCAAGCAGGAGAAACCTCACAAGCAAAACGCTCGCACAGTGTAAAGTGCTCGCACAATAAGCACTTATAACACCACAAGCAAGGTATAAAGTACCTCCCAGCTAGTTAGTATAGATAGTTATAATTATACCCACAACCACCGTAAGGGACTCTGGTTCCTCACACTAATATTTAATTATTTATTTATGTCTTACTGTTCAGACTCACCTCTGTGCATTATAGTGACAGCAACTTACAGTGACATTAAACCCCCGTCTAGGAGTGCTAGCTTAACAAGCCGTCTTCGGAACGCCCCTTACCTGTTGGCGTCCTGCCATACGTTCTGTCTTAACCCGCGCCAGTCCTCTCGAGGCCTGTGTCGGGTGCAGGTCGTAATAC
>Ga0247770_1002317_pt1 | contig 10807 bp, 13 predicted proteins | sample UWRJL136409B6_FD_179943 | JGI IMG/M metagenome (GOLD analysis project Ga0247770, IMG submission 179943) | Plant litter microbial communities from Arlington Agricultural Research Station in Wisconsin, United States - UWRJ-L136-409B-6 | ecosystem: Environmental > Terrestrial > Plant litter >... | reverse complement strand
TACGTCCTGGCCGGCCGCCGTCAGAGGAAGGAACTTGTTATACCCAAGATACAACTTAATAAGCGGCCTTCCCTCAAAACGCCCCACCCATAGTTCCTATAGATACACAACATCGACGCCCTGTTCATACGCCAGGGCCAACGCCGCGTCACACACTGTAAGACCCGGGGTTTGCTGACCAGCGGCCTGGACGTACTGAAGTTGAACAGTTGGAACGGGCGTTTTACTTCGTCGGGCAGGTACACTATCCAAGTCTGTTGAGACAGGGCCGGGCTGGAGTGCCGCGACAGAGTTATCCGTACTGGTTTCTGCTGAGTCTTGGTGACCACCTCTTCTTCCAGGAATCTCTCGGTGTAGATTGTGTCTTCGAGGGTCTAAACCTGTTTAGTTGTTTTTACCACAGGTGGAGTTGACGTGGGGCAGGGCACCACGGGGGTTTGTGACTGGTTGCAGCAGGACCTGCTACACGCCACGTGGCCGACGGGGGCAGTAGTACGTGTCGCTTGGGCGTAGGAGGGCGGGGGCGAGGGTGGCGACCCGTCGGCGTCGGGCACGTTGTCGGGCCTGAACTGGCCACCGGCCCTGAGCCCAGAGGGGGGTTCGGGGGGGACGCCCTCCGACTTCGGTCCTGGGTCGCTACTCCGACGGCCCGGGGGGGAGACTCTGGGCGTCGCTCCCTTGGGTCCGCGACGCTGGCGATAGCTCTGTTGATAGCTTCCTTGAAGCGGTTCGCTCACTGTCTGCGCCTGCGCCTGGCGTACGGCGCGAGCGCGATGTCGAAGTGCTGGGAGATGGACTCTAACACTTCCCACATGGCGGCGGTGTCTTCTTCGATTGAGGCTCGTAGAGCGGCGGCGTGAGCTGTGACGCCGCCCATCTGAGGGGTCCCGGCCTGTGACGCTAAGGTCACCGGGGGTTCGGCGAGTATAGCCATATCGGGCGGTTGGTTTGCAGGGAAAGACTATCGTTACGTTGGGGGGGTTAACTGTGTGCTGCCGTGCCCTTCTAGACGGCGCGAGACGGAGAACGTTGGGGAAGAGATGCGGTGTTGAGGTTGAGATGGAGAGAGCGACAACTTGAGTTCTGATTGGTCAGTTCCAGAAACGAAGTTGTTGTAAAGGGAGAAGGGCACATTCGTAGTACAATCACTAACGAAATCGGCTTCCGCTTTTCAGTCACTGTTCAATTATCTGGGGACCCTCTTTAGGGCCTCATGGCACTTACACCGTGCTAACTCCCACGGTCAAATGTCGCTCTAGGGGCCCAGCCTTACTTAAGCAAAGGGACGGAAGCGCCAGTCAACCTGTTCAGCACATACAAGTCATTCCACGTACCTCGGCTACTCGGCTGCAAGGCTCAACTGTGGGCATAGGATAAATTTTGGGGCAATTTTATATAACCTATAATAATAAATAATAGAAGCTTGCGGCACGAATGACAGAGTTCAGTTTAGCTCTAGTTCGTTACTGGAGACTTGTTAACTTGCATCAAGCCTAGACAACCTGACCTAACAGACCAAGAGTTTAAGGTTGTCGAGGTTATACAGCTCTCGCGAGCCGAGCCACCACCGGTGTCCATTTAGGGTTTCGATTCTGAAGCGACGTTGAGTGGGCATGTCTCCAGTCTCCACCCTGTGATAGCTAATCTCAACAACTATGTTTCTTAATTAGATTTGGCAGCACACAGCTCAGACCTCAATTCTTCCGCAATGGACAATACGCCTGCGTACCCTAGCACAAACCAGTGGTACGATTTAGATGAAGAGCGGCCTGCTCACTAGTATACAGACCTTACATATCTATTGAATTTCAAGGCTCTGGATCTATTTTAGGATCGATGGCAATAATCCCCCTACCCACTTAATTGAGCAAAACTACTACTCCAAATACAATGGCCAGTAAGGCACCTACGAAGCCCACCACTTCAACATACGCAGCCATAATAACAGATAGACATGCTACGGCAGCTATGTCTAACAGATAAAGGGTTTTCCACCTCCAAGCCCTAGTGCGTTTCTGGCCGTCCCAAGTAAACGATAAAGCCAGGGTAACCATAAAAAGCAACCACGAAATCGCTAATAAAATCCTGACTGTGCGAAGATCTATAAGAGCCCAGCGAGATGTCTCCTTGGGATCTTGCAGGGTGCTCAGAATGAGAGAAAAAGCGAGACCTGTCCCAAGGGTAGTAATGGCTCCAGTATTCTTGAAGAAGTCTCGTGTGCGGGATTTCTTTTGCTGTCGGGCGAGAGTGCTATCGAGTCTCGCTCCTTCCTCCTGGTATCTAGTACTGATTAGAATTAGATAAACTTTGTGGGCTTGAACCATACTGATTAACGAGCTGTGGATCGAGCTCTTTGTTAACCTCATCCTCATCCTCATACGGCCGGCTTATTGTAATCACCATAATGAAAAGTGAAGATTAAGTGGCGGTAAATAGCCTTAGCTTGGGTTGACAACAACGTTGAGTTGGTAGCCGCGGTTGGCTTTGCGAGCAACTGGGAAGTAGGACGAAGTTTTCAAATACCTTCTTATATCTTGAATAATACTATCGACTAGTAGCAAAAGACAAATGAAAAACCCTATTAGCTGCTACGCAACCTTCAATCATACCACTTATAGGTAACATACGATGGTCTCGCGCGTAAAGCGTGATTTGCCGGAAGTTTCAACAGTGTGGCTTATCAAAAGCGCACGATGCCGATTCTAAGGCCAATTAGGACGTACCATGCTAAACTAGTTCACACGCTAACTTCCCAGGTGATAATATGCCGTGATTATCATGCTAAAACCACAAGGTGGTGACTAGCTGTAATACTATTGCTCTGCAAAATAGTAGTTGCTCGGTTAAGGAATTGCATTAGAAAGGGTATTGCACAGCTTAACCATGGGCAACGCCGTGACAGTGAGGGAATGCTCTCACCCACCTCCTGGCTTCGGCGGAGGGTGCTCGTTCTAGACATCGAATCTTAGCCCAGTAGTTTAACTTATTTCATAGCGGATGTATACAGGCTTTACGAGGTACATGGGATGACTTTTGCCCCTGGATAGTTTGCGGGGTGATTCTTTAACGAAATGTAAGCAAGGCTGCACTACTTAAGTGACATTACCATGGGAGTTGGCATGGTGTAAACGCCACGAAGACCAAAAGCGTGTCCCCAGACAATTATCTAAACAGTAATTGAAAGCGGAAGCCGATTTCGCTAACGACTGTAGCTGGGTGAACAATCGTGCACAATTGCGCGAGTTGTTTTCGACATCTGACGCGGTTGCGCAGCTTGGCACATGAGCAAGATCAGGAGATGGTAGCCAATTAGACGCGCATATGGTGATAACCCCCACTTTGAGCGCCTTGGGCACTAGGCGTCTCAGCAACACAGTGCTGTCAGAAACAATTCGCCCAATCTCATGATCTGAGGGTGCAAGCTCCATACATTCCAGCTGAACACTGATGGAGCCACCTGCAAGCGACATTGGTTGTCGATATGTAGCGCCAACACCTCTGATTCGCAGCGCTCTGAATGCAGGTTGACAGCAAAACTTCGATAATCTGACCATCAGGCGAGATGCTCAGCTGGAACTTGGTGGCTCCATCCAGCCTGCTTTCTGTCTTCAGCTGATGTGGGGCGTGTGTCGTGTAGTATTGGGTAGCATTGACACCAACACTTATAGGCACTTTCCGGTAGTTTTTATTTTAATGGAAACGTTCCACTCCCTACACTTTTGTCCTGCATACAATGCCTTGACTTTAGAACTGCTCCTATATATAAAAGTAGTCGAAGAGTGTCAGAAAGAAAGGGGTTCTGGCTAGAACACCTGCAGGATTAAGTGTTGGAGACGATGGCCTAGGAAACAGCCTGGTTTCCTGCGACGAATCTGGGCACACGAAATTCCTTTTTCGTCTGGCATCCTAAGCTAGGGTGAGCTGTGGCTGATTTGTCCTAAGCTTCCCCTGATTCTTCCCTGAGCTAGTGTGATCCCATCCGCCTCTGCAGCACAGCCTCAGAGGCCCCTTTTCAGTCACCCCAGCTAAAGTTTCCTCTCGATGAAAGCAGACGACGCGTAATCTGTAAGGGCACTCCCAGGCAACAATTCCAATTACGACCTACACGCGTACTGAGTGTGCGTATACTCGGCCTAGGCATTGTCAAAGCTGAGAAACCCATGCCTACCAAAAACTCAAAATAAACCAGGCTGAGAACCAATACCATCACTTTGCCACAGAAGGATGCGGTACCGATGGAGTCGCTGACGACAACAGCAACGTCACCTGTCTGTGCTCTTATAAGCGAGTGTCGCACTTTTCGCGTAGCGTAATACTTCTGCACTTAACACCACTTTTCTCCACCATCTACTATGTCGATTTCTTCAAACGAAGCCAGTATTATCTTGGCCCTCCAAGCCCTCGAACGCAATGAAAATCTAAGTGTACGACGCGTAGTAGAGATCTACAAGGTGTGCGATAGAACCTTAGGGCGTCGCCGGGCCGGTATGCCTGCACGACGCGATATTCTAGCCAATTCACGTAAACTTACGGATCTGGAAGAGAAGACGATTGTTCAATATATAACTGAGCTATGTGCACGCGCATTCAATCCTCGGCTTTGTTAAGTGGAAGATATGGCCAATCGATTGCTCTGCGAACGCGACGTGCCCCCTGTCGGCAAATGCTGGGCTCACAGCTTCATCAAACGCCAGCCAGACCTTCAGACGTGTTTTTCGCGTAAATACGATTACTAAAGGGTTAAATTTGAAGATCCAAATGTTATTCGCGAGTGATTTGCGCTTGTGTATAACATTAAGGTCAAATACGGCATCCTCGACGACGATTTATACAACTTTGATAAGACCGGCTTTATAGTGAGCATTATCATCGCCACTATAGTAGCTACTACCTTAGATGGCCGTAGCAGGGCTAAACAGGCCTAGCCTGGCAATCGAGAGTGGGCTACAATCATTTAAGGAGTGAATGCTTTAGGTTCAGCTATCCCGCTATTTATTATCTTAGCTGGGCAATATCACCTTACTAATTGGTATTAAGAGTGTAACCTTCCGGCTAACTGGCGTATTGTAATAAACGATAATGGCTGGACTACTAATGAGAAAGGCATGGATTAGATTCAGCACTTCGATTTCCACACATTGTCTTATATAAAGGGCAAATACCGGCTGTTAATCTTTAACAGCCACGATAGCCACCACTCCGAAGAATTTAAGACTTATTGCCAAGAGCATAACATCATTACACTGTATGCCTCTGAACTCCTCGCATATACTTCAGCCATTAGATATTAGTTGTTCCTCGCTATTCAAGAAGGCGTATAGCTGCTAGATTGAGCAGCTAATGCGGATGAACATTACACACATCAGTAAGCTGGAATTTCTCTGTGCGTTTAAAAAGGCTTTTTTTGCTTCAATCACAGAAAAAAACATCTAAGGGGGTTTTGCCGGAGCCGGCTTTATACCGTACGATCCAGAGAGGGTAATCTCTTCGCTAGATGTGCGTATTCGGACCCCAACATCCCCAATCTCAGGCCTAACTACACCACTACCTTGGGTCTCCCAAACGCCACACAACCCTCAAGAGGCCACTTCACAGTCAGTATATATCAAAAATCGAATTTCCAACCATCAGGGCAGCTCTCCAACCTCTATGTTAACTGCTGTGGATCGATTAGCCAAAGGCACGGTGGCTGTAATGCACGAGGTGGCTCTTTTACGCACAGAGGTCTCTGCACTACGAAAGGCCAATGAGGGGCTTAGTAAGCGACAGAGGGCTAAAAAAACACGTGTACGGCTTGGAGGGTCACTTTCTATATAAGAGGCACAGGGTTTACTAGATTAGAAGGCTGTAGGGGAGCAGTTGGCTTAGGAAACACGATAAAGTGGTGGTCATATAGGGGGGTCTCGTACGAAGATTTAGTGTTATGGTGTATGTGGTAAGCCTGGCTATAATGCTCGCACTTGTAAGGAGGCTGCAGAATCGTCTAATTAATCTGTTTCTGATTCAGTTATTGTTATTTCCTAGTGTTATGGTTGTGTAATTAAGGGTTATTGTGGTGGGGTGGTGGAAACTTCGTCGCTCGCTTATATTCGTCGCTCACTTATCATGTACGTTATCCGTCTGATCTTTCGTTTAGCATTTGATGGTTGGGGTGGTAGAACAGGAGCCATGGGCCGGGGATGTAAGTGTACATGTATCTTGTTTGCCTTCTCGGCACCCGGCACGCCTTCAAGAATCATGGGAGCCATCTAGGTATCTGAAGAAGCATTCGCATTCGGAGATGGTGACTTGGCAAACAAAACGAAGGATACCATGGAAACCCTAACCCTGAATGCGCCGTTGGCGGAATTCTGGGCTGTCCTATCGCTGGAAAGTCAATCTGATTGGTTGAAAATTTCAAGTTGGTCGAGCTGATCAATTTCTGCAACCGGATTCATCACCCAATTCAGCAAAACAGAACACATCCTCATCCAGGACCAAGCCTGCTGCAAAATAACGTCCCCAGGCCATGGTCGTGCTAATTGCGAAAAGTTCTCCACAGGTCGAGCCATTATCCCCGAGAACTTCGGCATCCGCCAGGCCCAAACCCACCACGGCGCAATCCTGAGGCCGTGCGTCGGACACCTGTCGTGTGTGACGCGTGAACATGTCTCGGATGACAAGGGCGGCGGCAAAAAAGGCGCATCAGGCCGCCGCGCCAGCCGCATCGCGAACGCCAGCCAAATTACTCCCAATCCACCACTTCAGGGATATGCAGTCGTGGGAAACCTGGCTGGAGACGAATCATACGATCGAGAGGTCTGGTGTCTTTCTCAAGATCAGCAAGAAGGGAAGCACAATTGCTTCCGTTACGTACGACGAGGCGGTCGACACTGCATTGTGCTTCGGATGGATCGACGGACAGAGGAAACCCTTCAACAACAGCCATTTCCTCCAGAGGTTCACCCCACGTCGGAAGCCAGCTTTTGGTCGCAACGGAATGTCGACAAGGTCGCGACGCTGGTAGCCGCGGGTCGGATGCAGCCGGCGGGACAGACCGAGCTCGATACAGGCAAAGCGGATGGACGGTGGGAAAAGGCGTACGCCGGGTCGCGCACCATTGGAGTGCCGAAGGACTTTGAGGAGGCGCTGAGTCAGAACAAGAAGGCGAAGGATTTCTTCGAGACGCCGGGCAAGACGAAGCGCTTCTCGTTCTTGATGAGGATAGGAACTGCAAAGAGGGCTGAGACACGCAAGAATCGCATCGATGAGTATGTTGCATTGCTCGCGCAGCAGAAGACGTTGTAGGATGCCGGAAAGTGGAAGGTGGAGGGTGTGGGTCATCGTTGTCCCAGCACCTTGTTCGAGCCGAGCCGTCAACCAGGATTAGACCTGCAAGACACGCCGCACCACTGTCGTTTTTGCCAAGGCGTTAAAATTTCTGTCACACGCGTGCAGGTATATACACCACTTATACAGGGGATATCGTATCGAAACCCCTTAACATTTTATACTTTTACAGAGCAACAACGAGGCCAAAGAATGTTTACGACTTGTAGACATTGAACGACGATCTGGACGAGCTAAGCGCAGTTACAGGTACAACACTGAACCTCGTTCTTCAGTTTCCATAACAGTTCGAAGTAATCGCAAAGGCTGCTTGTCCTCAACAGGTTTGGAAGAGCGGTTAGCTCTAGGCTCGAGAATAACGGGAGCAGACTTCTCACCGACAGGGTTTCTTTTAGGACGGGGACGGGGTTGGCGACGGGGAGGTCGTCGGGGAGGCCGTTGAGGACAGAGTCGAGGAGGCCGTTGAGGAGGCCGTTGAGGAATGGGTCGGGGAGACCGTCGGGGACCGGGTCGGGGACCGGGACGGGGGGGCCGGCCGGGACCTGGTCGGCGACGGGGAGGTCGGCGGCGGGCCGTAGAAACCTTGGAAAAGCGGTTAGCTCTAATAGCTTCGAGAGTAACAGGAGCAGGCTTCTCACCGGCAGGATCTCTCTTCTCCATATCAACAGCCGGCGATGGAGGAAGCGGGGGCAAAGCCAAGCCAAGGGCCGCGAAGGCGACGATAGTTAGAATGATCTGCTTCATGGTGCAGCTATGTGCCACTGTGATGACTCAAGGTGATGTGAATGAAAGAAAACCTCGACCTCTGTAGCATAAGATAGTCCGGGGCAAAACGCATTCACTCGGCATCCTAATACTTATAAAACTCGATTCCTGAGAGGCCCATTAGTCGATACACGAGATTTAAGCGGTCGATTTTCCCAGGGGACGCATTGGTAATATATAATATATGAGATGCCTTCTTGTCTATATTTCCTCTGGAGCTTGTTTGTTTTGTTCAGAGGCTGCAGATCTACCCCCTGTGTGTCTTGGCATTGCAAAAGCTCACAGAAATTACTTCCAATCTACCCATGAAGAGGAGCTCCCAACGGCAAATAACCCCGCCAATAACCAAGTCAAAAGAGCAGAAGCATGATGTCCTGAAATTACGTCGACATAAAAACAGCCGGGCTTGACTCCTCAGGCTAAAACACGATGAGGGGGGTTCGAGGGGCCTATATGAGCGGCAGTCAATATCGACCGAGGTACGGTGAATGCTTTTCGCCTCCCTGGAACCTGGAGGGAAATCATGGGTTATTACAAAAGACGGCTCTTGCACTTTTACAATTATCCCCCTGATTGACTATCTTCGGTGACAACGTCGGAACTATGGCGCGCTCTCCGCCAATGTACTACTCGGAGTTGAAAGACGACTCCGCGTTATCGCCATCGCTCCTTTTTGATGAGCGTGAGGAGGATGGCATATATAAGCCACGGCCAACAAGGAGCCAGTGGACCACCGGACGATGGGTAGCTGTGCTCATCTCCTCGCTTCTATTCACCAATATCGCAAGCATCCTAATTACCTCCCAACGGGTGCTCTCCCGCCACCACGCCCAAGTGATGACCGTGTTCGAGCCTCCTACGGGCATACCGCCATTCTTTCGCAACATTTCGCTTGAATTGAGGCCAGAACATGTTTATGCACCATTCTACGACCGCGGCGACAGCATATATCGCAAGCACAATTCTCCAGAAACAGAGCTGGCATGGCGGGAACTCACACAGCTTGGTGCGCGTCTTGTGTCCTTGGAATTGATGCTTGTGCATTGGCACCGTTCTGTGCGGCGGATTGAGCGCTAACATGAGAGAGCAAAAAAAACAGACACTGGTTACATCCTGGTGCCGAAAGAGCAAGCCAAGCAAGCGGACATCGACCCAACCAGACATGCATACTGGAACGATCCTGAGAAGGGCCTTGTCGGACATCCGGTAAGGATTCAGGCGACGCACCAGTTGCATTGTCTGGTAAGTGACCCCACCGCTCTCTGGGAGGTAAGGAATTCTCCGCTGATGATGGACGCTGCAAAGAACGTGCTCCGACGCTACTCTTATTTTCATTACAACTATACCCTCGAATACGACCGGGAACCGCTTAAGGTGGTGCCGGTCTCCAACAGGGCATTGCATGTCGGTATGTCTGGCGTCCTCTTATATCCATCATTGCTCGCCGAGTTCTACACCGTCCATCAATCCTTCTCCCCGAGACACATTGTCAAGAGAAGAAGTACTAATTAACCCGCCCTATCCTAGACCACTGCGTTGACTACCTCCGCCGACGCCTGATGTGTACCTCCGATATGGGCCTTCTCCCGTATATTTGGCTCGGCAACGACGGAGATGTGGTGGCAGACTTTTCACGCATGCACACCTGCCGCAATTACGAATCGCTGCGAAGCTTTGTGAAGAAGAAGGCGGAGGAGGCTGACGGGAGGGTCAAGCCAAAGGATGGAGATTACATCTTGTACGACTACATCTGATGATACCTTGTTGGAATTCTCGTGTTTGCAGACTTCGTTGCAAAGAGAAAAGGTTGGAAGCTGCTCAGGAGTTCTTTAGAAGGGAATAGAATCGATAATGCATCAATGAACGTTAGTTGAACATGGAAGCCTGCCAATTCGCTTGGCCGATTTTGAGTTGGTTTAATATTATTGCGTACAGGTAGTGGTCGCCAGCCCCTCGCTTGTTATTGGCGGTAGCTGGCTGATTATGAAGTAGGCGGGGTGTTATGCAACATTGCCCCACACCCCCAAGTAGGACCTAGATTTCAACGTCATAGACCCTGAGTCAGCTTACCGTTCCAGCGGGACAGGCTGCGCGGGGGATTGTTTACCTCGGCGCTTTGTATCAATTGCTGTTTACTTAACGACATTCCCCCTTTTTAACCCGCCAATCTTAAACCTAGCCTGTACACTACCTTGGGTCTCCTAAACATTACATAACCCTTAAAAGGCCACCTTATAGTTAATATTTATTAGAACTTGAATTTTTAACTATTAAGGTAGCTCTTTAACCTTAATATTTACCGCTGTTAATCGACTTGCTAAAGGTACTATAGCTGTAATGTATAAGGTGGCTTTTTTCCGTACGGAGGTCTCGGCACTTCGAAAGGCTAACGAGGGCATTAGTAAGCGACGGAGGGCTAAAAAACACGTGTACGGCTTGGAGGGTTACTTATTGTACAAGTGGTATAGGATTTACTAGATTAGAAAGCCGTGGGTGAGTAGTTAGCTTAGGAAATCCGACAAATTAGTAGTAGTGTAAGGGGCTCTTGTATGAAGATTTAATGTTATAGCGTATGTGGTAAGCTTGGCTATAATGTGCGCACTTGCAGGGAGGTTGTAGAATTGTCTGATTTATCTGTTTCTGGTTTAGTTATTGTTATTTCTATTACGACCTGCACCCGACACAGGCCTCGAGAGGACTGGCGCGGGTTAAG
>Ga0247770_1002316_pt1 | contig 10815 bp, 7 predicted proteins | sample UWRJL136409B6_FD_179943 | JGI IMG/M metagenome (GOLD analysis project Ga0247770, IMG submission 179943) | Plant litter microbial communities from Arlington Agricultural Research Station in Wisconsin, United States - UWRJ-L136-409B-6 | ecosystem: Environmental > Terrestrial > Plant litter >... | reverse complement strand
AATTTGGAAATGGCCTCTGGACTCTTCAATCTTTGTCAAGACCCGTCCCTCTACGACGATGACCCTCCTTTTGCGACCCGTTTGCACCCGCCAAGCAATGTGACGACAACAACGCAGGCACCGGCGTACCCCAATCAGCCAGTGACACAACATCGAGTCAAATTGACGACCTCGAAGAGAACCCTAGATGTCCCACCATGGTCACGAAAAGCCCAAGGTCGCAGTCGTTACAGCGTTAAACGCCGAGCGCAGACGGCGAAGACGAGGGAGATCCGTGCCTGCATGCAGTGCCGCCAGAATAGAAACCGGGTGAGCTGAGATGAAAAACCCCCGTAGCTACAGCCCTAAGCTAATGTGAATTTTGCCAGTGTCTTCAAGACGAGATTAACCCTGACCCCCTGGCACCATGCCTATGTTGCCAGCAGTCCATCGGAGGTTTGCCATGTCTCCGACGCAAAATCGTCGACAGCGCACTGTTCCGCACCACGGGCCATAACCCCTACCTCGATCCCTTCGCCCTCACAGGCCCAGATTACGGGGCTTTTTCCGTTCCCAAGACATGGATAGCCGGCTCACCCATTAAGATACTCAGTTTGTCACAAGGCTACGGCACGGTGTTGAAACTTCGCGTCCGCGGGTTCATACCTCCACAAGGAGAATACGTACTATTGGACTCCCGTGGCCGAAGTATTTACGCTGTTCCCTGGGCTCTGGCAGACCCCGTGGATGCTCGCGCGTCGGTAAACGCCTATATCGACCAGAGTATGGATGCCTACCTCGACCGCTACTCGCAGGACTTTGATGCCATCGCTCGGCTAGTGTTTGGCGCCGTGAGAGACTACAGTCGAGCTTCTAACCGTAAAGACGCCTCCCTCTTCCGCGATCTGCTCCGTTTTTGGACGGCGGCACGCTTTATCGAAGGCGGTTGGCGATGTGAGGGTCCCGAAAAGCTCGATGCAGACAAACTACCGGATCCGCTGAACTCACCTCAAGTGGTGGCACCACCTCCCTACGTCGACTTCCAGCTTGCAGCTGTCATCATGGAACGTGTACTGAAGCCACTTCAAGAACGAATCCTGAAAGCACTCGACAAACTGATACTCACTGGACGAGCACGCAACTGGTTCCATATTTTCCTGGTTATTTTCGTGCTGCTGCAGGGATACGAGCTTGCTTTTGAACATGAAGTTGCATGGACTAGGAAAAGGCAATACCCCGTAGGCTGGATTGTCTTACCAACACCTTCGATAGACGACGGCTAACCGTTCCGTACAGACACGTTACGCAGATGCAAACCGGGTTCTTAGCTTCCACGAAGGCGCCATCATTCTCCTTGTACATTTCCATCACATGTGCAAAGGAGAGATACCATTGAGTAGCGACTTTGACTGGTCTTGCGCCTCGGCGCAGTCTATGGCTGGGTTAAATGAAGCAGATCTCCGGCTAGTGCGAGCGCTCATTGCGGCGAGGGAAGGAACGGGTGAGTTCTCTATCCTGATCGACCTGTATCAAAAACTCATCTAACGAGGGTCTGTGGCAGGGCATGGTCTGCATCTCTCGCGGGTCTGTGACAGACTTGACCAGCCATTCTGGCTATCCGGGCAAATGTTCCAGGTGGACTGGATTCCCACCACCATAAACGCCTATGCACAACCGGTCTAGCGGTTGCCAAATATCAAGGGCAGGAAGGCTGAATGACTCAGATGGAGATCTGTTGGCAGAACTCGGATATACCTACATCGCACAATAGGATATCTTGTACAACCGTAGCACATAGTAGGGTTTCATAGTGTATTCATTTTCGTGGAGGCTAAGAAGGATAAGGACGCATTCATTAATGAGCGGACTGAGCGATGGGTCACTCTTCTGGGCTGCCTCGGTTATAGTTGCCACGGTCTAAAATGGCTGTGGAGTTGCAAGGACCCAAAACTGGGTCCTTGCACGACCACCACTAACACTATGACTGTGCGCATGAAGGATTCCGTGTTGATAACGTCAACTTACTAAATACGTGTTGAAGATGCTCAGCTACGGCTAAGCACTGTCGTATAGGTCTAGAAGCCTCCTAGGCCTTCTGTAGTGCAGAGGACCTATGGAGCACTCCGGCACAGGAAGTTTCATTTGCTTCTTCCCGAAATACAAACCGGCTTAGTCCACGGCGGAGCCACGAACCGTCATTTACAAATAACCAACATGTCAGCTTTCGACCCCCACACCCCCAAATCGGAAGTGCAAATTCACTCCCCTCCATTCACACCACCCGGCGCCCCCGAGCTCACATCTCCCTTCGCCTCCACCAGCTCCAAGTCTACCACGCGGTAATCCCACCCTTCCACCACCTTCGCATTCCTCCGCCGCATATACCACGGCACCCACTTATCAATCTCCTTCTCCATATAGCCATCGTACACCTTCTCCCTCCTCGCAATCCACCGCCACTCCCCGTCGCCATCCCCGCCATATCTCAGCAAGACCTTGCCGCTGCCCTTCGCCCTCCTCAGCTCCCACTCCGTATACTTGAACCCGCTCCCTTCGTCATTCAGCCTGTATGTAGAAATCAATCTGTACGCATCCTGGACGCCCTCTTTGTCACTCAATCCATAGTAGCCCGGAACAGGGGGGGGATGCGGATGCGTCGGGACAACGGACAAGATGGCGCCGGTGGAGGGGACCGAGGCGTTTATGGAGATGCGCCGGAAATGGTCGGCTGGGTTAAACGGCGGATTGACAGCGCTGGGAGAGACGAATTCGATGGAGCTGTTGCCGCGGAGGCGTTGGCCGTCGAGAATGGTGGCGCCGCCGACGAAGCGGAAGAAGTAATCCGTTCGGGGCGCGGCTTCGCGCTGGGTCGTGGCGAACGGGATTAGGGCGGCGAGGAGGAGGACCAGGGTTGGCTTTCTCATTTTGACCGAGGTCGTGAAGGACTAGGTTATTGTGGAGTAGCGTTGTGGGCCTTTTTGGAACGTTGGGGATGGGGGGCGGAGATTTTGCAGCTGCTGAGAAAGGCTGGCTGGCGGGGTACTGCTTATTATCGCGATTTAGCGTTACACCTGCAACCCAAGATATTTCACAAGGCTCATCAGCCGCAATAACTGGGCCGCCATCAATAAATATCCCAAGAGCTCATTGGGGCCAGGCCGAGCGCGTGATTTAGGGCCGCTGCATCCACGGCGATTGGAAGGTAAGTCGACCGCTTAGATTACGCCGCGCTTACCTTTTATATCCGATTGCGATCTACTGACTCAGTTGGCTCTCTGGTTGGCGCTCTCGACCCACGCTCTGCGATGGAAGTTTTGAAATGGAAAATGGAGGTTGCGAGTGGTTAACTCGTAAATCCTTGTCCCCCGGAAGTCGTAGCGTCAGTGAAGATCGTTGTCGACATCTGGGAGCTCGAATGGCTCAATGGTGAACGGAATGGGCTCCATCTCATCGTTAAGGTGCACCCTGGCGTTTGAGTGTTGTTAGATTTCCTTTGACACAAGAATCAGGCCAGGTATAAGTGGTTCTATAGGCTAGATTCCAGAGGGTAATGCAATTTCAGCACTCGGTGCACCGCTGCCCCCTGCCGAACAGCCATTTCATGCAATTGGCATTTGTGTAACCATCCACGCCTGGCCTTCGCGCCACAGCAGCCAGTCAGCTCCCTGGCGCAGATCCTGCCTGCGGGGTCAACGAAGTTATCATCACCTCATCCTACTAGAAGGCCCCATAGGAAGTCGACATCAAACCTGCATCGCACCGAAATGCTCTGTGAACGATGTGAGAGGGTCTGTTTCGCATCGTCCTCGATCCAAACAGAGTCGCCCCTTGATTTCTATAGCCCTGCACTTTTTCCCAGCGGCCTCGAACTGCCTTCGGATGCCACTGGTCTCTTTTTCGCTCATAACCACCATCCTGACATCAGGTCGCTCCTCCACTCAGCCGGCCAGCGCGGGTGCCATCTCTGCACTCAGATTCTCCGGTCCTTGGAGCAGGTCGGCCTAGTTCTCGACTCACCTCACGAATACCACGATGGGCCCATTGAACTGCGGTGGTACCCGCACCCGGAGAAGCTACGCGCCGGGCTATCCATACGGGAACTATTTGCCGTAGCGAGGACAGGGCTACGGGATATTAAAACCTCGTTGGCTTTTATGCGATTTCTGAGTTATGAAGAACAGACCGAATTGGCCTTGCTTAGTCTCCCTTCACTCTTGGATTCTAGAGCTTCTGGGGCCGAGCGTCATCTTTGGAGCACCGGCTGCGACAGCAACTTGCTGCTTGCTGGGCTATGGCTCAAGAGATGTCTCACTGAGCATCCGCTATGTGCTTTGTCGACAGATGCGAGTCCTACACTGCCTACTAGGGTTCTCGACGTTGGTGCCCTCTGCGATGCCGGAGGCGGAATTTATTTAGTGGATGGAAGACCTCGTCACGGGCCATACGTAGCACTAAGCCACGTTTGGGGCGCGACCCGGGTCATCACCACAGTCCGCTCAAACATTGAGCAGAGGGGCAGGGGCATACCCCTGGAATCTCTTTCGCAAACCTTCCGAGACGCCGTCCTGATTACCCGGAAGCTTTCGATACAATACCTGTGGATCGACTCGCTTTGTGCGTTAACACCTAAACCGAGCATTCCCCTTGAGCTCTTTTCCCGAAGTTTCACTGACTGCATGGACAGGCATCGTCCAAGACTCCGCCGCAGACTAGTCTACCGAGGCTGCAATGATGGGAGAGTACTACGCAAACGCGCTTCTCACCATCTCAGCTGTTTCCGCCGCGGACGGACAGGCTGGAATTTTTGCCTTGCGCAACCCACGTCAGCAGTATCCGTGTCGCATTTCCATTTGTTTCCCTGCCCCGGGCGACGCCGGTGATGAATCAACAACCCTGCCAGGAGGAGACCCTCCACGCAGCGTGTCTGGCTTCGTCCACCCGGCCGCAGAGTGGGATCCGTCCCTCGACACATACCAATATGTTGTCAATCGACCACCGCTGTGGCAGTGCGCATGGGTCCTGCAGGAAAGAATCTTGTCACCACGCCTGCTGATGTTTTCCAATGTCCAGATGAGCTGGCTGTGCCGGTCCGAGCGAGCTTCCGAATGCATACCCGAAGAGAAACCGCGGGAGAGAGACAGCACAAAGGAAGAAAAAGAGCTGCAAGAAGCCCTTTTGCGTCTGACGCACTACTCCGCCTTACAGTCAGGTGGGGGGGATGAAGCGACGAGCATTGGACTGCGGCGGCTCTACATTATCGCGGCGGTATACGGTGAGGGCAGCCCGAAGAAGATCTAGTCTAACTCGTTAAACGGCTTTATGAAGCAGAAGGGCGCGTTGGTTGGGAATGCGAGCAACGTCTAGTATGTGATGTATGTGTTTTTTGAGAAGCTAAGAATTAAACAGCGTTGGTCAGTGAGGGTTAAAGTGCCCTATTATATTTCTACTTTCCCATCAACCAGAGCTATCGGATGACGACACTTGGGGAGCTCTACAACAATTTGCATGGCGAGGGAGAGTGGACTGTTCGCCTGTCTTGGATGTGGGAAGGTCCATAGCTATGGTGTAAATCCCGATCAGCGTTCGCAAACCTGCATCGGTGAGCCCGACGGCCGCAGCGATTGAACTAATCGGCTCCATTTTGGTGGCGGATGGGCTGGTGTGTGGTAGCGGATGGTGATGCTCCTCGGAGCCTGTCGAGTAAATGACGCACGTAAGATAGGTATAGGATGTAGGTTTCTGCGGTGGTACGTTGGCACGACTCGATACGGTTGGAATTTGAGGCGAAAATTCTGGAAATTTGAGTCACTAAATTCAGGTTTTGCCCTGATATGGGTTGATAGTGGGGTCCATCTGAGACACGAACAGAAAGCGAATGAGGATATCGTTTCTTTGTCAATCAACAAAGTCGCCTAGCCAATGGAGATTGTTCGCTTGGGACTACCCCAGCAGGAAATCCGGTGGTGTGCTTGTAGCAGCACGCTTTAACGCCTCATCATACCACTTCTGGTCCCACAGCGACGAGCTGAAAGTTGCATCGGACGATGTGTAACTGCACGCACATCAAGGCTAATGCTATAGAAGTTTAGTTCAGCCCACCCTTAGCCGTCTTCAGGTTAACTACTAGCTGGATTCACTTGCACACATGCTGTGTCTCTTCCCGTTTTTGAGGAAACACAATTGACACCCCATCCCCCTCCATTCCAGAGTAGGAGGTTCGTGCATGGCAGCTCATCCAATAATATAGCTTCTTGTCAAGTTGTCAGGTTATGTCTGAAAGGGCCCTTTTTGGGGGGGGGGATCATTTGGCTATTTCAATCGCCAAAACGTACGATCACGGTCACCATTTTTTTATGTTCAACACGACTAGATCCATCAACATGTCATCATCCATCTCCAGCCTCGCAACAATCCATGGTAACTGACGAAAAGCTCTTAACTAAGCTGTCTTCCGTACTACATACACCTTAGTTATCTAAGCGGAGATGACAGAAAATGGGGTATGATCGAGAGAGAGCCACAGGGCTTCGAAGTTTGTGGTTGCTAACTTCTGCATCTCGCAGGGGTACCAACGGGTGTCATTGGGGTTCCCCCAACGAGGATATATGGGAAACCATCAGAAACCACAGTTTCTGGTGAGCACCGCAGCACCGAGGCGCAAGCCATTGGTGCGAGCAGTTTTTGCGGCACTTCTCTGCTTCGGCATTGCAGCGGGTCTCATCACCGTTACCTTGACAACTGTCCGCCTCACGGACATCGGGACGTATTCTTCGACGGGGAAAACAGTCTACACGACCGTGGTCACACTGATGGCGACTATTCTGACGACCTTCATCCTCGGCACACTGCGGTTCGCATTTCTCGACATGATTGATGCTCGCCTTGCTGGCTTCGCACAAGCGCCTACCGAAACCCAAAATCGCGTCCAGTCAAGATGGCAGACGATCCTCGCGCTTGGGGATATTCCCGATTCCATCCGCAACCCTGGTATCGCATCGACCATGGTACTCGGAGCGCTCGTCACCACCTGCATCACGGCCGGTTTGACACCTACCACAACGACTAGGATCGTGCCCTACTCTCCTCTGATCCCGTCCTCCGACCCTTACGTCTTTGCCCTGCCTCTTGACAATCTAACCAACTCCGGGTCCCGCTGCGTCCTTAACTGGCCACTGCCCAACGGAAGCCACTTTTGCTCCTCCGTCTGGTACGGTGACGCACCGCAAAAGAAAGCGTTCCGTCTCCTCAGCGAGATAAACATCGACCAACCCGACGACTACGCTTACTCTGACCTGGGTGTCGCCGTGCGGCCCTCGGCCATCGGTATACCGGTCACCTTGTACGACCCCCAACGTGATGGCTATGGTCTTCGTAACCTTCTCCAAACATATGGACCCAACATCGTCTCGGCTACGGCCTGCGCTCCGGTTATGACTCGTTGTCCCGTAAAGTGCTATCCCGGTGGTACTATCACCTATCCCGGCGGGAACACCATGCGACTCGCCTCAAATGACGGAAAATGCGTCGCGCAGAAGAAGCTCGACAAGAAAAAGGAAGAATTCGTCATGAGTCTCGCCCGCGTATGCCCCTACGGCGAAGTCGGCCAAGCCACCTTCGTCTTGGGTGCAGCCAACTCCATCTACGCCCAATGGGTAGCTGCCACCATCGGCGAAAGGATTGCCAGCCCTTTCCCAGGCCAGACCTATTCTGTTCAATGCGACATCGACGTCCGCAGCGCATTCGACTACCGACTCGTCTCTCTCTCAATCAATAACAACAATAACATCAGTCCCAAACCCAAAACCAACGACTTGACACCCTCCTCTCAGCTTCCCCTATCCTTCAACCGCATCCTCTCCTCCACCACCACCACCACCAACAACAACAACAACAACAAATCCTGCCCCACCCCTCCCGGCGCGGAAATCCCCGCCATGAATGCCTTGTTCTCAACCATCGCCATGGCGCCTTACTACATCCAGTACGAAGTCGACAACACGGGATGGATACAACCCCTCGTCAACATTGTTAGCCGCTACTCCGACTACGGCCACAACGTCAACGACTCCATCCGGACTGGTCCGTTCGCCTTTTCTGACGCGAGCAATGCGCTTGAGGACGGGTTGGGTCTGTTGGGAGCGATGGCGGGATCTAGGGCCGTGTTGAATATGTCGCTTGTGAAGACGACGCAAGGGGAGGCGGAAGTGACGTTTACGCGGGTAGGGCCAGGGGAGTTGTTTGCGTTAGTTTATGCGATGGTCCCAGCAGTGTTGGGGATAATCTTGCTAGGGTTCGTCTTCGCGCCGAGATGTAGAGATGGGCATGGGGCGGACTTGAAGTCTTCGAGGTTGGTGGATTTGGTGAGGTTGGGGTTGGCAGCCCACTAGCCCGATTTTTGATCCTCGTTGATCAGGTACCACGACTCTGAAGACTTGTGAGAAAGATTGTATTTTTGTGCAGCGAGACGATTAACTACAGGGTGGCTGTTACTTGCGGTAGATGGATCAATGTTGATTAGGTACCCGTACACCCTTCCCTAATTAGTTGACCCTAGCTTGATATCCCCTACCGGTGGTTTCGCTGCAGCCTTGGAGGAAGAGAAGGACATGGAGAACGCTGTGTAGTTAGGGACTTGTCTCGCCTCGGCTTTTGTCAATGTCTTCAAGAAAGGAAGGCAAAAAGGGTACTGAGTGCGTGAGAGGAAGTTGGATACTGTCGGTTCGGGGTGGTCCTATGCATGTGAGCAGGACAGGATGTAGGTGATGGTTTAAGAACTGGCCAGAGGAGAGAAAGAAGTGAGATCCTGAACAGGGGTTGAATTGATTGAGATTTAATCCTTTTGGGGTGGATAGAACCGCTCATCTCGCTGCTTGAGTACAGTAATAGATATAAGTATGCCTCAGCGGAAGGACGAATTGTCCATGAAGTTCTGGGTGGTGGCTATTGCGAGTGCGAATGTCTCAATTCTCGTCCCATTGCTTGCACGGGACCCTTTTAGGCCCTTCAACTAAAGCTGCACCTTTCTCAGAAGGCTGTGCTGTGCTGTTTCAATGGGCAGATAGTTATTAGCCGAAGCTGAGCCGGGGCTAATCTGGACTGATCTGGACTGATCAAAGGTGACATAATTCACGTGACTCTAAGCATGGGTGGCCGTCGATTTTAGGGTCGTGAAACAATATTATCAAATGTCTCCTCTCATACATTCCTTCCAGGGTCCTCCATAAGGCCGTCATGGGAATGGTGTCGGAGGCAGTCGCAAGGACGCTTTCAAAGTCGCAAGGCGGCTGACTGCTCTGACGCCTAGCGACGTACAGCATGGAGCGAATTACAATCCGAGAACAACGTAAGGGATTCGTACACAGCTACACTCCAATAATGCCTCTAGTATATATTCTTATTTATCTTAGACCGTAAGAGCCTAGTATATATCAATAACATACTGTCCACAAATACCTTCGACAAATTCATGACGTTCGAGCTCACCGGGCACACATAATCCTTTTTCCAGCATCCAAAAGCCGACTCGCACGTATCCGCCCAGAGCCCCATCGCGGGGATGTAGAACGAGCCCTTCCTCAAACCCCTGCGAGTTAGCAACATGCAAGAAATACAGCGCAGGTCTACCAATCCCAGCTGTAATCATCTGATTGGGCGGCTGGAACTTGAGGAATAACGCCTTGGTAGCAGATGTAGTCCGATCCCAGACAATGCCGACCTCGTTCTGACCGGGGACCGGGCAGGATGCCACTTCGGAAAGAGCATGTGCGTTGGCCGGATTGTACCAACGTATCTTGTTTCCATCTTCTCGGCGGCAGAACTTCCAGAGACGCCCCTGTAACCGCAGGACGCACGATCTCGTGCCGTCAAACGGGTTTCTGGACATGGGCTCCGCGTGTACACTTAGCACGCTCGCCTTGGCATCCAGCCGGTGAGGTACTATACCCCAGGCCTCTCCCGAGCTTGATGCCCACGACCAGGATGGCGCCAGGGAAAGGGAATCGTAGACTGGGCCGGAAACATCGACATTGTGTCTCCAGAGTAATGCGGCTGGCAGGTCCGGCTTCCAGACACCCGCAACGTAGTCGGAGGTCTGGAGTTTTCTCGCCGCGCAATATCTCTGGGCGACTGCCGACAGTGCCAGCAATCTATCGCTATGGAAACTGATTTTGGTTGTCGAGTACAGCGGGACAATATGACGGTACCATAGTTCCTCAAAGCGATGCGTAGCCTCGGAGGGGACTTCGTTGCGTTCCGGTCCTTGATCGGAACGAACCGCCAGGAGGTCCTTGACAGCGCTGTAAGGGGACGTTTCGGCAGAAGAACCGCCAGTGTCGCAACGCCATTCAGGACAAAACCGCTGGCCACATTCAAAGAGGAGATGGTGGCGTGTGAAATGTACAATGCGGGGCGCAAGGGTCCTTTCTTGAAACACCCAACCGCGCTGGCTCAAGCCAGAACCACTCAGCCTCAGAGCTTCGCCGAATACCGCGCTAGGACCAGCGTCGGATTGCCCCGAATCAACATACCGACAAGGATTCGCGAGCAGAAGATCCCTTTTGTAGACAAGCCCGTTTGCGTCGGCTACGCCCTCGCTCGCCGAGATGTTGAGGATGCAGTTGCCGTAGATGTCGCCCATATTCATAATCTCGGTGCCTTTTCTTCTTCATCGTCTTGTTTGATGCACAAGGCATCGATCCAGATATATCGAAAACCGAGACACCTTGTGACGTGAATGGCGTCCCGGAATATAGCTACATCTTCTGGCGGAAGAGCTCCAAGATCCATGCCTTGCTCGAACCTGGACTCGGTATTTTTCGTAAGTAGAAGGCGCGGAGA
>Ga0247770_1002315_pt1 | contig 10815 bp, 10 predicted proteins | sample UWRJL136409B6_FD_179943 | JGI IMG/M metagenome (GOLD analysis project Ga0247770, IMG submission 179943) | Plant litter microbial communities from Arlington Agricultural Research Station in Wisconsin, United States - UWRJ-L136-409B-6 | ecosystem: Environmental > Terrestrial > Plant litter >... | reverse complement strand
AGAAGGGGGTTAATGCGGGGGGGGAGGTGAATGGTGAGAGTGTTGGGGCGGTCATTTTTTGCGGGAGGTGGTGATTGGGGTTCAGGAGGTGGGTGAGAGTGCTGCGGCCGTGTTCAAGTTGTTGTTGATGGCGGCACCGAGCTTTGGTGGTTGTGAGATGCGAGGGGGGAAATGGGTTCCTTGAGAGGGGTTACGGCAGGTTTCGGGACAATTCAGCTGCCTGCGGGGCCGCGTGTAAGTGCGGAGCCTCCAGTCAATGCATGTAAACCCGGGACCCGTAGATGATCGTCACCGACTCTTTCTCATGCCGCCAAATGCCCCAGCCGCAACTGCTAGAGCAAGAAACAATCCTACCGCGACCAACTCTTCAGTATGTATCGCGCGCTCCATCCACTTGCTCCAATACAAGAATACCGATTATCTCGTATTAGTAACAGCCTAGTAATCTAAGACGAATCTGGGCATACTAAAAATTTCCTTTTTCATTCGTAATCTTAAACTGCGGTGAGATGTAACTAATTTATCTTAAGCTTACCTAATTCTTCCCTAAGTTAGGATAATCATATACGTTACCACTATACAGCCTTATGTGTATCTGTAGGCGAACGTTCGGTCTGGATCGTTTGGGTTGCTTGTTGCTGAAGTGCCGGCTGCGCCTGTCTCCAACTCAACAGGGAAGAATCATTACAAGATAGCGGACTTTACTGGTTCATATCAAATAGTTGCTAGAGAGAGTGTTCTGCTTTGAAGCTATCTTATCTCACCGCAGATTTCTAAGAAGTGCTACCACACAGGTTACTAGATTTAAAGAAAATGGATAGGCCTCCTTTCATGATACGCTAGAAGCTGAGTCAGGATGGCATTCGGATGCCGCTGAATCTCAGCTCCACAGAATCTACCACCCCTTCCGTCTTTGAAAACATGCCATTAAGACAACCACAAAGGCATACAAGCCCAAGAGACCAAGCCCGATGGTGAACAAGATCGGCGTCCATATATCCCTCTGCTGACTCAGTGCCTCGTTGCCCCTTACCTTAAGGTCAATAATGCCCAAAAACTCAGGAAATAATAACACCGAATAGACACACAAGACCCCAAAGCCACATACAGTGGGCCACTTTGACCCGCATGTCTCGATGCACAGCATGACCATGAGATAGGAGGCTGAAGGCATCGTAATGAGATACCAAACGACATATGGCCGAATGCCGTGCAGTATGCTGTACCGCGTGAAGGGGGCGACGGCGACGAGGACAGCGGTGACGAAAAGTATCTGAACGATAGTGAGGACAACGGCCCATTTCATACCTGGGTCGTGCTGTTGCTGGGGGTGTGTGTTCCTTATGGTGTTGGCATGAGAGAGCAAGTCGGAAGTGCATATTACCTGTTCCTGCGGGCGCGAGTCGTCTGCGTTTTCAATATGTCGATCTTGGCCATTCTCCTGAGTATTGACAGGGGACAGGTCGGCCGTGCTGGAGTTCCCAGACGACCTAACGGAGAAGAAGACAACCACAATAGGCCCCAGTGGACCTGCAAGCAGCAAGACAGGTAGAATCTGCCCAAAGGAAAACGAGTTCTCGTCCAGCTCAACAGACCAGCGGATACGAAACAGCGTGATGGTCAGGAAGAGAGTCGACACCCACAACCAATACACCTCGGAGATCATAGACGTGAATAGATCAGCGTAGATGCGTCCCCATAGATACAATGCGAGAAGTGGCTTGACGATGAGATGCCACCGCAGAAACGAACATGGTTTCTCTTCTGGACGCCACTCGGCCTTTCGAAGCTGACAGACAGTGCTCCCACTCGCCTGTTCGATCATCGTCTGGAACCAGCTACTGACCCCCCGCCGGATTCTGACATTGGCCAAGGTCGATAACCGCGCTGAGAGCCGTATGAGCTTTGTTGCAAAGGTAAAAAACAGCAACACGACCGACCCAATCGTGCCCTGGAACCCGCGAGTATCCTGGAGTCGGGGACTAGGGGATGTCGATGAGGCGGCGTCTTCGAACAGCTGGTTGGCAATATCCAGATGAAAGTAACACCACGCGTACGACCCGGGATGCGCAGCGTGCGGCCCGTACGCAGTCCAGTTGAAGTAGGCCGTCGGCACCATCGCCACAAGCAACAACACAAAAAGTGTCCCCATGGCCAAAACCCGGCAGTGCCTTTCCAGCCCACGTCCCGGTTGGTTCAGGTGTTTTCGAAGCATGGCCAGCCCAGACTGGTGCGTCAGGTTGGCATACCACGCCAAGAACACCGCGATCTGCCAATGCAAGGCCGAGATACCCTTATTGAGCGTGCCGTATGCACTCACCAGTACGCCAATCCCGGTGAGGACCTGCAGGTCGCAGAAACTGATCACGCACTCGTTGAAAGCGTCTTCGAGCCTCCTGCGGCCGGCAGCCGGATCGATGTGCAGCCATGCAGCGACGTGTCTTTTGCAGGGTCCGGCGAGGGTGATGAAGTACTGGTCGATGGGGTTTACACGCCAGGGTCGGTTAGGGGAGGATTTATTTTGTCCGTCGCGGTGGAAGGGATCGATTTCGGGCTGGAAGGCAATGAAGTAGTAGGTGGTGATGACAAACATCATCAGCAGCGTGGTGCCGAGGAAGCCGACGAGGACCTGTGGGTGTTAGTGATGAAGTGGGAAGGTGAACGGAGGATTTACCCCTATTCCGGAAATGTCGGAGTTTGACTCGGGTTGTACCCTGCCGTCGAAGCAGTTGTGTGACAGGCTGGTGAAGTTTGACTCCGAGTCTATTGCCATGATCGCCATGTTGTGGCATTTTTTGTCGGTCTAAGTCACCCGCGTTGTGGGAGCGAGAACTCCGGTGCCCCCACCCGTCGATGGCGGACCTGGTCGCGTGTTATAGGGGCCAGTTGTTTTATGTTTTATGCCTATTGGATGCACTGCCCGTAGCACGGAGGCAGCAACCGGCCAAGCCGCAGACTTCGCCTCCGCCGATCTCCAATTGGGTGCGGAGCAAGGCGGGCTGACGTAGCGATCAACATCCGCGCTTTTGACCAAAGGCTTCTGATAAGTGGTCGTGTTAAGCACAGTTCTGCCATGTACCAGTCATAATAAGCATAGCCATGCATCGTTAGCTGCACTATTAGATTCTAACGATCCGGGGTGATTTAAACCCGACTCTGGTCGACGTTCTTTCGTTCCACCTTGCTATTGTTCAACACCGTAAGCCGGTGCTACACATTCCAAATGGTCCTTTAAAAAGGTTAATACTGGCAACCGACACCGACAGCAATGAAACTTTCGTTCAACTCAAAATATTGCTCAACACTGGGTATAAGTAACACAAGAGCAGAAAAAAAATCTAGCCCAGTCCTTCTCCGTGACGGCCAGCGATCCATCTGCATCGGCTTGGGCTGCTGGATCTCGGAGACAAATTCCGGGCAATTACTTTAAATCCGGAAAGTTGCTGAAATAGCCTACACGTCGTCTAATATCACGGAGCGGCTTCGGTATATTGAGATTTAGGGAATCAGCACTCCGTAATATACCCTAGTCAACAGCGTGAAGGTCGAGGACCTACGAGACACGCTTGCAATATTTTCATTACTCCTTAACGAATCCAGAAAATCCAGCGCGTCCGGCCGGCCGAGTCTTTGGCGTCAAGATCCGCATCGTAACGGACGGTCGATCCCACCGACTCTTCGTCCCCGCTCGCCGCGGCGTACATGAGAAGACTGATCCCCTCGACCAGGCCATCTCTTCGGCCACCTGTCGGGGTTATTTCAGTGGCGTCGAAGCGCTCCAGGGCCCTGGCGTATCTCCATTATATAGCTGAAAACACGCAAATAAAATATTTCGGCTGTTATATTCGATTAACTAAATACTGTTACGTTACTAACTAACTCCGATGACCATTAATTATAAGCCTAAGGAGCCCTAGATAGGACGTGTTTAACATGATGATAGCCATTTCGGGAGTTTCCTAACGGCAGCCTCCGATGGAGGTTGAAGATACCAGCCTGAAGATGGCACGAATTTGGGTTCTGTGGGAGGTACGCCGTATTTCAATGAATCGAGACCGTCAGTCGTGGTCAAGTTGAGCGGCATGCAGGACGTCCACAGGAAACCGGCAATGTGCCGATGTTGTACAGCTCACGTCAGCATGTTGCATGATCGGCACCATACCAGCCTTCAGACCTTATCGCGTAGCACTTCAAGGCTCTTTTTCGTCCAGCGCCGAAATTTAGTAGTCGGCCAGTTGCGTCGTAAGACTAATGGCAAAGAATGTGTCGTGCAGTTGCTGTCGGAATAATACTCGTAAGTCGAGGGGCCGAGTTTCCGCCCATCCCTATTTCCGCCTACCCTGTCACATATATAACCCTGATTTTCAACACACTAGAACACCACCATTACTTAGCCAAAAGTAATGCAAATTCGTCTATACACTTATAATACTATCTTCAATAAGTTGGAAACTTTACAGCACTGAAATAGAATTATTGGTAATTTACTAATCCAATAAACTTTATATATACATATTATATAATAATTGTATTATTTTATTTTAATTTTACTTTTATATATATAAGTCTAATAAGAAGTATTCGTTATACTAAAAGATGTATAAAACTTATATTATTAATGACAAACTAAGAAAAAAATAAATCGTAAACTAATTGAAGTTTTAAAATTCTACTGTTAGTGCAGCTATAACCCTAAGGGTTATTGCTGTGAAAAATGATCTAAAGTTTAAACTATTATTATTATATGAGTTTTAAGGATTTTTTGTTACAAAATAATCATGAGCTATTTAAGTATAAAAGTATATTCATCGGATTTTAGTTTATTTTTAACTCTTATATTACGTAATATATAATATACTAAACTTAGTATGTAAATTAAATCATATTTGTAATTTTGATTATTTTTTATAGAAATAATTGAAATTGTTTTATCACTTAATATATTCTAATATATTTATATTAGAGCTTTGATTATTTTTGGCTTAGTAATGGTGGAATTCTAGTGTGTTGAAAATCAGGGTTATATATGTGACAGGGTGGGCGGAAACTTGGCTCCTCGACTTATTATTAATTTTGCTACTGACATCTCTGTCCTCTCCTCGGCTTGCTTAACATTTTAAACCCTTCGAAACCCTCATTATTACACACCCCGTCCACCACCACACCATCCGCATACCTTACCCATCAAAATGAAGTCTTCGTCAACCAAATCCGCTTATCATTCCCCTGTCCCTTCCACGCAAACACCAGCGAGCCATTATACACCGCCACAGACGGAATCCTCGAGGTCGCCATGTAGTCCGGCAAGCCCTCCTCCACATGATCCCCAAAGCCATAATACTCCCCATCTCCCGTCGACGTGTAATGCATCTGCCCTGCGGGCGTATCCCACACGACATACATCTGCGCCCCAAACATGGCCACCAACGGTCCCGTCCTGGTAAGAATGCCCTGCGGCAACACCATCTGCGCAGCCCAGCTGTTCCCATCCGCCGTCGACGTGTACCAAATGGTGTGATCGGTGCCCATGCCCTTCCAGAAGGCGTACAGCTTCCCCTTGTACGCCGCGATGGACGGGCCGACACTTGACCAGGTCGACGGGATCTGCTTCTGCGCGGCCCAGTTGGTGCCGTCGAAGCTGCTATACCAGAGGGTCTCGTCAGAACCCATGCCCTTCCACGCAGCATAGAGTTTGCCGTTGAAGGCAGCGAGCGACTGGCCGACGCTGGACCAGGTCGAGGGGATCATCTTTTGCAGGGCCAGGTGTTGCCGTCGTAGCTAGTGTACCAAAAGGTTTCAGCGTTATTCATGCCCTTCTAGGCGGCGTAGAGCTTGCCGTTGTAGACGGCGTGTCGAACTAGACCGCTGCACCAAAACACTGCAAAAGTGAATCCACTGATACCAGCATTTGGTAACAGCGACTACATCCATATTGTTCCACACGGCGACCTCAGGGATGGTAGAGGTGGCGATAGAGGGGATGTTGAATTGGGGTGTCCAGTAGGAGCCGTCGAAAGCGCTGTGCCAGATGCCTGGTCGCCGTTGGAGCCCTTCCAGACCATGTGTAGCTTCCCATTGAACGCGGTGATGGACGGGCCTATGTCGGTGAACACGGGCGCGGGGACCGTCCACTGCGGCTTGATCCAGGAGAGGCTCATGATGTTGTTTGTGAGTGTTTAATGCTCGTACTGCCGGTGAGTAATTGATTAGCTTGTCGAGTTGAGTCACGGTGTTGGTGAGGGGACGGTTGTCGAATTTATAGGTATTCACGAACCTAACGTGGACGAGACCGGCACATGGAGCTGGACCCCGCGTCTTCTAATTATTGTTTCGTAAATCAGGTTTGCAATGGTGGTGTCTTTGTCAGATGTTGCAAGCGCCCAGCCAATGGCAGTCGGTGATTCAAACACCTGCGCAGCTCAGCTCCCAGTGCATCGAGCTATAAGTGGACGTTTTGATCAGATGATTATACGATGACAGGTCTCTGTCCACGTCACACAACTTTTTGGCGTCGCTATAGGACTAAACTTGGTCAAATAGCAACCTTTGATTCAGGGCCGGTCAGACAACTATTGTGGAACTTCACCCTGACCATCAGGGAATCTCCGAAAGAAGGCTGAAGTCCGGGTTACGTGGCGCCGAAAGCTGCAGAGACAGGTAACTGGGAATGATTGTCAGTTCACTCGTTTTCAAGTGTCAGGTGTCAGAGACTCAAAAACCCCTCTTATTGATGTGCTTCGGCATGAAGTTGGCGAAACTCAAAGTTTTCAGCTCCATTGCTAGAGCGATGGCCAAGACAGTGGAATTACTGTCTCGCTATACCCCCTTCAGGCTCTATTGTCGAACCTGCCCGGTAAACTCGATCTGCGCCTTGGGAAGCTCCGCCGACGGTATCGGACCAGCCGGCAGCTCCCGTGCGGCTGGATATAAGCCTGTTGCCAACTCCGCCGGCGCAGACTCAACATACACATTTGCTTGCGTCTTCACGTCTCCCAGCGTCCCCATCCCTCCCATTGCTATCCATGCCCTCCTCCTACGTGACCTCAATACCACCCAAATCACAACCAAAACCAACACTCCCACCGCCGCAAACCCCCCAATCGACACCCCTACAATCGCCCCTGTCGAAAGACCTCCCTTTCCCGGACCCTTTTCCTCCCCCCCTTCTCCCTCCATCCGATCCCCGCCACCTACAACCTCAACCCTCCACCACTGCCCAGTCTTCCCTTGCCCATCCTCCCCTGTGCTTCCTCCCGCCGCAAGATGCACCCCCAGCGTGTCAGAATACACATCCAAACACCTCTCCACCCCGGTAAAGTTATTACTCAGCCGATAATAATGCCCATCTGTTCCCTCCTCCTCCGTCGGCCACAAATCAAATCGCCAGTACTGCCCGCTGAAGTGTCCCGTGTCGGCGAGCCGGAGCGGTGCACTACCCGATGCGCCGGCTGTGTTGATCACGTCGAGGGAGAGGGATGGTCCGTGGGAGCGGGTGTGCAGTCGGTAGAAGGGGGGAGTGTCGGTTGGGGTTAGGAACCATTATGCGTTTTCGGGTGGGAGGGTGTTGTTGAAGGTGAGTATTTGCGGGGAGGTGTTGTCCGTCAGGGAGATGGAGAGGAGCTTAGTGCGGCCGGTGTAGGCGTTGGTGAGGGTGTAGGTGGTGGTGGTGTCGAGAGTTGCCATGGTGAGTTGATGGAGTTGGAGTTGGGTTGTCGCATGTTGGTGAATTGTCGAGGATTGAAGGATTGAGCGAGTTGAGCCGAGTTCCAACTGTTGATTGTGGGTGAAATCAACGGAACAGAGGGCACGACAGGCGGTGAAGAAGAATTTGAGTCACTGATGGATGGTGGCTCGGCAGAGTCCCCACATCTTCAGCTCAAATCAGTAGAGCTGAAAATATCATTTGGGTTAGCGTGCTGATGATAATCTTCGTCACTGAGCAACCGCCCTCACCGACTGGCCGTCATCGCCAAGGCATCTTCAGCTGAGGCCTCGCGTTTTGGACAGCATTTCGAAATGCAAATCTGAGTCAATAAAATCGCACAAGTTGCGTCACTCTGCTACTCAATGTCCAATTTTTTTCTTTTTCAGTTCAGGGTTGACAGATGGCCCAAAGTCCTACAACCCCACCAGACTCCGAGAAATGGAAATCGAGCTGAGGCTTCTTCACTGACTTCTATCCCAAATTCATATCCACGGGCGCTCCTAGGTGCCTACCGAAGTCAAGTAATTGAACTCCGCCCTCACAGAGCCCAACTATTCCACCACAACTCGAGTCCCCCTACTATCCGCCTTCGGGACCGGAATCACCCAGTCAAGTGCAAGCACCACGTCCGATTCGTCCGTGTCATAGATCCGAAATCTTGGCCCGTCGGGGCGGAAGATCACAGCAAGAGCGAGGTTCATCTCTGCGTACACAAGACTGTTCAATGTCAGCTTAATCATCTTCGCAGGAACATGAAAACTCACTTGAGTCCTAGACAGTTCCTAGAACCCTTGGAGAACGGGACAAAATTTCGGTTCATCAACGGGTTGTAATCACCCAGCCATCGGTCTGGGATGAACTTGAACGGCCCAGGAAAAACCTCGGGATCCGTGTGCATCATGTACGCCGACATGCCGACCGGTGTCTAAAAGCGTTAGCTTATTCCCCATCATATCCCTCATAACATCCAGAAACCAAGATTCACCGGAATAGTCCACCCTTTATACCTCAGCTCCACATCCGGCGATGTTTTCGGCAGGCGGCGCAAGATGCCAAAGCTCAACCTGAGCCCCTCCTTAATACAAGCAGCAACATACGGAAGCTTCTCCACTTCAGACCACTTCGGCATCTCCTTCGGATATCCCTTCGTAACCTCAGCCAGTTCTTTGCGAAAACGGGCTTCGATGTGCTGGTTGGCAATGGCGTGGTATGTCACCAGGTTCAAGGCGCGTGTGGTGGTTGCTATTCCGGTGCCCAAGATGAGCATCAGCTCTCTGCCAAGACGCTCAGTGGACTTTTCGGACCCGGGGAGGTCGCTGGAGAGGATGTAGCGGACGAGAGAGCTTTTCTTGTTGAGCTGTACGGCCTCGGCAGAGAGTGGGGTGTTCTTGGCGTCTTCGATGTGCCGGCGGGCAAGCTAGGAGCAGAATGTCAATGGTTGTGTCTGGACGGTGGTGGAGGGAGGGCGTACCTCGATGTACTCCCTAAACGCGAGACCGCCATTGTAGAACCGAAGGAAACCGATGGGGATCAGTTTGAGAGCTCTGATAATGTGTTAGCCAAAAGGAAAGCGTCAGGGGGGAGTTCTTGGCACGTACTCAACCACCCATGGGATGTGCAAGAATAGGGGCGCCTGAGAGATGCACGTGAAAATGAGGTTGTACCAGTGCGATGAGAAGTCGGGCCCATTGACTAAACTGATGGACTCTTCGGAGCAGATCTGCCCGATGATGTCGCCCGTGATGGAAGCGTAGGCATACTCGAGGTTCATCACCTATCCAGTGCCCTTGAGAGCCGAGAAACGGTTGTCCACCACCTTGATTTCATCGGCAATCATTCCTTCGATGCGCTCAATGCTCTGTCGGGAAAAGAATACATCCAGGGGCTTTCTCCGGTTACGGTGGAGATCGTGGCTTTCGGTTGCATTGTGTAATTCCATCAAGTGTTACCTTATCCAAATAGCATCAAGACAGCAGTTAGGCATACCCATAACCCCCAATCCGTATCGCTGTCGCGGGAAAATGCCCGCCCAGAGCCCAGAGCCCGACACATACAAAGTCGAGTAGAAGTCAGGGTCGCTGACATGAAGCTCCCACGGGTTGATCCGTATTATCGGTCCTATCTCCAGTGTAAGAACTTCTTTCAGACCGTTGAAATGGCAGCAGCTTATTTACGATCCCAAAACAGAAGGAATGGAAAAGACAAAGCACAAAGGCGATATACATTTGTAGGCAGCCTTATCTCCTCATCAACCTAGTATCATTGACTCTTTATCGTGTCTAGTAGCTATGTTTAGGGCATGGAAGCCTGCTCCAACTCTATCATGACGTTGTCTAACTCTCCCGCATCCCACTCAAGCGCCTGATTGTAGATTCTGTTTCAGATGGAGGCGCCCTGAAGGAGGATGTCGAAAACGGTATCTCCCTTCTTCTTCAGGGCCCTCAACCGAGTCCGTATAGAGTCGGACCCGATCGCCTCAAGAGACGCCACGAGACAGGTGTAGATCATCGCCTCAATCTCCTCCAACACTTCTAGCATTTGGTGACGAAAATGGGAGCTGTTAGGGAAGATCAAGGTTCCACACTTAGATTCCTTGCCCATTCTCATGTCCCCCTCCCCAGTGAGAACATCGTGGAAGAAATGGACTTTCTCACCGAGGGCGGCATTGATGTCTGGCAAGGTAGCTGCCGACGCTATTCAGCGCAAATTCTAAAGAGGAGTACAGAGTGAGGCTCAGAAAGTACTTTGGATTGAGAAATTCACTATAGAGTGTCGCGATGTCTTTACGTCAAAGCCTGGGATCAGCGACAAAGCCTGGAACCAGATTTCGCTGAACCGGCGGCAGCTCCGTAAGTGGTGAAGCGAACTACGATGAAGCTGTGGCTGCCAAATAGCGAGCTTTCTTAGCTGAATACAAGGGCCGAGACGAGGGTCGGGATAAGAGCAAGGCGGTCGACCAAGACAAGGGCAAAGGAGTCGGGAGGCCTGAGGCTAAGTAACACACCTAGCAGCTCAGGCACTGATGACGATGGCAGACCTGGGGATAGTGGTGGCGGTAGCAACGCCTGGAAGGCAGGGCCCCGCCTAAAGACACTATCTAGCCCCCCCCC
>Ga0247770_1002314_pt1 | contig 10826 bp, 12 predicted proteins | sample UWRJL136409B6_FD_179943 | JGI IMG/M metagenome (GOLD analysis project Ga0247770, IMG submission 179943) | Plant litter microbial communities from Arlington Agricultural Research Station in Wisconsin, United States - UWRJ-L136-409B-6 | ecosystem: Environmental > Terrestrial > Plant litter >... | reverse complement strand
CGGGATTCCCACGTTTCCTGACGCGAGACGTTGAACCGGCATGCAAAAGACTTTCACTCATCTGCAGGACGGCGGCAGGAGACTTCGATGAACCACTCGATTTACAGCGCAGATCGCATGACCCATCTCAAGATCGTGGTCGTGGCGTTGGTTGCAGCGATCGTGGTCGCCGGGTTCGGGATCTCTGCGCGCAACACCTCGGATGAAGGTCTGACCCAGACCGCCAGTATCGGGGTGATGAAGGCCGGTAAGCCGGTCGTGATTACGAGTTCAGGCAGCTCTGTTGTACGGTAAAGGAAGAATTCACGAATTCACGCGGCTCTTTACAGCCCCCCAAAGTCGCCACGTGGATAATTAAGACCCCAACTACCCCCAAGTTGACTACGAAAACGCCCGCTCCCCACGGGCGTTTTCTTTTTGTTGGATGTCACCCATGGCGGGGCTGCTTTTGAGTGCGCCGTTGATGGTCGCGTGACCGGAGCGAATACCCCGTCAGCCAAAATACTTCGTAATCGTGCTCTTGTTGACCTTGCAGATGTAGGTGTACTTCGGATTGACGACCTGGGTGCATCTAGCCTCCGCAATCTGTCCGAGCAGCATGTAGCCTTCCGCCGCTGGAATTTTGTATTCGTCCTCGAGCCAGTAGATCATCTCCTCGAAGGCCAACCGCATGGCGTCCTCCAGGGGTTTTGCGCAACCCAGCGTGCAAATGTGCGTCGGCGTTTCGATGCGCGGATGATTCAGCCGCGGCGGCGCCTTCTGCAACGAGACCTTGACGGTGAGCGTTGCCGCGATTTCGATCGCGCCCATGCCGTTGGCTTCTCCGTCGCCCTGGATTGCGTGGCAATCGCCGAGAAACAGATGGGCGCCGTCCGCATTGACTCGCAACATCACGGTGTTTCCGGTGGTGATCTCCTGAACGTCGAGATTTCCGCCGTGGGTACCGTTGTCGACGGTGAGAACCGCGCCATGAACCGGCGCAACGCCGATGACGCCGATCATCGGCTTCACCGGCAGTTTGACATGCTCGTTCCAGTGAACGAGGTCATCCTTGACCTCAACGACGCGGGTCTGGATGCCGAATTCCTTGCGCCGCACCCAATCCGGAAACATGCCGATGCCCGGCCAGAGCGCCGTAAAGCCCAGATTGTCGAGTTCCATCTTTAGAATCTCGACCTTGAGCATGTCGCCGGCTTTTGCACCCCGCACTTCGATTGGTCCCGTCGCCCCGTTGACGAAGGGCATGGTAACGTCCGCTTCCGTCAACTGCTGACCGAGATGACGGATCGTGCCGTCGTTGGCGTTGATCGCGCATTCGACGACGAATGTCTCGCCGGGCTCGACGCTCGCCACGAACTTGTCATTGCCGGAGAGCGCGTACTTGATATTTCCGGCCTTGCTGACACGCTTCGACATATTCACTTTCTCCTGCTTGAATGCTGATGCGGCATCTACCGAATCCGACGCCAGGGCATCAGAAGGCGCTCGATTCGTCCGACCAGAAATGTCAGCAGCAGCGCCAACGCGATGGTCGCGACCAGCGCTGCGAACACCTTCGGAATGATGTAGAGCGAGCCGGCCTTGAAGATCGCGTGCCCGAGCCCTTCAGAGGACGACATGAATTCACCGACGATCGCTCCGATCAGCGCAAAGCCGACCGTCAGCTTCAGTCCGGCGAAGATGTCGGTGAGAGATGCCGGCACGACCAGTTTTCGAAAAATCTGAAACTTGGACGCTCCCAGCGTCCGCATCAGATTGATCTGGTCGAGGTCCACGCCGGTCGCGCCCTTGTAGGATGTAACCAGCGCGACGATGATTACCGACAGCGTCGACATCGCGACCTTGGAAATGAGCCCGGTACCGAACCAGATGATAATGATGGGCGCGAGCGCGATGATCGGGATCGATCCGAGCGCGATAATGAACGGCTCAACGACGCGCGACACGAAACGCGAATACCAGAGCAGCAACCCGATCAACGTGCCGAAAAAGTTTCCGATGGCAAAGCCGAGCAGCGTCTCGAGCCCCGTGACATAAGTATCGCGCCACAGGCTCCCGTCGCGAAACATCTGGGCGAGAAATCCCAGGATCGCCGATGGCGATCCGAACATGAAGGCCGCCTGCTTGTCGGTCGCCGTGGCGCGTTCCCACAGGCCGAGGAGCAAGGCCAGCAGCACGACCTGCGTCGCCAGGATCAGCAATGTCGCGCGCAGCTTCGTCCATCGTGAATTAACCCGTGGCCTTTTCGGATTGGCGTTGGCGCGAAGTTCCGGCCTGATCTCGTCCCGGGTGCCCGAAGTCATTGCAGCACAACGTCGAGGTCGGCCCATATCTGCCGAACATAGCTGCTGAAGTTATGGCTATCGCGCGCCGCCATCATGTCGGTCCGGTCGCCGCCGAGATCGATGTCGTAGACAGCCTTGACCCGGGTCGGTCGCTTCGAAAGCACGATGACGCGGTCGGCAAGCGATACGGCTTCCTCGATATCGTGCGTGATCAGCAGCAGCGATCGGCCACCTTCGCGCACCAGCTTTGCCGTATCGCCTTCGATCAGCAACTTGTTCTGGAAATCCAGCGACGCGAAGGGCTCGTCGAACAGCAGGACAGCAGGCTCATTCACCAGCGTGCGCGCAAGCGCCACACGCTGGCGCATTCCGCCCGAGAGCGTGGAAGGATAGTGATCTGCAAAACCATGAAGCCCCAGCCGATCCAGCATCGCGCGGCTGCGATCGTGCGCTTCGCTGGCAGCGACGCCGCGTATTTCCAGGCCCAGCATGACGTTGCCGAGCGCGGTGCGCCACGGCAGCAGCAGGTCCTTTTGCAGCATATAGCCGACGTTCTGTGGCTGACCAGCCAATTCGCGACCGTACCATCTGATACGACCGGTATCCGGCGCGATCAATCCGCACAACGTGTTCAGCAGCGTGGTTTTTCCGCAACCCGACGGACCGACAATGCTGACGATCTCGCCTTTGTCCAGCGACAGGCTGAGATCGCCGATGACAGGCACGACCTTGCCATCGACGTCATAGCTCTTGGACACGCGGTCTACGACAAGCGGAAAAAATTCTGACGGCCTCGACCCGGCGCCGGCAGACGTCGAGGCGGCATCGCGGTTTGTCTCCGACATCATTTCAGGCTGGCGACCGCCTTGTCAGCAAACGAGTTATCGATGATCTGATCGAATGGAACCGACCCCTTCGCGTTGCCGAGATAGACCTGCATTTCCATCAGGTTCTTCCATTGATCCTGCTTCGTCACAACGGACTGGGCCGGGATCAGATATTTCAGTTCGGCATCGATCGCCTTGTCGACGACATCGCCCGGCAAATCCGGAAACTCCTTGCGGGCGACTTCCTTGGCGAATGCCGGATCCGCGTAGGTCTTGCGGGACGCCTCTTCGAACGACGTCACCAGCGCCTGCACCATATCAGGGCTTTTCTGGATCGTGCTCGGGAGGACCATGATGCCGGTGTTGCAGAACGGCCCGATATAGGTCGAAAAATCGAAAACCACCTTGGCGCCCTGCGCTTCGGCCGCAGAGACACTGGGCTGATAGGCGATGGCAATGTCCGCCTGCCCGGCCAGCATAGCGGCGATTTCGGTTCCGGGATTGACGGGAATGATCGTGGCATCGACGCCAACCTTGAGCCCGGCTTTCTCGAGCAGTCGCTTGGCAACGCTGTAGTTGGTGTTCGGCTCGGGCGAGGTAACGATCTTCAGGCCCTTGAACTCCTTCGGATCCGTAATCGGCTTCAACGTTTTCGACACGCCGAAATAGTGCGCCCGCTGCACCACCGTCCCGACGACGACGCCCGGTCCACCGTTCTCGCGTGAAATCTGCGCCATTGTGGCATCGCCGATCGCGAAATCCGCCGATCCACCAAGTACGGCGGCAAATGTCTGGGTGTCGCCGCCGGCAGCGCTCACCTTCATGTCGAGCCCGTTCTTCTCGAATATCTTGGCATGCATGCCGACATACAGGTTGATGTATCCGAGGTTATGAACGGCCTCGCTGAATCGAACTTCCTTCAGACCTGCGGCGGAGGCATTCCTGGAAACAGCGAGCGGTCCCAGCGCGGCACCCGCTGCGATCGTCGCGGACGCGGTCAGGAAATTGCGGCGACTGACGCGGGAGCCTATATCGACAAAATGGCGGACGTGATCTGTCATGCTCCGGTTCCTCACTGAATGAATGGCTGGCGACGGCGCAAAGCTAGGCGGCCCGGCCAACAATCGGCAAGAAACAATAGCGGTCAGCAGATGTTCGAGTTCCGTGCAGCATGGTCAATTACGTCACAGATGCGACGCATCGATCCATCAGCATGCATCGTTACTGTCAATTTGATGCACGCTTAACAAGCGAAGTGAACAATACGGCGTCACTGACAAAGACATAATGTCATTTTTGACGCTATACTGCCCAAACAAAGAGCAATTATGGATTGACGCGCACAGACGCAAACCGTCCGGTCACGGCGCCGCCGCACTTCTCGGCTGCAATCCCGACGGCACGGCGCCGCTCACGTTCCTTGTCGTGAACTGCAGCCGGTTTTCTGGCCTCCTGCTCTTCCCGAAGCCGCTCAAGGAGATTTCGGACCAATCCTCGCAGCCGGGCGTTCTCGAACTCCAACTCTTTCATCTTCGCCACGTTGGTGGTGCTCAATCCGCCGAAACTCCGCCTCCATCGATAGAATGTTCGCAGCGATACGCCTGCGGTGTCGCAGATTTCAGCGATTGGCACGCCGGCGCCAGCTTCATAGAGCAGATGAAGAATTTCACTTTCAGTGAACCGGGAACGCCTCATCCAATCCTCCTGAACCAACTTCGCGAACTGAGCTAACCTGCCACAACTTCAAGGCTCACCGCGATCGAATTTTTAATTCCAACTCGGGGCCGCTAGGACGATCGCTAACGCGGATCGGTCCTCATCGTCCTTGCCGTCGCCGCCGACCTCTGGTCTGCTTGAATTTGCCCGGTTGGAGTCCTGCATGGCCAGACGACACGAAATTTCATCCGCCCCCGAAAACATGGTTTGGGGGTATCTCGACAGCGCAAACTCACCTATTTTGACCGTGAATTCCGGCGACACGGTCACGCTTCACAGTTTCCCCGCCGGCGGAAAGGAAACTCTTCCCGAGGACCTCAGCCGCGTACCCGCCGATTATCTGAAGGCGCTGGAAACGCTCCCTCCCGGGCCCGGTCCCCACTTCATCACCGGGCCGGTTTACGTCAAAGGCGCGCAGGTCGGCGATGCGCTGCAGATCGACATCCTCGATGTGAAGGTTCGGCAGGATTGGGGTTTCGTTTCAATTCTCCCCCTGCTCGGAACACTCCCGGAAGAGTTTACCGAATATGAGACCATTCATCCCGGGATCGACCGCGCACGCAATATTTGCACGATGCCCTGGGGCACCGAAATTCCCCTCGATCCGTTCTTTGGAATTGTAGCGACCGCGCCACCGCCCGCCTGGGGCCGATGCGGTTCGCCGGTGCCGCGCGCGTTCGGCGGTAACATGGACAACAAGGAATTACGTGCCGGCTCAACATTATATCTGCCTGTCTTCAACGAAGGCGCACTTTTCTTCGCGGGCGACGGCCACGCTGTCCAGGGCGACGGTGAAGTCTGCATCACGGCACTTGAGACCGGCGTCACGGGCACGTTTCGGCTCACGGTTCGCAAGGACATGGATATCAAGTGGCCGTTCGCCGAAAGCGCAACGCATCTGATGTCGATCGGCCTCGACGAGGATCTCGATGACGCTGCCAAACAGGCCGTACGCGAAATGGTCAAGCATGTTTGCGCGCGAACCAATCTGACGCGCAATGAGGCCTATATGCTCTGCTCGCTCGCGGGCAATCTCCGCGTGACCCAGTTGGTTGACGGCAACAAGGGCATTCACATGCTGTTGGCAAAATCGCATTTGTGAGAACGGGCGCCGCTTCATGTCGAGAATGCGTTTGACGAGTTGGCGCTCAATTCCGATTCGGCGGGGAAGACAACGGCCTCGCGCGATCGCAAGCCTGGATCAGCGGGTCGCCGGCACCGTCTCGATCAGCCTGCCGGTATAGATCGGCGCCGAGGTCGGGCTGCCGGTCGGTGATCCGCCGGCCTGCTCGACCGTCACCGCGTAGGTCGCAGCATTGATCGTGCCGGCGTCGTAGCCGGCGAGCACCGGGCGCACGGTGAAATCGCTGCCGCCGATTACGCCGAGCGAACGCGGCTGCGGCAGCCGGTCGGAAATCAGCCAGAGCTCGAAGCTCTTGCCGGGCTCGGCATCGGCACCGACCTTGCGAACGGTAAAATTTTTGGTGGCGGCGTCGACCGTCAGGATGAAGGCCGGCGAGTTGCCGTCACGCTGCAACAGCGCAACGTATTGCGCCGAGGGCGCGGGCGATGGCGCCGGCGTCCTGACCTCGACGGTCTGGATCCGCGGCTTCGGCCGCAGCGCCTCCGGCAGCAGTTCCGGCCGATAGACCTGCACCGCCAGCATTCCGATCAGGGCCGCGGCAAGCGCGGTCGCGATCGATGCGATGCCGCGCAAGCGCCGCACCCGCCCCGCCAACTGGACGACGTTCGAATTGTCCACGGCGACGGGAGCGGCTTCGGCAGCGGCAGGCAACTCTGCGGCCTCGGTCGCCTCCGCGATGGGGGTTGTCTCGGCGACCACGGGCTGCCCGGTGACCCCGGTCGCTTCTGCGACCCCGGTCGCCTGTGCGACCACCGGCTCCTCGGCCGGCGACGGCGCCTGCCCGGTCGAATGCCCGATCGCGGCCTTGATGTTTTCCCAAACCACCGGCCGCGGCTCGATCGAGCCGACCATCTGGTTCAGGGCGCCGAGCCGGTATTCCCAGGCATGCACGATCGCGGCGTACTCGGTGTCGACGGCCATCATGGTCTCGACCTGCGCGCGCTCGGCGGCATCGAGGGTGCCGAGCGCATATTCCGCGGCGAGCGCGATATGGTCTTCGCTATGGGCCATCGTTCAAGATCCGGGGCATCAAAGCCCTAGACACTCCCTTATCTCCATCATGCTGCGGCGCAGCCATGTCTTCACCGTGTTCACCGGGGTCTCGAACTTGACCGCGAGCTGCTCGCGGCTCCAGCCGTTGTAATAGGCCAGCAGCACCAGCTTCTGCCGATCCGGCTCGAGACGGCCGACGCATTCCAGCAACCGCTTCAACTCTTCCGTCATTTCGCGCCGCGCCAGCGGATCAGCCGAATCGGCCGCGACTTCCATCGCGGTCGGCTCCTCCTCGATCGAGATTTCGCTCTTCTTGCGCACCACATCGATCGCCCGGTTGCGCGCGATCGAGGCCATCCATGTAATCGGGGAAGCGATCGCCGGGTTGAACTGTCCGGCGCTGTTCCAGATCTTGACGTAAGCCTCCTGAATGACCTCCTCCGCAAGGTCCTGACGCCGCAAGATACGGAGCACCACGCCGAAGAGTTTCGCACGCGTGGCGGCGTAAAGCCGCTCGAAAGCAGCCTCATCCCCCTTTGCAACCGCGGCAATCAGCCAGACCAGCTCTGCTGGCGTCAGCATTCAGCGTCCCCCAAACCCCGACCCTCCATCGCGTGTTACGCCGGAGCAATCGAGAAGTTTCCCTATCATACCCTGCGCCAAAGGGACCACCAAGTCCGCCGATTTTGCCGAATCCAGACAAGAAAGAACCCGGGCCTTGCAGCCCGGGTTCTGATCGTGCAACCGAAAAGCGTGAAAGGGTCAGGCGACGCCGAGCCGGGCGCGCATCAGCCCGATCGAGTCCATGTCGGCCTGCTCCCGGGCACTCTCCTCGGCCCGCTCGCGGGCCTGGTCGCGCTCGTCGAGCAGCTCCACCTTCTTCAGTTCCTCGAACGCTTCGCTCAGCAGGCTCTTGGCATCCTCGAGCTGGATGCGCAGTTCGTCAGCGGAACGGGTCAGGTTTTCGCGGCGCTGGATCGCGGCCTTGGCGTAGGTCGGGTAGGCAAAATGCGAGGGATCGTTGATCCCCGCCCTATCCTGCTCAGTCTGGATTTCGCGCTCGAGATCGACCGACATGCGCTGGAAGTCGGCGATCATGCCTTCGATCTGGGTAACCCTCCGTCGCTTCTCGTCGACCTGAAATTTCTTCAGGCGGATCAGCGTTTCTCGTGACTTCATCGACTCATACTCCCCAGAAGTCCCAATCTGAACGCGGGACACGGAGCCGGCTCCCCAAAGGGGCCCCACCGGCGTCATTAATCATATGCCGGGGATGATGGCCTGACAAAGTTAGCGTTCCGTTTCCAAATTGGCGAGGATGTGCGCCAACTGGCGGTAGCCGTCATCCAGGCTGGATTTTTCTTCCTTGGCCTGACGCAGGAAAGCTTCCAGCGGGTCGTGCAGCCGGATCGCCTCGTCGACCTCGGGGCTCGAACCCGCCCGGTAGGCGCCGAGCCGGATCAGTTCCTCCATGTCGGCATAGGTCGCCATCACCTGGCGGCCCCGCATGATCACGGGCAAATAGTCCGGATTGGCCGATCTCGGCATGGTGCGGGAAACCGATTTGAGGATGTTGATCGCAGGAAACCGCCCGCGTTCCGCAATCGAGCGCTGCATCACGACGTGGCCGTCCAGGATGCCGCGCACCGCGTCCGCGATCGGCTCATTATGGTCGTCGCCGTCGACCAGCACCGTGAAGATGCCGGTGATGGTGCCGACGCCGGTACCCGGCCCGGCCCGCTCCAGAAGCTTCGGCAATTCGGTGAACACGGTCGGCGTATAGCCCTTGGCCGTCGGCGGCTCGCCGGCCGACAATCCGATCTCGCGCTGCGCCATCGCAAAGCGCGTGACCGAATCCATCAGGCACAGCACGTCCTTGTCCTCGTCGCGGAAATACTCCGAGATCGCCAGGGTCAGATAGGCCGCCTGCCGCCGCATCAAGGCAGGCTCATCGGATGTCGCCACCACCACGACCGAGCGCGCCAGACCCTCGTCGCCGAGATCCTCCTGCAGGAACTCCTGCACCTCGCGGCCGCGTTCGCCGATCAGGCCGATGACGGTGATGTCGGCATCGACGTTGCGCGCCAGCATCGACAGCAGCACCGATTTGCCGACGCCGGAGCCGGCGAAGATGCCGAGCCGCTGGCCGCGGCAACAGGTCAGGAACGTGTTGAGCGCGCGGACGCCGAGATCGAGCGGCGCGCCGACGCGCTTGCGCGAATGCGCCGGCGGCGGCGAATTGCGGTAGGGCATCGGCGACGGCCCCTGCACCAGTGGCCCCTTGCCGTCGATCGGTTCCCCCATCGCGTTGATGACGCGGCCGAGCCAGGCCGGTGACGGCCGTACCTGGCTGGCCGCCGAAGCGATCACCGCGCGGCAACCGCGCCTGACACCGTCGAGCCCGCCGAACGGCATCACGACAGCATTGCTGCCGGAAAATCCGATCACCTCGGCGGAGATGAACCGGTTGCCGCCGGTCTCGATGACGATCCTCGCGCCGACCGACATCGCATGAATAGGCCCCGCGATCTCGACCATCAGGCCGCGCACGCCCACAACACGGCCATATATATTGACGCCGTCGATATCGCCGATCTGCTCCGCCAGCGCCTTCATTGCGAAAACCTTAAGTTTCCGCGTTTTGGCGGGGTCCGCTTAACCTGGTGTTTACCCGCATCGTTAATCATTGCGTCACTGTCTTTTGGTGACTGAGAGCGCTTGCCAATCAGAAGAAGGGCAAAACGCAGGAGTCGGTTAGGTCCGTCTCTTAATCTGGAGCTTGAGTAGACACGGTAAGGAAAAGCTGCTTCTGCGCAACATCTTAGAGCGATTCGCTAAAAATTGCACTTAAAGAGCTTGCGAACAGGAATCAGGATTTGTTAACCATGTGTCTGTCAGGATCCGAATCAGTTGTTAAAGGCGTTTTGAGTGCCGCAAGTGCGGCCGACCTGACGCCCGGAGCGGCGGACTAAAGGGGACTGGCATGCGCGTTTTGCTGATTGAAGATGACAGCGCTGTCGCGCAGTCGATCGAGTTGATGCTCAAATCCGAGAGTTTTAACGTCTATACGACGGATCTCGGGGAAGAAGGCGTCGACCTCGGTAAGCTATATGATTACGACATTATCCTTCTCGACCTTAACCTGCCCGACATGTCCGGCTACGACGTGCTCAAGCAGTTGCGGGTTTCGAAGATCAAGACCCCCATTCTGATCCTCTCCGGCCTCGCCGGCATCGAGGATAAGGTCAAGGGCCTCGGCGTCGGTGCCGATGACTACATGACCAAGCCCTTCCACAAGGACGAACTGGTCGCCCGCATCCACGCGATCGTGCGCCGTTCCAAGGGCCACGCCCAGTCGGTCATCCAGACCGGCGATCTCGTCGTCAACCTCGACACCAAGACGGTCGAAGTCGGCGGCCAGCGGGTCCATCTGACGGGCAAGGAATACCAGATGCTGGAGCTGCTCTCGCTCCGCAAGGGAACCACCCTCACCAAGGAAATGTTCCTCAACCACCTCTATGGCGGCATGGACGAGCCCGAGCTGAAGATCATCGACGTCTTCATCTGCAAGCTGCGCAAGAAGCTGGCGAACGCCTCCGAGGGCCGCAACTTCATCGAAACCGTGTGGGGCCGCGGCTACGTGCTGCGCGAGCCGCACGAGCAGGAAGAACGCATTCCCGCCTGACACCCAGGGTTTACGGCGAGCCGCAAGGCTCACTCCTCCCGACTGGACCCCGCCGCAAATGGCGGGGTTTTTGTTTGGGCGGCGCCTGCCGCGACAAATTCGCTCCCCCCGGATTGAAACCCGTCTTGCGGGGTTCCGTAGCTGACCAAATTGTTGGCAAGCGAGGGGGAAGCCAT
>Ga0247770_1002312_pt1 | contig 10851 bp, 15 predicted proteins | sample UWRJL136409B6_FD_179943 | JGI IMG/M metagenome (GOLD analysis project Ga0247770, IMG submission 179943) | Plant litter microbial communities from Arlington Agricultural Research Station in Wisconsin, United States - UWRJ-L136-409B-6 | ecosystem: Environmental > Terrestrial > Plant litter >... | reverse complement strand
CCGCCCGGTTCTATCAAACCCGTGGCTAACCTCATGCCCCGCCACCGCCCCAAAAGCCCCGTAGTTGACCGCGCTCGGGAGATCCCCGCCAAAGACCGGCAACTGCAAGATACCAGCAGGGAAAGCAATTTCATTCGTGTCCGGCGCATAGTACGCATTAACCGTCACAGAATAAAAGTCCCCCCAGTTCGTCCTATCAGTGGGCTTCTCGAGCAGCTGGAAGTTCCGCCGCAGTGCCTGGGCCTGCGCGCTGCGGCCGTTGCTGAAGTGGCTGGCCGTTGTGCTTTGGCCTGAGTAGTAAGCCCGCAGCGATTCTGGGTCGGTCAGGTTAGGGTTGGAGGTCGGGTAACCAATCTTTTGGATCAGGAGGTTGATTTTCTCCATGGCCTTGGCGCGCGTGGGATCGTCCAGCCAAGGGAGGGTGTGGAACTTTTGGACGTAGGCGGCGCGCACGTCGGAGATGATTTGGTTGGAGAGATCTAAGTCGCGCTGGGTAAAGGAGCGCTCGGTGAAGAAACGCGAGAGGACCCAGCCAAGGTTGCTGCGTATAGAGGCGAGACAGGTGCGCCAGCGAGGGCTGGGCTCTGGGTCGGCGGTGGTGACGCCCTGGAGACGGTTGCGGAGAGTGGTGAAGGGTTGGAAGATCTCGTCGGCGAGCACGAGGCTTTGCGTGGCGAGGATGACGCGCCAGGTGAAGTAGCCTTCAATAGCTGAGCGGGGCGTGGTCTCGAGGAGCTGGTTGAGGTTGCCGGTGTACGCTTTGTCCCAGAGGAGGTTGCCTGGCCCGGGGGGGATGCTAGGGGGTGCGAGGGCCGCGTAGACCTTGGTGAGTCCGAGCCGGGGTGCAAGAGTGTCAGCTTCCGGAAAGGACGCTTTGGTGGCGAGTTCATAAAAGCTGGTCGATCTCGGCGGGTTGATGGCCGCGAGGTCAGCCTCAAACTTGACCAACTGCCTGGCTTGTTCGGTAAAGTTGGCTGTCGCAGAGCCTTTGCCGTGTACCGCCTGTAAGATACTGGCGACAATAGGAGCATACTCGTCCATCAGCATAGACGTGTTGGAGTAAAGATCCTGATTCGGCAGTGAAAATCCCGCTCCGGGGTTCAGGTGGACAAGCTGCACGTCTGGGCTGTCCAAATCTGAGGCGACGTACATCAAGACTAGTGAATTGGTGCCAATACGACTGGTAAACAGCAGAGGCTGCGACCAGTCATCACCGCCAAATGCCCCCCTGAGTTCGTCAAGTAGGTTGGTAATAGGGGCTACCCCCAACTTCTTGAGTTCGTTCTCGTCCATGCAAGTGTTGTACGCGAGCTGCATGGTCTCAAAGTTGTCTTGGTCGACCGGTGAGTGGACCGAGTCTCCGGGATACGGCCCCTCGACAATGGCCCGAAGCACCCCAGCGCTCTCCTCTTCCATCACCCTTATGGTCTCAATCGCTGTCTGCATCGCTGGGATCTCATGACGCAGCCGCCACCCCCCGCACACCATTTCCTCAAAGTTGGCGCATGGATCGATCTTCTTGTAGTTTGGCGACAGGTTCTTCACAAAGTCGCCGGCGAGCTGTAGACACATGGGCGTCGTGCAGAGCGCCCGCGTGGCATTTTTGATGGCAACCATGGTGGCAGATCCGGGGCTCGTTGTTGACAGTGGGGATAACATGACATTTTGCATCCGCCTGCGGGAACCGATCTTTGGACATCGCTCACACCGATATACGCCCACTCGGGCCGGCCCCAATCGGCATTTTGGTTGCGCCGAGATGACACCCCAAATCAAAAACACTACCTGTTGGCTTGTCCTCACTGCCCGGGAAGGGCAGATGCGAAATAATGTTGGCGAACTCAGGATAAGCACCCGGATAATAATATTTAATCTATCCAAGTTAGCCTCCGCGACCCTGTATAGCAGCTGCAAAACTAGCTTACCGAACGGCTGCTACTTGTTCTGTTGTCGTCGCCTTTGTCTAGGGTTGGACTCACGACGGCCAGCGGACCGTCAGGCGCGACTTGCCGAAGACAGCACAAGCCGAGCGACGACGACAGAACGAAGCAGATGCTCAACATGGGCTACATCTACCAAAACGCTGCCCTGACTATCGCCGCAGCCAATGAGCCGGGCAGCTGGGGGCGGGGGCTGTTTAGGGGAAGACATCCACTGATGGCCGCCCCTGCCTTGTTCGATTCCAGATCGGCCAGCAATCACGCGAGGCCGTCTTTTGCCAACACGTCGCAAGCGTGCCATCGATACTCGATAAACGTCTTTGGATTTTTCAGGAACAGGTTCTCTCCCGCCGCACACTCGAATTTGGGCCAAACTATGCCGTCTGGCGCTGTAATGCTATGGACATGGCCGAGCCCATTCCCTTCAACATTCGCGATGCCGGTCAGGAAGTACCGCCGTGTCCCATCGAATCATCCATCAGAAATCTGCGTGAGTGGATCAAAAAAGCAATAATACACAAGGCAACACACAAAACCCTGCTTCGCATCGATCTGGATATATGGCATGCCGCTGTAGCCCGGTATACGCACCGCAACTTTTCTGTTCCCGAAGAACAGTTTCAAGCTTTCTGCGGTGTAGCCACAGTGGTGTCGAATCTTTCTGGCGGGCGCAACCACGCTGGTCTCTGGGCTGACGACTTTGTGTACGGTCTAGCCTGGTACAAGCTGAATGCGGAACACCCAGGAAAAGCAAATAATCAACGACTTCGAGGTGTGCCATCCTGGTCGTGGGCTAGCAGACCTAATGGCCCCATTAGATACCTGCCGAGAGTATATTTTTCGAAGGACCAAGGAGAACCTCTGGCCAAGTTTGTAACCACGACCTTTGAGTGGGAGCAAGCGGTGATGACCGAGTCCAAGGTCGAAAGGCGGTTCACCTCGGTGAATGTGGAGGGGAAAATGCTCCGAATCCTGATTCGGCAATCTACAGCAAACAAAGGATCTTCTTCGAGCAAATGAATTGATGGCGCCTGGCCTGCTGCTGCTTTCAACTCGTCCAACGAGTATCAAAGACAGCTATTCCTCGACTCGGCTGCTAGCTACGACGAAGCAAGCAAGGGGCATTGTTTCTGTATGCCCTTTGTGCGCTTGGGAGGAAGCAACTTGTATTGGGGTTTGGGATTGGCGCTGGCCCCATGCAGTCAAGGAAAATACACTCGGGTAGGACTGATCGGGCTGGCTCGTGCGGGGATGGCTCCAAGTACTGGGAGCAGTGCTGGGATACTTGTAAGGTCAAGCAGTTCTCCATTTACTAGCCCCGTTCGGGACTTGATACGGCGCTCATGTTCCGCCCAGCGCTACTTCTTAGTTGCTTCCATATATCTGACCGTGTTTAAACCGCATGCTTCATCAGTTGCACCGACCAAGCTGAACTCTGAGGACTGGACACAAATAGTGGAACGGCAGTTACTGCGAGCCCAAGACCAGGGATTGAATGGGGTGTAAGACATTAGAGTTGGGGCTGAGGGAGAACTGAGGATGCGTGTCCATGGATGCGCTGTAGTGGGGATATATGGTCTCCGGCCCCGGAGGTCCTTGTGACGGAGCGGTTCACAGGAATTTGGTGTACCTCCAGCCTCCAAATGTCGGTGTTAATTGACAGAGGGTTGGATTCTCCACGGAATCATCCGTGCCGACCACTCTGTCAGCGGCAGCCCTCGACGTCATGATTGCATCGCTGGTCCACTTCCTGGCAGTTGACGACCAGTTAGGAACCCACAATGGAGCTTTCTGCAGGCTGTAATATTGTCCGATCCCGGAGAGTGCGAGGAGAGTCATCCGATGCTCCGAGTCTTCCACGGTGAGAATATACCGAGCAGCGTCGGCGGAAACCTCATCCTCCGTCTTAGTATAGTTGGGAAGGATTAATGGATGTTGTGGGTTCTTGATCAGACTTAAAAGGGCATATACTCTATCCCTGCCATCGGTGGCACCGAACGCTCTGAGCACATACAAGTAAGATGCGAGTGGTCGCGAGATACCGGCTGAGATCTGCATCCTCAATTCAAAGAGGTTGTGGGCATTATTGAGCCGAATAAAATCGTCGATGCCAACATCCCCATTTTCCCGCCGGCGAATCAGCCCCAACGTCTCAGGACGCTTGAAGAACAATATAACTGCCGCCAGGTCCACCCAGTCGATTTACTGATCCCCGTACAGAATCTGAAGAATGCGCGCTGCCGCCGCCTCTTAGATCACCCAGATTCGGCTGAACCAGTCATGGCGCAGCAGACGGCCCAGCGTCGCCAAACGCCGCTGTTGGTTCGGTTTGCCGTAAATAGAGAGGCCTTCCGGACCAGAGGTTCTGAAAACGGACGAAGCGGGCAATCTCAGCCAGCACATGGGTGGCCTGCTTCGCGTCGGGGGAGTCACCCAACCAGACTATGACGCTCGAGGGGTGTTGGTGAATGTGGCGCATCATCTGGATCTAGTGTGTCTTTTCGTCTTTGTCCGCCTGGTTGATGCAGATGTAGTCAATCCACAGGAACCGGGGCTGCCAGAGCGGACGGAGCGCCAAGGAGCATGTCGTACACATTTCGGGGCACCCACACACGCCGGCCGTTAAGCCGGATGATAGCTTTCTCGGTGGAGTGGCCCCATGTGTAGGATATCGCTTCGTATTTGCAAACTTGTTCGTAGCCCAGGTCGACGAAAGGCTCCATCTCGCACCAGACTTCGCAATCACCAGTTTTAGGGAGTAGTTTGATGACTCAGGCCACACGACCGAATGTCAAGGACATCTGATAACAAATGGGAGACACTTTGTCTGGGCCGCCGATAGTGTCCCAGTCCCATTTGGTCACTGCGGGCTGCTGGCGGGGTTTCCACAAGTGCCAGGGGCGCCATCCGCTCGCCAGACAGACAATCAAAGCCTTAAATGCCATTGTCCCTAATACTGCCTTGAGGAAAGGTGGAAGATTTGAGAAAGGGCTCAGGCAAAATAAGACAAGGCTCGTTAATCCGAAGAGGCGACCCCAGACAAGCCCATATACTACAACTTCGAGGGCCTCGATTCGGATATCGCCAGGCTCAATAGGTGGGTGTCTGGTAGCAAACTCCGGCAGTACACAAGCCAGACAAGCGAAGAGAACGAGATGGGCGAGTATGTCAATGCCATGTCTAGCGGCGATGGAGTACTGCGGGAATGGGTTATCGTTCGGCAGTACCCATAGGGACAGCGTGCTGATGACGAACTTCCTAGGTCCCCAAGAGCTGCTGTATAGGTAGTGACCGGCGAAGGAGAGGTACTAAATAACTTGTTTAGCTTGCGACGATAACAGGATGTCGATTATCTATAGCAGTATGGCCATCCTGCCTTTGAACTGGAGCCTTTCCTGCAATTGGACATTAGAGTTAAAATAAGGGGATCTGACATTTATTGTGGCCGGAATAGGAGTTGTTTGTCCTGGGGTGGAAAAGTCGCGCAGTGTCAACCCATTCTGATCGAACAGGATGAAGGGGAGTATCCTGGTGGATGACGAATGAAACCCCTTCACGGTGAAATAGTTGAAAATATGTAGCTTGCGTTAAGTTCGACGGCTGAGGTTAGGGAGGCTGAGCTGAGATCAGGGCATCCTTAAATACCCTGGCCCTGGTGCTTTTTGGCTGGGGTTCTTATTAGTCAGAGAAGTACTGTGACGTGATGGGTAATAGTAAGGGGTTGTGGTAACCCTTATGCCCATCCATGACCCTGCCCAGGCCTATTTGGGCGTAATTAGCCAGCTTGTCACCTAATTTTCATCGAAAGGAAACTTTAGCTGGGGGAGTGAAAACAGGCGTCTGAGGCTGTGTAACGGCTAGGTATAGGATCGCCTGGGCTTAGGGAAGAATCAGGAAAAGCTCAATGTAAATCAGCTACAGCTCACCCTAGCTTAGGATTACGAACGAAAAAGGAAATTTCGTAAGCCCAGATTCGTCTCAGATAACTAAGCCGTTATAGCACGCCTTTTTGCGTTCTTTCGCGCCTTATTATGACGTAATGAAGGCCTTTTAAAATGCAAGTAAAGACTGGTAACAATGTTAATACGACCTATGTTGATATAGTAGGTCTCTGTAACCGTAAATGCAGCCGTTAATAATAGGAAACAAACCTCTAATGATAGGAATAGGTCATATCAAGTCCTAGATCATCAACACCGTGGGATTTGTCCAAACCACGTTCACCTCAAATCCTCCCGCAAAGCTGCGTCAGCCGACTTGCTCTTCGCATCACCCGTCTTCTCATCAGCCTTCTGTCTGTCCTCCGCAGCCTGTCTATCGCTTTCAATCTGAGCCGCTTTCGCCTTGCTCTCATTAATCTTATCTTCCATCTGCTGGATTTGCTTATCAAGCTCCTCCTGCGCGGCCTTCGAATCGTCCGACACCTTCTGTTCATCGCTGCTAAGAGCCTTCTCCCCCGTGTTCTGCATCGCCTCGATGGCCTCCTTATTCTTTTCTGATTCCTCCGTGTTAGCATTCAGCTCAGCCACGGTGTCGGAGATGGCATTGGTGAGTGACGCGCTCTGCTTTGCCAGGCCAGGCGACCGCGCGCCGCCTCATACAGGAAGCACGACGGACCGCCACCACCACCGGGTACCGCCTCCTGCGTCGTCAGCCGCTTCACCTTGTCAAACTCGGCCTACTCCGGCGCGCGCGCAACGGTCTGGTCGCGCGTGTCGGCCGTCATGAACCCGCGGTCGACAAAGTGCTTGAGGCGGTCCTCCAGCGCCGCCTTCCCCGTCGACGTGGCAAACCTGCTGACCTCGTCCTGGATGCTCTGCCGGCCAGCGCTTACCAGCGAAGCCCACCCGGCGCCGGTCTCATCTGTGCGCTGCGCGAGGTCGTCCGGCGATAGCGGGCTGAGGTTCGCGTCCAGAGCCTGGTTGGTCGCGCCCGTGATGAGCTGGCGTACGCCCGCGGTCCACGGCCCGGGGGGCTTGTCGATGATGCTCTCGGCGGCCCGGTGCGCGGCCTCGATGGCGAGCGCTTCCTGGCAGTTTTTTAGTGGTGTGAATTGGTCGGTTAGGAGCTGTTCTTGCTTCTGCTGCGTTTGCTTCGACGCCTTGTTGTCGCTGCGGCACCACCAGCACACTGCTACGAAGCCGATGACGGTCACGAGGGAGCCGATCGCGGCGATGACGGTGTTGGCAATGTCTGTGAGTGGTAGTGGTAGTAGGGGTCAGCTGCTACTCTAGAGTTGTGTGGGGATAGGTTCCAAACGTAACGTACCTAACCCCGTGGGGTTGTCGGTGGCGAGGTCGCTTATAGGGGTCCGTCCTGGAAGAGTTCCAATGCACCGGGGAAAGCGGGTGCAGTCTGGAACAACTCCAAGGCATCGGTGGTAGCATCGGTAGTGGTAGGGCTGATGTTCCGAGGATAGAGAAGAATTCGTCAGCCGTGATTCCACCGAAACCGTTTTGCTGCAACAGATCTGCGACCTTGTCGGCGGCGTCGGAGGGCGATGATGCCGTGCTGAGGGCCGAGAAGAGCTGGCCGATAACTGTTCCCTCCGGCATGGCCACGAACATGTTGACAAGGTCGGCGAGGGTTTTCTAGGGAGGGTTCACATCTGCGGTAATAAGGGAGGCATTTAGTCCGTCTAGTTGGGGTATCGATGTGAGTTCGAGTGCCGCCGGAGGGACAACAGGAGTTGGGACGGCAGCAGGACTTGGGACGGCAGCTCTGGCTGAGAGGCAAGGGTGCCCGTCACAAGCACGTCGTAGGGGACAGAAATGCCCTTCTGCTCGTCCTTGGTTTTTGCGAGCAAGGGATCGGGCATAAATATATGCTTGCCGGGCAGCGGGATATTGGTAGTGAGGAGGTAGTTTACCAACGTCTCGGGTGGCCGCAAGTCGACCGTGATGCTGACCAGCTCAGTCGGGACGCCATTATCCCACGAGATCCACAGCTTGTCCCACCAACTCAAATCTTTGGTGACTGGCGTAGCAGCAATATCGAAGGTTTTTGGGCGGGTCCACTTGAAGTCCAGAAGGTTGGCACCCTGGACAGCGCTTGATACCCCCGTTCCCTGCATCTCGGCGCTGAACACCAGGTCCGTGGTCCCGTTGTCGTCGTGCTGCACGGGAGCCGAAGTCCTTCCACTCATGGAGTACGTGGTGTACTTATGATTCCATGAAATCTTGATTGTGTCGGTGGACCGTGTGATGGAGCCGATCGGAGTGCCGTCCACGCACAGCCCTGCGCTACGGCCATAGTGGCCGTATATGCGTCCATGTCGAAATCAATCGCATCCACATGCTTGGATGAATCAGAAAAGTTGTCTTTGTCATTCACCGCGTCTTGATGGATCTTTTGGCTCCGGGAATTTGAACGTGGCCCCGATTCCGGAGGTTGCGTCCGGGGAAAGGGTCTCCAAAACGATTGAAGTGCATTTTGCGTTGCTCAAGGGGTTCTAAACATCGGCCCGTCAACTGGAATGTGGCAGACTCGTGTAAGTGCATTTGCAATGGGAAGCATAGCTAAAACAAGAGAGAGCTGATCAGGTAGTGGCTGAAGATGACCACGGCGTTGGACCCGTGGTTGATGGGAGTGGGCATGACGGGCGTGTTTTGGATGCTGAAATCGGCCGTGCACTGTTGACCTGGGGACAGCACAGCCTGCTTGGAGCCTCCCTAAACCGTGATCCACATGCAGAGGGCACTGCCGATCCGCTCGGACGGGTCGGGGCTATTGTTGCCAGCCGCAACAGAGAAGCCCACCGAGGTGGGGGACAACTGGTACGTCGCCCCGGCCTCGCCTCCGGGCTTCGAGTTGTTGTCGATGGCGAGATAGTAGTACGAGGGGAGCGCCTGCATGTAGTCCTCCATCTCCGCCGGTACCAGCGTCTGCAGGAAGGCCAGGTCCGCCTGGGCAACGCTGGGGTTGGCGGCCGTGAACCCGCTTGATCACTAACGTCTAATCACGCAGGTGCAAGCAGGCAAGATGTTCTATAACACGTCGACGAACGTCAAGGGCAACACCGGCGCAACCGTCAATAAGGACTATATCATCTCGCAGCTTGGCACGGGCGGGGAGACACCCTAGCCAACCTGGATCAGTCTTTCTCTAGCCGCAGTGACCATACAATCGCGACTAGTGACCCCGGCGGCATGAAGCTGCTTGCCGCAGCAGCCAGCATAGAAAGCCTCTATAACGAGTTCAAGGCCAACATACCCGATGACGACGGCAAGGATCTCAAGGACAGTCTTGACGAGCTTCAGAAGGTTGCCACCACTCGCAACAACGCCGTCATTGCATACAACAGCGCTCTGGAACTTCTGCAGTAGGCTTACATCGACGAGGCCTACCAGACCAAACAAGCCGAGGCGTATGCTGACCAAGCCGCAAAGGTCATGGACCCGGCCTTGCCTTCGATCCTGTTGTGGCTGCAGTGCACTCGTGACAGCTACGCCCTCGAGATAATGCGGCTCTTTGACTGTGCAAGTCGCGCCATCAGTTACTGGGGCCTCCAGGTGCCCGCCGTTCTAAAGTCAGGACAGTCGGGTATAATTGTCGAACTGCAGCGGCAGTTCTTGGCGCTCAGGCGCGCAGGTGCCTTACCGCTCCAGGCTAGGCTGGAGCGCAGGAGCCTTTCGTCATTTGCTCTCCTCACACACAGGGAGCTTTCTTTTGTATTTAGTCTGGGAGCTTCGCTCCCCCTCTTTCTACCTAATCAAGCCACTTTGTAACTGCACTTCCGCTGCTCCTATGAGCTCCGTACCCTAAGTGAAAAGTTCCACAATAATGCTGCCCGTCGCCGGCCCGGTCCACTGAAGGACTCCATCGCGCTGGCAAACGAACTGACCGTGTTGGGCGACAGCTTCGAGGTAGCACTTGATGCCTTTGCGGGCTCGGCGCCGGACCACTTCCCGTCCCCCTCGGCTGAATCTCAGCGTGGAATCTCAGGGGCGTATTACCACCTCAGCACGACCGAACGACAAACGCTACAGACACAGATGCAGCCCTCAACCAATCAAACGTACTACACCGTAACCACCACCCTCCAGCCCGGCATCCTGGTCGACAAGGAAGCAACCACTGGGCCAGACAAGGGCCGGGTTGGGCCATGGCTGGAGATAGGGGACGTCTAATGATGTGGTGGAAGGGCTGGACGATTACTCGATTCTATTTGTGCGTGCGGTAGGTTCTAGCCAGAAGTAACAAAGTCAAAAGTTGCTGTTGTTAGATTGCTATTGATGTTTGCCTGGTGCTGTAGCTGGAAAGATTCCAAGGTAGCTAAGAGAGCGTAGCACACCGGTACGGTACGAATAGACGGACATTCTCGCAGAAAGAAGAGTGATCATTTCTTTCGGCCTGAGCCCTTGTAGCCACTCAGGCACCATCACCTCCTCGCTGTTTAAGACTTGCAAGCCTCCTGACTACATCTATACACTCCTCATGTTCAACGCCATATACAGCTTCATACCCTACTTGACAGCGCAGAAACTGTTCCTTGGCTTCTGACGTTCTGTTTTGGCAGGTGAATAGGTTAGCGAGGTTGTAACAGGTCTTGAGCGCGTCGACGTGCGTTTTCACAACCTCACACCCGAGCGCTGCCTCGTAGCCCTGAAGCACTTTTTTGTACATTGCTTCAGCTTCCCCAAAAGAACCCTGCATTTCATAAACGATGGCGAGGCCGCTAGCGACGGCAAGCGCTGGGAGGTATGTTTTCACGCCGTCGGCTCCCAGCACTAAAAAGGCTTACCTAATCATGCAACGACCTGACTTTGCAACGGGTTTTCCACCAAAAATCTCCCATTTCAATAGCTTCTATCTCCACAACCCCTACTAGTAAAATTGAGGAAAATTTACTAATACATAATTCAATACCTATTATATAAGTGAAGCGTATTATATATTTAGTTTTGTAACA
>Ga0247770_1002308_pt1 | contig 10871 bp, 11 predicted proteins | sample UWRJL136409B6_FD_179943 | JGI IMG/M metagenome (GOLD analysis project Ga0247770, IMG submission 179943) | Plant litter microbial communities from Arlington Agricultural Research Station in Wisconsin, United States - UWRJ-L136-409B-6 | ecosystem: Environmental > Terrestrial > Plant litter >... | reverse complement strand
CAGCATACACACACCTCGACGCCCTCGTCCGCATTGAAGCTGTTTTGATCTTTTTCCCACTCCACTTCGCACGAGTCGCCTCTGCCGCTGACAAACGAGCCAGACGTTGTCTCGGGGTCCTGAAATGTTTGTCAACTTCCGCCAAAGTCTTTGCGGCGCAGCCATTTTATGTCCGGGGGCCTGGGAAATAACTGGTGCCTTGGAATTGGGGGCCGTCTGTTTAGCAGCTTTCAGGAGTTGGGAGCCCGGACCTATTCTGGAGGACGCGGGTTGAGGTTTCGCGGCGAGTTGTGTTGGCGCCGCCAGTGCCTATACGAGGGATGGCAGTCGTGCTAGAGTTGTCCGGGCTCAATGCTGAGTTAGTGACTAATGTGAGGTAGCCTTGGGACTCGTAGCGCGTGAGATATATCGTCATCTAGTCGAGTAGGCTAGATAGGTTGTCGATGATGTGAAGGGCCGGGCGAGTCTCCCATGTGGCAAATGCTGAGCCCGCTGACCGATGGCGCCGTTTGGAGACTTGAACGAGAACTTTTTGCAGACCGCCATGCTGCGAGAGAGTTTTGCTGGAAGTTGGGGCGGAACTTGTGAAACATGGCCGCTTTGGTGGAAGGAAGGGGGTGGAAAGGCGGTTGGGGACGGGTACTCCGTCGGTGAAGGACGGCTGTAATGTGACATCTCGGGCGGAATGAAAGAGCAGTTCAGACAAGCGAAGATCTTGGGCGGTGACAAACGACTTAAAAATGTGAAGTTCGAGTTCGCTGCCAAGGGCAGGTACTTCTATCCGAGTCCTGGCGAGCAGCCTGAGGCTCTGATAACTTGGGAAGGTGCCCAACCCGCAAGAGGCATCACTGATGTGTTCGGTATCCCCGGCGTCCACCCTCTACCTATCGCCCGCTGCACCGCCTCTATGAATTAACAGAGGGAATGGAATCGTCATCGTTGTCGTCGATGGAGCGGGCAGCGACGGGCAGAGAGGAGACATAGTGGTTGTCACCACCGAAGTGGTGACGAACGCATTGGCGGCGGCGGGGACGCCTAGAGAGCACATAGAAGTTAGACACAACTCGGATCAGAAGCTGTTTCGAATCGTGGTTCATCGCGGAGGAATTTCGAAGCGCCCACGAATTGACTTACAAGTGAAGTCCGGCCACGGACAAACCTCACGGGGAGCGAGGGAGGCCAGCGATGGTTGACGCCGAAGCGCCACGGCGGCGAAAGCCAGAGAGGAGATGAGGGCGAGGAGAAGTGCGAAAAACGCACGCACGGTGGTATGAACAAGACAAAAAAAAAACAAATGTCTTGGTGGTGGTCGGGGTGGCGGCGCCAGACAAACTCAAACGCAAGCACCAAAATCTCACAAAAAGAGAGGGTTGTGCGGGTATGGGTCGGTATCGTCGCCAAAGAAGAAGAAAAGGAAAAGAGAGGATCGGATTTGCGACACGCGCCATAAACTGGCGCTGTTCCTGTGTGTACTTGCCTTCCTCGCCAAGGTCTCCCGCACTATGGCGCAACTGCTGCGAAGATGTCCACCCACAGCCGCGGGATCGGCTCCTGTGTTGAGAAGACAGGGGCGCTTAGACTGCTTGGACTTCCACAATCTAGGCAGGAGCCGGACGTGGAAGGGGCCTACTGGGACGGCGCTGGAACCTCGCATCGATGCCCCATCCGAACCTCCATATTCCGAATCTAGACCTTTACGTTCAGCGACAAGAAGGTGTGTCTTTTATTTAAGGGCATTAAAAGAATGGGCCACCATTATGGGAATTGGCTGTCAAAGTTCGAACCTTGCAGGTTGTTTTGAAGAAATCTGCACGGATGTTGTGGTTATCTAGTGTTACTTATTGTAAATACGCACAGGAGCGTGCCCTGTCTATCTAACGTCCTCGCCGTCGCGGTTAAGGAGTAAATTTCACTCTGGCTGAGGTAGGGGGATCATCTAAGAGGAGACGTTCTGGGGGCTATATCAAGTCGAGGCTGGGTTTATACAAACTGTCCTAATTTGAGTAGCTGGGATGATGGACACTACGGTGGCTAATCTGTAGATATGAACCGTTGTTCAGGAGCGGAGGAGTCTGGAGTAAAGCGAACTTGAATTAATATAACCACGCCCAGGTGTTGCCTGAGCTAGAAGACGGTAGTCCCCCCACGTGATGTGGCAATCTGTGGCGCTGTGTCGTTTTTTTGGTGCCTGTATGTGTAGCAGTTCCCAGCAATCAGATTGGTGATTCCCGCAGTCTGAAGAGAATTCTCCTTGAATCTCTCAAGTGATGTTATCGCTCTGAAAAGGGGGTGGATGTGAATGGATTGGGCATAACTGCAAACTGTAGGTCACATCAACGTGGCAACTCAACTGTTCAAATTGACTCTATGATTGGCTCACAGAAGCTGAAACCCCCGTCCGAATCCCAATCACAATTTCTTAAATAGCGGTGTTCAGGACAGTAGTCGAGTAAGAGAAGAAATGCTTAGGTAAAAAGCATGAACGATCTGCTGCAATATTTAAGTATCGAAAGTTTTTACAAGACCCCGGATGAAGATGATCAATGATCTCTGACACCACGAAATCAAGGCCACCTTACAACGCTACTGCCCACATGGATATTACATACTTCGCTGGCAAGAGGGCTCTCGAAATTTCGAAAATGTTTTGTCTCACAAAGCACTGGTTTTTTCTTTCTTCTCAAACTGGTCAAACAAAGCATATATAGGTCACTTCGTTTCCAATGGTACCTTTTTTGTGGGCCACGGCCGTACAATGTGGAAAGTCTACCACAGTTGTGGTCATGCCGAATTAAAGTTTTGGACTTTGAGTTCAAGAAAGAACGACTTTAGGTTAGTGGGCTACGGAGCCAATACACTATTGGAATTGCCTGGGTTTTGCCCTTGTGGCCGTAACATGAAGGAAAAATATTGCCCACTGCTTCCCTCAAGTTGTACTGATTCATTTTCTTTTATTTGTCCAAAGCCTCAACTACCTGCGTATTCTCAGTTCTCGCTCAGACTCGCGCCAGCACCATGACCATGGCAAAACCACTTTTCGACCATCTGCCTGAGGAACTTCTCGTCAAAATCATGAAACAGCTCGATCCGATGAGTATGCAGTGCCTACGACGCGCCAGTCGAATTTTCCTTCGTCTTTCCTGCGACCGGTCCTTCGATTCCCACTGGCGCCAACAGGACTCGGAGCTCTACAGCACAAGGTTCCCATGGTACCGGGGCGGCCCTGCGCCAGAAAAAGTCCTTGATTTTTCTTTTCATCTCATGGTGCACTTCGACACAACCCGCAAGCTGTGTCGCCCCTGCCGCGGCACCAACATAGGCGCCTCGACGGCTTTGCCCACCTTGACGACCTGGGACCTTGTTCATGACTACCTCTTCTGCACTGCTTGTATGGTCGACCACCCAAAGGCTTTCTTCTTCGCGGCCGAGCGAAACAAAGCCTCGCACTGTGAAATTCGCACCTGCATTGGCTATACAGGCTAAATTCGTCTCTGCGAACATGAAGTCATCAATCATAACCAAGTAGCTAAAGCATGGGGGGAGCACCTGGCAGTTAGAGGTGGACAAAATGAACATATCTGGGTGAGGAGGTGTTTGCATCCTAGCCATACGCCCCCTGCAGGCCGTCACGACGTTGGACTGGACGAATCGGCGACTGTGGAGAGGACGCATCCGACGGCGGTTCTTCGACGAGCTGGGGATGCCGTGGTTTTGGATTTGGGGTGGACCGGGCACCTCCAAGTGCCAGATGATACGTCAGAAGCGATATCCGCAGCCGAGATGGAGGCCCTTCTGCCTGGTCTGCGAAGAGGGGCAGCCGAGTATATCGTTCCGCAAGCCACGCCGGGCACACCTCCAGAAATGAGGTGTTTTGATCCCAACTGGTGTGGGTGCTTGGACTGGAGCAAAAAATACCCGCCTGGCTTGCGATGGGCATACATGCCGGCCTGGAGCGGCGGTGCGGGTTGTCGCAGGGATGCTAGCCACCGGTTGCTCCGTTTCAGCCGTGACCGGAAAGGGGTGACGAAAAGGGGTACCCGGGCCAACGAGGTGGAAGAGGCCCATGTTGCAGTCACAAGCCTCAGCAGCACTTTTGGCAATGAAAGCAGATATTCTATCAGCGCCACTCGCTGTCCAGACGGCAACGGAAGGTGTATTTTGTTCGATTATCGCCGAAGAATCGCCTGTGGTCCGGCTTGGCAAAGGGAATGGACCACGGTGGACTACTCCTGGCTTGAAGCTCTCGACCCCGACTCGTATGGTCTTTGGCAAGACCATGAAGCGAAATCGACCCTCTGGTGTTCAGACCCAACCTGTACGAACTACTATCGCTACCTGGAAAGATCTCTTGTGAGAAAGTGCTGTGGGTTTCTAGGGGGTCACGGTAATGGCAGGGACCCCTTCGGACTGAAGGGCTCAGGCGTCTGGAGGATCAAGGGTGTGCCATACCGAACACATGATAGTGATATCATCCTTGCCAGGCAAGGAGATCTCAAGCTGATGTTGAAAGGCCAGCCTCCCACTACAATTGTTTGCCAGGCACCCAAGCACACCACCCTCACACCTGCACCGCGCAAAGAAGGCGTTGCGTCGTCAGAACGACCTTCCAGAACGGGCCGGACCCAACAAACCCTTAAGCCCGCCAAACAGACCGTTCCCAAGCCCAAGGCGCGAGTCACTTCTCCCCGCCAGGCGACGGCGCAACGAGTTTGGCGAAAGTTGACGCACGTCTTCAGTACTCCGTGGCAACGCCTGGCACGTTTGTCGGTGGCGGAAGCCACCCGTGCAAAGTGGAGTGGCAAAGAAATCTAGATGAGCGATGGAGACTCCAGCCGGGCAGAAGGAAGGGCCCCTTTGGCCTCCCTGGCACTGCTGAGGTGCTGCCTTGAACCCACGCGTCAACGCCTCTTAGAATGTTAATAAGGCCTCCCGCCTTTCACTACCCGCATACCGACTCACAATCGGCATCTTCCCAATCCACTTCTCCTTCCCATCTTCAGCCGCATCGACCAGCCATCTCGCCAACGCGCCTCGCTTCTGCGAAAGCGACCACCCTGGCCCCCCAACATACCCCTCAAACACCTCCCCATCCTCCCTATCCGCCTTCCAGCTCGCCTCATCACTCCCGCCTGGAATCCCCGCAATCCGATACACCGTCCAGTCAATATCCTCCCCCGCTTCCTTAGTAAACACCTCCCCAATCCCCAGCACCGTTGCATACGCCCTGCTTACGACCACTCTGACAAGTCCGACCATCATGAGCCTAGCCAGGGAAAAGGAGTCACCTTCGGCGGGGATGGATAGGGTTCCCATGGCGAAGATGCGGCGCACGCCGTGGGTGCGCATGAGGGGGAAGAGGGCGCGGTAGAAATTGAGGAAGGTTTCGGGCTTGATGCCGGTGAGGGTGTTGGGGCCGAGGAGGGAGATGATGATGGAGGAGTGAGAGACTGCTGTGGAGAGGGCGGCCAGGTCGGTGAGGTCTCCTTGGGTTGTCTGGGGGTGTTAGTCTACTCGTTAAAACGGTCACGGGGTGGTGGAGAGGTGGGCGGAATGGGGCAAGTTCGGGAAACTGGGTCAAGTGCGTCCAGTCTGAAAAGGGTAAAGAGGTACAAACTCACTTCAAGAAGAGGATTGCTGGCCAGGTCCTCGGGAATCTTGGCGGGATTTCTGGCAAAGGCGATGGTTTCGTGTTCGCGAAACAGAAGCTCGCGGAGCAGGCATATCCCTGCCGGCCCGGTGCCGCCAAAAACGAGGATTTTTCCCTTCGCCATGACGTCGTCGGAGCACAGTGGTCGGATTTTGGACGGAAGAGGTTGGAGTTGAGAGGTGAGGTGTTGATGGATGGAGTTTGCTGTTTGTGAGAAGAGAAGGTTTTATTGCGGAGGTTTCATGAGATGCTGCGTTTGAGATGATCTGCTGACAAAGGGTACCTGGGACACCGGAAGCATTTTGATGTTAGCTTATTCTTGGCGACGGGGTCTACAACTCCCCGAGGCCCCGCATTAAATCACACACTGGGCTACCTGACGCAACGCACCGGCATCAGCTCTACGAAGTTGAAGTTTGAATATCGACTCGAGCATTTGATTCGAGTTTGATGACCTAATGTAGGTGCAATTGATAAGACTTTGGGGGGTTGGATAAACGGCGTCTGCTCTAGCCAAAGGTAGTTATTTAATTAAATCAGAGAGAGTGTAGTCACAGACCATTCTGAAGTCGGGTTCTGGCGTACTGAAAGGGTCTCTGCTCTATGTGAAATGGGTTAGAGAGTTTCTCGAATAGCTTGGGCCAGAAGAGCAAGCCCTATATCAATCACAGGCCCTGCTTTCCTTGTAGAGTTGGAGTACCCCAATTAAGCACATTGCACATGGTGGTGGTGAATGTACTACGTAGGAAGGTCTCTTTTATAATATTTCAGGCTTTGTCGTTTCAGTATCAGACACTCAGGGGTTTCTCAAAGGCAAAAAATTCGTCTTCACGTAAAGATTGGTGTTTTGACGTACTGCTGATTGCACGTGGATGGTGATAATAGGAGCCAACGTTCGTAACACACCTGATGTTCGATGTGCCAAAGACCCGAAAATGCGAGGCCCCTAATCCGAGGCGCAACAGGGACGTATATTTCAGGCTAAACAGCAGGATCAGGAGCCCGGGTATACAAGCTTTTGCCCACCGGTGTTCCCCGGTTGCCGGGAGGCGCTCCAATGCTCACCCGCGGCTATTTTTACACCGTTGATTGGGTCACGTTGTTTCATGACGAATAGTGGTGCAAGGCAATAACGAGCCCGTCTCGGTGAGTCGTCAAGCTCCACAGGGTGAAATGCCCGACTGGTTCCCGTGCAGTCGTAAGACAGGCTGCCAGAACGTACGACAAGCTTGTTTTCAATTCTGGGACGTTTCCGGGTCGCGGCCCGAAATGTCCCAGCCCTGTGGGTGGTACGCTGACATGAATATGGAGCCGCCAGTCTCGCTGCGTCTCGCCTTTCGGGTTTCGTGATATTTAGACAATCAACGGTCGACCATCAGCCAAAGTGCCTCTGGCGAGCCTCGGTGGCGTTGACACGAACTGGGTTTCTCTCAACAGAGCGGCAGGTCCAAACACCCTCAACCCGGATTACATCCCGTCGATCCATTGACCAGCCGCAAAGAGCATCTGATATGAAAGTCCGTCTTCTTTTACCAGTAGACACTCCAGCAAGAGAAAAGTATAAATTCAACCACTAGTTACCCCAAACAGATCTGTTCCCCGTCCATCATCGCATCAATGACAAACAGTCAACCAACACACTTACATATCAATAAAACAAAACAACCTACCTCCTCATGATCCCTTCCAACCTAATCCTCCTCCTCACCTCCCTCCTCCCCGCCACCACCGCCGCCCCCACCGCAGCCGCCGGCACAGGCAAGTCCTACACCGGCTGGGACTGCTGCAAGCCCGCGTGCGCATGGCCGTCCAACCTCCTCAAGACCGTCACCGGCGTCCCCATCACCTGCGACATCAACAACACTCCGTTGCCGCTCAAGACCAGCCAATCCGCCAAATCCGGCTGTGAAAAAGACGGCACCGCCTTCCTCTGCGACAGCTACTCCCCGCTCGTCATCAACGCCAACACTGCGTACGGCTTTGCCGTCGGCTTCTCCGACGCCGACTGCTGCAAGTGCTTCGCGCTGACGTGGCCGACTGCACGGAGCATGAAGGGCAAGACCATGACGGTGCAGGTGATCAATGTGGGAGAGACGGTGGGGAATGTCACGACCAAGGACTTTGTGGTGCAGACTCCCGGCGGCGGGGTGGGGCCCAATGACGAGGGGTGTCGGTACCAGTATGGCAGGACGTGGGGGAACCAGTATGGCGGGGTGGGAAGCAGTGGGGAGTGTAAGGCGCTGCCGGTGAATTTGCAGGAGGGGTGTGACTGGCGGTGGGGGTGGGCTGGGGGGGATGTTAATGGGTGGAATTTGGAGTATAAGCAGGTCGCGTGTCCGAGGGAGTTGGTGAAAATTTCGGGGTGTGAGGCTTGAGATGGGGAGATGGAAGGGATTTTTGATGGTAATTGTAATTGTAATCGATAGTTGAGAGAGAAGGGGGTGATGTAATGGAAGTTGAACTGTATTTAAATCCCTTCTCTTCAAGCAGTATTCCGGCCAACAGATGGATGCCTTTCACGCTTTACCAACTTCCTCACGACCCCAACAACTCACTTGGTGATGCCACTGTTAACCCTTGACACGTATCATTCCCCACCCTTGACATCGTAACATGCACAAGGTCGACGACGCTAAACCTTTACTCGATATCAACTTTTTCATCGACAACACCAAAGACTCCGACTCGGAAGAAGACGTTGGTCACGTCTAGAAACGGAGACGCCAACACACACGGACACAGCGATGTTTCTTGCTCTTGCTGGCGTTACTCTTATTTCTGGTGGCCCTTAAGCTCGTTGGACGACCTCTCAACCCACTGGAGTTGGGTCACGGCACTATAACCGCCCCATAGACGGTCTTGCGGAATGCGTTGTACAGGATGTTATATGAGACGAATCTGGGCACAAAAAATTTCCATTTCCGTATCGCGAGCACGTGACGTTGCTGACCCCGGCTCAGGCTCGGCTCAGTCCCTGCTCAGGATTTGCTCAGGCTGGCTCACCCTTGCTTACCCTATTTGCCTCAGAGCATGCTGAATTGCTTCAACTCTAACCGAGGAGCCCAGAACTGGTCCCATGTATAAGATAGCCAAAATGTGTCCCATTTTTTAATATTTACTGTCTTATGTTATCATATTACTTACCTGAGCGTTGGAGATTTCTGTCCTCCAAGTCTCGCGCTTACGCCTCCTACAAAAATCCCTGCGGTCAGAAAGAAAGGAGTCTTAGCCGGAGGCCAGAACACTAGCAAGAATGAGTGTTGGAAACGAAGGGGTCTGGAAACAACCAGAACAGTGGACTTGTAACAGTGGCCACTGGGCGCGTGACCTTTGCCACTATTTACAAACTAGTGAACTGGTGCGATGGCGCAATAGGGAAGAAACCACAAAGAGAACCACACCCACTGAACGTCACAGTCGGCCTGGAAGGCCGACTCCCAGACTACTGGTCCTCCGATCGGAGGGACACAAATGCAATTGACGTAGAAAAACAGATACGTACCTAGTATAGAACAAGACCTAGTTAGTGATAATGCCTAGCATGAAACGGAGCCTAGCATGGAACAATAAAGGAAACGCGACCGTGGACTAGGTCATCTTCCTTCAATCAGAGGGCCAGAATGTCACTGGGCTTCCAATGGGAGGTTTTCGTGGTGAAATCGTCGGATGATGAATTGAAGAAAACCACGGTTTAAAGAACCGCGCGGCGCGACCCCTTTTTGACAATGGCACGCGCCAGAGAACGTATCGCTATGTACAAAAACGGCTACAGTAATATTACAGAGCCTAAAAAGAACGACAAGGGTTAGCATGAACAAGCGCCCCGAGTCACAAGGGACCTAATAGAGGGCAACCCCCTTTTAATACAGGTACACTCCTCCTTCTAATAATAACTTTCTACCTTATCTACTTAGCAGTCATAACCATTAGGTTATTAGTTTTATAACCTTCTATAATACCAGTTTCGTCCTTGTTATATCGATTCTCCAGTAGAATAGCCTAGATCTCCAGCACCTTAAACAGATTAAACCACAGTCGAATTTTATCTTCTGTAGCATAGTTAATGCGCGTAGAATCCACAGATTTAGCTCTTTGAGTCTTAAGAAAAGGATGTCTATTTAGAAAGCCAGCTATCTAACGGATACTAAGTGGCTTAGAGTCACCACGTTAGTCTAGGACTTGGCCTACCAGACCCCTAATCTGTACGTGGGTAGGAGGACACCCTGCAGCTTATTAGATTCGGATCTAGTTAGCTAAATGGTTTTCTTGAGTGATAGAGAGCCTTTAGTAGTCTTAATAGGTAATAGAACGAGGAAGGGTGTTATGGAGGCGGTGGTGAAGAGTGGTAGGTAGGATGGCCTATTTCTTGGCGACTGATTGTAGTTTTCGGGTTTGTTGGGCCATATCGCAGGCCTTGCGGAGGTCTTCTTCGGTGTAGGAGATGGCCATTTTAAAGATTAAAAGGCTGCAGAAAGAAGGAAAAGAATTGAAAAGAAACTGATCGAGTGGTGGCTGTTTTATATTGGGGCTAGGTGGGGCATCACCCTGGTTCGGCTTGTTCCGCTTCAGGGGGTGTTCCGTTGGGAGGTGCACGAACTTAATACGCACCACCGTCCCATGTGGCCTAATATACTGCGTCGCCTGGGCAAACGGCTTCTCGCTCGGCGCTAATAATAACACTACATGTGGTCCTAATCCCTCCTCCCTACTCGCCTTCCTCACTTCCTCTACGATATCCCCCCACTTTAAAAAGTCCATATAACTTACCGCCCTTAACCTCTTATAACTCTCCCCCTCTTCCTCCCCACTATTAACCGTAATAATATATAACCCTATTACCTTCGTATACTGAATCGCAATACTCCCTAACCCACCCCCTGTCCTAACAATCGTAACCTCCTCCCCCGGCTTTACACCCGCCTCCTTCAACCCCTTATAGACCGTTAACCCTATACATAACACTAGCACTGCATTTACCAAATCATATCCCTTCAGTAAGCGCGTAATATGCTTTATATCTGTAACTGTATACTGCTGGAATAACCTATCTACAGTATACCCAGATAAAGTACTGTTTAGGCATAGCTACTCGTCGCCGCAGATGCAAAATAAGCATTTCAGGCAGGACGAGTTAAGCTACTTGATGCCGACGTTGTCGCTGATGGAGATGGAGTGGCCGACTTAGGAGCCTTTAGCAACGACGACGCTGGCGTATTTATACCCG
>Ga0247770_1002307_pt1 | contig 10880 bp, 6 predicted proteins | sample UWRJL136409B6_FD_179943 | JGI IMG/M metagenome (GOLD analysis project Ga0247770, IMG submission 179943) | Plant litter microbial communities from Arlington Agricultural Research Station in Wisconsin, United States - UWRJ-L136-409B-6 | ecosystem: Environmental > Terrestrial > Plant litter >... | reverse complement strand
TGATTGGTGAGTGGAAACTGGATGAATGTTAGGGGGTCTGTTAGTGGGGTACGGCACGCGCCACTTCGTGAGTGCGTTTTATTTTGTCAACCGCTTGCCACCCTCCAGAGGTGCCCAGAGCTCGGCCCACCGGGAACAGCTTCGTTCAGGGGTTGCCGATGGGGTCGCCGAGGCTTCCCCAGGGCTCAACCGGTCATGATCCAGTGATGTGGATATACGCACACGATAAGAGCTTATGGCTGATATTGACTTTAAGAAGAGGTCCTTGTTGCGTGCATCAGGATTCGGAATCATCATCATTATCATCATCATCATCATCAATACAACCACTATTCGAGATCCCACCTCTCTCACTCCTCCGATCAGTTGTTGACCAACCCCCTGCTTCCTGTCCTGCTCACATGACCAGGACTACCTGGAACCAACATAGAAGCTATTAATAAAGTAATAGGAATTAAAGTGGTCGAAAGATATAAAAAACCAAGACAGAAAGCGAGAGGAAAGGATTTACTACTTGGAAGAAAAGGAATCAGGCTTTAGAGGAGGAAGTCGCTCAGTTAAGGACAGCAATTAGTGTTGTAGCAAGTGTAAGGTTGCTAAGATGACCGAAGCATTTTGGGATAAGTGTAGGCAGATAGCTAAACACAAGTCGAAACATATTACCATAGTGGAGCAGCCTATCTACCACCAGTACCGGACGCAAGGTGTATACAAAACGACCAAGCTAGCACATAAGCCGCAATACAAGACATAATAATCACGGCGCCCCGCCTTTCTCTTCCCATTTACCAATCCTACCAATACGGGCAGGTGGGAGGTAACATTTAAGAGGCGGACGGCCATTCTGTATGTGTATTAGCCATGGTAGAGCTGGCCAGGGGCGAGGACGCCGCCAATAATAATGGATCGGCAGAACAAGCGCGTGGCAACCAAAATACCTAGAGGAAGGATACCGCCGTTGGTCATCAACGTCCATTGCCAAATCCACTTGTCGTGTTAGTGGGTGGCTCAACCCTGCCTAATTACGAGATGGAAAGCGGTCACTCGATCGATTCCATCGCATCTGCAATAATTAGGAATTAGATATTGGGCTTTCAAGCAGGGACAGACCGCTAGGTTACTGGCCTGAACTGTGAAATTGAGGCTCGTTCTTGCTGTTGAAGTAGGTTAGTCATGATTGGGGGTGGAAAGCAGGACCTGCTGGCCCGGGCAATCAGGAGTCGATGTCTACCTGGCCCTCAAGTTTTCTAAGAACCATGAGACTCAGGAGAAGCTGCTCGTTGAACCAGCAAGCTGAGGACATTTCGTAGAATAAGGATTTCATTCACTTTAGCGTGTGCGATGATGTAGGTGAGGGCGAGAGTTTCATCAGAGGGGGTTGGATCTAAATCCTAAATTTAGCCGCCTTTCCCAGAGAAAAGCACATCAAGTCTGTTGATTGGATGGTTGGCCGGCTGGTTGTCTAATGGCTGAGGCAATGATATACCTAGCGGAGAATGAGAAAAGAGCTGAACGCATAGTGGGGAGAGGGGTTGCCATAACTGAGAGAAAGGATAGGGCCGAGTCTGAGGCTGTGATCCGCTCCCTCAGGAGCCGACCAAGTACGGAGAGAATCGTCCAGGCTTTAGAGAAATAGCCAGGCGGCTGACATTGTGAATCTAGAACTACAGTCAGCAAGCACATCTCTGTTCACGAGAGGAGAAGGTTGTGGAACTCCTCAACCGGGCTAGGAGCTAAGCCTTATGGAATGCTATAAAATGCTGAGGTTGGGCACCAGTGACAATGGATACACAGGTCACGGGAAGGAGCGGGTACTGTGGTTCCTCACTGGCGATTGTCTACCAATAATCTCCTCCCACGCATCTAGAATGTCTCAGAACTCAGAGACCGCGGTCGAATGATACCAGTTGGACTGCTCCGGGGAAGTATCGAGAAAATATTGTGTAACCGTGCGGGCTCATTCGTTTAGTATTCGTGGCCACGACAAGTCAAAGGGTATGCAGCTTTGGTCCATGTCAGAGACCCGAGCCCGCATTCCTTTTTTCTTTTCTTTTTTATTTTTATTTTTAGATTCTAAGGCGAATTCCCTTTTCGTACTCTCCCTTCTCTCCCGCTCTCTCACTAAATTGATCAACACAAAGTTCGGGACCAGCTTGTTGCAATCTCCCTTGAAGCCCCTGCAACCCGCGATTCTTGCAAGCGCAACCATGTCCTGCCCAAATATATCTCCGCCACCACACAAGCCTCTCGAGCTGGATGTGGCCCGCCCTTTCGGCACCGCTGGCAGGATCTTCAATCTGGCCGTGACCGCGGCCTGGCTCGTCCCGGTCGTTACGCTCCTCGTTCTCAATATACAGCAATCTGTCGTCGGGGCCAGCTTCAAATGTCGACTCAGCGAGTGTCGCTTTTTTTGGTTTGAGAATGGGGGGAAAAAAGTACAGCAACTTTCCCTTTTCGACAGGAATATTGCTGGCGTTATGCAAATCGTCGCAAAGGTTATTGAGCTCTGGTTTTTGTTCATTGCATGCAGTCTTGTCTACAACATAACGATGAGACTTGGGCGCCGCCGGGACGGGAGTAGCCTACCGATCCAGTTCCTATTTCTACACGACAGGCTGGTGGACCCCAGCATGTTTCTACGTCCATCCTTTTGGACGATGCCTCGACATGCCGGGGCGAATCAACACAGCAGGCGAAGGACTGTTGGACTTTACGTTTTCCTCGTGTTTGTCCTCGCCCTATGCGTTGTCTCGAACCTCATGGGCCCTGCCGCCGCGGTTCTTCTGCTGCCTACCAAAGGGAGGGCCACGGTGGGCACCCTGGTACAGAGGCAATTTCTCCGGTTGCAGTCCGGCAAGACGCCCACTTTGGAGATCCACAACAATACCTATGGGGATGGCATCGAGTTTTCAATACCCGCCAGCCCGCGGTACGCTTTCAGCCGTTCGGACTTGGCCGCTCAGCTGGCGCGATCCGACAGCCGACACCTAACTCTCAGCAATCATGATCGCTTCATTTCAATCTCGGTCTTACTCACTGGCCCTATAGTTGATGATGATGATGATGATGAATATACTTGGATTCCAAACGCCCAGATATTGCAACGGCTCCGATTAGATGTGGCCCGGTTCTGGGCCGTGTCCGAAGGCGATCCGGAATCCGTGTCGACATACGGCGCCGATAACGAGACGCTTAGCCAAACGCTTATGAGCGCGTACCGGACCTCAGTCGACCTCGTGCTCGAGCGGAGGGGGCCCGCGTTACGCCTGCTTTGGGATTGTTCTGGCCCAAACCTCAACATCTCGGTAATCTCCGCAGGAGAGGGCAAACTCGTACGGTGCTACACGCTTCCTCTGGGTATGTCAGAGGCCGGGCTCGCGCTCGAGGACTCGGGCATTGTCAGCCCGGATTCCGGCATCCTGACAATGTGTGTGCGCGTAGGGCCCGGCTGGTCGGGGCAGGAGGCACGTAACGACTATGCCCAATTTTTGTTGAGAGACCATACGCCCCGTTGGCAGCCCAGGGGCCTAACAAGGCGTCCATCAATATATACTCGGTAACGGGGGCAATCTACCTGAACGAATCCATGAGCCACTGCGCGATAGGCGGTGGTAGTCAACCAAGAAACCGCTCGTCGTGCAGCTGGGACGCTATGTTCTCCGAACCCCTGAAACCCGGATTGTCAAGAATCTCCCTCGAGCAGCAGATCATCGACTACGATTACCCGTTCACCGCATCCACCAACGGGTCGACCTACTCGCCTGGGAATTATATCTCAACGCCGTGGTGCCACTCGTTCACGGCCCTCGGTTTTGGCACGTACAGCACTTCGCTGGACACCAACGATGGCACGGCTGGGAATAACACCAGATTTCTTTCGACTACCACAGCAGAGGACTCTGACCCAGTCTACATCCACCCTAGCTGGTTTCTCGCGGCCTGGGCAATCGAAAACGGCGGAACAGTCCGCGGCAATCTATCCGACACGGCCGCGCGCTCCCTGATCGACGCCCTGGCTCAGGATTGGGCCCTCAAGGAGGAGTCCCCCGTATTGACAACCCTTTACTTACGAAGCCAACACGCCGCCATCATGGGGAGCACTCTGACTATCATCAACTATGACGAGCAAGTCGGAGACGGGATCGCGCCCGCCAGCGTTACCTCCACCACGCCCATCCTCGATGCCAGTGTCAATGCTACGGTCCTACAGTACGGTCTGTACACTCGCAGTTCCATACTGGGGTTCGTAATCGCAACCATAGGCTGTGTCGTGGTCTTGGCCAACGCCTTTCTTACGCTCGGGTGGTACTGCGAGCGACCGGGGGCGTTGAACCTGTTCATGGAAGGCCTTGCCCGGCCCCCGCCAGATACAAGTCCTGAGGTCTACGGCAAGACAGAGAGTGAATACGTCAAAGGGCTTCAATTTCGAGTAAAGGAGGATTGAACGGGGATTCCCCACGCCGCCTTGACTGTTAACTACTACAACGGCCATCTCGATCGCTAATGCCAGAATATGCTCAACGTCGTCTGATAATTGTGAACATTCCTCGTCGTGTAAACTAACATTTTTCATCTACCCATCATTGGAGAAAGAAAAAGTACCAGTGATCCGAAACCGAACCAAAAAAAAAAAACCGCGTCTAGATTTCGTCGTTTGACGCCTAAATTTCTCAAACTGTACAGTTTTGGGAGGGAAAAAAAGTAACCACAGAAGTTTTAACCTAACTCACGCCGTCCTCGTTGGCCGCCCTCCCCCCTTTTGCTCCTCAACCGGGTATTTCACGCGCGTCTTTTCCAGCTTCTCCAAAACGATCTGGTCCGGATCAGCGCCGATACGCCTGGCGAGATGCAGACAGTAGGTCAAGACGTCTGCGAGCTCGTCGCGGACGTCCTGCGGGTTGGGTTCGGATCCCCACTGGTAGTACTCGAGGAGCTCGGCGGCTTCGATGGCGATGCTTTTGGCGAGGTTCTCAGGCGTGTGAAAGCGGTCTCAGTCGCGCTCGGCGACGAACGCCGCCAGCATCTCCTGCGTGTTCTTGCTTACGGCCATGGTGCTGGTGGGTTGAGTGAACCTGCTAGGGTCGGTGGCGTTAGTCTCTTGGCCAAGATGTCTCCATCCCTCCCAAAATCGCCTATCTAACCCCTCCCTCTAAGATCGACTGGAACAACGTCGACCACGATCCCATTCTCGCCCAGGAAATTACCAACGCGATGCCGCCCGCATGCGCTACAGCCGCATCAAAGCCGCCATGCTCGGCCTAAAACCTCAGCGCCGCAACCGCCGCATGTCAAAGGCTAAGGGGAAGGACACTAAGTCGATCGCTGTACAGCCCAAAGACGCCGAGGCCGAGACACCATTCCTCTACGGACATCAAAATAAGTGAGTAAATCACAAACGGACCCAACATTACGAGAAATTGCAGAAGACGAGGTGTATGGGTAGGCCACTTAGCCGAGCCGCTCTTCCTCCCTCCACACTCCCACCGCTCGAATGCGTGCGGGCTGTGGCTGACCCTCTGACAAGCTCACAACCCTCGGGATCACCTTACTCAATCGGAAGCAGCCCTGGATACTCAACCGGGAATATGCTTACCCATCCCCAGCGGACGGGGTTTCATTCAGACCACCTCAATTCCGTAAAGCTCCCCCCCAATCTCCATCATTTCAGGCCCGAATCTTCCAGGGCCAGTGGCTACGGTATGTCCATGTTCTTCTCCCTGTTAATACCTAGATGAACTGAACATCACTAAGAGCCCCCCACCCAACAACCCCATTAATTTCCGAGAAACGCCCCGTACCGCAATAGCATGATTCTATCACCACCATCGAACACTTTTCATCCCCAACGCCCATCGTTACAAGGCGCTGCCGCTGTCGCCCTCCTCACCCCAGCCTCTTCTTGATGCTCCAAAGCAATCCGGATCCTCACTCTCTGCACAGCACCGACCTTCCGGTCCGCCAGAACTTAGGCAGTCCGGAGAATGGAGCCTTGGAGCTTGCCTTATCAACTCATGATCCAGGTGGTTGCCCGAGGAATTCGCCAGGGTGTGTTTGCAGCACGAGAAAGTTTCAGGGGCAAAGTAAACATCAGAACCGTGCGGGGATGTGCCAAGATGGCAACTCAGGCAAACACCCTGCACCAAAAGCGAGGGCGGACCACTTCACTGCATGGCGGGGCTCCAAAAATCCAGCTGGCCGCGCGCTGTACTTGACCCACACGCTTGAGCGGCGGGTACACGAGCGCCAATGACCATTGGCGCTGCCCGGATTGGCCCGAACATTGGTGGATAACATGGTATCTTCTGGGTCAACAGTCGCAAAAGGAATGCATCATGTGATTGGTGAATCTCACGTCTCCATAACAGCATTCAGAAGACTGCATCAAAGAGCTCGGTGTTCTCATTCACTTGTCTGGATTTCGCACCTTGTCTGAGTTCATCACACCTAGAAGCTTGCCAGCCCTCAACCACGCGTTTCGGTATCCTCTGCTGAGCCTAGTTCATCTCTGCTCCTCGGATGCTTCGTCCGTTACTAAAGTTGCCGGCTTTGCGGCCTACCAGGTCTCGTACCCAGGCGTTGCAGCCCCATTCAACCCAATAATCGATTACGCCGTCCCAATCTGGCGGTTGTGAATGGCCTTGGCGAAATCCTTTACTAGGCTCCTAACCCCGTGTGTTGTCAGGCTCGTGCCCATAATAAGGACGTCTGGGCGGAGTGACAGGCCATGTCGTGCGATGGCTGAGATTGAATCAGCTCGTGGGTCCTGCTCGTCGTAAAGCTGTGCTCTCAAGGGCTGACTGGGTTGGAACAGGGGAAGTGACTTGGGCGAATCACGGAGATCGTAATCAGTCAAGAGATTGCTTTAGTGCAAAGTAGTGTTATTATCGTCACTACTGTAACAAAGGAGATCTATCCAGGCCGGGCCAGTCCGGCGTATATGTCTTCGTTCGTGGCTCTGCGCCGGTGTGGTGGTTTGGTGTGCTTGTAGCTCTGAGCCGGTGGTGCAGTTACTACAGAAATGATTCTATAAAGTATTGTCGATGTGGGGGAAAAAAAAAGAAGAAGAACAGTAAGGAAAAAGGTGGGGGGGAGGGGAGAATATATAGCTTTGTGTGATGGTCTATGTGCGAAGTGCAAGCTCTGAAGTGCGGTGTGGCGGTAGCTTGACGGGTAATGAGGGCATGATGGAATTCTTGTGGATTGATTGGACATATCCTAACCGATGGATTTGTTTGTGTACCGGTTGGGATTGCGAGTAGCAAACGGGTCTGTTTGCGATTTGTAGGGTGGGGAGGGGGGGCAATTTCTATTGGATTCTTCATGGCGGTGAAGATTGTTCCAGGTGAAGCAGCTCGGTGTCTTAGTGACGTGATCTGATTCGGTGTTTTATCCACGCAGAAATCACAGCAATTATTCATTGGGCGGAAAATGCTAAGAAACCCCCAACGTCCCACCATGTCATAACGTGCCATGACATTGTAATGTCGAGGCTCGAACTCATCAACCTCCTGTTCTAGATTATCCCATACTTCTTTCCCGCAACCATGTAAAATACCAGCGCCCTAGTATGGAAGGTCGTGTAGACCTGGGTATGACTTGTCAGACCTTCCCGAGCATGAAGCATCTTAAGGTCCAAGTTTGTCACCCTGTAAATGTGGGTCTCCGGGAAGAGGGGTGAGCAAGCAAGTAAATAAACCACCAGTCCCCATTCCCATTCTACCCCTTAACATACATCCTCACCGCTCCCCACTCGGCTCCGGGTATCATTGAAATGGCATTCTCTTTCCTTTTTATGAAACTGCAGAGTAAAACATTTTAAGAAGGGTTGTGAAAGATACGACAAGTGAGAATGTAAGGGGGGGAAATAGAGGTTGCATCATAACGTCATCATCGTGATAGCACCCTCTAAAAAAATAAATAAAAAAATAAAAAAGGGGGGATCCAATGGAAAGTAGAAAATCAGTTACCAGTATGGCTCGTTTCCAAATTTGAAAGCAATGTCGCCATAACTCCAGTGTATGCAAACAACATGATGAACTTGTGGTCAGTATTCAGCCGCCCAAAGACGAAAAAGACGATGCAAAAGCAGAGGCAGAAGATGACAACCACCAAGACAGCAAGACCCTTGCTCAAATCAAGAAGGTAGACAAGCGTCAGGGGAAGCACCAAGAAACTGAGAGCGAACGAGATAATGACCACGTGGGCAATGATGCTGAGCGTGAGGTAGTCTAGGTCGATCATCTCGATCTCGTCCGTTTCCTTGCCAAAACGCTGGTAATAGCCCTCCACCGTCGCTTGGAAAACAGAGTGCATCATGTTATCGATCACGCTCGGTCGCGGACCGAGGACTCGGTAGTTCTTGGCGCAGAGGGCGGGGTCTGACGGGTCAGAGGCGATGTTTCCATACTTCCAGGCCCTGAAATCTTGGACGGTTCGGGTGGTGGGGGAGGCTTGGTTCATGACTGTGATTCCGTGACTAAAGATGCCGACTGCGTCATGACATTACCTGTTAACAAGAAGCGGATAGGACCAAAAGTGACAAGACATACGGTATCTCTCAATGTCCACCATCATCTTCTCCATCAACTTCATCTTCTCCTCCCCAAATTTGCCATGAGACCTGTGCTTCTGATAATCAACCCCCCCCTTCCTCCTATCCTGCAGCTCCAGGTTCTCAATCTCCTTATATGTGGTCCATAGATCGGCAGCTAGATAGTCTAGCACCATGGAGATCTGTCGCTCGCACGCCGGGAAGAACATCCATTCCCGTGTATATTGCCTTCGTCGAGAACTCCCAGTTTGGCCAGTCACCTGTTCTAATCAGCCAAGACATTAGCGTCCATCTTCTCCAAAACAGGTTACACGTACCGATCTTCTCCTCGGGAGGCTCTGCAGCGGAAGCAGTGGAAACTGGGACCTCAGTACTGGTAGGGCTGATGGGCTCCCCACGCTCTAGATCAACTTCCGTCTCCGTTTGCCCCACCATGATCAGTCTAGAAGTCGGGATCGATGCGAATGGTTGCGTGAAGAACAGACTAGGAGAGGTGGCGATTGCTGTTCTTGTCTAGCATAAAGACCTTGGTCCCAAGTTTGCCAGGACGGGGACGCTTTTAACCCCGGCAATTCTGCCTTGTTTGGGTGCCTTCTCGACCGTGGAGGTTCTCATAGTGGGGCTTAGGTTGCCCGGTTTACCTGGAAGAATCAGCATTGGAGCTTCGATAACGCTTCGTTCTGGCGGCGTACTGTCTTGACGTGTCGGTAATTGGCTGATAGGAAGGCGGGTGGCATGGCGGCCTGGATTAGGGAGGAGGATAAAGGTGTGAATGCTTTTGGTGGTGGGGGAGCGAAGTGGTAGGTTGGACGACCATCAGTGAAAGTGCCGATTTGGGGCTGAGCTTGGGTGCAGCCAAGATTGCGAGAGGGGGGGGGGGGGGAGACTGATATATGCCGCCAAACGCCTCATGGCGACGAGGCTGGCAGTTTTTAGAACATTATTGGAGTGACGCGTGTAGGATATACATATGCGACCGCCTTCCAAGCCCGAACCAAATAGGGTGGGCTTTTCCATGCACGATATTAAAGGCGCCCTCGCCTACTTCCCAACGACAGTGAATATTCTCTATTTTATCCTCCAAGCGAGGGTGAAATTCTATAAAACCCGACAATAGGCCATCTATTCTTTGTCCTCTTTTCTAGTTGGCATCCAGTCTCTCTCTCTTTTCCACGCCGAGAATCCCTTGTCTACCGGTCGGCCGAAAGCGAAAACGAAGTTGGATGCGCCGAGAAAAGTTGCGAGAAACGGTTGCCAGTGGAACTATCAGCATCGGCGCAGCGGATTGTTTCTGCGACATCCCTGTTAGTTCTGTCTGGTCGGATATAAGTCGATGTCCTTTATCAAAGGGGGGCCAAAACTTGCCGCAACAAGCCCGCTACGGGGCGAGGTCTTCATTGAGGCTTGTTCTTCGGACGCTTCTTGGCCATGCTGCGGCCCGTTCGGTCATTGTCCTTGGGGACCTTAGCGGGGCCGCCCTTGGAACCACGTTTGCTGCCATGCTTGATGGCCACGGAGAGCTTCCTATTCATCTCAAGTGGAACGGGGGCTGTTGCTTCCATGTTTGTTGACGTTTGACGTGGTGATGGATATTGTTAGAAACGCCGAGACAAAAAAAAACTTGAGTGGGAGCAGATAATAGTGTGAGGAACAAGGGAAAACGAATAAGACAACGGGGGAGAAGGAGAACCGCCATCATTCCCTGCCGGATTCGTGGCAATGGGCCCACATCGCTACAAATCCAGCACCCCTTGCCATACCAAATTCACAGAATGGCCCCTCCCGGGCGGTTTCGGTACAAAAACAACTGAGCTCCGACCGATGCCACCCGATATACATGCTGATCCTAGCTTACCTCGTGGCTGCTGTTACCCGGATGGTGTTTTCTGACCTTTCTTGCACCTGTATGCTACCAGCTCTCGATGACGCTGTCCAAGATCTTTAGAGCTCCACTGGTCAAGACTGCTAGACCCCCCGCTCTAACTTATACGCACACTATAGCGCCCACCACTTGTTTTGTGCTTGAGGGACTCCTGCTGGGGATTCCAAAAGCAAAGAAAGGCCGCCTTAGTAGCCATTCAACGGCTGTTCCGTGGCAGAGATGGAACGGACGCAAGCTCGCTTTTCGGCTGCGATCATCTGTCCGGGCCTTCCCCAATAAAATAAGAGAAAATCCAAGAACTGGGTACTGTACCTGGCCACCCAACCAAAGGAAGACGGGACCTGAGCGCCCCATTACAGAATAGGAGGAAACAGTGAGCTCGGCGCATGAACCCCACTGCTTCTGCATGTCTTCGTGTGCAATTATCTAGGCGCAACTACTGAAGCA
>Ga0247770_1002306_pt1 | contig 10884 bp, 4 predicted proteins | sample UWRJL136409B6_FD_179943 | JGI IMG/M metagenome (GOLD analysis project Ga0247770, IMG submission 179943) | Plant litter microbial communities from Arlington Agricultural Research Station in Wisconsin, United States - UWRJ-L136-409B-6 | ecosystem: Environmental > Terrestrial > Plant litter >... | reverse complement strand
AAGGTTCTTCGCGTTGCATCGAATTAAACCACATGCTCCACCGCTTGTGCGGGCCCCCGTCAATTCCTTTGAGTTTCACTCTTGCGAGCATACTCCCCAGGCGGGATACTTCACGCGTTAGCTACAGCACTGGACGTTTTGAATCGCACAGCACTTAGTATCCATCGTTTACGGCTAGGACTACTGGGGTATCTAATCCCATTTGCTCCCCTAGCTTTCGTCTATCAGTGTCAGTTTCGGCCCAGCAAAGTGCTTTCGCCTTTGGTGTTCTTCCCGATATCTACGCATTTCACCGCTACACCGGGAATTCCCTTTGCCCCTACCGTACTCAAGCTTGCTAGTTTCCACTGCCTGTTCAGGGTTAAGCCCTGATATTTAACAGTAGACTTACCAAACCACCTTAAAACGCTTTACGCCCAATCATTCCGGATAACGCTTGCATCCTCCGTATTACCGCGGCTGCTGGCACGGAGTTAGCCGATGCTTATTCCTCAGATACCGTCATTTTTTTCTTTTCTGAGAAAAGGAGTTTACGACCCACGGGCTGTCATCCTCCACGCGGTATTGCTCCGTCAGGCTTTCGCCCATTGCGGAAAATTCCTCACTGCTGCCTCCCGTAGGAGTCTGGGCCGTGTCTCAGTCCCAGTGTGGCTGATCATCCTCTCAGACCAGCTACTGATCGTTGCCTTGGTGAGCTTTTACCTCACCAACAAGCTAATCAGACGCAAGCCCATCTTTAGGCGAGAATAAACTCTTTTACTCCTCAGCATATGGGGTATTAGCAACCGTTTCCAGCTGTTGTCCCCCACCTAAAGGTAGGTTCTTACGTGTTCTTCACCCGTCCGCCACTAAAGTAAGTTTTTTAAAGTTACCTTTAAAAAAATTACTTTCGTTCGACTTGCATGTGTTAAGCATACCGCCAGCGTTCATCCTGAGCCAGGATCAAACTCTCCATGAAAACTTTATATTAAATTTTTAAATACAGCTGGTAAATCGAAGATTTAAAAAGCTGAGTTAAGATTTGCTATTTGCAAATAAACAAATTTTTTATTTTTTGTTTAGTTGTTAGTACATTTACTAATTAATACTATATCGTCAACCAATCGATTTTGTCAATCCAGTCCGCCGTTCTTTTTTTTTATAAAAAAACAAATTTAAAACTGTATTTTTAACTAAGTGAATACCAGACTTGTTTATTGTGAGCTTTATTTTATAAAATTTGCTGTTTTTTTTAAGTAAGTGGTTTTAAAGTATCAACCGGAGCGGAGCATCCGGCTACTCCGTGCCGGTGGTTCATCTTTGATAATATTTTTTATTAAACGACCACCACCTTCTCCGATACTTGCAATTTGACCTGCACTAACGAAGTGGTTTGGAGTAAAATAAAGCTTTTCGCAATGGAATTGCTAATGGAATTGTTCGACTACCTATTCTCAGCCAAAAAACAACATAACCTGAAATACGCGCTAAAGTAAATTTCGAAAAACCCAGGATACCTCCTTTTTTTTATAATTTGGAAATAATAAGATTGGATATAATCTAAAGAGTTTTAAGAATCTTATTCCTTTTTTATTACAAAATGTAATGTAGTTTTCAATGTTAGGTTTTGTTGTAAATGTACAATTAAACAACTTTTTTTAATTTATTTTACAAATAGGATTATATACAACAATGATTTAATTTTTATTTTTTAATTAAAAATTAAATTTTAAAGGGTATTGAATTGTCAATCAAGGTATTTATACAAAATTTACATAAATTAAAAACTTTTAGTTTTAATAAAAATTATTAAACCGGAGCGGAGTGGTTAAAATAAACTTATAGGTTTATTTAGTGAAACGGCCTTTGCCGGAGCTCCGCTCCGGTAGGGGGCAAAGGTTGGTATACATTAAAAATTTAGATTTTTAATTAAAGTTAATTCATTTAATTACTTATTAAATTATTTATTAAATAAAAATTTAATTAAAAATTAATTTTATTTAATTAAAGTTACATTTGGAAGTGTAAAACCTAATATTAAATGGCTAGAGTTGTTTTTAAGGTATACCGAAACGCAAGTTAACCTTAAATATTTACTGATTATGTTTTTGTTATAACCTTTTTAAAATCCTTGATTTTAATCCCTAAACCACTACGTTTTTAACGTAGTGGTTTGGGAGTTTAACACAACCAAATATAAAAAATGTTCAATTTTTCACGCCATTTTCATTTCAAATGTTTTCAATTAATAAAAATTTATTGCATGTAACAGGACTCGAACCTGTGATGTCCTATTCGGAAACAGATTATGAGTCTGCCGCTTTCAACCACTCAGCCATACATGCTTTTATTTTTTAGATAATCATGCAAATCAGAAATTTGATTAAGGTTTTCCATGTAATACATGGAAAACCTTCATAGATTAACCTAAAATTTTTTTTAATGTTCTAAATAAAACAATTTGGAACATAGTTTTTCAAAACTTTCTGATATTAAATAGGTTGTAAAACATTAAATTTAAAAGATTTTAAACAGAAAAATATTTTTTATCTGTTATTATTAATTATATTTAACTAATATGTCAAATATATAAAATTTTTATATTAAGTTTTTAATCAGTTTTTTAAATTTAAAAAACTGATTAAAAACTTAATCAAATCTTTGATTTGCATACTGTATAGTAAGTATTTGTATTTTTATCAAATAAATTTACTTTGTTGGGCATGGAGGGAATTGAACCCTCGACCACGCGCTTCGGAGACGCATACTCTATTCCACTGAGCTACAAGCCCTTCAAAGCGATTTATAATAAAAAAACCAAAAAACAAAAATTTTTAAAATTTAAAATTGACTACTCCTACCGTTTCACTTTAAATTTTATATAAGTTACTACTGGTTTTCAACATCAAAAATCTGCAACAACAGAATCCACTAAAGTGAAACGGTTTGGAGCAAATTAAAAACACGAATTATTTAATTTTTAGTAAAATTAACGTACTGGCCTTTGCCGGAGCTCCGCTCCGGTTTGGAGTAGAATTAAAAATTTGTAAATTTATATGAAATTTTTTAAGCTGGGCCCAACCGGACTCGAACCAGTGACCCGCTGCTTGTAAGGCAGCCGCTCTACCAACTGAGCTATAGGCCCATACTTATTATATTATATATTTTTTTTTGTTTTCTGGCAAATAAAAAAACCTCTATTTTCTAGTTTTTTTGATGAAATGGGTTTTTTTGTGGTTTTTAAAATTAAATAAATTTAAAAAAGTTTCTTCAATTCAAAATTATTATTAATCCAAAATTTTCACAGATCTTATTAATTATTGTAAAAATGTTACTGACTACTATGTGCCGTTAAAATCTTTGATTTTAAAGGTGTTAAAAATAATATGTATTTACATATTATTTTTAAAAGTACTGGTTGTTCAGAATTTAAAAATTTTAGATGTTGAAAATAATTTTTACTTTATTTTTAAAATCAAAGATTTTAACGCTGCAAAAAAAAAAAACCCATTTCGTTAATATTATATTTTTATAAACTGAGTGGTTTGAAACCACTACTATTTTTAAAATTTTTTTCTAATTCAATTATTTTATATTGATTATTTTTTTTATCTTTACCCGGCGCTTTAAAATCATAGATTTTAATGCAGCCGGCGCGGGGCAGCCGGTTGTTCCACACCGGTTTAAAAACTCAAAGAGTTTTCTACCGGTCAAAAATTTTAATTTTTAACACTAAAATTAAAATTTTTATATTTAACTATTAAAGTTCAGATTCTTTTTTTGAGCTAATAAGTTTATTCAAAACTGATTTTGCTAAAGAAAAAGATTTTTGTGTTTGTTTTAAAGCTTTTTTTTTCCAATTAGTTTTTCGAATATTTTTTTTTGATTTTGAAATCCGTTTTTTAGGAACTGCCATAAATATTATCTCCTTTGTAAATAAAAAATTATATTTCATTTAAACGATATATTAAAACATAATATATTTCAACCCACTAAATATATCACATATTATTAATAAAAATAAATTTTTAAACACCTAAGATACTTACCGCTTCTAACCAGTAACGTTAATTTTAGATTTTTACGCAATCTTTTAAAAAACCTAGTGGTCGTCAACCACTTACGTTTTTTAACTCGAACAATTTTACGCAAACTAGGTCAACTAAAATATCAGATATTTTTATAGGTATTTGGTCTTTGCCTTTTAAAAAAACCAGTACTTTTTAAAAAATATTCTATTTTTTAACAGTAAAATAGACTTAAATAAAATCTGGGATTTTGTTCCTACCGGTTTAAAAACTCAGAGAGTTTTATACCGGCAAAGGCCGTTTCACTTCTTTTTAAAAAACTTATAGTTTTTTAACACAGAAAATCCCAGACCACTACGTTTTGTTAAAAAATATTCTATTTTTTAAAAGCGTTGAAGATGGTTAAAAAACTATAAGTTTTTTAAAATAACAGCAAGAGCCATAGGTTCTCTTGCTGTTTAAAATCGAAGATTTTACACTCTGTACTGGTTTTTAACTGCTTTGCTCTGGTACCGTATTTTTAAGTTCCATCCATTCTACTAAGACATTGTATTGGTGATAAGGAATTAGTTGCTAAACGCGAGTCTTTCTCTTCAGTGTTTGAAATTAGATGTTTTTCAGTAGCATCAAATTTTTTATAAAATTGTAAGCGGTACTTTTAAAAATAATATGTATTTACATATTATTTTTAACACCTCCAAACCGGACTGAAAGATGTTAAAAAACCGTAGGTTTTTAGTGAAACGGTAGGGGCAAAGGCCACTTCGTTATCGAAGATTTTACAGCTTGTAAAATCTTTGATTTTAAACCGGGTTTTTTTCTTTTATCAGAATTTATTCTGATAAATTATTTAATTTTTAAATTTTGAACGACCAGTACTTTTAAAAATAAAATGTATTTACATATTATTTTTAACACCTTTAAAATCAAAGATTTTAACGGCACATAGTAGTCAGTAACATTTTTACAAATAAAGTTATTTTGCTTTTTTAAATTGGCAACAAATATTGTTGCCACCTCGTTGGCCTTTAAAATCGAAGATTTTAATGCGAAGCAGTTAAACTCTTCGAGCCTTTGCCAGTACTCTGTACTGGTTTAAAGGGACTCCGTACCGGTGGTGGCCTTCGAACCACTAAAATTAAAATATTAATAAAAGTTTGTTGGGTAATTACCAAGATGTTCAAAAAACATAAATGGAATAAACTTTATTTTTTATGTTTTATGTAATTTCTAAAACAAGTGCATTTTAAGTTTTTAGCGTAACGCGGTCTGGAACAAAAAATCTTTTTTTCAGGTAACAAAGTCGATTTTTACTCATATTTATGTTTGTTTTAACATTTTCACATAGTAGAAGTTTTGTATTTTAAAATTTTATTTATGTTAAACCATAACAGGAAATTTATCTTGTTTGACAGTTTTAACTATTACTTTATTCGTTTCAGTATAAAAAAAATAAATTTCGAATATTAAATTATGTTACACTAACCCAACCATAGCTATGAAGCCCTTTTCCTAACAAATTTACACCTAAATAACAAATCCAAACCACAAAAAAACCAATACTAGCAATTACTGCTGGTTTTTTACCTTGCCATCCTTTAATAAGTCGAGTATGTAGATAAATAGCAAAAATAAGCCAAGTGATAAAAGCCCAAGTTTCTTTAGGATCCCAACTCCAATATGAGCCCCAAGCCTCATTTGCCCATACAGCTCCAGATAAAATTCCGATCGTTAAAAGTGAAAAACCAATTCCTAAAATTCTATAACTCAAATTATCTAAATATTGGGATAAATTAAATAATGTATTTGATATAACTCCAACAGTTAAATCATTTTTTTTTTGTATTCTAGAATTAAACTCATTTGATAAGTTTGTTGGTGTATCTAAACCAGACAAATTAATTTTTTTTAAAAATTTTAAAGAAATTATGTGTTTAAACCAATCATTATTATGTGGGTAAGAAAGTAAAGAAGAAGTTATGGAAGTTTCTAATTTTTCTGTAAAAATATCTGATTTTAAAGAATTATTTACTTCTGGAGCATAACAGTCAAGACTTTGAGTTGCGTTTTGTTGATTAGAAATAACTAATTGATTTGTTTTTATTGAAGTAATAACCAAAAATGTTATAGATAATAAACAACCTGAAATTAGAGCCGCATAACTTAACATCATAATAGTAACATGCATCATTAACCAATTAGATTGAAGTGCTGGTACTAAAAGATTTGCTTTTTGCATTTCTGCAGGCAAACTTAATGTTGCAAAAGCATTTATAAATAAAGCAATAGGAGATAAAAGAGAACCAATTAAAAAATTGTCATTCATTTTCTCTAAAAATAAAATAATAGAAGTCATACTCCAGGATAAAAAAATAAGAGATTCATATAAATTACTAAGTGGAAAATGTCCAAAAATAACCCATCTTTGAATTAGTAATAGAGCTAAACAGAGATTAGCTAATCCATTTCCGATACTTCCAATTAGATTAAATTTGGTTGACAAAAAAAAGGTTGTGCGAATCCAATAAAATAGCATTGTTGAAAAAAGTAGTAAAAAACTACTTTTTTCAAGAAAAGCTTCAATTCCTAAATATGTCATAATTTTTAATTATATTAATTTTTTAATTCCAGAAATTTGTTTTTACTGCAGGTTTTTAAAACTTAATGAAACAGTTTAAAATCTTCGATTTTAAAGGTACTTTGTCCTTTTAAAAAAAACCATAGGTTCTCTTGCCAGTACTTTGTACTGGTTTTTAACAGGAACAGATGAAAATTTTTTATTTTCAATGCAGCTTTTTTTAATTTAAAAAAAAGCTGATTAAAATATTCCAGATCGCTTAACGCTAACTTTTCAAAAATATTTTTAATGAAATGGTTTGAAATTGCTTGACCATTTATGTTAAACAAAAGTTTAAAATACAATAATTTTGGGTACTATTTAAAACATAAAAGAAAATTTTAATTTTTCAATCAATGCAGCTGGTAAATCGAAGATTTAAAAATCTTTATATCTGTTAGTTTAATTTTAATATTATTAATTTGTAATTACTATTTTGTTTTAAATTACTGTTTTTCATTTTAAAAAATATTTATCAAACAAAAGGTTTCATTTTTATATTAAGCCAAACCATTTCATTATTTAATAATTTATTACAAATCGAAAATTTGAATCAGCGCGTAAAATTTTATTTTATGCAGCTTGTAAAATCGAAGATTTTAAACCAGTTTAAAACCCAAGATTTTAACCTAGTCAGTTTTTAGCTGCATTAAAATCTTTAATACTGTTTTAAAAAAACCAAATTAAAATAAAAAACAGGTTATAAACAAATCATATCATAAAAACCATCTTTTTAGGTTAACTATTTTTTAATGAATAAATCTAATGCGTCTAAAATTGAAATCCAAAACGTAGTGGTTTGGAGTGATTGAAATCGAAAATTTGTAATAATTAAAAAATTAATAGTTTTTAAAATTTGAATGGTAAAAAGTAATAACTTATTAAATATACATTTTTTAAATAATTTTTTAATGCAAATCAAAAATTTGAAACAATTAAATGAAATTAAAAATAAAAAAATTTTATTTAATAATTTAACTCCGTTTTTCAATTTTTACAGACAAATTTCACATACAAATCAGCTCTTTAAAAAAAAACCGTAGGTTTTTTTTAACCGATCCGACTTCTTAAAATAATATGTATTTACATATTATTTTAACCTTAATTGGTATAAACTGTGTATTCAAATATTTCAACTCAACAATTATATAATATAAAAATTTTACATAAAAAAATGGAATTCTTCAAAATCTTTGATTTTTATATATTGAGAAAAAAACATATTTTTTCATACAAATCGAAGATTTTAATAAGCTAAAGCTGCATTGAAAAAGTATCACGAGGATATAAAATTAAAAACAGTATTCAAAAATTTATAAAAATTTAATATTTATACATAAATACTAAAACTATTTTTGTATTTGTATTTTTGTTAATTATAATAAACAATTATAAACACAAAAATTTACTTGAAGTGAAAATAGTTTAAATAAAACTTGCTCTCAACTACTAACGTTAATTTTTAATTTTACAGAAATTATTTAACGCAAAGTAAGAAGCCGGCACGGAGTAGCCGGCACGGAGTAACCTCCAAACCGGACTGAAAGATGTTAAAAAACCGTAGGTTTTTTAACAGCTTTGCTCCTCCCAAACCACTTCGTTATCTTCGACGCGGAAAATCTTTGATTTTCTGTGTTAAAAAACTATAAGTTTTTTAAAAAGACAAAAATAAAAAACGTAGTGGTTGTAAAAATCTACGATTTTTAACGGGATTTTATTTAAGTCGATTTTAACCTGGAAAATCCTTTTAAAATAAACCTATAGGTTTATTTTAACCACTTCGTGCCGGCCTTTGCCGGAGCTCCGCTCCGGTACGGGGTACCTTTTAAAAAAACGTATGGTTTTTTTAACAGCTCCGCTCCGGTTTTTACCAAAATCTTGTTTCTTTTGCCTTTTAAAATAAACCTATAGGTTTATTTTAACTGTTAAAAAATAGAATATTTTAACGAAGTGGTTATGGAGTACCGGTAAAATCTTTGATTTTAACTTGAAAGTGTTAAAATCTTTGATTTTAAAAGGATGCTCCGCTCCGATGTGAAAAAACCAGGACATTGTTTCGGCTCTGAGGAGCCGGTATTCGGTATACCGGTCGAGTGTACCAGCGCCACATTAAAATTGAATATTTTAAAAGCTTTTTTTACAGCAGACTGAAAAACATGGAACTGTTTCTCAATATGGACAAATGCATAGCAAGTAGTTTGCACATAGTATCGGAATAATTTGTTCCAGTTGTTTTGTATTAAAACCTTTAATGCAGCTTTAGCTTATTAAAATCTGCGATTTGCTATGGTTGAAATTCTTTGTAGAAATTAAAAAAAATTGCTTTCTGTAGATATTAAGCTGCCATTTTTTATCGGTAGAAATTCCTGGTATGGGGTATTGTGTTCGTTAAATTTAAAAATTTTAAAACAGCGGCCTTTTAAAATCAAAGATTTTAACAAGAACTGGCGCTTTTAAATCGAAGATTTTTATGAAGCATTTTAAAATCGAAGATTTTAACTTGAAACAGTTAAAATCTTCGATTTTAAAAGGAGCGAAGCTGTAAAATCGAAGATTTTAAAGGCTACTCCGTGCCGGTTTCTTTGCGCTAACTATTTTGCGCAAATGGTGTTCTAGATCACTACATTAACTTTAGAATTTTTAAACAAGTAAAACGTTTTTTAAGGAGAAAAATTACATGAAATTAGCAGTTTACGGAAAAGGTGGAATTGGCAAATCAACAACAAGTTGTAATATTTCTATTGCATTAGCAAGACGAGGTAAAAAAGTTTTACAAATTGGTTGCGATCCTAAACATGATAGTACATTTACTTTAACAGGATTTTTAATACCAACAATCATTGATACACTTCAAACAAAAGATTATCATTATGAAAATGTATGGCCCGAAGATGTAATTTATCAAGGTTACGGCGGTGTTGATTGTGTAGAAGCGGGAGGTCCACCGGCTGGTGCTGGATGTGGGGGTTATGTAGTAGGTGAAACAGTTAAATTACTGAAAGAACTTAATGCTTTTTATGAATATGATGTAATACTTTTTGATGTTTTAGGAGACGTTGTTTGCGGAGGATTTGCCGCTCCTTTAAATTACGCTGATTATTGTGTGATAATTACTGATAATGGTTTTGATGCTTTATTTGCGGCTAATAGAATTGTTGCATCAGTTCGAGAAAAAGCACGTACTCATCCGTTAAGATTAGCAGGATTAGTGGGAAATAGAACTGCGAAACGTGATTTAATTGATAAATATGTTGAAGTATGTCAAATGCCTGTTCTTGAAGTTTTACCTTTAATTGAAGATATTCGAATTTCTCGGGTTAAAGGTAAAACACTTTTTGAAATGGCAGAATTAGAACCTTCATTATATTATGTATGTGATTTTTATTTAAATATTGCAGATCAACTTTTATCTCAACCAGAAGGTGTTGTACCTAATGAATTACAAGATCGACAATTATTTAGTTTACTTTCTGATTTTTATTTAAATCCACAAGATAAATCAAATGATTCCAAAACTGAAGTTTTAGATTTTATGATGGTTTAAAAATATAAATTAGTGTTCTTGTTTAAAATTTTCAATTTTGAAAACTAACCTTAATCTTAAAATTTTCATTGCTGTTAAAAAATATTCTATTTTAGTGAAACGGTTGGGAGCAAATTTGAATTAGTTAAAGCTTGTTAAAAAAACCTAAGGAGCGGAGCTGGTTAAAAAAACCATACCTTTTTTTTAAAGGTCACTCCTCCAAACCGGACTGAAAGATGTTAAAAAACCGTAGGTTTTTAGTGAAACGGTAGGGGCAAAGGCCACTTCGTTAATAATATGTATTTACATATTATTTTTAACACCGGTTTTTTTAAACAAACTGTTATTTTTATGAGAAAAAAATTTATTATTAATTTAAATCAAACAAATTTATATTATAAATAACTTTTGAACACTTCTATTTTTAACAAAATCATCATGAAATTTTTAATCAGTTTTTTTTTAATTAAAAAAACTGATTAAAAAATTAATCAAATCTTTTTTAAAAAAGAGAATATTTTTTAACAGCATAAAACAAGGTTTACAAACTAAAATTTAATAAATTGACTTAGACAATTAAACCCGACCACCTTGAAGGCCTTTTAAAATTTTTGATTTTAATGGTATCAAACCGGAGCGGAGCAGTTAAAAAAACCATAGGTTTTTTTAAAGGCAAGGGTCGAAGATTTGAATCAGCTGTTAAAAAAACCAGTACTTTTTAAAAAATATTCTATTTT
>Ga0247770_1002305_pt1 | contig 10888 bp, 6 predicted proteins | sample UWRJL136409B6_FD_179943 | JGI IMG/M metagenome (GOLD analysis project Ga0247770, IMG submission 179943) | Plant litter microbial communities from Arlington Agricultural Research Station in Wisconsin, United States - UWRJ-L136-409B-6 | ecosystem: Environmental > Terrestrial > Plant litter >... | reverse complement strand
TACCTAGCCGTTGGCGGCGTGGGCGTGGTCTACGAAGGCGCTTGCTCAACGGTCAAGGATCTCGACCTGTGGATCCACCTGCTGGTCAACATGCTGGGGGCGGGCATGTTATCCACCTCAAATTACTGCATGCAGCTTCAAGCAGTGCCGACGCGCGCAGATGTTGACCGAGCTCATTATAAGGGGACATGGCTAGATATTGGCGTACCAAGTGTGCGGAATCTGAGGTATATTGGTGGGTGGCGACGTGTTTCCTGGCTGTTGCTGGCGGCGAGTTCTTTACCGATTCACCTGATGTACGTCGGGCCTTTGCCGTTCCCTCCCCTGAGACCCCCTTGGCAACGTGTACGGCAGGTTGAACTCGACCATCTTTCACTCCCTCTCGTCAAATGACTACACTGCCGCCGTAGTCCACGATTTCAATGTTCAAAAACTCTCCGCACGGGCCAGTTCTACCCCTGACACAGTGCATCGCTGCCCACTCCGTACCAGGTACAATGGGAGCCAAAAAGCGTCGGACCCCCTTGCGCCCCAATATTCCATTTTTGGACACCCCGCTAACCCAACACCCCTCTTCTATTGAACTGGTGCGATGGCGCAACAGGGAAGAAACCACAAAGAGAACCACACCCACAGAACGTTGTTGTCGGCCTGAAAGGCTGACTCCCAGACTACTGGTTCTCCGATCGGAGGGACACAAATGCAACTGACGTAGAAAAACAAACACGTACCTAGTATGGAACAAAACCTAGTATGTGACGGAGCCTAGCATGGAACAATAAAGGAAACGCGACCGTGGATCAGGTCATCTTCCTTCGATCGAAGGGCCAGAATGTCACTGGGCTTTTAATGGGAGGTCTTCGTGGTGAAAATCGTCGGATCGATGATTGATTGAAAGAAGCACGGTTTAAAGAACCGCGCGGCGCGGCCCCTTTTTAACGGTGGCACGCGCCAGAGAACGCATCGCTATGTACATAAACGGCTACAGTAATATTACACACAGAGCCTAAAAAGAACGACAGGGTCGGCCTGAACAAACGCCCCGAGTTAATAGAAGAAATAGTTATTCCTTCCACACAGACCTGAATTCACTATCAAGCCACCTTGTTCCACAAGCTCCGCACACACTCCAGTTGCTTACTAGTAGTTCACTCTGTAGACTACTACAACACCGTGTGCAAGGCCCTGGAATCCCAATTATTAACTATTAGTATTAAAATTATACTAGTATAACGTTAGTATAATTAAATATATTAATATAACTTTAATTACTAGTATTAAAATTATATTACCTTTATTAAGGTAAAATTATACTAATATAAATTAAACTAGGTATTAAGGAGCTAATTTTAGCGCCTACGTAGAAAAATTTAAATGTCAAAATGTGTGAAAAATATTATATAGTGGCGGCTAGGTTCAGTGTCCGTATTTTAATATAAGAATGTTTAGGGGTACAGTAGTCCTCGGCCTCGGTGTACAGTAGCCCACTTTTTTTACCATACATAACCCTAACCCCGCGCATCACCCACACCAGCGCACTCAAAGACCAGTGACCGCAATTAATTCTGCCACACTCGCGATCGCGTTTTCCAACCACAACCACGAAAACCGTCAATTCGGCCGTTACGCGTTCTTTCGCTTCCATCACCCAAAGGTAATTATTCGTTCGCCACACCGTTTACTAGGCTAACTAAGCGCGTAGATGGCCGAGAATAGCCCCCCGCGTAATGGCGCGCATAATTACGACCCCGAGGTCAATGCCGACAGTAAAGACAACCCCGCTGTTATCGATAAAGCTGTTATCACACCTCTGTTAAACCCCCCCAAGAGTCACAGACTCTTTACTAACCTATATAACTCTATTAAAGCCCTTAAGAGTAATCTACATAAGTATACTGCCCAGGCTAGCTTCTATATTATCTAGAAACGAAGCTCTAACCCCATACTGGACTTTAAGCCTACCTATATTAGCTATACTTACCAGTAAGGCACTATTTGTAAGTCTAAAGGATATAGAGTTTACATAACGTAAACCACTAAGATAAACTACCTATAGGAGGCCACTGCTAAAACGCTTAAAGTAAACGACCGTTACTAGTATCTGGAGATTAAAAAAGGCTGTAAAGGCCACGAGAACCACACCGGTAATAGCTTTAACTTGAGGTTAAAGCTTAGCCCTAAGATAAAGGCGTTTATAACTAACTTCACGGACTGTGTTGGCATCTTAAACCGTAAGGTTAGTACTAACTTACACGGTTAATTCCCCAGCACCCTATTTACAGATCGGCAAGTCTGGAACTATTAGTATTATCTTTAGAAAAAAGCTTTTACCGGATACACCCCCTTTTAAGTAATGATAAAGCTCCTTAATGATAAGGGTGTCACCTATATTATTAAGTGGTCGGTAAACTTAACGCCAGAGTTATAAAAGCTAAAGGGCTTATTCTGGACTTATAAGTGGTGTAAGGAGTAATAGGTATAAAACACTGTAATTTAAATATATAATAACACCTATAAAACTAATAATAAGAACCTCGCTTTCTTCTAAGTGGTAGGCTTAAATAACCAGGGTATAGCCTTCTCCTGTAGCTTTAACCTTATAGATAATGAGAGGGAGGAGGGCTTTAACTAGCTAATATAGTAAGTTAACGCTGTTCGGAACTCCATTAAGGCCAGCCCCCCTATTATAATTATTACCAATTACAATAAGGTGATAAGAGCTACTGTTATTAAGGTCTATCCACTTACTAAGCCGCAGATCTGTATCTTTTATATTAATAAGAATATAGCCCTTTACATTAAACGTAAGTGGAATAAGGCAGCCACCATCGTAGTGGCTAAGGTAATAGGCGCTCTTACTCCCCCTAATCAGGAAGATTAAGAAGAAGATCTTAAGAACGCTCTAAACTAGTAAGATAAAGCTATTATTAATCGTAGTAACTAACCCCTTAATAAAAAGCCTAGAGTTATCCCTGAGGTAGTTAAGTACTTTATAGCTAGCATTTACAAACTTTAAGAGGTAGTAGTATACACGTATATTATTAAGGACCACACCGCCGCGTGGTTAAAGCTTAAGAACTTCTTTCCCCAGCAGACTACAACTATCTAGTACCTTAAGACCTAGTTTCCAGTTATAAGGCAGTAGGCTGGCTGTTATATTAATAAAAACCTTAACTTTAGCCAGAGAATAACGTCGCCAGTTAAGTCTGTTAACAGATACCTTAAATCCTTCGTTATAACTAGTAACAGTACTGTTCTAGCCGTTATAAGGCAGTCGTGCCGGATAGTCAAGGCAATAGAGCAGAGGATCCGCGAGTCTACCCTCAAGGAGCGTAACACCACCCCATATAACTATATCTATTAATCTTAACTTAGAACTACGCCCAGAAGTGTTTCCAGGCATGCCCTAGACCACATCTCTAGGTAGTGGCAGATTACGCAGGCAGCTATTCCAATAAAGGCACACCCTATTTAACCCCAGCTAGGGCCTTACACTAACTAATTCACTAGTTAATACGGTATACCCTGTAACCACGACCTCCTCCGCAGACATAATAACAGGAAGCTGCTTATCGTTCGAGAGAACTTTAATCTATATTAGTGGCTGGTTAGAAGCCCTAACAACGATGATAAGTATTTACAGTATTAGGAATTTAACCGTGTGCGTATCATAAGGGGTAGACCGCGCGGCTCTACAGCCTTTGCTAACCAGCCTACTGCGCCTAGACTTACGGCACCACTCTTTATACCGCCTAGCAGCCAGGAGGTTATTCCAGCCACTCAGCCCCCTACTCAACCTACACCCTTAACGCCAGTTAGTAACTCGATTGAGGTTGCAGCTACTTAGCCGACCAGGGGCCAAGGAAGCCGAGGAGGGCGAGTTCGGGCCTCCATCCAACGCAACCCATCGCATTGGGAGGGTGTTGTTCTGGAGGGGAGCCAGATGACGGCTGTAGGCGGTGGTTCAGCAGTCCCAGCGTCTAGCACTGCCTCCAGAGGAGGTTCCAAGGCCTCCAGAGGCGGCGCAAGAGGTGGTGGGAATAGTGGCAAGCCTAAAGGAGCCCCCAGAACAGCCTCTAGAACCCAGAAGGCATTGGCCGTAGCAGGAGTCACGAAGAAAACGCGAGTCACGCGGTCGCAGGCCCCTAAGCCAGGCTCAGGGGGCTCAGGGGCGGCTTAGTCAGCAAGAAACAGCTTAGTCAGCGATTAATAGTACGTAGTCAATTGTAATTTTATTACAGAATCGCTCGGATTAAGCCTTTTCGCGTTGGTTTCAATTGGAAACGCAGTTGCGAGTGCGATTGTAAATGCGACCGTGGAAGCGACTGCGGGGTTGATGCGCGGGGGTTAGGGTTATGTATGGTAAAAAAGTGGGCTACTGTACACCGAGGCCAAGGGCTACTGTACACCTAGACATTCTCTTTAATATATAGAGATTTCTACGTGAAGCCAAAAATGGCCCCTCAGTACTGACACACAGTATAATGCAATTTGTACTATATAACCTGCCATACACCGCACCTAATTCTTGTCCCGTAACACCCCCAACCCAAAATATGTAGTTAACGTATACATGTCTACATTATGGACACAGTCTTTTCCAAGGGGTAAAGAGTAGAACTAGTTGATACCAGGTTCTGAAGTGCAAAATTCCTAATGGTTGCAGTTGTCATTTTAATCTGCCTTCATGATAGGAAATGCATCCACACACGCACTAACTTAACCAGGCCGGTATACTGTTCCGTCCTCTCAACTCCATGGCTACGCGGCATCCTTATTTCAGCATCATCAGCCGGCCTCGTTTCTAAAAAGATTCACTGGTAATTTCTTTCGGCATATTTCCGCGGGATCCTCCGCCAAGAACCGCCAAAGCGGTAGCCAATGGCCAAGGAACGGCCATCACGTCTGGTCGTGATCACGTGGTACGACCCCGCACCACAATGGCTTCTGCTGCCCAACATGCAAACTCCCGAATGAAGGCTCTCCAGGCACGAGATTTCTTCTTTCATCCCTCGTCTATCCAAACAAACCATTTTGAGTATCTTACCCGCCCGGCAGCTTCTGTTTCATAGTCTCCATTTGAACAATGCGTCTCCTTGAACGCGGCCCTAATGGCGGGTATTACCTGACCAAGGACTTGATCGGTAGCAGCATCCCCGCCTATGCTATCCTCTCGCACACCTGGGGACCAGATCCCGAGGAGGTCACTTTCCAGGACCTGATGAAGGGCACAGGAGAAGACAAGGCTGGCTACGAAAAGATCCGCTTCTGCGCTGATCAAGCCCAACGCCATGGATTGCTGTACTTCTGGATCGACACCTGCTGCATCAATAAAGAAAACAACACCGAACTTGCCGAGGCCATCAACTCCATGTTCCGCTGGTATCATGACGCCGCCCGATGCTACGTGTTCCTGACTGATGTTTCGGGGCCGAGTTGTAAGCTTAGCGGCCCTCTGCCGAGTCAGACTTGGGAATCCGCTTTTCGCGCAAGCAGGTGGTTCACTCGTGGCTGGACGCTCCAAGAACTTCTGGCCCCGAAGTCGGTTCAGTTTTTTGCACAAGACGGTACCCTACTCGGAGACAAAATATCGTTACAGCAACAAATCCACGAAATAACGGGCATCGCTGTTCCGGCCCTTTGTGGAGACTCCCTCGCTCACTTTGAGACTGAGGAGCGCTTTAAGTGGGCAGAGACTCACCAAACTACGCGCGAGGAAGATTGGGCATATTCTCTTCTGGGCATCTTCGGTGTCTTTATCTCACCCATATATGGCGAGGGCAAGGAAAATGCGGTCCGCCGGCTCACGAACGAGATCAGTGAGAAGTTGCGCAGTCGAGGCGAGTCTAGTCACCAGCATGGTATGTCCCTGACACAAACAATTTTGCCACTGCTGACTCTTGTGCAGTGGTATTTCCCCGACGGGATAGGCAGGATGGTCAAGGGGTGTCTGCGGTATACTGTATGCAGAAGGTTCTTGTTAAGCCGTAATGTGGACTAAAGATAACTAGCTTTCGTGCCATACACCAAAAATCCGGACTTCATCGGGCGATCCAGCATCCTCGATCAGCTCAAGGGCCAGCTCGGCTATGGGCTTTCTCAGGCGGACAACAGATCGCAGCCTAGAGCATCGCTCTACGGACTGGGCGGGGTTGGGTATGTGATTACCGCTACCTTCCTGCTAACTAACTAACTCAGAACAGGAAAACACAGATTGCGCTTGCATGTGTGTATTGGCTACAGCATACGCGTCCGCAGGATTCGGTCTTCTGGGTTCATGCGAGCAGTGCTGAGCGATTCCGCCAAGCTTATTTATCCATCGCGAAGGAATGCTCAATTCCAGGTCATGACGACCCCAAAGTGGATGTGCTGTCGCTGGTGAAGAGTTGGCTGGAGTGTAAGGGTTGCGGCCGGTGGCTGATGGTCATTGACAATGCCGACGACGCACAGCTCTTCAGCCATGGGGAAAGTCTCGGAAAGTGGATCCCCGAATGCGCATATGGGTCTGTCCTTATAACGACGAGGAACAAGGTAGTCGGCTTAAGGCTTACCCGAGGCAAATGCCTGATTGAGGTTGGAAAGATGGACGAGGCCGAGTCGAGACAGCTGTTAGAGGAGAAACTCGAAGCTAACGATCTAAATCCGGACGACTTGTCGAGACTTACATTGAGATTGGAGCACTTGCCGCTTGCCTTAGTCCAGGCCGCTGCTTTTATCCAAGAAATGAGCATATCGGTTAAGGAGTATCTGCAACTCCTAGAGAAAAGCGACCAGCACCTTGTGGACCTGCTAAGCGAGGAATTCGAGACTGTCGGCAGGGACCTGGAAGCCGCTCGTGCAGTAGCAGAAACTTGGTTTCTCTCGTTCGAGCAGATTCAACGGCAGGACGCTTTCGCAGGGGAGCTTCTCTCACTGATAAGTATCTTCGACCGGCAGGCCATTCCAAAGAAATTTCTATCCAATTACAGTGAACAGCAAAAAGTGCAAAAGCCAGAGGGAGAGATGCAGCTGGTCAAGGCACTGGGGGTCCTAAAGGCCTTTTCATTCATCACGGAAGACAAAGACCACGGCTTCAATATGCACCGGCTTGTGCAGTTAGTGACTCGGAAGTGGCTTAGCAAGAAAGACAGGATGCACCAGTTCGCGGAACAGGCATTATTAGTAGTGTCACACAATTACCCGTACGGCGATTATGAAAACCAGGCGATATGTAGCGCATACCTTCCACAGGCGTATGCTGTGCTGAAGTTCAAAGGTACAGGATCAAGAGATAAGAGGCTGGCAAGGGCGGCACTTCTCCATTATGCTGCAGGATTTTTCGACTACCAAGGCCAGTGGAAGGAAGCAGAGAGATTCCTCATACAGGCGACAGAAGTACGGAAGGAGCTGCTAGGAGAGGAGCATCCCGACACGCTAATCAGTATAGATAACCTAACGTTAACGTACAGGTATCTAGGCCGATGGAAGGAAGCTGAAAAGCTAGGGGTACAAGTAGTGGAGATGGGAAAGAGGGTATGGGGGAAGGAGCATCCTGACACGTTAGTTAGCATAGGCCGCCTAGCGTCAGTGTATCGAGATCAGGGCCGGTGGAAGGAAGCCGAGGAGCTGGAGGTGCAGGTGTTAAAGGCGAGAAAAAGGGTGTCAGGAGAGGAGCATCCCCACACGCTGACCAGTATGGCCGGCCTAACGTCAACGTACCGGGGTCAGGGCCGGTGGAAGGAAGCTAAGGAGCTAAAGGTGCAGGTGTTAGAGGTGAGAAAGAGGGTGTTAGGAGAGGAGCATCCCCACACACTGTCCAGCATGGCCTGCCTAGCGTCAACGTACCGGGGTCAGGGCCGGTGGAAGGAAGCCGAGGAGCTGGAGGTGCAAGTGATGGAGACGAGAAAAAGGGTGTCGGGAGAGGAGCATCCCCACACGCTAAACAGTATGGCCGGCCTAACGTCAACGTACCGGGGTCAGGGCCGGTGGAAGGAAGCCAAGGAGCTAGAGGTGCAGGTGATGGAGATGAGAAAAAGGGTGTCGGGAGAGGAGCATCCCCACACACTGAACAGTATGGCCGGCCTAGCGTCAACGTACCGGGGTCAGGGCCGGTGGAAGGAAGCCGAGGAGCTAGAGGTGCAGGTGATGGAGATGAGAAAAAGGGTGTCGGGAGAGGAGCATCCCAACACACTGACCAGCATGAGTAACCTCGCTTTCACTTGGGAGAGTCAGGGCCGCCTTAACGAAGCTCTAGACTTAATGCGCCGGTGCGTCGAGTTTCAGCAGCAAATACTCGGGCCGGATCATCCCCGTACGGTGTCTAATCGTGCTACATTGCGTGGATGGGAAGCAGCGAGTGGCCGCCTCCATAATGAAACAGCTAATATGTGAGAATAATAGGTAATAGATCATTAGATTTTCTATATATTATCTACGATTACTATAGCAGTCACTAGGCGAATTGCAAATCATTTTCATTATTAGGTAACAGTGGTCTTCAACTACGTAATAATTTGCACAGCAGGTGGGTATGCGATGCACAAGGTGCAGGCAGCGGAATGAAGAAGATGAGGAACACGGCCTTCGCTGGCCACCTTATTCACATTATGGTTTAGGTAATAGCATTGACTGGTAATGCCAGACAGAATATACGAGCCGGAACAATAAGGCCTAGCTGTTTGGCAGTACAAGAATATGTGGGGCTGTTAGGGCGCTTGTGACAAGGCACAGTACAAATGGCAACATACTGTGTGTCAGCATTGAGGGGCCATTTTTGGCGCGCACGTAGAAAATTTTACATGTCAAAATGTGGACGCTGAACTTGGCCGCCACTGTACAGTAGAGACCGAAATCAGTGTCCTGCCCAGCTTCCTAACCGGTGCCCCCTTCGATATCGCCGCCGCCGCAGAGAACCGGCGCGGCTCGTTTGGTTGGGACCAGCAAAGCGTCAACCCGCCCCGGATCAACTCCACGCCGGCCATTTGGACGTGCAGAGGCGTGGCGCGACGGCGTTTGAATACAAGACCATCACAGAGTGTTACAAGCTGTATGAAGACTACTGGGCCGCGCAGGGGAATGTCCTCGTGGTGGTGACCAATTCCTCCTCTCGGGATGAGGTACCATTACGACGGATATGTGTCTCTCGACCAAGAATGATTTTGAAAGGAAGTGGTGGCGGCGGACTCGACGCCCCCTTCCTGGGGTCCGAGAGTACCGACACGAGCCACGGCGGTGGGTCGCTGCAGCCGGGTTGCGTCGCTGGCTCGTCCTAGTCTCTACGTATGTTCCCTGCCACCCCTCTCCCTCACAAAACTCCAACTGAGCCTTCCCTCAGCTCCTCCATCATCATCGTTACTGTCCTCACCATTCTCATTTCCTCCCTCGTCGCCCTCCAGCGCCGCCGCCTCTCCACGACAGCCCCCTCCCTCTGGGCCCTCGGCTTCGGCTCTCTCACCCCCTACACCTTTACAAGCTAACTAATCAAACACCAAGAGCATTTGCACGCTAGGCTGTCCGGCAATTGTCATCCGGCATATGGCCATATTACATGTTGGGTGGGGAGGCCGCTGACAGCGTACTGGTGGTGCTAGATTTGTTGGCGACCCTTGTGCAATTCGGTCTTTATATGGCCGTCGAGGACGCAGAATACGGAGCCAAGCATTGGGAAGACTTCGACGCCGACAAAACGGCCGTGCCAATTACCGAGTTGCGTTCTCAACACCGTTCCGGGTGTGAGGTACTCGGCAGCGGCCCTTTTGAGCCTAGAGCAGCTTCACGTTCTGGCTTGTTTGACCGTGTTGGAGGCCGTCGAGTTCAGAGTTCAGTAAAAGCGCACGAGGCTAGCTACCCCGGCTATTTAAGTGCAATTGCTTCGGAGATGATGCACAGGAACAGGATGAAAAGAAAATGAAGCATGGCAGCATCAACAGGGAGACCGTGGAGATAATTCTATTCTCTGATGTGAACCCAGACCATCTCATCGCTACGTAGCCGCCCAGCACCGAACGTGTTTTCTTAGGGGGCGAATCACCTGGAGATGGCTCGCATCGGACAGTCAACCAAATCAAGTGGTCCCAACGGTGTAAATGTTGTATTATGCAGCGGTCGTGCCTACGATCAAGCGTGCACACCCGGCCTCCAGAGCCGCCACCAGACGAAAGCAAGCAGCAAGGTACCCACAACCATACATGTCCCGATGAAGACTTGCATCTTCCAGAACTCACCAGTCTCAGTATTGATCAGCGCTGTGCTGGCCGGAACACCCACCAGAACCCCTAAGCCAGCCGAGGCCAGCGACATGCCCATGCGCGTGCCGACAGCGCACCCTCGCGGAGTCAGCTGAGGCACGATAGTCGGTTGGAACACGGCCAATGGGGCCAGCACAAGTCCCAATGCAACCGACCAGGCGATAAACCCTGCCGTGTTATGCACAGCGGCCCAGCCGAAGATGACCACTGCCGACAAGCCGCCAAATGCAACCATACCACCCGCATTGCCGACGTAGGGGATCACAAGCACGGCAAGAAACCGACCCGGAATTCCCGATGCGTTCGCCACGACCAGCAGACAAAAAGCCAGAGACGAACTTGCCCCCAGACCGAATTCAGCATACGTCGGGATGAGGAAGAAGGGAACCCAGTAGGCGATCCAGAGGAAGAAAACGCCGAGGCACATGACGACAAAGACGGGCTCCGTCAGCGCCCCCAAGTCGACGAGCCGCCGCCTTGCTGCAGTAGCTGATTCCGATTTCGTCTCGGGTATTCGGGGGAGGATGAGCGCCAGGCCCATGAAAAGTCCAGCCAGGGTCATCAAGCCCAGCACGCGGGTGGCCCAGGCGAAACCCAGCGAGGGCAGAAGGCGGTCTAGGACGATGGGAAACATGATTCCGCCGATGGCTGTACTTTTCATG
>Ga0247770_1002304_pt1 | contig 10890 bp, 4 predicted proteins | sample UWRJL136409B6_FD_179943 | JGI IMG/M metagenome (GOLD analysis project Ga0247770, IMG submission 179943) | Plant litter microbial communities from Arlington Agricultural Research Station in Wisconsin, United States - UWRJ-L136-409B-6 | ecosystem: Environmental > Terrestrial > Plant litter >... | reverse complement strand
ACTTCAGAAGGCTCTGGAATTCTTCCAGAGCCTCCCACAGCCTATAACAGGCTCTCTCCTCTCCTGTATCTAATTCTAGTCAAGTAAGCAACTCTACTCAATTCAAGTCATTGTACAAGGCACTGCCTTTAGGATCCTCTTGTTTCCAGCGTTAATATTCGCTGTGATTCAGGCTTTTGTTTGCTTCCTACAGTGCCGTAGGCACTGTAGCTGGTTTGGACCAGTACAGCACTTCTTCCTCTGAGCCACAGCCGCTGTACTACAGCCCTGTGGTTTCCGAAGTTCAACAAAAGTAATAGAGAATAATAACTAACACTTTATCATTAGCGTTAACAGAACAAACAGCTATAGAAAGCCATTCCAAACACAAACAGTAATCGATTTAAAAAGCATAAAAAACCTAATTAACCCCGGATTTATTAATAAATATAAACTCTTTAATAAAAAGTTATAAGAACCTATTAATATTACCTTAAAAGAAAAGACATTATACCAGTATAATAATAAAAGGATCACATACTTTTCGACACTTCTAATTACAGTAAATAAAAATAAGTAAATAATTACATTTAGGGTTGCACTAGTGGTTAGATATAATATAATCTTTAGAAAACTATAGCTGAAGAAATATAACCCTTAAATAGACTTTAAAGATGGCCACCTTTCGATTCGGAATCGTAACGATAAGGCCTTAAGCCTATACCCAGAATATATATTATGAGATTTTAGGGAAAAAAAGGACTAGAGCAAACATAAAGCATATTAGGTACCCTTTAAAGGAACTAAGTCCTAAAAGTAACTAGAGTTGTAGATTAGATTTATAAGGACTAATACTGGTGAAGATTTCAGGTATAAGTCAGTAGACCTAAGTGATAACTTAAAAGTAAAGGATAAAAAGAAATTTTTAAAAAGGGTTAACATTAAAACGTAAGAAAAGAATCCTAATAAGTATCGATAATATAAAGTGTGTTTAAAAGGAGTAAATAAGCTCTTAAAACACAGATCTTAAGACTATAAGATTAAATTAAAAGAAGGAGCTTAATTAAAGTTCTTTAAAATATATTATTTAAATTTAAAATAAAAAGAAGCGCTTTAAAAGTACATTAACGAGAACTTATTAAACAGGTTTATTAAAAAATCCTAATCCTTAACAGGATACTTAATCCTATTTATTTTTTAAAAAAATAGGAAATTACAACTTATTATTAATTACCGATCGCTTAATAAGAATACGATTAAAAATTACTACCTGTTACCTCTTATCTTAACGTTTAAAAAGCAAATAATTAAAACTAATTAATTCTTTACCCTTAATATTACTAGTGGTTTTAATTATATCTGTATAAAAGAAGAAGATAAGTTTAAAACTACATTTTAAACACTATTTAAACACTTCCAGTATAAGGTTATACCTTTTAACCTAACCAACGCCTTAGTAATATTCCAGACCATAATGGACCATATACTCTACCCCTTTATTAGAAAGTTTATATTTATATACGTAAACGATATGTTAATTTATTCCTAAACGAAGGAAGAACATTAACAGTATATATGATAAGTCTTAAAGACCTTAAAAAAGGTTAGACTGATATTAAATACTGAAAAGTGTTAATTTTATGTTTAAAAACTTAATTTTCTAAGTTTCACGATATTATTAGGAAAGATTACAATATAGTAAAGTAAGGTTACAGCAATTCTAAAATAGTTAATACCTTAAAGTTAGAAAGACGTATAATTGTTCCTTAAATTAGCTAATTTTTATTAACGATTTATTAAAAACTTTATTAAGATTGCTAAACTACTTTACTTATTATATAGAATAAAAGTACCCTTTTAGTAAATAGTAATGTAGTAATAGGCTTTTAATATATTAAAAAATGCCTTTATAAAAGCACTAGTATTAGCGTTTCTTAACTTCTCGAAACTATTTAAGGTTAAAACTAACTTATCAGAATATACCTTAAGAGAAGTCCTTAGCCAGGAATAAAAAGATAGTAAACATCACCTAGTTACCTTCCTGTTAAAAACTATTATAAACCAGTGTTATAATACTTAATTTATAATAAAGAACTTATAGTAATCGTTTAATGTTTCGCTAAGTAGGTACTTCTCTTGTTAGGAATAAAAAAGCCTGTAAAAATGTTATCTAATTATAAGAACCTTAAATACTTCTTAATAAAGGAATTAAACTTATATTAGACATATTAGGTAAAGTTCTTTACCTTATTCCATTTTAAGATCTATTACGTTAGGGGAAAAGAAAATAAAAGAGCTAATACACTTAAAAGATAACTAAACCATACGTAAAATAAACAAAACCTTAAATCGTTATTAATATTTAAAAAAGCTATAAACAGCATATTTAAACACATATTATAAATTATAAAAGATTAAACACTAGAAAACACAGTCTTAATCTAACAAACGGTATTCTAGGAATATTAAGTTAAATAATAAGAAGAAAACCTCTAGGTAAAACGATTAGATATTACTATACTTTACTTATGTAAATACCCTTTAATTAACCTTTTAAGACACTTATAAAACTACCAGAATAAATATCTAAAACACCTAAGGTATAAAAAACACTACCTTGAAGAAGTATTACCTAAAAGAGTACTTACAGATAATAATACGTTAAACACGAAACTATAATATGATAAAAAAGCATATATTTACAGATTAGACATTTATAAAAAATATGTTTAATAAATCTATAAATCCCAGATTAAAAGATATATAAGAAAAGCTAAAACACTTACGTAAACTAAATAAAGATACGCCTTTCCAGGAATGAAAAAAGTGGTAAAAAAGGTTAACGATAATTATAATACCTGTAATAAGATTAAGGTTAAACGATATAAACCTTACAGCCTTTTTAAACCCCTTTTAACCCTAACGGCACTATAAAGCTTTATATTAATAAACTTTATCATAAGGATTTTAGAATCTAAAGATCTAGCTATAAACGTCAGTTACGACTCGATTTAGGTAATCGTTAATAAACTGACGAAATAGGTATACTTCTTACTATATAAGAAAATAATAACGGTAAAGTAACTTGCTTATATGTTTAAAAGAGAGATCGTTTTAACACACTTTTAACTAAATAACATTATCTTAAACAGAGATAAACTTTCCGTCTTTAAATTCTAATAAAAACTAATATAGAAAATAGGGATAAGTAATAAACTCTTAACAGTATATTATCCCTAGATAGATAGTTAGATTAAACGATTAAACTAGATATTTGAAACGTACCTTTAAACTTACATTAACTTCGAATAAAATAACTAACTTAAGCTATTACTTACAGTATAAATAACTTCTAACACCACCGTTATTAAATTAACTCAAGTCTTACTATTCTTCACACTCTTTGGTAAAAATCTAGACCGATAATAAGGATTACCTACAGAGACCCCTTAAGTAGCAATATAAACAGATAAGCTATAAGAGTTATATAAACACTTATAAGTTAAACTGGAATTCACATGTGAAAAAATAAAATATTATTATAATAATAAGAGATCTAAAGGATTAGATTTACAAAAGGGAAAGCACAATTATCTTTTTACATAAAACCTACACTTAACACACTTAAACAGGAAGCTCGACTTTAAAAAATTCAAACCTTTTTAAATTATAAAAAAGATTACAACCTCTAACTATAAACTAGACTTACCTACCTTATTTAAAGTTAAGACTAAGGTCTTCTATATCTTACTTTTTAAACCAGCACTAAAAGATATACCTTTAAAAAAGAAATTTAAAATAAAAGTAAATAAAGAAAAGTATAAGGTTAAAGAAATTCTAGATTCGCAACCATAGAAAAAGGGAAAGAAGGAGGAGCTTTATTACTTAATCCGATAAAAAGGATATAGCTTTAAAAACGACTTTTAAAAATTAATAAAAAACCTATCTTACCTAAACCTCTTTATTAAATTCCACTAAAAGAATCCAGACTGATTAAAACCTAATAAACTTAAAATAACTAGGATAAAAAGATAAGGCAGGGCTCTAAGGTCTTAGGCGTCCCTAAAACCTTTAAAGCCTAACTGGTTTATGCAGGGGTTAAACCTGCGACCTCTTACCCTGAAAAGCAGGTGCGCTAATTATTACGTTAATAAACCATTTCCTTTATTAAAAACCAATAACCAGACCACCAGCTAAAAAAGGCGCCTAATAACACTGTTAACTATATAAAAAGGAAGGAACTTAAAGGCAGAAGATTAAGAAAGATCACCCCCTTATGGTCACTAACCTAAGAGTTTAACAGCCTGTGTAAGAGTTAAACCTACGACCTCTTAGTAAATAACCTCTTAACATAATATACCCTAGCTTATTATATTAAAAACGAAACATAAACACGTTACTACTACACTAACAGACTATTTCATTTATTAAACATACCTGGTAAACAACCAGCTTAAATAATCGTCGTAAGCTACAGTAACCCCCTAGAACCCAGGAATATCCCCTAATCGAAAAACTTAATCGTTTCTTTTAAAAGCATCACTAGTTAAACCTCTTTAGCCTTAGAAAACCTTAACACCTCAGCGTTATAAGCGACTGAACGGTTAGCTTGGCCCTTAAAGACCTTACGCTACTTACACAGCCAGTAAAGTTTCTCCTATTTTTACACTAACTTTAATTTAAAGTTATTAATCTTATCTTAAGTCATATCCTTATCCTCATTAAATTACTCCTTTAGCGGATTATTAAATTCCACATAACGTTATTAATACTAAAAGCGTTATAATAAACGTTCGACTTATTACATTTAAAGTAACAGTTAAAGGAATTAACCACCAGGTAAATAAAGGACTTCAAAATATAATAAAAGTAAAGACTTATAATATAATTAAAAATAGATTATCGCTTATAAAGGTTTTTACATTAAGTAGCAGTTAGTCTTTTTCTTTTTACAGGTATAATAATAGTTAAAAGAAGGAAAACCTACTTTAAAGTTCTTTATAGAAAAAGAATAATAAAAAAGGGGAATCGTGTGACGACCTGCAGGCCACCATTATAGTCGGCGCAAACTAACGTATCCCTGTAGATGTCACTGTACGAAATCAGTGTAGAGACGGAGAGTTACACTATAGCCTCTGCGGCCTTAGCAGCCCCTGTCAACAGAGGCCCGAGAGTTAGCAAAGGCTTAAGGCCTCTGTGGAGGAAACCTCTGTTAAGAACTTACAAGTAGAAAACAGAGGCTAGTATAAAGTATTAAGCAAACCAGTAATATTAATACCATTATCGTGTCCACGATAGGTAAGGGACCTTCTTAGTTCCTCACGTTAATAATATATTATTTACTAGGGATCTACTGTTCTTAAAACCTCTTAATCCACAACCTGTTTAACAGTGTACCACCTTAAGAGTTATGCTAGCCTTCACTCAGTCCCCTTACTCCCCATCACCTTATAACAATTGGGTTAGGTCTAGGACCTCACCCGCTACTACGATCTGTCTTCACCTAGGTCAATCCGTTGACCTGGAGCAGGCCGTAACACAATAGCTAAATAGGTTACATAGCACCCCAGCAATAACTTAATGCAGCATATCGTATTAGTGTTTACTAACTTTTGGTTTGTCTTAATTTAATCGTATCGGGGAACAGATATCTTATTCTAACGTCGATTAACCGACTTAGGACCTAGTCCTTTAGAGTATTGACTTCGTTACACTGATCATGCTTCAGCATGCATTCGCACAGCCACTCCTCCACCCTTGCGAAACTGGTTTTCAAGCTTATATTTTAATCGTCGTATACTGTACCTTCTGCTGTGTGGTTCTCTGTTACCCACTATAAGCGGAACTCGATTTGTTATTACGAAATAGAAACCTGTAAAAATGGTCTGTCGATATTCTCCTCCTATTAAAGGTTTATATTCCAGTAAGGCTTTATAAGTAAGTGAAATATAACTACTTAGGCATTGGCCTCTATGTATGACAGTAGATCTGGCTGGAGAGATCTAAACTTATGTGTTATAGCTTTACAGAGACGGTACCCTGCATCAGTAGCCTTAATAACCCTGATAACAGATCTCTCACACTCTAAGCTCTCCATAAAGCGTCGCTATTTCTCGTTATAGTGGCTCTGTAAGACGTCCCTGCAGATCCCACAAAGCGCGGTTTTCATAATAATTACTTAGCCTTACAGGGCGTTCCCCCGCCCAAAGCAGGATTTCGTTCTGTTAAGTTCTAAAATCCGATAGCATATAACGAATGGCCAGCTCTATCAACCTCGCCGGTAGCTGAGCTTAACTGTAAAGATACTCAGGGAAGTGTTAAGCCCTAGATCTTATTAGCTATAAAATATAAGCGGTAACTATTTAAAACTTACGGTTAGCCGGAAATCGATGGATGGGAAGCCTTGGAAATATAATAGGGGTGGAACCTCTGTGGTAACTGTATTTTAAGAAAGAAGACCAAGGCCGACCCTGGAGTTGTGCCAAGCACACAGTCTGCAAAACAAATTGCTTTTACTAGAACATGACAATTCTAAGCATCGCGCATCACTTTGTACACTGCGGCATTCAGTTGCGGCGCCATGATCATGGCTGGCACGAGAGCGCTGACTCTGGCGGGGATGGAAGAGAAAGGAGGAGGGAGGAGGAAGGAGGGAGAAGGAAGCAGGGAGGATGAAGACGGGCTTTAGGCCCATTTGACGAGGACTGACAGGGGTTCAGTAGTGGGATGTCAGAATAAAGGGGGTTCTGGCCAGAGGCCAGAACGCGCAAGTGGACATACGTTTTCTCCCTCGGGGTGTCATCCCTCAACATTACGGAATAATCGATAACCTCAGAGACTAAAATGATGGGTAATTCTTCAGTTCTTCTGCATTCTATCTTCCCATTACTTCGTTTCAAGTATTTGGCCGGTCTTCTGGGCGATACCATACGCAATTCCCGGGTTTCCCCTTTCGTTCTAATATGCAAGATGTTGGCCCAGAATTTATGCAGCCTCAAACAACAGGACACGTCTTTTGGTTGTGTTTGTCCTGACAACGAAAAGTGCGGTTTCGTTGTCCATGCAGCTCATGGTTTTACTCATCAGCGGCCAATCAAAATCTTTGGCGGCCCCCTGTGTTTTGCGTGCAGCGACTGCGCAGCGCGCCTCAATGCTCTCAAAAGCCTGGGGCTGTGCTGGAAGCCTTTTAGGCAGCCTGTTGGGCAGAATAAATTCCTTGGTCACACAAACTGCAGGTCATCTAAGCCCAACATTAGGTTGTCTTCGGGCAGACCTTCTCTGACTCAACAAAATCTGAAGCAGGTCCGGCATCTTGGACTCTCATTCAACATCGTTGCAACCATTGCTGGCTCGGAAGATTTGCCTTGCACGTAGCGAACGCGATGAAATGGAGGCCCTCGCAGCGCTGAGTTTGGCTAGTGCGGTGGTGCAGTTTGTTGACTTCGGTTCGCGGTTGGTGTCCAAGACAAACAACCTTCGCGAGAATGGTTTCAGCAAAGAAGGAGCGGACATCAAAGCAGCGGCAACAACATTATCCCGACTCGGCGATGAGCTCAAAGCGTCATTTTCCGCCACTTCCCCCGAGGAGGAGGAGATGGCTGACCTAGCAACTCGGTGTGAAGATATTGCTGGGCAGCTCCTGGCGGTCATGAGAAAAATCGAGAAGGACGCCAGTGTCCAACAGACCGCATGGCAAAGTTTCCGTCAAGCCATTCGAATGGTGATGTCAAAGGATGAACTCAAGGAGCTCACTGAGAGGATCGGGTTGATAAGGGAGACCATGAACTTGTGTCTGCAAAAGATGATGTGGTAAGTGTTGCTAATCTAAGGGCCGACCCGTCAACTCACCTTCCACCAGGACAGAACAATCCCGAGTGATGAGCGCGATATGTGACTTGACGATTCAAAGTCGAAAAATTGGGACAACAATCGCTAGCGAGATCATTGATTTGAGGCAGGAGACAAGACAAACCTTGAATGCATTTCGACAGGACGTTGAGCACCAAACCAACGCTGCTTCGAGGCTCGCCACTCAGCTGGTAGAAATGCAGACTGCAGGTACGACGGCGTCAAGGATGTGCCGTATCTTGGCAAGCCTGCAGTTCCCCTCGATAGACGACCGTCGCTCACAGATTGCCCGAGCTCACTCCTCCACCTTTGAATGGATCTTCAACCCCGACCAAGTAGAACTGTCCGATGGTGGGCGGCCCACGTTCGACAAGTGGCTCCAGTCAAATGAAGGGGTATACTGGGTGACAGGGAAGCCCGGGAGCGGAAAGAGCACCCTGATGAAATGGATTTGTTCCCACGAAAAGACAAAGGATCTTCTGCAATCCTGGGTGGGCGGTCACCAGTTGGTCATTGCCAGTCATTTCTTTTGGTGTGCTGGGACCGATCTTCAAAAGTCACAGGCTGGACTCCTGCAGTCGTTACTTTTCAATGCCCTCAGGGGATACCCGAAAATCATTCCACAAGTGGTTGGCGACCGTTGGAGAGACGGGGAAACATCGGCCTGGGTCAACTCTCACTGGGCATTGGACGAACTGATTGCTTGTTTATCTCGTCTGTTCAAGCTTGAGGACTTGCCAGTAAGGTTTTGCTTCTTCGTTGATGGCCTGGACGAGTATCATGGCGATCACGAAGACCTCATCGAGATGCTCCAAAGCACGGCTCAAGCCAATAACGTCAAGCTCTGCGTGTCTAGCAGGCCCTGGAACGTGTTCCAGGAAGCATTTGGTGGAAGGCCGGCGTACCATCTCAGGTTGGAGGATTTGACCAAGGAAGATATCAGGAGGTTCACTGAAGATCGACTTCGTCAAAACAGGCACTTCAAGGCACTTCAGCAACGGGAGCCAAAGTGCCACGAGTTGATTGACGAAATTCGAGATGCAGCTCAGGGAGTATTTCTGTGGGTCTTCCTCGTGGTTCGGTCTCTACTGCGAGGGCTCTCAAACGCCGACAGAGTTCCTGAGCTGCAGAAGAGGTTGCGAATGTTGCCCTCCGATCTTGGGAAACTCTTCCAACACATCCTTGACACAACCGATGAGGTCTATCACCAGCAACAAGCCCGGCTATTTATCACGGCAGTTCATGCCCATACTCCGCTGTCCCTCATGACATATTCATACATCGATGAAGACGACCCAAACTTTGCCCACAGTATACCAATTTCAGCTAACCACAGTGCCGACAACCTCGACCGTCTAAGGTTGATGAAAATCCGACTCAATGCCCACTGCAACGGCTTGCTGGAATGTGTATCTTCACCCAAGAGTTCGAGCGCGGACCAACTCCTCAACCAGCCTTCGCAACCGGAAAACAGAAACCGCTTCATATCGCCAGTTCTGCTCTCCAAGGGGTACCGGGTCAACTTCCTTCACAGAACGGTTCGCGATTTCATCGCCACCAAGGAAGTAGATGAACTTTTGAGACAGAGGTTACCTCCCGACATCCAATCGTCGACATGGGTTTGCCATGCTATCTTGGCCGAGCTCCAGACCATCGACTTCACGATGCACGACGAGCGCCTGAGGATGATTCTGACGGAGTTGCTGAGGATGATGGCAGTCTATGCCTATGAGGCGGAACTTCGGCGCCCAACGTCCGTAAGCCAAGTCATGGACACCGTGGAGGAGATATTTGCACGGATACCCCCTGCCGTGGCCTATGATTGCATGATGGCCCTTATCCGCGACAATGAAAGCCACTACCACAAACTCCGAGGGACTTCGACCGCATCATCGGAGCCAGCATCGAGCCGGATAGTCCAGCCACCGAGCCAACAACGATACGAAGAGGCGTTGCGTCAGCTGCAGACATGGAACAACCCCCTATGGACCGACTCAGAAAGCAGCCATCAAGCCAACGTGAATTTTGTGACCTTTGTTTACTTTGTCGCGCAGACTCGACTTGTCAATTACATACGGTGGAAGCTCCCCTCGTGGGAATGTCAGTACGGTCTCTCCAACCTGGTGCTTGCTGCTCAGTTGTATTCGATGAACATCGGAGGAGCCTATTCACAAGAGACGACCAGTGTCATGGATATTCTCTCGGAGAGAATTGAGGCACCGATTTTGATGCGTACCATGTGGGGAAATGAGCCCCGTAGCGCGAGTCCCGTGGAAGTGGAACGGATGCGGACATACATTGATGATCTGGACTGCGAGATAAGCTCAAGGATGGTTCATGAAGCCTTTTGGAAAGAAGTGTTGGGAGGTGAACAGAAGTATCGGTGTGAAAGGCCCGCTCGATACGGCCCTGGCTGGTGACATAATATTCTGGGCTAGATGGAACCGGAGTGGGGATGGGGCTTCCCGGACCAGAGTTCGGGAGGACTGACTCGTTACGGGACTGGCTTCTCCACACATCACCCCACATCAGCATCAGGTGCCGAACCCAGCGAGTGACCTTTCGGCTCTCGGGAATGGATTTTGAGTGTTGATGCTTACCGGTATTTTCCCTTTTCATCAACCTTAGTACAGTTTTGCATATCCTGACAAACTCTCGTCCTTTGTGGACTGACTCTAGCTCAGTCTTCTGCCAATACAACTGCACAGTCTCAGACGCACTTAAACTCCTCTTCTCCCCCGTCCTCGAATTCACATACCTCACCGTAACACCAACACTTGGCCTCCCACTCCCACTCACAGTAAACGTCGCATCCTTCTTCCCATCCCCATTGACCGTCATCGGAGCATCCACCTTTGCAAAGCTCCCTGCATTATTCCCCCCAAAGGTGAACTCGACCTCCTTGAAAGGCAGATCATTAAAGTTCTCCAGTCACAACCAACCTCCCACTGCGAGCCCCCAAAGAGACAAAGCCATCTGCGAGGTTGGTAGGGTTGGAAGTCTGACGTCCGGGTCGCTTGGCAGGTTGGACTCCGGCGCGATATGCGACGCAGCGGGCCGGGG
>Ga0247770_1002303_pt1 | contig 10898 bp, 9 predicted proteins | sample UWRJL136409B6_FD_179943 | JGI IMG/M metagenome (GOLD analysis project Ga0247770, IMG submission 179943) | Plant litter microbial communities from Arlington Agricultural Research Station in Wisconsin, United States - UWRJ-L136-409B-6 | ecosystem: Environmental > Terrestrial > Plant litter >... | reverse complement strand
TTTGGCGCTTGTATTGGGTTTTACTACCGTGGCCTGGCCGGGCACAAACCGCACTTCGGAACGGCCGCCGCGTTCCGCTTCCTTCAACTCATTTTTCATCAGGTCGCTGCTCCTTTTTTCCGATTGGGCGGGCGAGATCTTTTTGGCCGGGTCGATGTTCAGCGGCGGTGTTGCCCGTTTTGCCGTTGCGGGTGTTTTAGCCTGTACCGTGGTTGCAGGATGCGTGGCCGGCGGTTTAACCGGTGATGCCGGTGGCCTCGTTTTGTTGCCGGGGTTGTTGGTTTTGGTTTTACTTACCGGTTTTAGGTCCAGCTTTTTCGGCGCCCGTTTTTGTTGCTTGTCTTTTTTGGGAGCAGCTTGTTTTTTCGCCGCTTTTTTGGGTGCCGTTTTTTTCGCCCCCGGTTTCGGTGCCGGTGCCACGGTTTTCGGTGTCGCTTTTACCGCGGGCTTCATTGCGGGTGCTGGCAAGGCCTGTACCGGCGGCATCAATTGCTGAACCACCTGTTGCCGGGCTGCGGGGTTGGCTTCGATGGCGGCAGCCTGTGCCGGCGCCGGTATATTTTCTTTTCCTTTTTGATCGTTTCTTTTTTGATTGCCCGCGAAGGCCCAGGAAGACCGGGTTTCTTTTTTAACGGGTTGGCCGGCAGCTTTGTTTAAAAAAGAAAGTCGTGGCGCGGGGCGGGGCAGCACGGTGGGGGTGGCGCCCGGTTTTTGCAGGGCGGCGCCGGCCGGCTGTTTTGCAGGTGCAGCCGGTTTGGGTTGCGGGGTTGGTATGGTACGGGTCGGGTTCAAAAAAATCAGATGGTTCTGCCTTCCTTTAGAAACTCTCTTTTAATGCCTTCTACAATATCATCATGGTAAATCAGCCGCGGTTCCCTTTGCATGGCCAGCAGCGAACAATAGCGTACCACGTTGGTGATGCTGCCGCCGCTCATTTCATAGGTGGCGCTGATGGCGTGCAGGTCTACGTCATCGGCGAAACCTGTTTTTTTGGAAAAAGTATTGTCCCATATTTCAAAACGCTGCGCGGGCTTGGGCATCGGGAAGTCGATGATGCTTTGAAAGCGGCGGGCAAAGGCCTCATCGATATTGGATTTGAGGTTGGTGGCCAGTATCACCAGCCCGGGATAATCTTCCACGCGTTGCAATAGGAACGAAACTTCCTGGTTGGCGTAGCGGTCGTGCGAATCCTTTACCTGCGTGCGTTTGCCAAACAGGGCATCGGCCTCGTCGAAGAACAGGATCCACTTTTTATGTTCTGCCCGGTCGAATATTTTGGTGAGGTTCTTTTCCGTTTCACCAATGAATTTGCTGACGATGAGTGACAGGTCGATGCGGTACACCTCGTAGCCCGTGTGTTTGCCCAACAGCGCGGCCGTAAAGGTTTTGCCGGTACCCGGCGGTCCGAAGAACAGGCTGCGGTAGCCGGGTTTGATCTTGTCCCGCAGGTCCAGTTCGTCGAGCATGCTGTTGCCCATGTCCACCCAGGTCTTGATCTCGTCAATTTGTTTTCTTATGTCGGCTTCCAGGATGAGATCGTCCCAGGTCTGGTTGGTGCTGAGTTGTTTGGCCGGGAAGGATTGTGAAAATTCCGGTGCGTATTCCCTCGCCCTCAGCAATAGTTCCACCAGGTCGTTGGAAGCCACGATCACCGATGAAGTAGCCGGCTCCAGCGCCGAAGGACTTTCGAGTTGCACGAGGAAGGACGCGAGTAAAAAATGACTACGGTCGAAGTGGTTGAGGTAAAAGATCCTTTTCTGCAGGTCATCGCCACACAAAATAAACAGCAGCGTATCCATCGTAGGCAACAGTCCGTTGAACTGCGCCGCCCGGTGCGCGCCGAATTCTGAAAAGCGGTTGTCGATGTCCTGGTTCTTTACATAAAAAGAATCGAGCAACTGCGGTTTCAACAGCGGCGTCATGCAAAGCCACAGCATTACTTTGTCGGCAAACGACAATTGTTTTTTAGATCCCAGCAATGCATACAAGGTTTCGTCGCCGGTGGTATGCAATTCTTCAACGGAGCGGTAAGCGCACTCCTGCCCGAAGTACAGTTTCAGGCGCGTGTCGATCACTTTGGCCAGCCATTCCATTTCCTGCTCTATGAAGGCGGCATTGGTTTTTACATCACCATTCGGTATAAATAATTTGTTCATTCCATGGAAGTTTTATGATGTTGAGACTGAGTGGCAAAGAGTCGAGCAGGATGTCGATCGACTTTCGTTCTACCTGTACTATATATCCTTTTGTTGTTCGTTGCAGCAGGCCCGGCCGGTTCACAAAACTTTCCACCAGCCCGCGGTTGGAAGTGTTCTTCATCACAGCCCAGTGTTCTTTCAGGCTTTCGACCAGGTCAGTTGCCGCATTCTTTTCTTTGGCCGAAAAGTTGGCGCTGGCGGGCAGCGGCAGGTGGACCGGCCAGCCGCACAATATTTTGTTGAGCACGAGTAAATGTTCCGGCTGCCTGCTTTTACCGTTCACCAGGTATTGCAGGAACAGTACGGCTTTTCGCTGTGCATCGCCATCCGTGAATTTTTTATCGGCACCCACCCAACCCAGCCCACGGAAAACGGCGGGCAGGAAGGGATGAAAAAGTACGAGTCCCGCATTGGTGATGGCTATTTTTTCTGCATCTTCCTTTTTACCGGCATGGTTTAAGGAAGTGCCGGCCTCATTTATTAGCAATTCTTGCGGCACTTTATCCTGCTTTTGTAAAGGGAGCGACTGCTCAATAAACAGGACGATCTCTTTTAAAAGAACAGCCGCATTTTCATCCCGTGGTTTACCTTCTTTTAACAGGCCGGATGCATCGATGTAAGTTGCCGGGTAATAGGCAGGAATAAGAACGGTGATCGATTGCATCATTGCTGCCGCGTCTTTTATTGGCGGGCTATGCAGTAATTCTGTAAGCAATAAAAAATAAAAACTGCCTTCGGTAAAGGCTGTCTTTTTCCAGGATGCAGGGAGCAGTAATAGTAATGCGGTCAACCCCGGATGTGTTTTTTCCAGTGCAATGATGAATGTTTTTACCAGCGTTGCATCCGTTGCAATAAAATGCAGGAACCGGGTAGCGGCATGAACATTTTCTTTAACGGCATATTGTAACACCTGTTGGAAGAACCCGGCATCTTTTAACAACCCGGCCACCAGCCCGGTTATTTCTTTTACCGGCCTTTGCTGGTAATTCCAGGGCCAGTAACCTTCTCTTAAAAAATGGAGAAACGCGGAGGGACCCGAAGCTGTTGCTGCTGAAAGTGATTGACTTGTAAGATTGGCTGTTGACTGTATATCCTTTACTGTAGCTGTTCCTGTACTATATTGATGCCGGTATAAACTTTCCGTAAAAGCTTTTATAAAATCGGACTCGAAATTTTCTGCGGTTGTTATGCCGAGGTCGATCTCCATTTTATCGATGCGCAACGTACCGGGCATTCTATCGAATTGCGCCGTTAGTTCCGGTAATAATTTATCGTAGAACAGGTCCCGCGTTTTTTGTAAAGCGGCATCCTTTTCTTTTACAGGAAAAGAAAAATCGAGCAGTACTTTATTGATGCGGTGTGTTGGCATTGGTTGTAAACTTTACAAGGTAGAAAATACATTATTTCAAAAAATACTACGAACAGGGTATTGACATTGGAATTTTTGCAAAATACCTTGCGACTCTTTTTACAATCCGGCCAACCACTGCTATGATCGATACAGCGATGAAATTTTTGAAGGATTATCTCAACAAGGAGATCACGACGCCTGCCAATCCTGTTGTGCTGGGTAATATTACGCGGGAGGCGGACATCACCAACGATAAGATCCATCTTTCCCTCATCCAGGTAGAAGAAGAAAAAATAAACCGGGAGGTGAACCATCGCCGCCGCCTCAATCCCGGCGATGATTTTTATACCGTCATCAATCCCGAGATACATTTGAACCTGTACATACTCGTTACTTATCAATATACCAATAAGAATTACGAAGAGGCGTTGAAGCAGCTGAGTAACGTGATCACCTGCCTGCAGGGCAAGAATGTTTTTACCAAGCCTGACCTGCCAACGGTATTGTACAATTCGCTGGACCGCATCGTGATCGATCTTTATACGCAGTCGCTCGACCAGAACAGCAACCTGTGGCAGGCGCTGGGCGAAAAACTTTCCCCGTCTTTATTGTATAAGATGCGGGTGGTGGGCATACAGGCCAACAGGGTATTGAGCACTACCGGCGAAGTGAAGGCGATCGGCATTGATGTAGAACACAAACCACAGGAATTTTAACTGATGATCGTAACCCGCTATAAACCGTTTTTTTCTGTAAGCGTTACTTACAAACTGGCCACATTCAATGTGTCTGCCGAAGGGGTAACCGTGAAAGCCATGGATAAAAGCGAAGCGAAAATGCGCGACCTGAAACTGAAAGCGATCTGTTATAAGAATACGGCCACGGTATATTATGAAGGCATTGAAACGCCTGCCGACCTGCCGCTGACCTCGGAACCTTCGCTGGAGATCAGCACGAAGGAATATTTTTATTTTGGGGTTGACCTGGCGGGAAAAGATAAATTAAAAGGCCTGCAATTCCACAGTACACCTGCCTTTGCCAAAGCCACCGGTTTCCCGCTGCTGTACGATGCCGAGGTATCTGGTGGTACAGGCGTATTGACGATAAGGGAAGATATAAAAGTAGTTGCCCCCATTTTTACTTTTACGGTGATTGCTGCCGATGCAGGCATTACCAGCCGGTACGCAACACTGGAAATACGAAATGAGAACAATGTGCTGCAGGACCTTGAAATGCAACCGTTAGCTCTCAACGACAAAAGCATCGAAGGCGGCAGCGCCGTTCCGGAGTTTGCTTTCAGCGTGGATGCCAGCAAACTGGAAGCGGGCATTTATGAATTTAAGGCCGGCAGTTTTACGAAGAAGTATTTCATCGCCAGCAACATCGATGTGTTCAACATGGTGGCCCTTGTCCGCGTGTTAAAAAATAATTTCCTTACGTATAAAAAAAGCCTGGCCGATAAAACATTTGCAAAGTTCGAACTGCAGATACCATCCGCCTGATCACTCATAAAAAATACAAACCATCACCAACTTTTTCATCAAATTAAACTTTTACCAAAATGGCAAGTTCGTACAAAACCCCGGGTGTTTACGTGGAAGAAATCTCCAAACTCCCGCCTTCGGTAGCCGAAGTGGATACCGCTATTCCCGCATTTGTTGGCTACACCGAAAAAGCCAAACGATACGTTGACAATGACCTTCATAAAGTGCCTACGCGCATTAAAAGCCTGCTGGATTATGAAACCTATTTCGGCAAAGGCCCTGCCTATACCTCCATCCATGTGCAACTCACCGCGCAAAATATTGCAGACAACGATAAGACCACTGTCAGCAACAGCATTTACAACTTATATGAAAGCCTGCGCCTGTTCTTCGACAACGGCGGCGGCGTTTGCTATATCTGTTCAGCGGGCCTGTACAGCGCGGGCGATTCTGTAGCGCTCCGGGCAACCGCCCTTACCAATGCTTTGGCAGAGGTGAAAAAATTCGATGAACCTACGCTGTTGCTTTTCCCCGATGCGGTTAATTTGATCACAGCCGGCGTCGTGGATTGGGATAAACTCGCCGGCATTCAACAGGCGGCATTGAAACAGTGCGGCGACCTGGGCGACCGCTTTGCCATCCTGGATATACCGGATGAAAGCAACACCAACGCAATTGAAGAAGCCGATAAGTTCCGCAGCAAGATCGGCATGAACAACCTGAAATACGGCGCCGCTTATACGCCGTTCCTGAAAACGATCTATGATAAGGAATTCAGGCTGCGCGACATTATGAAAAATTTATTCGACAGCGCCAATGTGTCCATTGCGCTGAAGTCGTTGTTCTCCGATGCGGACAAGGATGCGGCAGGCAACTTCATAAAGCCGAAGCTGGATGAATTCCAAAAATTATATACCGATAGCAGCGCGATCAATGCAAGGCTTTCGCTTTTCTCCGGCAAACTGGTAACGGATACTTTCAACAGCAGCAACCTCGACGCTACTTATCAAACCTACCTCAACCAGTTCAACGGCGCAGCGGCAGGTGCAGCGGGAGATCCTGCCAGGCTGCTGGCATTGAAAGGAGCTTTTGAATTTATATTTGCCAATTACGCGCAACTCGAAGGCCTGGTGAACGCGCATGCAGCGAACACCGACGATACCAACAACCCCGGCCCGGTTGCCGGGAAGCCCATCCGCACCGCGGTGATCACCAACAACGCGTTGAAAGCATCCATTGCCGGGTTACTGGGTTCCAACCTTAAAACCAGTTTGCAAACCCTGCGCAACCTCGATCATGAAGCGTACCGCATCGGCGTGCCCGACATTTCAAATACGGCCGGTGATAAGCCGGTAGTAGGAGCGCTCCCGGATATGTATTCGATCATCACCGATCCTTCGTGGGTACCGGGCGCAGCCGCTGATACCGCAATGATCGCCGGCGCCGACATCACGATCAAAGGAACTTCAGTATTCAGCCAGTTGGCGACCATATTCCAAACCGTTAAATCCGGTCTCAACTCCGCCATCAGCATTGCAGCAGCCACCGAAGAAGCCACTGAAAAAGCGCTGATACCCGACCTGCCAATGTACAATTCTTTTGTAAGGGTGCTGAACAGCAAGGTGAATACATTGCCCCCGTCGGGCGCCATTGCCGGTGTGTATGCAACGGTGGACAGGGAGCGCGGCGTTTGGAAAGCACCCGCCAATGTCACCATCAATTCCGTGAGCGACGTAAGCCAGGCCATCGACGACAGCGACCAGGAATCCCTGAACATCGATGCCAACGCGGGTAAATCCGTGAATGCCATCCGTGCGTTTTATGGTAAAGGCATCATGGTGTGGGGATCGAGGACGCTGGCCGGTAACGACAATGAATGGCGCTATGTGCCCGTGCGCAGGCTCTTCAATTTTGTAGAAGAAAGCTGCAAGAAAAGTACTTCCTGGAGCGTGTTTGAACCCAATGACGCCAACACCTGGGCGCGCATCCGCAGCCAGGTAGACAATTTCCTGAACAACATGTGGAAGGCAGGTGCGCTGGCCGGGGCAAAACCGGATCATGCTTATTATGTGAACTGCGGGCTGGGCATTACCATGTCGGCGCAGGATATCCTGGAAGGCCGCCTCATCGTGGAGATCGGCATGGCAGCGGTAAGGCCGGCTGAATTTGTGATACTGAAATTCTCTCACAAACTGCAGCAGTCTTAAATCATTACCAGGCAGCAAACGGTTGTCTGGCATTTTTACTTTTTAAATAAACACTTAAAAAAAACATCATGGCAAAATATCCATTACCGGTCTTTCATTTCAGGGTTGAATGGAGTGGCGATACCGGCGGCAGCAACATAGGCTTTTCCGAAGTTTCGGGTTTGAACATTGAAACGCAGGTGATAGAATACCGCGATGGCAGCATGCCCGATTACAGCACCATCAAAATGCCCGGCATGCAGAAGTATGGCAACATTACGCTTAAACGCGGCGTAACAAAAGGCGACAATGATTTTTACAAATGGTGGAATACGCACCAGCTCAACAAGATCGAACGCCGCAACATCACCATCAGCCTGCTCGACGAGAACCACGAACCGGTGATCGTATGGAAAGTGGACAATGCCTTCCCGGTAAAAGTAGATGGCGGTTCGTACAAGGCAACCGGCAACGAGGTGAGCATCGAAACGCTGGAACTTGCACACGAAGGCATCAGCGTGGAAAACAACAGTTAAGCAAACCGTTATGGCAATACTCGATGTATTAAAATATCCTTCGGTGGGCTTTCATTTCCTCGTCCGCTTCGAGGGCATCGGCGACAGCGCGAGCATCGGCCCGGTGACCGTTAGTACGGCCGACATTGATACGCGCTGGATGGAAGTAAGCGGGCTGAACGTAGAGCTTACCACGGAAGAACTGGTGGAAGGAGGCGAGAACCGTTTCGTGCACAAGCTGCCGCAGCGGGCCAAGTATCCCAACCTGGTGTTGAAGCGGGGCTACTTTTCTTCCCTGCCATCGCCGCTGATGAACTGGGCCAATGATGCCATCCATAATTTCGACATCAAGCCCTGCCAGGTCTCCGTGATCCTGCTCGACGACATGCACCTGCCCGCGCAGTTCTGGAGCTTTAAAAATGCTTACCCGGTAAAACTGGTGATGGCGGATTTTAAAGCCACCGACAACAGCGTGCTGGTGGAAACGATAGAACTCACGTACCAGTATTTTAAAAAAGAAAGCATGCTCGACAAGCTCAAGGGCGCGATCGGGATTTAACAACCAGTAACGCTTAAATCATACACATGGCGGTAGAAATAAATGAACTGGTGATCAGGGCGAGCATCAGCAGCACGGAAACGCCGCAGCAGGCCGCCATACCCATCAGCGACAACCAGCAAAAGATACAGCAGCTGCTGGACGAAGTGCTGAAGAAAATAAAGGAGAAAGGAGAACGGTAATTTCTAATTACCAATTACCAATTACCAATTACCAATTACTAATTACCAATAATGGCATCACTCATCGCACAGGACGGCATGCTCACCAAGCTGGTATTCATTCCCTGCAAGGATGCGGCCTGCAAGGAAGAAGACAGTTCGATCGAACGCTATACCGTGATGTTCAATCCCAACAACATCGTGGTAAAACTACAGGTGGACAGGGACGAAAAGCAGGCCGACGGCGAGACCAGCGCGCCCATGAAATTCAAAAGGATCAAACCGCAGGATTATTCCTTTGAATTCGTGATCGACGGCACCGGCGCCAATGGCGAAGAAAAGCGGGAAGTGCCGCAGGAAGTGGAAAAATTCCTGAAAGTGATCTACCTGCTGAAAGGTGAGGAACACAAACCCAACTACCTGAAGATATTGTACGGCTCGGTATTGCTGAAATGCGTGTTGAAATCCGTCGACATCACCTACAATCTTTTTACGCCCAATGCAAAACCCTTGCGGGCGAAGGTGAACGCTACTTTTACCAGTTGCCTCGACCAGGAACTGAGTGAAATGATCAACAACAAAAGTTCGCCCGACCTTACGCATTCGCGCAAGCTGAAAAGAAGCGACAAACTGGTAACGATGGCGAATAATATATACAAAAAGAATACGCATTACCTGGAAGTAGCAAGGGCAAACGGGCTGGATACTTTCCGCAGCCTGCCCGAAGGCACCCAGGTCTATTTTCCACCCATTGCAAAAACCTAGCGATTTAAAAGCAGGAACTGAAACATGCCAGACAACAGCAGAGTAGTACCTACACCCGCACCCGCCGATTTACCTACCCGGACGATCCTGGTAAACGGGACTGCTATTGCTGCCACGTACCGCGTGATGAGCATCAAGGTGAACCATACCGCGCACAAGATACCCGATGCGGAAATTGTATTGCTCGATGGCGATGTAAGTACCGAAACTTTTGAAGTAAGTGATGGCACCGACTTTTTGCCCGGCGTGGAGATCGAAATAAAAGCCGGTTACCACGGCCAGGAAGAAAGCATTTTTAAAGGGATGATCGTAAAGCAGGGCATCAGGATATTGCAGGGCCAATCTTCCGTGCTCCACATCGTTGCCAAACATAAGATTTTTAAGACCACGCTCAACCGCCACAACAATTCTTTTAAAGACAAAAAAGACAGCGAAGTGCTGGAAGAACTGATCACCGAAGCAAAGGAAGTGGAAGCCACCGCCACTACGCATAAGCACCTGCTGCAATCCTATTGTTCCGACTGGGATTTCATCAACCTGCGCGCCGAAGCCAACGGCCTGTTCGTATTGCCGCGGTATGATAAAATAATAGTGAAGAAACCCGTACTGGACGGCGACGCGACGCTCGCCTTGTATTACGGTACGTCCATCCTGGAATTTGAAGCGGAAATGGACGCGCGCAATTGTTACGCTGAAGTAAAAGTAAACGGCTGGGATGCGGCCGCACAGGAACTTATAGACAGTACGGCCGGCAACGAATGGAACGGGAAGGAGCCCGGTAATTTTAAAAGCAATGATGCAGCCGCTGCGGTGGGCAACAACACGCTGAATGTTTTCTGGCAGGGCGATACGGCTGCCGACAACCTCGACGCGGTAGCCAAAGCCACCATGATTCGGCATCATTTAAGTAAGATAACCGGCCGCGCGCAATGCATCGGTTTTGCAACGATCTGGCCCGGCGACCTGGTGCAACTCAACGGCGTTGGCGACCGCTTCAATGGAAAAGCCTATGTAACCGGCGTGCAACACACCCTCACCGAAGGCCGCTGGGATACCGACATACAATTCGGCTGGCAAAGCAAAAGCTATGCTTCTCAATTCACCGACATCACCGAGAACCCGGCACACGGCTTCATGCCCGGCATACAGGGTTTGCAGGTAGGCGTGGTAACGAAACTGGAATCCGACCCGCTGAGCGAGTTCAGGGTATTGCTGAAACTGCCTACACAGGGTGGTACGGACGAAGCCATTTGGGCAAGGGTAGCAACACTGGACGCCGGGAAAGAACGCGGCAGTTTTTTCAGGCCCGAAGTAGGTGATGAAGTGATCGTAGGATTTGTGGACAACAACCCGTTGCACGCGGTCATACTGGGTTGCCTGCACAGCAGCAAAAATGCAGCACCCGTAACGCCCGCCGATACCAATCACCTCAAAGGTATTTACAGCCGCGAAAAAATGAAGTGGCAGATGGATGATGAAAAAAAAGAAATGCTGTTCGATACGCCCAGGGGCAATAAAATACTGGTAAGCGAAGACAGGAAAGGCATTACCCTCGAAGACGAGAACGGCAACAAGATCGTGATGAACGACAGCGGCATAGAGATCACCAGCAGCAAGGATTTTAAAGTAACGGCCAAGGGAGATATAAAAATGGATGGCAAGAACGTGGAAGTAACGGC
>Ga0247770_1002302_pt1 | contig 10900 bp, 11 predicted proteins | sample UWRJL136409B6_FD_179943 | JGI IMG/M metagenome (GOLD analysis project Ga0247770, IMG submission 179943) | Plant litter microbial communities from Arlington Agricultural Research Station in Wisconsin, United States - UWRJ-L136-409B-6 | ecosystem: Environmental > Terrestrial > Plant litter >... | reverse complement strand
AGCAGACAACTCGATTGGGGGGGTCCAGGTTGGTGGGCGCATTTTACAGCACAGAGTGGTTTTTTTCGCTTAATACCATACTTTATGTTTTTTGTCAACCTCTTTTACTGGACTGGCGCTCTAGCACAGGTTCCTGAGTTACAATTGGTGGTTGCAGGGACAACGACAGGGACGACCTATCCGCAGTTAGTGGCTTTGCTTCAAATATAAGTTGTTAACTCGTCACTGGATCAACTGGCAAGAATTTAAAACTATAGAGTTAGCTGATATTGTGGTGTGCCATACTTCTCGCGAAGCAGATGCCATTATTAATGCAGGGCTTAAACCTCAAAGCAAAGTAAAAATCTGCCCGCTAGGCATAAATCCAGCTTTTATCTCCGACCAGGAGCATCGTGCTTCAGTCAGTAAGCTATTGTGGTGGGGTTCCTGGACCGAGCGAAAGGGCATATATACATTGCCTAGGGCATTTGAGTTAGCTGTTCGAGAAATACCTAATTTAAGTTTAACAATTGGTGGCTCAGGTACACCGCCTGAAGAAGTTCTTAGTTATTCTCCTCCTGAATTGAGACCGCAGATCACGGTCTTGCCTTTTGTCTCGGAAGATGAACATAAGAAAATTTTGGCAGAACAGGACGTATTTATCTTTCCTTCGTTATCTGAAGGTTTTGGTTTAGCGTTACTTGAAGCAATGGCAGCAGGTATGCATTGTATTACTACCTTGACGGGTATGTACGACTGGCTTGAACACGGTAAGAACTGCTACATTGTTCCCATGAGTGCTCCGACAGCTATTTCCGCCGCCATCAAGCGATTAAATGATGATTTTACACTTAGATGTGCGAGCGGTGACAAGGCGAGAGAGACAGCTCGTATCCTATCCTGGCAAAATTTTGCCAAACAAACACTTGAGATATATACTGAGCATTTACAGAATCGCACTCATCTTTTGCCTTGGGTCATTAAATCATAGTTGCAATACAATCTAGTTATGAATGAACCACATCCCTATAGGCCTACTATTCCACCAGTTGCAGATGGCGAACCACGTCCACTGTGGTCTGTAATGATTCCTATTTACAATTCTGCCAGCTACCTGCGCGAGACACTAGCTAGCATACTAGCACAAGATCCCGGTCCTGATGTTATGCAAATTGCAGTGGTTGATGACCACTCAACCCAAGACGATCCAGCAGCAGTTGTCGAAGAATTGGGAAGGGGCCGAGTTGAATTCTATCGGCAACCACAGAATGTAGGTCTTGTAAAAAATTTTCAAACCACATTAGAATTGTCGAGAGGAAAGTTGATTCATCAACTGCACGGTGATGACTTAGTGCGAGATGGCTTTTATCAAAAGCTGCAAAGAGCCTTCATGGAGAATCCAGAGATTGGTGCAGCATTTTGTCGCCACATCATCATAGATGAACATAGTCATTGGCAACATATATCCGAACTAGAACAGAAAGAAAGCGGTGTCCTACCAGCTAGTTGGTTGCTCTTAATTGCTGGCTTTCAACGTATCCAAGCACCCTCAATCGTAGTACGGCGTGAAGTATACGAAAAGCTAGGAGGATTTGACTACCGCTTACCTACCGGTTGTGAGGACTGGGAAATGTGGGTAAGAATCGCAGCTAACTACCCAATTTGGTATGAGGTTGAACCCTTGGCAATGTATCGCAAGCATTCAGGCTCTCTCACTAAAACTACTGTAAAAAATGGTATTTACTCACAGGGAATGCATAAGGCTACTACTATTTTTCAAGCATATCTTCCCAAGGAGAATGCTGGCGATATTTACAATCACACGATGCAGAATTGTGCATTTCATTGCCTGGAGATTGCTCAGTTACTAATAAATACAAGGGATGTGGAAGGTACGATAAAGCTGATTCAGCAAGCCCTAAAATTTAGTCGTTCCTTTAAAGTCATCAGGTCAGCCGGTCGCATCATTTTATCAAATATATTACCGGAACTGGTGCGAAGAACGCTCCAAAGACCTAGCAACTTTCTGACTATTGTCGGGAAGCAAGCTATTGATAAGGAAGAGGCTCAATGAAGCTTTGTATTGTGACTCATAAAGTCGCGATCGGTGATGGTCAAGGTCGGGTAAACTATGAAGTTGCCTGGGAAGCTATTCGTCGTGGTCATCATGTTACTTTGTTAGCAAGTAGCGTAGATTTGGCACTGCAACAACACAGTCAGGTCGATTGGATTTCTATTCCAGTTAAAGGGTATCCATTGCAACTTGTCCGCGAAATAGCTTTCTCCACCCAAAGTGCTTGGTGGTTAAATAAGCACCAAAAAGAATTTGACCTGCTCAAACTCAATGGTGCAATTACTTCGGCTAGGGGAGATATTAATGCAGTGCATTTTGTCCATAGTTCCTGGTTGCGAGCGCCCTTCAATCTCTCAGCACAAAATCTGAGCTTGCGTGGCACTTATCAGCGGTTTTACACTGCCTTAAATGCGGATTGGGAGAAAAAAGCCTTCGATCGGGCGAAAGTCGTAGTAGCGGTTTCTGAGAAAGTCGCCCAAGAATTAATCGCCATTGGTGTCCCAGGAGATCGCATTCGGGTGATCTTAAATGGCATTGATTTACAAGAGTTTGCTCCGGGTATAGTCGATCGGCAAAAATGGGACTTACCAGAGGAAGTGCCTCTGGCGCTATTTGCTGGGGATATCCGTACACCTCGGAAAAACTTGGATACAATCCTGCATTCCTTAGTGCAAGTTCCCCAATTGCACCTCGGAGTTGTGGGTGGAACCGCAGGTAGTCCCTATCCTGAGTTAGCGCGATCGCTAAACTTAGAAAATCGGGTGCATTTTCTGGGATTCCGGCAAGATGTCCCCGACTTGATGAAAGCAGCAGATTTTTTAGTTTTTCCGTCCCGTTATGAGCCTTTTGGTTTAGTGGTACTGGAAGCGATGGCCACAGGAATACCCGTGATTACGGCTGCTACGACGGGGGCGGCCGAGTTGGTGACACCAGACTGTGGCTTCGTTTTGCCAGACTCAGACGATATACAGGCATTAGCTGAAGCGTTGAATCGATTAGTTAAATGCGATCGGCAACAAAGACAGCAAATGGGTCAAGTAGCCAGAACTATAGCAGAACAGCATAGTTGGGCTAATATGGCAGGTAATTATGTGAATTTATTTGAGGAATTCCAGCCGTGCTGACGATCTCAGTTGTGATTCCCAGTTACCGTCGCCCGAAAGACTTAGCACGCTGCTTAGACGCACTCAAAAAGCAAAAACGTCCTGCCGATGAAATCTTAGTAGTAGTTCGGGATACGGATACTGAGACTTGGACATTTGTCCAAACATTGAACCCAGAATTCTTACCACTGCGAACTGCCACAGTGAGCGTATCTGGTGTGGTAGGCGCCATGAATGCAGGGATGGATGTGGCTTGTGGGAATATCATCGCTTTTACGGATGATGATGCCGCCCCTCACACCGATTGGCTGGAACGCATCGAGGCTCACTTTCTGTCAGATACCAATATCGGTGGTGTAGGGGGGCGGGATTGGGTGTATCACGGCACCCAGTTAGAAGAGGGGGAACGCCAGGTAGTGGGACAAGTGCAGTGGTTTGGACGAGTCATCGGTGAACATCATTTAGGGGTTGGAGAAGCCCGTGAGGTAGATGTGCTTAAGGGTGTAAACATGAGTTTTCGGCGGAGTGCGATCGGCCAAATGCACTTCGATACACGGATGCGAGGTACAGGAGCCCAGGTACACTTTGAACTAGCATTTAGTCTAGGCTTAAAACGGGCAGGCTGGAAGCTAATCTACGATCCAAAAGTAGCAGTTGATCACTTTCCAGCACAACGTTTTGACGAAGATCAACGCCATAAATTCAATGACATTGCCTTGCTCAATGCCGTACACAATGAAACTTTAGTTTTACTAGAACATTTACCACCTACACAACTTACTGCTTTTGCGCTCTGGGCAACCTTCGTGGGAACACGAGATGCCCCTGGTTTTTTACAATGGTTACGATTTCTACCTAAAGAAGGAACCTTAGCAGGACAGAAATTAGTAGCATCTCTACGTGGACGTTGGCAAGCTTGGGAAACATGGCAACAGTGCAAATAAAGATGTAAGGTGTTAGGTGCTAGCGAAGAAAATTCTTCCCACCTAAAATCTAGTTAAAGATTCCTAAAAGCTAAGACTTAAAACTTAATACCTAGTTAAAGATTGCCCAAATCTAAAAAGTAGTGAGTAATGAGTCAAATACAGGGAATTCCAAATAAGTCTCGCAAACAACGCTTCTCTCTGACACTAAAACCGCAGGCAGCTTGGATGGCAATCCTGGGACTATTACTGATTACTGCCCTATGCCTTGCAGCAGGTCTTGGCAAAGTTCTAAACATCATCTTTCCGGCGGGTTCTTTTGCCGTCGGTCTGTTCCTATATTTGCGGTATCCCATCCTCTATGTAGGTTTCACTTGGTGGGTGTTTTTCCTCACGCCGTTTGTTCGCCGTGTAGCCGATTATCGCAGTGGCTTTACCGATCCCAGTCCTATGTTGTTAGCCCCCCTACTGGTGGCAATGATCACCATTGTAACTTTTTACCGTAACCTTCCCAAGGCACATGAACAAGGTAGCTTACCCTTTGTGATCTCTGCTATGGCTGTGTTTTATGGCTTTTTTGTTGGTCTGATTAATGGCTCACCTGTTCCGGCAATCCTTTCTCTTATAGGTTGGGTAAGCCCCATTCTGTTTGGTTTCCACCTATTTGTAAACTGGCGAGATTATCCCAGCTATCGCGAAAACATTCAGCGCACTTTTCTCTGGGGTGTGTTAGTGACAGCATCCTATGGTGTCTATCAATATTTAGTTGCACCTGAATGGGATCGTTTCTGGCTTATAGAGACCAAACTATATGGCAGCATGGGAACACCAGAACCGTTAGGACTTCGCGTTTGGAGTACCATGAATTCTCCCTTACATTTTGCAACGGTTATGATACCAGGCACTATATTGCTATTCATTGGTCAAGGGAGGTTACGTATTCCTGGTGTAGTACTTGGTATCTTGTCTCTCTTATTAACAACCGTACGCACGGCTTGGGGGGGCTGGATGGTATCTTTGATTGCCCTGCTCAGTTTTCTAAAAGGAATTGTGCAGATGCGTTTCATTGCTCTGCTGTTGGTCATAGCAATATTAGTCGTTCCTTTATCTACAGTAGAGCCATTTGCCCAGGTAATCCAGTCCCGCCTCACGACTTTAACTAACGTTGGGGACGATCAGAGTGCCAAGGCCAGAGCCGGACTCTACGCTCTGATGATCGATGACGCCCTAAAGGAGTTTATAGGCGAAGGAAATGGAACTGTTGGACCTATCGACAGTGGAGTTCTGGAGATGATTTTCACCTTAGGCTGGTTGGGAAGCATCCCCTATGTGGGTGGGCTGCTCCTGCTCTTGTATAGCCTGTTCCAAGGCTCTAAGTCGTCTATTTCTGATCCCTTTGCCTGTGCTACCCGGGCTATTGCTGTTGGGTTCCTGCCGATGCTAGCTGGTTCAAACGTGATAGTTGGAATCTCTGGCATGGTTTTCTGGGGATTTCTGGGTATCGGCATGGCAGCCAATAAGTATCACTCACATCAACATATTGTCTCACTAAATTGAGCTTAATAATTTGATTACTACATAATAGTGTATACTAATAAAATTTCCCTAGCAATTATCCCAAAATAGAAAAAATATGATTCCTCTACGAAAAAATATACAGTATCATCAAAATCAAGAAGTTTTTTGTGCTTTTAATGATCAGAGCCTTTCTGAAAGCGATCGAAAAGAATTTATAGCATATCAAAAAACCGATCAGCAACGTTCTGATAACAAGGGTATCGAAGTATTTGATGATATAGTTTTTAAATCAAATTTCATTAAAACATTTCAACAACTTATACCCGGTTTGGCATTGTCTGGAAATGAAAAAATCTTGGAAATGGGTGCTGGTCAGGGGTGGGCAAGTGTCATTTTAAAAAATAAGTACCCCAATAGTTATGTAGTAGCAAGCGATCTCGTACCTGTAGCGCTAAATTTTTGTACAAATTATGAAAAATTATTAAATAGTTATATTGATGAGAAATGGGCTTTTAATTGTCGAGATATCCCTTTTGAAGACAATCAGTTTGATCTAATTTTTACAATGGCAGCATTCCATCATTTTGGAGAAAATAATGACTATAGTAAAACCCTTAAAGAAATGGTAAGAGTCTTGAAACCTCAGGGCAAAATTATGCTGTTATATGAACCTTCTTCACCAAAATATTTATATAATCTCGCCTACAAACGAGTGAATCAACGCAGGGATTTAGATGGCGTTGACGAAGATGTATTAATACTCTCGAAAATCCAAGAATCTGTGGATAGAATTAATTGTAACTTCAGGGCTGAGTTATTTCCAGAATTTTCTTATAGAGAAGGATTTAAGAGTACAATCTACTATTACGTTTTATCAAAGTTAGGTAGATTATCAAGACTTTTTGTAAGTACCGTCAATATTGTAATAGAAAAAAAATAATGCCTTTTCCTGGTGTAGTACTTGGTATCTTGTCTCTCCTATTAACAACGGTACGCACGGCTTGGGGGGGCTGCATGGTATCTTTGGTTGCCCTGCTCGGTTTTCTCAAAGGAATTGTGCAGATACGTTTCATTGCTATGGTGTTGGTCATAGCAATATTAGTCGTTCCTTTATCTACAGTAGAGCCATTTGCCCAGGTAATTCAGTCCCGCCTCACGACTTTAACTAACGTTGGGGACGATCAGAGTGCCAAGGCCAGAGCCGGACTCTACGCTCTCGTAATCGATGACGCCCTAAAGGAGTTTATAGGCAAAGGAAATGGAACTTTTGCACCTATCGACAGTGGAGTTCTGAAGATGATTCTCACCTTAGGCTGGTTGGGAAGCATCCCCTATGTGGCTGGGCTGCTTCTGCTCTTGTATAGGCTGTTCCAAGGCTCTAAGTCGTCTACCTCTGATCCCTTTGCCTGTGCTACCGGTGCTACTACTTTTGGGTTCCTGCCGATGCTAGCTGGTTCAAAGGTGATCGCTGGTATCTCTGGCATGGTTTTCTGGGGATTTCTGGGTATCGGCATGGCAGCTATCAAATACCATCAGCATCAACGACGTGCTTAGAGTTTTTCAACCTTGAAGTTTAGCTAACATTCAACACATCCAAACATGATTTTTAATAAGACTTCCGAGAGGAAACAATCTAATATATTACTACTGACTGCCACAATTACGCCTCCGGCTGGAGTGCCTCTTTTACAACGAGCTAATCCGCAGGATCGTCTTCAAGATTACGAGAGAGCACTAAAGTTTTATTTACAACTCCTGAACCGCTCTATTGATTCAATTGTATTCGCGGAAAATTCCAATTCCGATGTCTCTGCCTTACAAAATATGGTTGCTCAATCCGGTTTCAATGAGCGGGTGGAGTTTCTCGTTTTTGATGGATTGGATTATCCTCCAATCTATGGTCGTGCCTACGGAGAATTCAAACTGAATGACTATGTAATGAATAATTCGCAAATAATCAACAGCCCAACTCAAAATAAGGAGATACTTGTTTGGAAAGTGACAGGTCGTTATATTGTAAAAAATCTCGCTCAGATCATTACCCGTAAGCCTTCAAGTTTTGACATCTACTATAATTGCCGCCATCTTCCAAAACGATGGGCAGACATGTTCTTGATGTCGTGGACAATCAAAGGCTATCAAGCTTGTCTACAAAATATGTATCACAAACTTATAGCTGAGAAAGAGCAACTCATACAGCCAGAAGAAGTTTTTATCGACTTGATAGAGCAGCCAATACCAAATATCAAGATTGTACGACGGTTTAACCAGATTCCTCTAATTGATGGTTACCGAGGGTCAGATAACCAAAACTATTCTGAAGGTAAAAACTTATGGAAGTTCTATATCCGTAGTATAGCGTGTAAGTTATTTCCGTGGCTATGGATTTAATCGGAGAAAGGCTATACGTTGATCAGGGTAAACGCATCTAATTTCTAAATTCCCATATATAGCGTTTGAGTAGAGACAAAAGCACTACAGGTGGAAAAACCGTTCTCAATAAACAACAATAAAGCCGAGTCCGCAGTGCTAAAACCCCTCGTTATTGACAAGATGCGTTTACCCTGATACGTTGATGCAGACCTACTAAGTCAATATTTTTTTTCAAGGTAACAGTTTGTGAGGTAAAGAACAGAAAATGGAAAAACAAAAAACTGTAGGATTTATCTTAAGGCGTGTCGATTGTAATGACGGTGTTGCCTCTCATTGTGAGACTCTGATTCGTGGTTTCAAAGCGGTTGGGTGGAGGGTCGTCCTGATTACGGGACCAGTGAATTATGATGCAGTTTCTGTGCGCCGTTTCGAAGTACTCAAAGACTTAGCAGAAGAATGGGTGGTATTTGAGGATATAAAACCTATTCTTCCTAGTTTGGCTAGTATCCGTCGTATTAAGGAGATAGTAAAGAAACACAGGATTTCCCTGTTTCACGTACATGGATACTCGATGTTGATTCTTGCCCGTATCCTCAAAATCGTCACTGGCTTAGAGTGTGTTGCTACCTTTCATACATCAGTACAGGGTGACGATCCAACCCTGCTGAAGGACGCCCTATTGCGACCGAAAATCAGAAAATACCAGATATATTTGAGAGCGTTTGCACCAAAAGCCTTTATTGCCAACTCTTCAGAGATTGAAAGATTTTTGCTCCAAGATTTGGGGTTTCATAAAAACAAGGTTCGCAAGATTCTAGCTGGTATCGATACCAAATATTTTCGTCCTCCCAGTCCTGAAGAGCGAAAAAGGGTACGAGAGAAGTTGGGACTTGAGGAAAAAGACCTGGTATGTTCTCTCGTAGGGAGGCTCAATTGGGATAAGGGACATGATATTTTGATCGACGCAGTTAGGCACACGAGAAAGGCAGTTCCCGAAATGGCTTTGAAGTGTTTATTCGTGGGTTCTGGGGATCAGGAGCAGCAGATTAAGGAATATGCCTTTGCGAGTGATGATGATTCGCGTTGCTTTATTTTTTCGGGGTATGTGGACGAGGTGTGGGAAGTGTATTGGACATCGGACATTTTGGCTCTGCCAAGCAGCTCGGAGGGGTTTGGTCTAGTGGTGGCGGAAGCGATGTGCTGTGGAACAGTTCCAATCCGGACACCGGGAGGAGGAGCTCTGGATCAGATTGAGGAAGGAAAAACAGGTTATATCGTTCCCTTCGATGATGCAGAGGCTTTATCAAAGGCAATCCAAAAGCTTGCGAAGAAGGATTTTCGCTTGCAGATGGGTCAACAATGTGCGGAGTATGCTTCCTCAGTGTTCGATCGAGAACTGATGATCGAGAAGACGGCCCAGTTGTATTGCGAGTGTTCTGGTATGGAAACAAAATAAAGTTAGAAAGCTTGAGTTAGGGTGAAATCTGGGTATTCTCTAGAATGAGGTTTTGTAAGATCATGCGAGCATTTCTGAAGCCTTAGGTTTATCATCTTTGTCCGAGTCGATACATAATTACCTTGGCTTTTGCATCTTCTTCTACAAATGCAAGATACTCACCCTTTGTTCTCTGAAAAGCTCTTAATCCTTAGGGGATATCTACCCAGCCACTCTCACTTGCCACCTCTATACCTGGTTTTAACTGAGCGATCGAAATTCCCGTTGCAGTATCGTAGACATACACCTCTGCCTATAAAACCCTAGGGCAAAAATTCTGTCACCTGCTATATCGAGCTCGAGCGCTTTGATGACTACAAAATTTTTAGCGCCAGGGTCAGGGTTATCTGAAGGCTTATAGGGAAGAGCTAAACGCCAGCGCATATTCCGAATTCGGCTCCAATTGTCATAGCGTACAATCTCCCGTTACTATCAACATCCCAACCCGAGAGCGAATTATCTTCTGCACCTAAACTTTCATATTCATTGCTTTGAATTGAGCCATCTCCGTTTTTGTCATGCCATAACCAGCTTCCCGTCGCTGGTTGATTGGTTGGCCAGGTAGAATGATCCCTCGCAAAAATGGCGCTGGGAACGGCAATTTCTCCATCAAAGCGGTAGACGCTAATCTGGTGGGAAAACATCCCCGTGAGATACAAGAAACGTTTTCCCTCAATCCGACGGACAAAAACCGACGCCGCCGAATGGTTTTCGTTGTGTAGTCGCGAAGCGTCAGGGTAGCGGAACTTATCTACGGTATATGCCTTATAAACCGATTCCTGACCCTTTCCCTTGCTGTAGTCAATGATGAAATGTTCGTGCTTGGTTAACACATCCAGTCCGCCAGTACCGGGATCGGCATCCGCATTATCTACGAATTGCAAACCCAGTATTTGCCATTGCAGTTTTCGGAAACGCGAGAATTTCCTCAAATCAGTTCCTGAACTGCCAAAACCATTATTACTAACACCATTATTACTAACGTAGATATTCCCCGCTGCATCTGTACCCACTCCTGTTACACCGTTGAGTTTAAGTTCTCCAACTTCTCCCAGAGTGCCAGAATAGATGCCACCTTCGTCACCAAAAGTCCCTATTAACTTAGGGGTTCCTGAGATATCGTAAATCAGCACTTGTTGAGGGGGGTCATTGTCTGCAAGCAACAGTCTGTCTTTATTTTCAATGGGTAGGGCTGTAGGGTGTACGAGATCGGTAATTTGCTTGGACAATAAAGTTCCTGTCTTGGAATAGTGCAGAATCTTCGGAGGATTACTAGCGTCTTTCCCTTGCAGAATCCATAAGTTACTTTGGCTCTACCGAACTTAGTATGTGAAAAAGTTAATAACTTTTATAAAGATTAACTATAAACTATAAAATATAGGTGCTGGAAAGCAACTATATATTGACTTACAGGTATTTTTGTGATTAAATAAAG
>Ga0247770_1002300_pt1 | contig 10921 bp, 7 predicted proteins | sample UWRJL136409B6_FD_179943 | JGI IMG/M metagenome (GOLD analysis project Ga0247770, IMG submission 179943) | Plant litter microbial communities from Arlington Agricultural Research Station in Wisconsin, United States - UWRJ-L136-409B-6 | ecosystem: Environmental > Terrestrial > Plant litter >... | reverse complement strand
CAAGCAGCAAATCTGGTCCGCCCTGCACTTCCCCATCCACCTCGCCATCGTCGGCCTAGTCGAAGGCGCCCAACAAGTCGCCTTAGCCCGCTACATCGCGCGCGGGATCCTCAAGCTCGAGAAATCCTTCGTCCAATACTGCTTCGTCGACCACCTCTCCGGCGCCAAGCTCACCGACAAGCTCGCCGCCTCCATCAACTACCTGCAGCTCGACAAGAAGCTGCAATCGCTTATCTTCCTCGACGAGCTCCAGGACGAGATCTACCTCGTTGGAAACACCACCGGGATCTGCGCCAAGGGCGTCACCGGCAGTAGCGCAGCCGACTTCCCGGAGGCGCTGCACTTGCTGTACGTCGACACCGCGTCCGCGATGTACTCTGCGCTGGGGCTGGTGATTCCGCTGGACAAGGACATCATCGACACGATGTTTGAGTCGTGGAAGTTGGTGTACCGCTACTTCTGGGGGGCGTTCATGCTGCTGGTGGCGTGCTTTCTGGTGGTGGTGGTGCTTGTGCGTACGACGCGGGCGGATTTCTTTGACTATAACGCCATTATCAACCGGTCGGTGGTCATTCTCGGCGCGCTGGGGCTGCTGCTGCTGTCGGTGGATAAGGATGTGATGTATGGGATTATGGAGACGCCGTTGATTCTGCCAGTGTCAGTGCTGATGATCTATGGGATTGTGTTGTGTGATAGGGTCGGTGCGTGGGTTGCGAATCGGCGGAATCGGAAGTCGGGGGTGCCGCTCGTGGGGGAGCACGAGGACCATGGGCATGGTGGTGTAGCGGAGGTGGTGGCGCATGGGGCGCCGAGCGAGGGCGGCACGAGCAAGCAGAGCTTGGTGTCGACGAGTGTCACGCCGGTTGGGGCGGGCCCGGGTCATCTGGATCATCGGACGTCGTATAACCCTCTGGGAGCGGCCATGGCGGTGCCGTCGTATCATGACCAGACGTACTATCCTCCGCCGCTTATGTCGCCCGGGGAGGGGTATCCGATGCAGCCGATGTATAACCCCGGGGGCTACATGCCGGTGCAGAATACTGGGATGCAGTATGGCGGTGCGCATTAAGGCGAGTCGGTTATAGTTTAGGCCAGGGGTTGTCATACGGTGTTAAGGTGTTTGAGAGAGGATGCAATTGTGTGTTGATTATTATGGTGATTTGGAGTATAGTTAGAAGTTCTTAGATGAGCCGATTGTTTCCCATCAGAGTGTGATGTTATGACTGCCGAGGTTGAATCTCGTTGCCTCGGTTCCTTCCCAGGTGCCTGAAAAGCAACTGTTGGATGTCGTGATTGTCGCCTTCCGGGTGTTGCCCATGCACAGTGCGGTGTTGATCATTTGGTGGTTGCCAGCTAGCCTTGAATATGCACTGTGCTCGAGGCGGTCCACCGACGGTCTTGAACGCAATCCCATTCGGCTCAAGCTGGTGCATATGAAGTTAGTAAAATGCTAGGATACGTATGTATAAACGTCGGGATCGATTAGGCGCAGATGCAACGAAGATTTCCCAACTGTAAGTAGGTATATAAGCGTGACTGTCTTCCTACCTCCTTTCCTTTCTTCAAACATAGCATCAAAACCCACTCCAACTTAAACACCACATTTCACTCCACCACTACACCGCACCTCATCAACTACAACCAACCTCAAAATGACAACCACCACCCTCCGCTTCTCCGTTACGTACGTACGTAAAAACTACCCCAAATGTGGTTTTAAACTCTCCTAGGTTGCCTTGAGGTTTGATTCACCCGATTCTCAACTTCTTCAAACCGTCCACCCTATCGAAGCGACGGGCCGAATCCTCCATCAACCCAGACACATACGTCTCCCCGACAAACAAATACCGCTCTGAATCCTTCGGGTCAACTCGAAGCACATACGGCGTTTCCCCTCCCAGGAGCAAACACAGCAAGTCCCCTGGCTTCGTTGTTGGTGGAACGAGAGCAAAATACCCCAGTTCCTTGGACACACCAAAGCACCGATGCACGACATGCTCTTCGGCAGCTTGTACCCATGCCGTGGGGTTGATATGTGCCTTCAAGTTGTCTGGAATAACAAGCTTCCGCGGGTCATGCTTGGTGCTGAATGCGCTTGACGGGAACAACTTCCCCAGCGCAGTAATGCCTGAGTGATACAAGATTGTTTCGTTTGGAGGAGGTGACGTGGAGTCCAGGTTTGACGACGCCCGAGAAGAAGAACTTGAAATTTGGGTCAATCGTGTCACGGGGGCGAGGGTATCCAGGAAGGCCTTAAGCGCGGGGGTTGCAGACTCGGGCTGGTAGGTCCCCTGGGTTGTGAACTTGCTCGGGTCGACTTTATCTCTATCGTTGCCTCTGGTAGTGGAGGAAGGGGGCTGGGATGTGGCAGGCTTGTTGGCGCGGCAGAGGCGCCAGGCGGCCTGCAGAAATTCCTTCTTGGAGGACTCGGGGTTGAAGTGGCTGGAGGTAAATTTTGCGGTGACTTTGTCGATGGTGTCGATGATGAGGCCGCTAGCTATGAGGGTCCGGTAGTTATCTTCAAACGATGCTTTGGTTATGCCGGACCGTCTGGACCTAGAGGCATTATAACGGCCGGGAAAGCCGAGGACATTGCCGAACCTGTATGCGTCCCAGTGCGGAACCCATGAGGGAAGGGGTTGCTCTCCGGAAGGTGGTCGCCGGGTTTCGCCGTTGTCAGAGACGGCATTGAGCACCATGAGGGTGCTGTCCGTTGTCAGACCTCGGATTGCGATTTCGTGGTAGACGGCGACGACGGTGTTATCGTAGTCGGGCTGGATGATCATGGCGTTCTCGATCTCGATCCAGGCCGAGGGATGGCCCAGCTGCGAAAAGACGTAGTCTCGCGGGTCCGTGGCGACGTTCCGCGCACTGAGGCACAGCTGATAGATAAAACTTCGTCGCGCCTGGGCTGCCGTTTTGTCGGGCGGGAGGTTGGAAAAGCGGCGGAAGAGGATGGTGATGGCCGTGGCGTCGATCTTGTGCTTCTTCTTAAGCTCCCAACCTTGGGTCTCGAGCAGCCTCATGCTGCCATGCAGCGCTTCCCACGACATCTTCTCCGAGCCCCAATAAACCAGGGCATCCGCATCGGTCCCAATCTCCTGAGGGATCCAGGCTCTGCGGAACCATGCGAGTTTAGTGAGTTCCCGGAGCGACTTCCAGTATTCGACCGGGATCCAGTCGCAGCTCGCGCCCTTTGCCTTGCACAACTTAGACAAAAGCCTGTCGCCAAAGATGGACCGCAGCGACTCGACAATCTGGAAGGCTCGAGGTGCATGGCCGCCGGGATCGGCGCCCAGCCAGACAAGAACTTGGCTTGCATCCTTGAAGATGGTGTGCATCAACCGCACCTGCTGGTTTCGCTCAATCGTGTCTTTTTGGTTGATGCAGACCTGGTCTATCCAGATACGAAGCGGAGGCTGACCGACAGGTGGGCGCAGTCGTCGCAATGCAGCGCCGAGACTGCCGGTGATGGCCAGTCTTCTGCCCTCGATGAAGACGGCATCGGTAAATTGCGGCTCGCCCCAAACGTACGACAGGGCTTTGTATCCCTGAGTCTGGCCGACTCGGACGGAAAAGGGCTGGAGGCGGCCGGTCAGCTTGTCGCCCTTGCTGCCCGGGTCGAGGACAAAGATGCGCGAGCCGTAGATGTCGTCGATGCGACGGTATCGGTAGAAGTCGGCGAGCACTGCTGACTCGAGAGTGTTTTCGCGGTCGAGCTGTCCGCTCTCCCGCAGAAGGCGCTCTGCTTCGGCGCGCTCCCGTGCTTCTTGCTCAAGTGCATAGCTGTGCAAGGACATCCGACCCGGGGAAAAGGCGATTCGGATGTGTTCGGCCATGATGGTCGCTGCCTGGGGGGAGTTGGTGGGAGAGAAGGCATCGACAGTCAGCAGCGTCGCTTGGCGGCGGGATGCGGGGATGGGCCGGTCTGCATGACTCTTGCCTGTGATAGGTTCGGGCCACAGTCGCGCAACTCCGCCTCAATTGCAAAATGATTGGAACTCAGTGGCAGTGGACGACATTTTGGCGTCTCGTGCGGCAGCGCCCAGCTTCAGCACAATGGCTGTTGAAGCAGGCGTGGGGCTTGATGTCTGAATCCACTGCACCCACGGTTTCCCAATTTCCCTGCTCGCCTGGGCACATGTGGTTCCTGCTTCAGTTGAACTGCAGTGGTGCCACTGGCATCCGCTGCGGTTTCCCTCCACCGCGACTTCAACTTTGGACTCGGAGTCGCCAGGGGGCACAGCACGGGCAGTTATTTTACCCTAAAATTGCCCTCCTGGCCCCAGTTAGTTGCTATGCAAAGTAAGGTATTGTTGGATCTGTCTGGTATGTTGGTACAATTGACCTAAAAATCATGCAAATACTCTCTCCTAATCTTGCCCTTACTCCCAAGCTGCGACATCCGGTAGACCGTCTAGCGAAATCGGGTGGAAGTGTTTCCTTAGGTGAGTTTCCTCACCCTCTGTTCCTGCATCGCTAGAGTGATCTTCCAACCCATCCCTGTCATTGAATTCAACCGCAATCTGCTCAACACCGTGAACGCAGTCATCACCCCCAGAGACGGTCGTCACTACAAGCTCTTCATGAGCTCTTATTGCACCTCGGTCACCCTTCCCATGGTGATGCCAGTCAACAAACCGGACCATCCGTGTCCACAGCATGATGATAGCCCTCGCGACCTGGGCGCACTCGTCGGCGGTAATGCGCCGTGGCTGGTCCGGGTAGGACACCTTTTGCTCGAGCTTCCTGATAACCGGCTGCAACAACGTGCGAACCTTTTCCTGCCGTGGCGGGTTGGGGTACCGCTGGATCGCTTGCTCGTAGACAGCTTGGATCTGACTGGCACATGCTTCGAAGACGGCCTCGCGCTTTCGCTTTCCCGCTTCGAAGTGCTGAGCTGGGGTCTTGGGTGCCGGTCCGGGGATACTGACCTTGGCAATCAGGACTTCGAGCAGCGTCGTGTAGTTGCCGAGCCTAATGACAACTTCTCGGGGTTCCAATCCTGGATGATCGCACCTGTCGAGGAATCCGCCGAAGTCGTAAAACGCGTGGCGGTTCTTCATACGAGTCAGGAGGTCCAGGCCGAATAGTCTGAGCTGGCCACTACTAGCTCCGGTCTTCTCCTGAATGTCGCACAGCACGAGCTCCATGAGTCGATCGAGCCGCTCAATATCCTTTGCCCCTATGACTACCCTCACCATTGGAGCTGTGTTGCCGTCGTCTCCGCTGACTCTTTCAAGTTTCCCGCCCAGGGTAAAAGCCACGGCGCTAACAAGATTCTGCATCGCCGCGGGCACGAGACCGCCAAAGGCGATACCTGCCACGGCGTGCCATAACGTGCCCGATTCGTACCATTTCTTTCTGCCGTGAGAATCTTTCTCTAGGCGGTAGAGGCAGCCATGCATCCGCCGCGTGGACGTGCCGTCCGGGTACTTGAGGTCCAAAGTGTCCTTCAGCTCCGCATAATAGAAATTGATGTCGGCGCCAGGCATGTGGGTGAGTGTCCAGCATGCCGGGTGCGCCCATCTCCAACGCGCAGCGTGGTCACTCTGGTCGCAAAACGATTTTCCGCGGGTAATTAAATCCAGCACATCCGAGGTGACCCCTAAGGTTTGTACCATGCCCCGCACGGTCGAGAAGGGGAGGCAGCTGCAGGCAATATATTTGGCGTAGAGAGTAGAATACCCCCCATATATTCCCCGCCGTCCATTGCCGTCTCCGTAGTCAACATGCAACGTCGTCATCCCTTTGCTGAGATCGGAAACGAGAAGCAGACCGAATCCAGCACGACCGCTCGGTTGGTATTCACGCACGCATTGTAGATCGGCCCCGAGAAACAGCGAGAGTGTAGCGATGTCTTTATCGGACATTTCAACGGCCGGCCGTCCTTCATGGATCCAAACGCCTTGATAGCGTACCGTCTCGTCGGGGTTTCCTTCTTCGGGGCTGTCAGGGTTGGCGTCGCTCAGCTCATCTAGCTGCCTCAGGCTCGACACGAGGATTGGGTCGACTTCTTTCGGGTAGCTTGGTTGCCTCGCTCCGCTTTCGGTTTGGCCGTCGATAACAGTCCGACTTCGCCAGGCCGTCTTGTGCTGGACTTGCCAGGGATAGTAGAAGAGGTGGTGATCCATCTCGTGAATATTCTCCGGCAGGGGGCGTATGATCTGCGAGTATCCAAAGAGCCATGGGAAAAGCCAGCCAAGCCAAGGGGCGAGCCTTGGTGTTCGTTTTGGGTCTTGTCCGAAGAGCGCGCAAAGGTGATGAAACTCCCAGAGCACCAATCGAGTGGGCCAGACGATACAGAGTCGACACAGCTAGGCACGAAATTGTTAGATTGTAATAATTCTCTACAGGCTCAGTCAGGTATCAACTTACCCCGCGGAAAAATCGTTGAATAAACCCACAACATGACCGATCATGGTTCCGCTCCGCCCACCGTTTCTTCTCCCGGACGTCATATTCGGCCTTGTACAGGTATTCATAAAAGGCATCTGGTTGTGCTTTGGAAGGTAGCAGACCTTTATCCGCCGTCCAGACCTGCTCTTGGAAGAACGCCTCGTAAATCGGCCTCCACGAAACGTAAAAGTGACCCCGCTCGATGCCCGCGATCATAGCTGAGGTAAAGGCTCCCTTGTCGCCAGCGCTGATAATATCGTCAAAAGCAGGGACCTCGGGGACGCTGACGCGCCAGCCGTGGATGGGAGCGAGAATCCACCCAAGCCGAACTCTCATAGAAGGGACTGCGGCGAAATAGCCAGCCCGCTTCTTGTCCTGGATGACATCACCGAGATGTCGGGTTCCAAGGGTCGAACTGAGGACATACAATAGACGCCAAAAACCGACAACGGCGAAAAAAAACTGAATAATGTTCCGTATGAACGGCCAGGTGTCATCTTTCTCAGCCATGATTGATGAAGTATAGCGGTTCAAGTCAAATCAAGGAGTCTTGAGTTCCTTCCAAAAAGAAACGAGGTTGCGTTGCGTTGCGTTGCATCAGAAGAACCAGCCCATTTACCTCCCAAAACCTCGTTATCATCAAAGCTTATACGTGCGCCGAGAATCTCCCATCGGAAAAACCTGCAAGACATCTCCCCATTATCAGGAAAGCAATCAGTTCATACCTCATTATCAGGTGTTCACAAATAGGGAAAGCTGGATACCTAACCGCTTACGGGGTTGGGTGTGCAGTAGCTTGTTGGTTGAGCCAATGACAATTACGTGGCTTGATATTTCGGCCGATACCGCCGCGATGTTGCTCTCAGATCGAACGAGTTGGACTCGCCCAGTTAAACAGAAGAGAGACTCCAGAAGTGTCTTAAAAAATCAGTCAGAGACTGGGATCGTACCGGGTACTGCAGAGGTTGGCTCATGAGCACAGAACATACAACAACAGGGAATCGCTTGTCGTCAGCGATCCAACGACTTAAAACCTTCTCGGCGCGGAGGCGTGTTCACCTCGCTGCTGCCGTTTCAATAACCAAATTGGGACTTAGATACTCAGGCTACCTCCTTGACGAAAAGATACTATCCTCTACATTCTATCACCGTATTGAATTCATGTAACTTGGTAGTCCCTCTCCGAATACTAGTCCGCTGAATCATCTACCCCGAAATCTCTCCGACTTCGTCTTGAACATGGCCTTGATCGAGGTCATTACCATTTCTTCTGAGACCACCAACATGCGATCCTGATACTCCCCATTACACCACACCTCGGGCTCAATCTGCAGCGCTGTGTGCCGTGCGAGATGTTCAATTTCTGTGGCGTTGCTCCAACCAGGAAGGGCTGACAAAATTTCTATCGCCTTGTAAAATCTCTGCTTTTCTGGGGACGTGGACAATGGACACATGATGCCTCTGGACCGTAGCGTCTTTTCCAGTAATGCGAGGTTCTCGTCCGAAGTGAGATTTTTGGAAATGATCTCAAACGGGAAGAGTCTAGCGAACGTCTTTTCGGCAGGCACTCTGCGACAAAACTGGGGGTTTCACCAGGGGTCGAACCGCTGACTCCTTCAACTGCCGAGGAGGGCCTGCAGCTCATGCTCTCAGGCCTCCTTCTGAGCCCTGGAAGGCTCCATTACGCTACGAGAGTTTCACTGAATACGAACAGTAGTGTTCGGCGACCTCCTTCGGTTAGAATCAGGTCACCGAACCGGAGATTAGAAGGCTAGCCACCAACCTCCATCACAGTATAAAGAGAGCTTGGAATAGTCAACTCTCTTTGTTTTGTTTGGCAGAATCAGACCTATTCAATTGCCATCCTCTCTGTTTCGCTCCAGTGTGACAATATCAAAGATTAATTGTAGCCCATCAATTCCACAAATCCAGCATGTGCCTCTAATACAGGCAAATACTTTCAAATTCTACGCACTAATTACTCGGAGATAGCGGTTGCACAAACCTAGAATACGCGAGTACAGGCGATTAGGGGAGCGCAGCGGTCCCGCGCTAGAAAATGGAGTTTGTGCCAGTCAGAGATAAATACGTGGCGGGAAAGCGCGTCAACTGAAAGGCTCAGAATCCGTCAAGTGGCGGCCCCACTTTATTCTCATTGGTGATACTTGCTGGTGGCTGGTAACCCCGCCGGCAACCAAAATCACCGACGACTTTGGAAACGGACCAGCTTGTGATGGTGCGAAAACGAAGATTTCCCACACCGACACCAAGATGCGACTCCTCAACACGCACTCCCTCCGCGTCGCCGAATTCCTTGATGATGACAAGTACCCCCCATACGCAATTCTGTCCCACACCTGGGGCCGCGATGAAGTCTCGTTGCAGGACATCCAGGACCCCGAGGTCGCCTGCACCCGCGAGGGGTTCGCCAAGGTCGACAGTGCACGCATGCTTGCCCTGTCGGAGGGGTTCGAGTATATCTGGATCGATACATGTTGCATCGACAAGACCAGCAGCTCGGAACTGTCGGAGGCGATAAATTCAATGTACCTCTGGTACCGCATGTCTACCGTCTGTTATGCCTATCTTGCCGACGTCACTCCAGAGTCAGACGAATCTGGCTTTTGCGCCAGCCGGTGGTTCACCCGCGGTTGGACCCTTCAGGAACTAATTGCACCGCCCGTGGTTGCGTTCTACTCTTCAGACTGGCAGCTTCTGGGTTTCAAGTCGCAACGGACGAGACTTTTATCCCAAATCACGGGGATTGATACCAGCATTTTGACAGGCGGCGACATCTCGCAAATTAGTGTTGCGCGGAAAATGTCGTGGGCAGCGGACCGGCAGACTCGGAGAGTGGAAGACGTGGCGTACTCCCTGTTGGGAATCTTCTCTGTTAACATGCCGCTTATATATGGCGAAGGGAAGAAGGCATTCATCCGGCTGCAAGAAGAGATCATCAAAGCGACAGATGATCAGTCCATCTTCGCCTGGACGATCCCACCGCCCGACCACCAAGACGATGTCTTTTACGGACTGCTTGCCGAATCACCCGCCGCGTTCCGGGAGACTGGGAAACACGTGTTTCCTTTTCTCAGCAGCAGCGCTGGAAGACGCGTGACAACTCTGGCCGGGGACGGTGTCCGACTCGAAGTGCTGTTCTGGAATCTTGACATCGACATGGCGAATGAAGACCGGATACAGCACTTCCAGTCCCGCTCCAAGGGGTCGTCCACGTATTACAAGGCCGTACTGGACTGTCCGTTTGCCGGAAATGGCACGGTGAGTGCGCCGCCGCCGAGGTGGCGCTACATACTCCTGTGGCCATTGCGTGTTGACGATGGGTCGGGAGAACGACAGTTTGCCAGGGTGAATCCGTGGATGTTAGATGACCTCGAGGGTGCCAACCACCGCGCAGGCTTCATGATGGAGCCTTTACAGACTCTGCCATTTCAGGCCGGAGGAATTTCCCTGTTCTCACCCACGACATGGGCTGGTACATCACTCTTCGGCTCTGCCAGGATGAATAGTAACGCTCACAAGATGACACAGATTATATCAAGTGCTGGCGTTCAGACTCCAGGGGCCTCGAAGCCCAATCCATCACGGTCCCCCACAGACCTCGTCAAAAAATCCCGCTAGGATTCCAGATCGTTCTCCAGGGCGATGTCCGTATCCGCCAGGTCTATCCAAGGAATCGGTGGTCCGACGCACACTTGCTACTTCGAAGAGACACCAAAGCCTCGCAGGAACAGCAATTTTCGGCCAGAGCTATCTTGGATGTGGATGTCAGGAGCTTGACAACTTATCTTGGCGATACTCAAGTCACACGAACTGTCGAAGGGATCATTGTGCTTATCGGAAGCTCGCAAGAGTACATCAATCTAGTAATCGGTCTTGACTTTCTAAAAAATGGTTCCTGGGATACCGTGACCTGGAATCGGGCGCCCTGGTGCCGATTGCAGCAAACGAGTATTGAGTCACTGTCCGGGGAAGATGAACCACGGTACCAAATTGACTGGACTGAATCGCAGGACGGCAATACCTTGAAGTTGGACAGTGGGAATCTGAGCGCGGTTGTTAATATGGATATCAACGGGTCTGGAGTGTATGAGGTATCCGTTTCTTGTGTGCCGGGGTGGCTGGATTTCATACTGTAGGGTCCTTCTGATGTTGACTCACACAATTGCCATCAGAGTTGAGTCGGGCACCCGCCACGTTGTAGTTTGTCGTGGTCTACCTTGTTAGTGAGATGTTCATCCCATACAAGGAGAGGGAGGTAATACACCTGCCACCCAGCCCCAGAAATTTTAAAAGCAGCTGTGTTGTGTAGGTATTCCATTTCATTGTCCTTCGATACATCATTTACTTGCTGTCGAACTAGACCGCTGCACCAAAACACTGCAAAAGTGAATCCACTGATACTAGCATTTAGTAACAGCGACTACATCCATATTGTTCCACACACCCCCTAGTTGCTGGACTAAACGCCCAGTGCAGTTCTTGCAGCTTGATACATCATTAG
>Ga0247770_1002298_pt1 | contig 10956 bp, 9 predicted proteins | sample UWRJL136409B6_FD_179943 | JGI IMG/M metagenome (GOLD analysis project Ga0247770, IMG submission 179943) | Plant litter microbial communities from Arlington Agricultural Research Station in Wisconsin, United States - UWRJ-L136-409B-6 | ecosystem: Environmental > Terrestrial > Plant litter >... | reverse complement strand
TGGGTTTTGCTGTTGGTTAAGCGGAGGTGATGAGGACGGGTTTTCTTTCGGTGGTTTTTGTGGGGTTGAGGGAGATGAGTATGGGGGGAGGGTTGCTGAGGGTGTCTGAGGGACCAGCGTGTGGGTTTTTTATATGCACTTTTATTACCACCTAATTGTTCTGTAATCCCTCTCCGTTTTACTTAGGCGATGCGGTTCGGTAAACCCTAGGTTTGTATCAGATACCGTATTGCAAGATGCTGTCTTGGAGGCGTGACTGACTAGGGTGTCCGGCCCTACCTCGACAATGCTGGCCTTGGAAATGAAGTACGTAGCCAGCCCTGCACCGCATTCAGCCGCTACAAGACCCTATCAGCACTGTAAGTAAAACGGGTAAGCGATTAATACTTACACATGGAACATAAGTTTCACAGATTGTGTTTAAGGCCGTGTTTGTCTGTGCATTTCAAGTTGGGATCAAGTTGGCACCGAACTGAACCTGGCTCCGCCTGTCTCCCCGATTCCGAACTATTTCCGCCCCGCGCGACGCCTGATTGATGAAGTCTGCGGAAATCAACATCGAGTTCTTCCGGAGAACTCCACTCTGTAATTACCACAAGGCCAAGGCTGCTGGTATTTTGAAACAGGCTGGGATATAGCTCCAAGCTGAGTTCTGTCCTGCTGGCCACAGTACCGAGGTTGAGGAGCCGATTCTGATCAACAGTAAAATATTCTTAATACAGGCATCCAGCCTCTTTGGTGAAATATAAGGCAGTATCACGGCTTGTACGCAGCAGGGAATCGGAGTGAGGTAACAGTCGCAGATGATTTTCAAAGAGGCAACTGCCTATCTCACGTGTCAAAGACAATACAGCATTCAAGCCTGCTTGTGGTATTCTCACCCAGCCAACCTGTGTGCGTCTAAATATGTCCCGAATTTCCCTATCGGGTTGATAACAGAATGATGTTACAAGAAAGTTAACGATCGTCTCCGGGCTGCCCGTGAGCCCTCCCCAATGTTCAAGTCCCATGCACGCTGTGCTCACTGGTCATGGCCTTTAGCGTTGCCTCCCTCCTGGCCTTTTGCTTTCCCCTCCCCCTTCCCCTTTCCAGCCTTTCCCTTTCCCTTCCCCTTGCCTTTTCCTTTACCCTTACCCTTACCCTCACCCTTACCCTTGCCGTTTGCCTTTGCCTTGCCATCTCCCTTTCCCTTGCCATCACCCTTCCCTTTCCCCTCGCCTTTCCCCTTACCGGCAGCACCAGCCTCTGCATCGGCACCACCCTTGCCCTTTGCAGCCGCGCCGTCTCCCTTACCTTTCCCACCAGCAGCATCAACATCAGCGCCGCCCTTTCCCTTGGCACCATCTCCCTTTCCCTTCCCACCGGCAGCAACCTCTTCGACCTCGGCACCGCCCTTGCCCTTCCCAGCAACGCCCCCAGCAGCCCCAGCGAGCGCACCGGCGCCAACAGCAGCCCCAGCAGCGGCTCCAGCAGCGGCTCCAGCACCAACATCAACGCCCCCTTCCGGGACCTCCGCACCAAGCACGCTCCCCGGCGCAACCTCGCTCTTGTCCTCAGCCACAACCTCCTCCGGCTCGATCGGGACACATCCCGACAGAATGACATCGTCGCCCCCGACCGCTTTCGTCACGTTGGCGGGGGCAGTAATGTTGGTAGGGACGGTAACGTCCGATACCATGGGCAGACTGGATACCGCCGCCGACGGGGCCTCTTCGGTCACGTTGGTGGGGGCGGAGACGTCTGAGGCCAGGGGCACGCTGGAGACTACCGAAGGGGGTGACACTTCGGCTGTGTCGTTGGTGGCTGGCTGTGCCTTTCGCGCGGGGAGGAGGGCTTTGTCTGCTGCGGGGGGTTAGCTACCTGTGAGCAGAAGGGGGTATGAAGGGGGGCTTGCCTGAGTTGCCTGATGCAGAACGCTGGGCGCGAGTGTAGTCTGCTCCGAGGAGATGTGCCGAGGCGACGTTGCCCAGGACGAGGGCGGCGATGACGCCAGAGCGGAATGAGACGGGGAGATGCATGATTTCTGAACCGGCAGAGAGGAAAAAAGCCAATTGGAATTGGAATGAGTAATACAGTCAGAAAAACAGCAGTCAATGCCGTTGGTCAAGAAAGGAAGACGAAGAGAAGAAATGCAATGCAACGACCTCAATGGAACAGCATGACAACAAAGATGCGAATGCCAGAAAGCTCACCAGAACAGTGCAAAGGGGATTTGATCTTGTTATAACTGCCCCTCACGGCGGATTCCAGAGACGGAACACCATTCAAAACCGCCACAGGGGAACACGAAATGCTGGGCGCGAGTTGACGTGCGTGAGGCGGGCAAGTTCCCTCTCCGTGGTCTCAGACAGGGCGGCGGCGCCAAAAGCCAAGAGTCAGAGCAACAAGCTTAATTCTTAACCCTGCCACGGGGTTGCGCCGCTCCCCTGGAAACGAGACCCAAAAGCGGCCGCCATGTTCGGATCGTCGGGGCCCCTGCAGCGAGCTCTTGGTGGCTGAAACTTCGAGGGCGATCCTTGGCACACGTCGCCAAGTTGCTCGTGATGCCAGTGGCTGTTGCGACGCTGCTGCATCGAAAATTTCTTCTTCGCCGGTCCCGCTGCTTTTGCTCTGACGGATGCAAAGATCGCAGCGTTGCAAAAAGAATTGACGCAAATTGGAAGCGCTTCAATTGCGAGTGCGATGAAAAATTCGTGCTCGGCGGCTCCTGCCACAGCGGCAGACCTCCAGGGTGCGATGTCTGAAACAGCTCCCCTGTTTGCTGCAGTCGAATCGTTTCCAAGTCCTCCAGGGAGCGCTGCAGGGTATAGGCCCTAACCCTGGGGCGATCGAGCGATCCGCGCATCAATGCATGCACCGCTTTTCGCCGTGCGCTGTGATTGATGTTGAAACAGCTGCCCGGTCATGGGCACGCATCAAACTTGCTGCGGTTGCTGCGACGTTGGATAGAGAGCAAGGCATTTTGGCTACTTGGTTGTCCTATTGGTGCTATCTCTGGCGTCCAAAGAGTCTATTTGCACAGTGAACCAGGGCACGTACACATCCAAGGGTCTTGGTGTTTCAACGGTAAGCTAACGACTGGGACTTTTGATTTTACCGCGAAAAAACCGTGCGATGGCTGTTTCGACCCTGGGGAAGAGGCTTCGGAAAAATCGAAACTATGCCCCGGTCGAGTCAGCCAGTTGCGGATTTACCGTGAAATACTGTCTTCTGGAGAGACTTTCCGATATCCTCCGATCGTTTGGTCCGATATAATCAATGCGTCAACCTAGACGATATGACTCAGACTCGTGTCACCTAGATACTGACCAGGGTCTAGCTTCCGGTCAACGCCGTTATGTGGTGCAATGTGGTCACAGAGTTGAGAGCTATACGCAAAAAGACAGAGGTTCCGTAAACGGTGTCGTCAAACGTTCTCCGTCCAAACCATAACTGAGAGATCTGCTGCCGTTAGTTTCCCGTCGAGCTGGCAACGCGTGCAGACAGACTGCCCCTAGGAACATGAAGAATCCAGTTCAAAAATTACATTTACCTCTGTCTGGGTCCACTGGCATAGTGGAAAGAAACCTATACCTGTTGTATCCGAATCATAGGTACGTTGATAGCGTAGGTGGGTTGGTACCATACATATATTTAGTATAACAGTACCTGTTCTCATTGGTTGGAGTCTCGACTCGAATCCCGGCCTGACTTGTGTTATAGGAGGAGACTGAGCCAAACAGTCCCCCCATCAGGTTCAAGATTTGGTCCTGAAAACCAAGCCAGCCCAAGGCACGTAAGGTGCGCCGGTAGCATCATTCTCCATGTCCCGGTTGTAAATGAGTCACTGGATTCAGGCCACCGAAACCCCTTGACCTATCCAGGCTATGAAGGAGTTCGGCCTGGGCGACTGTGATGGTACAAACGAACCGAACCTGGCGTTCTTGTTACCGACAAAGTCAGAAGGACGAACACCCAGGGAATGAACCCATAACACCAGCGTGACCGCTGTATGGGTCATCTCAGTGCATCATCGCATATCTCGCGGTGGTAGGTGAGTTCTAGTTGAAGCATGTGCTACAGCAGTCCATGGAGTATAAAGTCTACTGCCATGGATCTCCTTCAGCCCCCAAACTCGACATCATCAACCACATCCACCTGCACTCAAGTGCTTATCTACTCACGTACCTACCTTACTGTACCTTACCTATCCAGGTATACAAGTAACGATAAAGTAAAGCAGAATAGCCATCACCGCGCCTCATCCCTCACTTCATCTGCCACACCACAGGCACCACACCCCGGTATTTTGCCTCACCAAACCAACAACCCGCTAGATGTGTACCCAATTTTGGCATGAGGTGTTCTGTTCTATGGGCCGCCACAAGCAGCCGAAAATAGTCTTTAACCCCAAGAAGTCTTGCGGCAAGCGGAGACCGAGGTGCACCACGGTCAGGCAGGCAAGAGCAGGGCTCCAATATCTACCTGGGTAGAAGTGCGGTGCAGTGTGCGGAATGCATCAAGAAGAGGCGTAATTGAATTGAGACATGGCGCTAGGGGAGCGGGAAACCTAGGGGAGGAGGAGTGTCGCACAGCTGGGGATGCGCTCGAGGGCTGTTAGGGGTGGATGCGACTTGCGGAGGACGACACAATGGGATAGGGGTTGCGATGCGTTGGTTTCTCACGCCAAAGTGGTTTCGGGGGGTTGGTACTAGACTTCTCACGACATGGAGCTGGTGGTAGTTTAGCACGTACCTAGGTAGCTACTACCTTAGTATCTCGGCAGGCCCGCGTTCAAGTTCGACAGATTGCCTTGAATTCGAGGAGATTTTAAGTCTCCCTAAGAGGATGTATCGTTTCGCTGTGATTCGAGGATGTGAGATTCTGTTGGCGAAAATACATGTGAGGGGCGGGGTTCATAGGTCGCTGAAATGAAGACCGAGAACAGCAGGTGATGGGACGTCTCGAGTCGAACTTCAAGTTCAGTTTATTTGTCACAGTTGCCGCGCTTGGCCCGTGGGCTTGGGACGTACCGAGTACTATGGGCCAGGGGGAAGGCACTTCCGTCTCGACACTGAAAGCGCGATGCACCTGACTGCAATGGATATGCCTGAACCCGTATCTCCTCAGCGGAACATGCCGTAGAACTTACCAACGTTCGCGAGTGAGATTTAGACTGTCCGAGTCGGACTACGCCACACGAATCCCTTACCCAAATGCGGCAAAATTCCGAGACACTCGCTCACATCTGGGCCGAGGTCGCCAGGACAGGGCCAGCACACTGAGGCTGTGGGGGAAAACACACGGTCGCCCAAGAAGCAGCGGCGATGGACTGGCGTTGTTCCTGGTCGGATGCTCGGCCCCATTTCGGCTCGCGTTTGGATTGCGTACTGGAAATTCGGCCCTCGCACTTTTCGATGTGCGGGTTCTGCTCCTGTTATGGACAAAGCCGCATCATCATTTCGACCCGACGCTTCGGGTCCAATAGCATGGCTCGGAAGCCAAACCCGAGAGCGAACTCATCGGGCACCGAAGTTGCCTGCCGGTGTCGTCGTAGCTATGGCGCCGTGGCTGACGTGGGAAATTGCCAGACTCCGCATGTCAGGGATACCACACCGCCGGCCCAGCACTTGCCCAGAGTGTATTAGCTTGGTCGGTTACACCAACCACATCGTCGGATCCTGCATCTACACCACACCGGTCCCGCTGCACCCTCATGAAATTGAGCCACTCTGTTGGGATGAGCCATTGTGTCGGGTCAAAGGCGGTTTCATTGCCCCGGAATATATTTTCTTTCTCGCCCGCACTTTCCCCAACTCTGCTCGTCCTCGGCTGTTTGCCGTCTTAGCGTTCATTCTACCAGTCTTCGAGTCCTCCCAACTCTCCGTTGCCGATGTTCAACCATCCGGGCGCGGACTCTGGCTTCGAGTTCACCTTTGAGTCCATCCTCGATGCCAAATCTCTCAACGGGAGGGTGAGCACTCTTTTCCTCAGCCACGCCCCTCCCTTCTCTCATCCCCCGCACGCCGCCGGTTGCTAATACAGCCCCGTGAACAGTCTCCCGCAGCCGATGAGTACGTCCCAGGTCCGATACGCCCAAACGAGCGATTTACTGACCTCTGGCAGAGACACTGAGTCCCTGATCAGCACCGACCGCGACTTCCCCGAGAGGTTTGGTCGCACATATCACTCATACAAGGAAGGATGTACGTCCCACTGTGCCATACCCCTAGGTCCGTGTCGGCACCTGGCTGACCCGAGCCTGTACACTGCAGCCTATGTCTTCCCCAATGACGGGTCCGAGCAGGCCCGCATGGAGTATCTGGCCCAGGAGATTCTCAGTGCGATCCTTGGCGGAAGGCTCCATCTCGCCCCCTTCTCGGAAACACGCGCCCCAAAGCGTGTTCTGGATGTTGCCACTGGCACAGGCGACTGGGTTGTACAGATGGGCGACAAGTATCCATTGGCGTACGTCGAAGGGATAGACCTTTCCCCAATACAGCCAGAGATAGTTCCTCCAAACGTCCAGTTCTACGTACAAGACGCGTAGGTCAAACCTGTCGAGATGACGAAGCCCGCCGCTAACCGTCATAAGGTCCGAACCGTGGAAGTACAAAGAACCGTTCGACTACATTCATACGCGCATGACACTGGGGAGTTTCTCAGACTTCAAGAAAGAGGTCATCCAACAGGCGTACGAGAACCTAGAGCCAGGGGGTTGGCTGGAGAGTCTCGATGCAAATGGGATGTCTCAATCGGACGACGGGAGTCTCGACCCCGACAGCGCATTCGGGCGATGGACTCGAGATCTCAACGAGGCGAGCGAGATAATCGGAAAGCCAATTTCTGTTGCTCACAAGCTGAGGGCGTGGTTTAAGGAAGTCGGGTTCGTCGACATCCATGAGCGTGGATTCAAGCTGCCGATGAACGGATGGCCCACTGATCCGTTTTGGAAGGCGATAGGTGAAATGTCGGAGCAGAACTTATTACATGGTTTGGATGGATTCAGCGTTGGTCTGTTCAACAAAGCATTTGGGCGGGCTCCGGAGGACATTCGAGTGGCGTTGGTCGACACACGACGGGACATTCAGGACACAAGGATCCACGCCTATCAGCTCCTGTATGTTGTGTGGGGTCGCAAACCACCCTTGGGGGAGGCACATGGTGGTGGTTTGCATGATTGATGTGGCGACGAGAGCTTAAAAACTGTACGTTTTGTCTGTGCTGACTGCTGACTGATGGTGATGTATGCTCGCGGGTGATGGATAACGCTTGTTTCTCGGGGACGACAACACCGAGCCGGCCTGCCCAGAAAACGCTAACCGCTGCCGACGAGGTGGGTGGCCCAATGACGAGGTCAGAAACATTTGGGTTGCACCGTAAATGCAATAGTAACGCGCCCTGACCGCCATTCAGAGCTAGCTCTTGCATGGCTTACATGGCGAGGTGATGAGGGGTAAGTTGCCACGACCTTTCCCTTTCCGTCTTCACCGACTGCGTCTTTTTCAAGTTCTTTGTCCTCTTACTCCCCACTATCTGCGAGAACTTGTTCTTGGGTTCGTGTGATCAGTAGCTGGTATCAACCCTGACAATCGGAGCAGATACCACCAAGCACACGTTTCGCTATGGCATCCGCTGAAGGAACCCAAGATCAGGCAGTGATCGACTTTGTACGTTCTCAGCAGACTGGAAAGAATCACCGGTGTCATGAACGGGCCGGAAAACTGATAACTGACCAAAAAACCCCGCAAAGGACCCCGAGCTCGTCCACGATGACGCCGGCGACGCCCCAGACGGAGAGAGGCAACTAACTTGTACTCTTTCTCACCCCAGCTTACTAACCCCTGCACAGCGTCAATAACTCAACGGCATCCATCACCTCGAGTCTGCTAGAGTACCGCGAAATCCACGGCCGGACCTACCAGTCCTCCAAGACAACCGAGTACTGGGCGCCTAACGACCAGCAGCACATCTCCGCCTTTGACGTCGCGTACGTCCCTTTCTCTCTCTCTCGTAACATGAACACATACTAATCCCTGCCACAGCCACCAATGGCTCACCATGATGCTCTCCGACAAGCTCTACCTGGCTCCCATTGCCCCCAACCCCACTCACATCCTCGACATCGGCACCGGCACTGGAATCTGGGCCATCGACATTGCCGACGCCTTCCCCTCCGCCTCCGTCATCGGCACCGACATCTCCCCCACGCAGCCCACATACGCCCCTCCCAACCTAACCTTCCAGATCGACGACGCCCAGCTCGACTGGACATTCCCCGCCAACACCTTCGACTTCATCCACATCCGCTACCTGCACGGCGCCATCTCCTCCTGGCCGAAGCTCTACTCCCAAATGTTCCGCTGTCTCAAGCCCGGCGGATACTTCCAGCATCTCGAGCCCAACATCGAGCTACGCTGCGACAACCCGAACGTCCCCTTCCCTGCAGACCACGTCTTCAACCAATGGGCGCAGCTCTTCTACGACGCAGGCGACAAGATCGGGCGGTCCTTCCGCATCGACCAGGCCATCATGGAAGGGTGGGCGAATGATGCAGGGTTTGAAGATGTCACGCACAAAAAGTTCAAGGTGCCGCATGGGCCGTGGCCGAAGGATAAAAGGCTAAAGGAGATGGGCATGTACACGGGGCTGTATATGGATCTAAGTCTGGATGGGTTTGCGCTATTTCCGGTCGGGCAGATCTTGGGTTGGTCGGTGGAGGAGGTAAATGGGTTGGTGGAGAGGATGAGAGGGGCGGTGCATGATGTGAGGAATAGGACGAATTCGGATATGTGAGTGATCCTTGGGGGTGAGGGGAATGGATCATGCTAACTGTGGGGCAGGCATTTGGTGTATGGTCGAAAGCCAGCGGTTGAGGAGGCGTGAGTGCGGGATGGTCATTATCGATATTGGGTAGCCATGGAATCAAGGAGAGCTGGAGAGTTGCGGGAGATTCTCGACTGGACGGGCGGGTGGCGCGGAAATTTCTCAGTTGCTGGGTAAGAAGCCACGGGGGTCAAGATTGTCCCAGAGAGCTAGAGCGGAGATATCAAGGTTCCATTGTGGTGGCCCAGATATTATCACAGAGCAAGGACTGGTCGTGCGTAGACCAAGATGCATTGAACAGAATGCTGCCCGGCATATGCACCGAGGTAGCCGCCAGCCCTTTGCTTTAATCTCAACTATTATCACAATGCATTTCCGAGATGTTACTATGCTTAAACAGGAAATATGCAAAGAGAAAAGAGAACGTCTCCATCCACAATGACCTCCGTCTCATGTGCATCATACTTCCGCACATAACGCCAGCCGCAGGGCCTATGTTTTGATATTATATACTGTTTCGCGTTCCCGGAAATACAAAAAGGAGTTTCTGCCATATGCCATATCTATCGATTATCCAATCTACCAAGCCAACTCAAACGACGTTCTATACCTACCTACCCAATACGCCATGATACCGCTCATGCTATTACATGCAATAATATACCACTCGTAAATCCATCAAGCCCAAGCGGACCCTATCAAACCGTAAACATCTCACGCATTGATCATAGACATGTAATCCACATTCGGAGGCGCAACAATCGTCGAAATCTCACTCTCCCCAACCCCCACACTATCCCGCCACGCCTTCGTCAGCCTATCAGCCATCGACTTGGTGATCCTCAGTTGCGGCACCAAGTTCGGCCTCAGGATGGCCGTCATAACCTGCGCCCACAGCCACGGCTGCGACGTGTCACCCGGCCTGCTGTTGAAGTACTCCCAGCCCATGATGCCGCCAATCTGGCCATACTTGCTGCGCAGCTCTGAGATCGTCGCGTTAAGTCTGTTGTGCGCCACAAAGCCGCCGCCGTTGGCGGGCGTGGTGACTTGTCCTGCGAGAATCTTCTGCGGATTCCAGCCGGTGTTGACGATGCGGTCGAAAGTGTAGGTGGATGCCAGGTCGCCCCAGCCGTTGTAGAACTGGGCGTTGTAGAAGGCGATTTCATTACCTACGGTGTCCTCGAGGGTCATGTAGTCGAAGCCGCTGAGGTTGCCACCTTTGTGGAGGGCGGGCGCAACTGGGGCGAGGGTGATGATGAAGTCGGGCCCAAAGTCCGCGCGAAGGCGGCGGACGAGGCGGGTGATTCCGGTTTGGCTCATGGGCTGCTCAACGTCGAGGTCCATGCCCTCGAGGCCGTAGGTAACGATAGCATCCCGCAGTTGGCCGTAGTAGTACTCAAAGTCTGCGATGCTTCCATCGAGGGTTGACGTGTGAAACGACCCGGCTGCGGCACCGCCAACCATGCCCATGACCTTGACGCCGGCCTGTTTCATCACCACGGTCTCGTTCCATAGCGTGTTGAAGAGCGGGTAGTGAGGCGGGTAGTCGTTCAACGTGAGGGTGTTATTCCAGTTGATGTGGAACGAACAGACGATCAGGTGGGTCAGGGCGATGTTTTTCTCTGTGATAAGAGGCAGCATGGAGATTGGCCGGCCGAAAGAGTCGTGCGTCGTCTGGTAATACAGCACGAGGCGAGGTAGCTGCTCGGTGCGCGCATCTTCAGACGCCGGCTGGCCGAGTGGAACATCGGGCGTGGCGGGGACAGCGGGCGCGGCGGCGGCAAGGGACGCCAGAAGCCCGAGGGCCTTGATGAAGATTAACCTCATGCTGATAAGAATCCTCGAGACTTCCTCCCTGCGGGTATGGCGGCCGTAGGTTAAGCGTAAATCGGAAAGCCGAGGATGAGCAGCGTGGGAAACAGAGTGGGAGACAAAACTTTGAGCTTGGTCACATTATCTCGTGGCTGGCGGGTCTACTGTGGAAACTCATCATATCGATGACCAAGAGGCGTCGGCACGCCATAAATAAGAGGAGGAATAAATACCTCTACAGCTGATCACGATGGCCTCAGCTGTGTCCATTGCGATGTTGACCTCTCACCGGATCAGAGGGTCTCAGATGGTCACGAAGAGACGAGTATATTGACTTGG
>Ga0247770_1002297_pt1 | contig 10960 bp, 2 predicted proteins | sample UWRJL136409B6_FD_179943 | JGI IMG/M metagenome (GOLD analysis project Ga0247770, IMG submission 179943) | Plant litter microbial communities from Arlington Agricultural Research Station in Wisconsin, United States - UWRJ-L136-409B-6 | ecosystem: Environmental > Terrestrial > Plant litter >... | reverse complement strand
GGCTTATAACTCTTTTTAATTCTTTAAAGTAAGTTAATCCTTAACTGCCTCTGTCTTCTTTAATTATATTTTAAGCTTTTTAAAAGTTACCTTAAACCTTAAAAAGTTCAGTTCTTAAATGTAAAAGTGGCTTTTCTTTAAGTTTACTATTAGCTTCGCTTTTTTAAAAGCTGTTAAAACTTATTATATATACTTTTAATGTTCTTTTAAAATTTTGGAATAAATTAAAACGTTATTTAAATATATAAAGATAAACTTATTAAGGAAAGGGCAAAGAATATTATTAATAAGGCTTTAAAAGGTTGTAAGGGTATTTATTAATCCTATTAATATAACACAGTATTAGTAATACCCGTTACGAGTTTGAAAAGCTATTTTATACTCGTCCTTTTCCTTTATTTTAACGTAATTAAACCTTATAGGGAAATTAAAGTTAAAGAACCAGTTTACCTTAATAATTTACTTTTACATCTCTGTAATAAGTAATAATAAATAGTGATTTTTAATCGTATCTTTATTTAACGTTTAGTAATTAATAACTATACGTAGCTTACTATCTCCCTTCCTTAAGATAAACAGCATTAGGTACCTTACTGGTAATTAGGACTTTATAATAAATCTGTTTTTCAGATTTTTATTAACGTACTCTTTTAAGGTTTCTGCCTGTTAGGGGTTTAAATAATAAGGTTGGAAGTTATAGAGCTTTACTTCTAACTTCAGCTTAATTTTATAATCTTATAGTCTGTAATCTAGTAATTGTAATATCTTTTTTCAAAACAGGGTGAATTTCCTATACTTTACAGGTACCTTAAATAAGTTAACTTCTTCACTTATTTATAAATTAGCTTTTTACTTTCCTTTACCTTTTAAATCGTCATTTAGGTAATGTAGTAAACCTTCTAGTCTTTTAACTATCTTAATAAACCTAACTTAAACTATATTTAGTTTTAAGGGTTTAACGTGTTTTTAAATGCTTTATGTAACTTTAAAACAGTTTAATACCTTCTTAACTTCCTTTAAACAGGGATTATAATTAGGGGACTTACTAAAAGTAAGGTAGCTATTTCTTTAGTTAATTACAGGGTTATACTTTTCTAGTTAAGGTAAATTTAAGATTATATTATAACTTGTAACTAGTGTAACGTTAAAATCCACTTATTATTTATCTTTATTTACTTTAATTAAAAGTAATAAGTAATAAGTAACTTTACTGTTATTATATTAGTATAAGCCTCCTTCTTTATTTTGTATAAGAATAGCCTTTTTATACTTTTCGTTAAGGAGTTTCCTTTAGTTAATTAGTAAGGGGTGTATTAGGTTAGAAGCACTTCTACTATTAATTACTACTTTTACTTTAAATAGCCTTCCTTTTCTATTTGTTAAGTTAATATTAACGGAATAATATTTATACTCCTTTAACATTTAAGTTATAATAATTACTTATTTTTAAGATCTTATTTAGTTTAACCTTTAAATGCCTCTCCTTCGTCTTAGGGTTTTTGCTAACCAGCGAACTACTGGTTTCCAGCCCTTTTAAAGGGCCTGTAACCTTTTCCTAATTCCTTTTAGAAAAATAGGTAACTTTAATAAACCTAGCGATTAACTTTCTTTAGGTTCTTATACCTTAACGTCTAGTTAACTTTAAACAGTACGATATTCTGGAAATCTTTAATAAGTTAATAATATACTTTATAGGATTAGATTACAGTAATATCTTTTTACTCTTAAATCTGCTAGTAATCTTCTCACTTTTACTATTCCTTAACTTTTCCGTTAAGATATAGCAAATACGTTACAGCTAAGTAGTTATTAAGTACTCCTCCCTACTAACACATAACAGGGGCCTAGTTAACTATTGTAACTTTCCACTTATTATTAAACTCTCTTATTAGGGAGTAGGTAACTTAATAATAAGTTAGTTTTAACTTTACTTTTATAATAACGTAATCTTATCTTTATATGCTAAAGAAGTAATTATAAAAGGCCTTAAGCTTACAGTACTAGTTAAAAGTATAGTTATTGTATATACAGTTAATCTATAATATATCTTTATAATTAAGATAGTTAATATTAACTATAGGTATTACAGTTGTTAAGTACAGAATAGGAGGGGTAACGCTTTATTTTTTCTCTTCTTCTACCTGTTTCCAGGTTTGTTATTTCTCCTAAACCTTTTCCTAGAACTTAAGTAGCAGTAACCCAGCTTATTCTTTTATAAAGTGGTCTTCTTTAATAAGTCGATATTTAAGTTAATTAGTAAAGCGAACTTTATTATAAAGTTATAACTTAATTTCTATTACTTTATCTTTAAACGTCACGGTAAGGCCTTTAACTTATAAGTCCTCCACTTTATCTACTAACTCCTAATGTTTTTTCTTCAGCTCTTAAACCCTCTATTAATATACTTACTTTATACCTTCTTAAGGGACCTTTAAAGTACTAGTTTAAAGCACACCAGTTTTAATATAGGGCAGTTATCTAAACTATCCTTCTTTTAAGGAGGTAAGGGTACTAATCTACTTAACGTGCTTAAAGTGTTTAAAAGTCTTAGGAGGTATTATTAAAAAGAATTTCTATTTCTCTAGTTTAATTCTCTCTACTTATTCTCTTTTACCTTTTAAAGCTTATTTTACTGTTTAAGTAGCCTAAAGGGCTAATTCTTTAACTCCTTCTACTATTTTAATAATTTCTAAGTTAAGGTCCTTCTTAGACTTCTTTAATTCCTAAACTTACAGGGTAAGGTTTTTAAAACCTATAATAACTAACTAGAACATTTTTTCTTAAAATCAGTCTTTTATAACTTACACCTTTAATAATTTTAAGTTTCTACCTTAAAGTCAGTTTATTATAACTTATACCTTTATAGTTAACTTTTCCAAAACACCCTTAAAGATTAGATATATTACATTTTAAAGTCCTTCTTCTTCTTCCTTATCTCTTAAGTTACACTTATTTATCTAAGTGCAATCTTCTTCGTTACTTACCATCCTAACATAAACGTCTCTTAAATTAAACCTAATATACTTTCCTCCTTCTAAGACGGGTTTCTAACTAACTTACTTTAATAACAGGTATTACTATACTATATAACCTTTCTTATTACAGTTAAAGCACTGGACCTATAATAAGTCTTTAAGCTACTTCTATTACTATTATCGTTAAGGTTTATCGTAATTAAGTTAATTCTAACAGTTCACTATACTAATATCTATTAACTTAAGATAATAACCTATTATAATTAACTAGTTCCCCTTCCTTAATTTACTTAGCTAATAAGGGGTCCGTTCCTTCTAATAGCTCTTCTAATAATAGTGATTATAATACTAATTATCGGCCTTAATAACTATCTTAACCAGTTCTTACAGACAGTCCAGTCAGTCTTCTTAATAAAAGTCTCCAGTAACGTGCTCCTTCAGACCATTTTAAAACAGCATTACTAAAGCTTCTTAACCAAGTTTAATCTTTACTACTTCCAGTTTAAAGCGTATAGAGAACTTAAGGATTAAAGATATCTACCTTAAGGCTATAAGGTATTACTCAGCCCGCTTAAAGGTATCTAATTCTCCAAACTTAATCTAGAGTTAATTAATAAAAACGTTAAAGTTATTAAAAAAAGCCTAAATCTTAAAAGCCTCTTTACATACTCTATTTACAAAGAGGTTATTAATTATCTTCACGTAAGGTTTATACCAGTAAGCAGCTACTCTATCTAATAAAGCTTTAGTAAACTTAACTTTTCCTTCTTCTTTAAAGAACTACTTATCGTAATAAGTAATATAGCTCTAAAGTTAAGCTATCCACAACTCCAGTTACGTAAAGTCTCCCTTAAAGCGTAACGGTAAGGGGAGCTTCACTCGTTTCTTCTATAAGCCCTTTAAGTTATTATTCTCTAACTTAACAACGTTAAATCAGGCTTAAAGTTTCTTAATAAGACTAATACAGCTCTTAATATCTTTAGGGAAAGCTTTATTAAATTCCTTAACTAGTCCCTATTAATTAAGGTTTAAGTCTTTAAAACATATAGCTAACTTATTAATAATAAAGAGTTAAGGTTAAACTTACACCTCCTTAATCTCTTTACCTTTTCTAAAAGTTAACATATTAGTAAGAGAGAGGTAATATCTAGGAATTTAATAAATAGCATTTAAAACTTCACACTAATATCGTATTATAACTTATACCTAATACAGGCCTTAAAAGGATTAATATAAGTTAAAACAGAACGTATAACAGGATATTAACAGGTAAAAGGCGTTCTAAAAGCAGCTTATTAAATTAACACTCCTAAACGGGAAGTTTAATGTTACTATAAATCGCTATCATTATAATATATAAAAGTAAGTCTAAATAGTAAGACATAAATAAATAATTAAATACTAACGTGAGGAACTAGAGTCCCTTACAGTAATTATAGACATAACTATAACTATCTATACTAACTAGTCAAAAGTACCTCGTACCTTACTTAATGGCCTATTACTCAGTAAGGAACTGAGCAACCTGCTACTAAGCACTCCTTACTCAGAGGTCTCACAGACGCTTAGTAGGTGAGCACCCCTGCCAAGACTGAGCAACTGCTGGTTAGTTATAAGGGCTTCGGGTCTTTACACCCCTGGCCCAGTGCGTAGTACCATACATACTATCTTCCTACACTGTTCCTTATACAGGGGATCCGTCGGGCCGCTCCGGCCCAAGTAACAGCCTACAAGGTCGTCACATAAGTGAAACTTATAATATAAGTATAAACTTCTTTATAAAGTAAGCTTAATTATAATAAGGTTAACCTTAAAGTAAGAGAAAGAGTAGGGGATAAATTTACAGATACGTTAGGTTTTAATATTAATAAGATCTGGAAGGTGTAAAAGTAAGTTAATAAGTGAAAATAAGAGTTTTTTAAGTAAAAGGAGCAGGTGATACTTATATCTTAAGTAGGTATAAGCTTGTAATTTTAGTTTTAATTATAGTGGCTAGGTGTAAGGGGGAGAGATTTTTAATGTTCTTAATTTTTTATATTATAGCCTAAAAGAGAAAGTAAATAAATAAGGAAAGATTATAAGCTTTTAATATAAAGTTAAAAGCTTAAGTTATAACACGTTTATATATTGTCGCGTTTACATACGTATAACGTAACTAAGGACTGCGGCTTTTACCCTCGTTATTCCTAACCGTTTACAGACCTTATTATTTTCTATTTACAGCGAACTTCTTTTCGGACGTTTAGGTGCTTAAAACGCAGTTTTAAGCACCTAGAGGGTGTGTTAAACTGTAGCGGCAGTTCTTAGCGCTTAGGTGCGCAGGCACCTTACCGCTCCAGGCTTAGCTGAAGCGCAGGGGCCTTAGATCATGTGCTCTCCCCACATATAGGGAGCTTCTATTTATATATAACTGGGGAGTGCTTCGCACTCCCCTTTTCTACTAAATCAAGTCACTTTACAACTGCACTTCCGCTGCTCCTGAGCCCCTTATTCCTCAGCCAAAACGTTCCACTCCAAGTTATCAGAATAACAGTTATATAAGAATGCCCGTAATACGATCTACGTAGTAATAATTTTAATATATTTTAAATATTATTATCTTAATTAGTTTAATATTATTTTACGTTATTTTATTCTATTATAGTAAAACACTCCTTAATTATACAGCTTACAGTCCATGCACTATAGCAAAAGTTATACCATTAGATTCCAAATCATAAGGCCTACGTGATAATACTTTTGGATCATTTAATTATTATTATTTTAATTAATTTCCATTACTTTACGTAATATAAAATAGCTTTTTACAATTTTACGCCACTTATAAAGCTCCGATCATAATAAACCTAATACTGTTAGAAAGCTCTATTTTAGAGCTACAAAATGAGAGCTTATAAGTAAATTTTGGCTGCATTGTTGGCTGGATGCAAGGTTTTAAAGTAGAAAAGGAGGTGGAGAGGAGGCGAAAGTGGGGCGTTATGACATACCCTATAACTTTCAACAAATGGGCCTCAGACCCTTCGGCGTTGTTAGTTAGGGGTGCGTTTTGATTGGCTGGCCAGGGGTGGTTCGATTTTGTGGCAGGGGGAGTACAACACCAAAAGGGTCCGAGGAACTAAGACAACGTCATTAGGTAAAACTGTCAGAAAAGAAGGAGTTCTGGCCAGAGGCCAGAATGCGCAGGAAGGATGTGTCACAAACTACCCACTGCGCCAAAAAGCATGGTACCTGTCCATGGATCGTGGCCATGGCTGTAGTTGTGGCGTTCGAACTGGCGATCAGCTACGATCTGGGCGATCTAGTTCATGCACGTAGAAACATACAAAAGATGGCCCTCTGGCTTTGCCAGAGAGCCAAATAACAGATCTAATTACGAAAATTATCTTTCTAATCACTATAGTAGTGATCATAACAGTGGTGCAGTTTTTCTGACAGAGCAAACAGGCTAAGGGATAGTCCAGTGTACGGTCTCTTTTTAAGCGGTTTGCCACCCTCGTATAAAGGTCTCGAGCAATGGCTTTACGATAGAGCCTCACCAGCACCTTCATAACTATATGCTGTCGTCATACGACAAATTTATACGACTTCCTTGGTTAGATCGGCTAACAGATATGCTGACAGGTCCTAGAGGTATATATAGGATACCTTCTATGAACAAGCAGCTAATCCTATTTCCTGCTAGCATGGACAGGCAGATGCTGCTGCCTAAAGGCGGTGAGCCAAAACCAAGCAGCGTGCTCATGAGTATCTAGCTAACCCTTTGCGTAAAAGTGTAATAACTCGGTGATTAAACGCACGATCTCAAAACACACCCACAAATACAGAAAGTAGAGACCGTAGCCTAATGCTGCTGATGGCATAAAACCCAGATGGAAGTGATTATTTAGAGAATGTCAGAAGCGCTGCACCACTGCTATGATCATTGCTAGAGAAATTAAAAGAAAGATGGTTGTAATTAGGTCCGTTCTCTGGCTCCCTGGCGAAGCCAGAGGGCTATCTTTTATATAGCTACGTGCATGAACTAGATCGCCAGATTATGGCTGATCGATAGTACGCAGTATAATCGCCACAACTGCCAGCCACGGGTGCGTGGATCGTACCTTTCTTTCTGACATCTACCTATCTACCGTGGGGTTCTACCTTAACAAATGCCACAGGTACCGTACCTGCTAGAATAGCCACGTACATGTCAGTGTCACTGCACTGCAAAAGAAATCGCGGAAGCGCCGCGCAGCTCTATGTACTCGGTGCTACTTGTAACGGCACGAGATGGTAAGGCTCAGAACCACTACACTACTAGCAAAGTAGAACGTTACAGTAGAGGCCGAAATCAGTGTTTAGAAATCTCTATATTTAATCTTTCTCCACACGGGCCAGTTCCCCACTTATTATTAGTCCCCGCTGACATAATGGGTTTATCTTTGCACGTGGGGCTAAAATTGCAGTGATTTTTTTTCTAGTACACGGTGCGCCTTCCTTACTCCCCCCTCCCCCGGATAATAAAGGTCAGCGCGGCCTAGCGCCTACTATTATTGTTCTGGTTCTTTCCGTGCCAGGAGATAACAGTGGGTCCCTAGCCGCGCTAGCCTTTATTATCCCAAGGGAGGAATATGTTAGATGCACTACACTTCTGGAATTCTGTTGGAAATTGATGGGGTTGTAACTGCTTGATTGAATTGCTTGTTGTGTTGCCCTCTGGCGTAGCCAAAGAGCTCCTATTATACTGGTGACAGTGAGACGGAGTAAATTGGCTGAACTGGCTGTGTCAGTTCAGCTCCGTTCAGCTCCGCGCAGCCCCTATTCAGCTCCGACAAAGTGGTGTTCTGGCCTTTGGCCAGGACCCCCTTCCTTCTGACATGGGATACGGTGACGGACATGCATCAGCATACGCCTGAGGTGGAGAAGGCTCTACATGCCCATCATTTTTTGGAACCGGTCAGTTTGTCAGAGACAGACCGAAGGCTGCTGTATACTTGAACTCAATCGTTTCAGCAACCTCTGAAAGACCAGAAACAGTACTTTATCTAGCTTCCCGCCGACTACTGTACTGTACCCTCGCCGGAGCCGTTTCAGCTCAGGCAGTACACCCGGTCTTCTTCAAGCCGCCATGAAGATGCAAACCTGTGATCCGTCAATGCCTTGCGCTTACATTGCAATTTTAGCCTCTAATACCGACTATCTACGTAGGGGCCTGTCAGATCCCGCGACCCAAGTCAAAGCCGCTGCACAATGACTATTTGCGACGATCCCTTCCCGCGCGACCGCGACTTCATCAACCCCAGAGACATTCCCAACCGATAGACAAACGATATTCCGAGCCGATTGCGTGGGTGGTTTTCGTCAGCCCCAGCGACGTCGGCAAACCACAACCAGCCGCGGGGCTGCTGTACGACAGCTTGACATGGATGTTGGGGGTACATGCCAGCTCGCAGGCGTTGCTGAAATCGCTTCGCTCCATGAACTCGCTGGAAAATGTCCACAATATCCCATAGCTGGCAGAAGATTAGTTGTACGGCGACTGGAACGACAGATAGATGATGATCTCAACAATGCTGTTGACTGTAAAGTGCTCTACTGCCGTGTGGCAACAGGCGGCCAACAACGTACCTACTACTGCTACAACGGATTAATCATCGTATAAACACGGGACGAACTAACAGTAGTAATATCATGGAAAGTACTTAACGAGGATACCATCAAAGCATAAGTACCGTTTTATAAGATAAAGGACTGTATATAGTACCCTAAAATACATATTATAGGAATAATTCTTAACAGAGCAAAGAACACTTATATAAAAAAGCTAGAATAACATGATAAAGCGGTTCCAGCCAGAACATTACACTTTTACCCTAACGCTTTAAGATATATCGGGTAGTAAAAGGTACAGGCTATAGAGATAATAAAGACAGTACTTAGGCTAACCACTTTAATATAATAGTCTAACGTAGCGTTAACGTATAGGTTTTAAGGCTGGTGGAAGGATGCTAAAAAGCTAGGCAGTATAGGTAACTTAAAAAGCTAAACTTATAGTCGATTATCTTAATATGCTAGTAAGGATGTATTTACCTGTAGAAGCACATGTAGTAACGTATGATTGCTATAAAGCATTTCTACAGGCTATAATATGTTACTGCTATTAATAAATAAAGTATTATATTATAACTAGTGTTGAGATATAGCCTCTGTGACCACTGTGATGTAGCACTGTAAGTGCTACAACCCCTTGTTATGCAGAGGGGGTGCAGGGTACCCTGGACTCGGCTTCACGCCTCGGAGCCGAGGCTCCGTGGCTTAGAAGCCTCTGGAACCTCCAGGGCCCACAGGGCCTCCCCTGTCAGCCCTCTGTGACCCCCTGGAACCTAGAAGGTTCTAGAGGGGGTTGATTTGTAAGCAGTGTTGCCAATCACTGCCAAAGGCAGTGATCGAACCTTCCAGAGCCTCCACTGGCCCCACAAGGCTTACGCAAGCCTTCAAGGGGCCTGTAAGCACTATTCTTGTTTTGTATTATTAGTAGAAGGCTCTAGAAGCCTCCCAAAAGCTTATAACAGGCTCTCTCCTCTCCTGTAGCTAGATTGGTAGACACAAGCAATTTTATATCTTTGTTTCCCTTAGTACTACTGTTGTATTCTGAGCACTAGGCCTCTGGCTAACTATGCGTGCACTTTCTTCCCTTAAGTGCCCCGCAAGCCGTCTGTACTACAGAGGCTTGCAGCCTCTGCAGCACTGTACTACAGGCTCAGAGAGCATAGCTGGCAATAACTAGAATACGTTTTTAGTATCAGTTAACAACAAATCAGTAAAGCTTTTCATAATTCTTTTGCTATAAGACAAGGTGTATATTTTATAGCTATCAGTGTTATCATTATCTTTTATCATTAGCTAATCTCCTTACATTACTGCGCTGTGAAACCGTCGATTACCGAAAGCGACTAATGTCCCCTACAGCTGCTGATTTTAAAGCCGCAGCTACAGCCTTAATTTTAAGATCCTCTTATCTAAGTACGGAGCTTTCTAACAGCGCACTGTGTCATCCTGTACTAGGGATCTAACGGCCCGTGCGGAAAAAGTTTAAACACCGAAATCATAGACACTCATTTCGGTCTCCTAACATGTTTTACTTCGATAGCATGCTCCACTTTGATGACATGCTTCATTTAATGATATACTGAAACGTGGGTTAATAAGGGCAGGCACTGCAAGTAGCAGAACAGTACCTGTATATAATCCAAGCTTTTTATTACAAATTATTAAAGTGACTCAAATAGGCAAAGGTGCGACAATCAGTAGAGAATTGTATATATTACGTTTATACCAGTATCGTAAAGTAAAAGAAAGGAGTAGGGAATATAAGTGGTCAAAGCCATTTAATTCAGCAGCAGATGCTACTAAATTAGGAGGGTAAGACCGCGTTACTAAGACTAATAGTACTATAATTAAATAAATCTATCTTACTTATCTTTTATCTTTAGTGACTTCAACTTTACTGTTCTAGCGGTTTTAATAGTTCCTTTCTTATAGCATCGCTTCGATTAAAGGTAAGGTCACGTGATTTGTTACGAAAAGGGTCCCGTTAGTAAGAAAAGAAGAAGGTTACTTGCTCAAACTAAAGGTATAAGGGTAAGGTGTTAATATCCCGCAGGCTGCGCGTGTCTGTAGTTAGATAGGTAAACCTCCTAGTCGATCCCTATTTCAGCCGATCTTGGTTGACTCTTTTAAGTAGTCGATAAGGCGATAAGCTTTCCAATATATCTCTTTACGGAGCTTTTGAATAATCTGCTTGACCGCTCGCATATGCCGGACATACCAAACGAATACCAGCGAGATCAGATAGGTCAAGATCGGGATGACAATCATGGATGTCTTGAAACCGGGTGGGACGACTACCTGATCGCTTTCGTTTTGGTTGTTGAGAAACGGTAGGGCGAAAAATGTCTAGATGAAGAGATCAGAATGCGCCGGGGGGGGGGGGGGGGGGGGGGGGA
>Ga0247770_1002294_pt1 | contig 10972 bp, 7 predicted proteins | sample UWRJL136409B6_FD_179943 | JGI IMG/M metagenome (GOLD analysis project Ga0247770, IMG submission 179943) | Plant litter microbial communities from Arlington Agricultural Research Station in Wisconsin, United States - UWRJ-L136-409B-6 | ecosystem: Environmental > Terrestrial > Plant litter >... | reverse complement strand
CCCCTTGCCATCCAAACCGCAACCCCCCCTCCCCTCAAGTCCCCCCTTAAGACCCTTGCGACCCTCAAGTCCGTTTTTGAGGAAATGCGCAGCAAACGCCCCCGTAATCCCGCTCCCAACAACCACCACGTCCGCTTCATCGGGAAGGGCCTCTGTACTGCGGTACCCCAGAAGAATCTCCGACGGGTCCTGTAGCCAGTACGACTTGCTTGGGTTTGGGGATGGGAGGCCGGCCTGCACGTGGCCGGGAGTTAGTTGTTTGGTCATGGTTATGGCTATGGTTTCTGGATCGGCGCTGAGTGCCAAGAGATGATAGGGGGAAAGGGGCTAATCGTAAAGGCTGGGCTAAGTTAGGTTGATATATCTGTCTGCATTTGATGTGGGTTTCGGTGGCCGGTTGTTGAGGGGTTCGGGCGCTGGGCATAGTTCGGGACGCGGCCCGGAGCCGATGGCCAACGACATCGCCCTGATCGGAGCTCCATCCCGCTACCCCGCCGCTCGAGAAAGGAAAGGACAGGACAGACCCAGTATGCAAAGCAGCTGGGAATACCTCGCTGACAAACTCATCAATGACTCTTGATTGCGCTGTATGTTCATCAGGTCGTTCTCGTCCAGTGAAATCTAAGCCTGTATACGTAACCGCCATGCTACGCAGTCCTCCGTCCGCCTCGATCAGCGGAGCAAGACCGCAACTGACAAAATGCACCACCCCAACCGTCGACAACAGCAATCTCGCCAGATACAGCTCCGACAGACAGGTCGCCAGCCTGGGGCGAAAACGCTTTTCTCTCTCGTGCCCGAATCCTCATCTCAAATGACCCTTGAAAAAGCCAGACTAGCAGTGCCACTTGACTCCATCCCTGACCAAAAGAAACAGCATGGCCCGTAAGCAAGGAACAAAACCACCACAAATACCAATTAACCCTGCTGCATCTTTCTTCTCTTGCCGACCTGGGCAGAGAAACCAGTCTTGATAGCCTGTACGGACCGGCGCGAACCACACGAGTTGCAAGTGATGAAGCTGTTCCAGTTAGCATTTCTCTCTTCTCCTTTTTTGTAGGACATAACTTACTAAAGACGGTTCTCTCCCTTGGAAAGCTCGGTATTGGGAGAGCGGCAAGTTTTGCAAGTCACGTATTCTGTTGTTCGTCAGCACATGCGATCAAAACACCCAATCCGACGGCAACATACCAATAATGTACGTGCGCAGAACGTTCTCGATCTGCTTCTGCTGGAAACGACCCTTGATGACCAGGCGGCGCGCGCCGTCGACGGAACCACTGGTACCCAACTCAGCGAACAGGTACGCCGTGACGTGCTCGTCGGTTCGTTTCATGCGCTTGCAAATCTCGGCGATGTTGGCAAAGATGGTCTTCTTGTTGCCTTCACGGAGACACTGCGGCGGCGGGATCTTGTAGGAGCGGGTGCCGCTGGAGGCGTGGTCGGGGTTCTTCTGCGCCAACAGGGCGAAGAAGCGCCCGAGCAGAGGGTTGTAGGCGATCGTCTTGTTCTCGTCGTGCTCCCAGATGCCCGTGCCCTTGTCCATATCGCCCTCCTGCTCACCAAGCTCAGCAACGGCGGGAACGGCATCCTCGCCCTCCTTGCCTTCGAGCTTGAGCGCCTCCAGCTTCTTGGCGAACTCGTCATCCTCCTTGGTCGCCTTCTTCTTCTTTTTCTTCTTCATCGACAGGTCGATCGCTTCCTCGCCTTCGGCCGGGGCGGCGCCCTCATCGGCACCCTCCTCGTCGTCTTCCTTCTTGGCCTTCTTCTTCTTCTTCTTCAGAAGCGACAGGTCGAGGTCGCCAGCGCCGTCAGTCGACTCCACAGCGGGTTCTTGAGAGGCATCAGTAAAGGCCCCGAGGGCGGCGGAGAGAGGCGGCGTACGGGATGTGTGCGACATCGCTGTGTCCCTGGTATCGTCGTTCGGGGAGGCCATGACTGTCACGTTGCCGTCTGCGTCCACCACCAATTTCTCGTCCGTAAAGGCAACCGACTTGCGCGATGCTCGTCTCTGGATTGCGGGCTCCTGCAAATGTTAGTTTGGGTGGGTTCCGGTTTTGATGTGTGTCAGAGTCAGAGCTCGGTGGGACGGTTTCGCGGAAGCGGAAAGGTAGGGTGTCTCGTTAGAAAAGCAAAGGAGAGAAAAAAAAGGACCCGGTAGCGATCACAAAGAGTATAAGGTCGCGGTGGCGTCGAAACTTGGGTGGGTTCGGACAAGTGCTTGTGAATGGGAAGAAGTTGGAGGGGCAGGTCGATTTTAATCAGTTGAGGACAGGGTTTTGGTGAGGGGAATTTGAGGGCTAATCGGTAAGGTAATTCCCAAAATGTAATCCGTAAACGACTTACTGCAGCATCCATATTTTTTTCCCTTCCTTTGGCAGAGGGATCCCAGCTCTTTCTTCCTACGCTCCGCAAGCTCGGTACGATCTGCGGAATTGATACAAGTTGGATAGAGAGTCGTTATTACAATGGGAGGTATCTCAAGCTTGGGCTACAGAGATACGCGTTGTGAATTCGGCTTCCAAATCTTTAGGTCAAGGCCTTGCACGTTGGTTTCATGACGTTCGTCAACCTTCACTGTGACTCAGGCCCCAGTCACCTGATGAAAGTGGGGTTTCCAATCGCCAATTTGGCCACGCCCAAAGCCTGACAGCTGGTGGCAGCTTCTGGCAGCTTGTGGGGCCCACCCAGACCCCCTGCAAGTGACGGAACTCACCTGGGAGGGAAGCGCATCGCAGCATCAGCATCACCAATTCCCAGCGGTCTGATTTGGAAGCCTGCTGCATCTCGCTCGCCACCACCTCTCACTCAATTCTGCACCCACCAACGACAGATTGAATTTCATATGCCCGGCTATTGATCCCAGCCGCGGGCAAGTCGGCACCTTCTCAGCAGCGTACCCCCCGCCGCGCCGAGTCCCCCGAACCGAACGAGCGAATCCCGCACGCACACATTCACCCACAGACCATGATGTCGCAGATGCTCGGGTCCGAGTCCTTTGTGATATCGGACACCCCGGCCTCAGACAACGACGACGTGAACTCCCTGCCGTCCATCTCCAGCGGCGTCCTCGATTCCGACGATGAAGACGATCTGTCAGATGCGCAGCGAGAGTGGGAGGCAAGCTTGGAGCAGCTGCAGATGCTCTTGACTTTGGTCATTGTGCCTTTTGCGGGCAAGTTTCTTGGCCGGAAGTTTGCATACTGGAGTAGGTCGCCTGTCTCTAACTCGGCTGCCACTGTGTACTGACGTTGAGGATTAGGTTGGGCGAGGTATATGGAGTGGGCGCACGACGTGGAGATCAGGTGGACGAATAAAGGGGTATTCGCAGCAGTTGGGGTGGTAGAAGCTGCGGCATCGCTATGAATAAGCCTTATCGATGGCGGGAAATGCTAGCGGTTACATAGGGGTGTACCAAGGCGGTATCATCTTCACGGCGTTATGGAATTGGACTCGAGCACAGATACATATGGGTTATCCTCGTCACTTTTCAAAATACCTAGCTATATGCTAGGGACGGCAGATGCAGGGGCATAGCTTATCATTACTTGACCGATAGGTCTGGTATCCGAATCCAAAGCCCCTGAAAGCGTGTCTACATACAAGACTTCTCGACACAACATGATGTCAATCCTGATTCCCCAAGAATGCTATACCACAGGAAGGAGCCGGCCTCCGTTTCCTCTACCCATAAGCCAAAGCAAGTCGATGCCGCCCATCCCATAGCCCGTAGGCACACCCGTCCATGTCCAACCGATATTCATTAGGAACGGTTCCGAAGCCCTCATAACCTTCGTACAACAAAAATAAACAGAGGGAGAAAACAAACCATTCGCATTACGCTCCCATCATTGGTATAGTCCCATCCAAAACCTTCGATAGCCAATCTCGCGCTCGCTTCCGTCAAGACGGGAACAAGGCAGAGTGAACTTATACTCGGACCTGCGACATACTAGGCCCCGATCGGCCGCTCACACTGCCCCCACCACGGCGAAAGCCAAGGTACGTCAGAACGAGACCGGCCGTGAAGGAGATGAAGAGGAACCACATAAACACAGTGCTAGCCTGTATCTCGCGGCACCGCTTCCCATCGTCGAGGCTCCCGTAGCCGATCCAGCTACCACCCTTGTCCTCGGTGCTGCTGCAGTTGGCCACACCCAGCTTGGCGGCCAGCACGATGGCACTGATGAAGGTAAAGAGCACGGCGACGCCGTCGGCGGCGAGGAGTGCCATAGGGATAGCGATGCGGTCAACGAAGCTAGTTGCGAGGCCGTAGATGGTGACGAGCCACGAGATGACGATGACGAACATGGAGAAGTTGATTGCGGCTGTGGCGGAGCCCGCGGCGTTGACGTTGGTGGCGATGACGTTGCCGATTAGCGCCGTGAGGAGGAGGATCCAGAGGAGCTGGAGCCCTCGGAGGATGGTTGGTATTAACTCCATTGTGGGTGAGATGTGAGGACTGCGACTGGGCAGCTGGGTGAGGTGGAGGTTGAGAGATGAAAGCTAAGCGTATTGCTTGCTAGGTTGCTTGCTGGAGATCTTTGCTCAGAGTAAGATGACCAGTGGTAGTCAGGGGCGAAAAAGGCGTTGAAGATAGGGAGAGCAGGTCTGAGCTTTCTTTGTCCGAGCTGGATGTAGATGTATGTTTCTGGGAGGAGAAGGGGTCGCGGGACGTGGGACTACCCGAGTATTATGGGTCGCGAGAATTCAGACACAAGTCGGCTCACTCTAGTTAGACAGCAGCGGCAGACTTTTGCAAGAGGTATGGCACGAGGAAGGATGCAGCTGTTGGGCGCTGGAACCATCGTAGAAAGGCCCTCGATCGTCCAGGCGACTACCAAAAGTGGGGCGGTGACGAACATGAGTGGGGCAAGCGTCTTGGCGCTCAATATCGAACGGACCGCGCCGATTGGGCGGCCTCCTGCGAACGAGTGGCAATGGCTGCTGTTTGCAGACTGATGAGCCCATCAACTCCCTCCTCACAATCGCATGAAGTGTGTTTGAGCTGTGAATCACCGGGCGCAACGCCTGTCCAACCGTCGCCAGAGAACGCGAGGTTTCCATGGTGAGAGGAGGGGAGAACATCCCACCTGTGGGGCCGGCAACCCTGTTGACCAGGAAGCGGCGTGGCACACGCCACTTTCTGATGGGTCCGATTTGGGGTGCCGCGCGCCCGCACCGCATTCTTCTGGCACGGGGCCAATGATTCGCCGTCGGCACCTGAGTCCCTGACGCCGACAATGCATGCTCCCTGACCCAGCAACGTGCCTGCAGGCAAGTGCCGCGCGCGCGGTGGTTTTGTGGTCTTTCGAAACGTTCTGGGGGGCATCGCCCGCCAACCAAAGGCGGCAGGATATCCATGTCGGGAACATCCATCTTGCGCGACAAGATCTGCATGTTATCGATTCGTACAGTCACTAGCGAAATCGGCTTCCGCTTTTCTCTCACACAGTTTTACTGTGCACAGACTTTTTATGCATTTAGCCATCTACACCGTGCGCCCTCACACCGTCCTCGGGTATCCCACTAAGCGATGCGACCATATGGTAAATGCTGTTCCTTTGCTATTTCGGGGATCATCGGGAGCCACGATGATCTTTCGTGTCGACCATCCTCAAGGTCAATGCCTGAGCTTGCTAAGGCAATTTTAGCCTAGTCGCCACTATTGCCGCTATTGCCACATTATTCAATCACTCAATAGCAACCTGCTAATCCGTAAAAATACTTGGAAAGCGGCGACTGCTGACAAATCATCTAGAAACTGATAGAACGCGGTCATGAAAGGCTATATATTGGCATGGTCTCCCAGACTCTTCCCTGGAAGAAAAATCCGAATAGAAAATAATAGGATTCATTCTCTTGCCTGTCCTGTCGAATCATAGTGCGGCATCGTGAGGCAAGTAGAGATGGCCGGGGTACTAGTGGTGTCCGGCCACCATCATCCTTCGATTCGATCCCGCAAGCAGTAGCTTTACTACCACCTCATGGCCGTTCCGAGCTGCCCGCGATAGTGGTGTCCAGCCATAGTCATCCTTCGATTCGATCTCGGCGCCCTTCTCAAGCAGTAGCTTTACTACCGCCTCGTGGCCGTTCCAAGCTGCCCGTGATAGTAGTGTCCGGCCATCATCATCCTTCGATTCGATCTCGGCATCCTTCTCAAGCAGTAGCTTTACTACCGCCTCATGGCCGTTCTGAGCTGCCCGTGATAGTGGTGTCCGGCCATCCCTGTTATCCTTCGATTCGATCTCGGCACCCTTCTCAAGCAGTAGCTTTACTACCGCCTCGTGGCCGTTCTGAGCTGCCCACGATAGTGGTGTCTGGCCCCACCTGTCGTGCGACTCGATATTCGCTCCCATTTGGATTAGAATCTCAGTGGCGTCAAGGTACCCTTTTTGACATGCGTAATGTAACGGGGTTGATCCTTTGTCCTTCTTAGTCGTTGAGAAAATAATTTGTCGCGTTGCTTTTGACAACCGTAAAGGAGTTTCCCCTTGTTGCTGTCGCAAGCTCTCTCTAACTGAACCTTTGAAAACTCTCCTGTATATATCGCTAGGAAGTATCTCTTGATCGAAGTCGAATACGACTGATAGTGGTCGCTTCAGCGTGGCTGATAGCCTAGACACGGAGGACCACCCGCTGGTAGAGCAACTTCGCAGTGAATCAATATCCCGATGGACAATTAATGATGCGGTATCTGCTTCCACCTTCTGGAGAGCCCGTCGAACGACTGATTTCTCAAGAATTGCTTTCTGCTCCGCTAGCGATACGCTAACCCACAATATTAGTTATGCGTAACCCTATGTATTGAAAATAATAATCTTTATACATTACCTATTACATGCTCCTAAGATTAGCCCTAAGGTGCTTGATACATGCTCAATCATTTTTTGAGCTTCACTCATGCCTTGCGTCTTGAAGAGAATGCGGATTCTAGCCGCAACATCATGCTGGGAATCCTCACTCGTCCGTAAATCCGCTATCTCCCTGTCGATGACTGCAATCAGAAGTCGGCAGTGAGATAGACAATGATCAAGATCCATAGACAGCTGGTAATGGGGATCCTCAGAGTTGCAGTCTGCCCATTTCCTGATCTCCGTTAGAGCAAAGTTGAGACCTGTGAGCTGCATCTCAAAGGTAGAGACAGTCAAATCAGCCATGTTCCATTTGCTTCGGAGCTCAGACACAGAACGAATTGTTTTGGCGAGGAGGTCAATGATGGTAACAACTGCACTCGCCGCCCCAAGAATGGTAATTGGGTCAGCCATATCGGAATAAGGTAGCGATAGTGATGATGAAGAACGAAACTAAAGTGGGGATATCTAGAACCCCGCAGTATCTCCAGGTATCTCCGGAATAAAGCTTTTATTTACCAGAGGCAAGGGAGATCAAATTAGAGTCTAAGAATGAGGAGCTTGAGGTCTGACCGCATATTCGAATTAGAACAACTTGGGTAAGGCTGGGTTGGGTTGGGGGGAAGTTGGGCAGCATTAAGTTCACGTGTGTTTCGGCTTGCATGACCTTTTGCTGTTGCCTGTCAGAATTCGCTGCCGATTTGTTGGGTGTCACGACCCAAGAAGGGGCCACCTCTAACCTGAGGCATCCACCAAGTGGGCATCCCAGGAGCAGCCAACCATAAGGGACCAGGCAAGACGACAAGAAGTCTCGCCCCCCCCCGGGGGAAACAACCAATCACGATGGACCCAGGGCACTGGTGTCCTAGCTTTGGGACACTGAGACGACCGAGGCCGCATAGATATATACACCGATCAGATCTGGCCCTACAGATAGTTCCTTTGTTCTCAAGTACATCTGCACTGAAGCATCTTTTGAATCTTACGATCTACGTGACCTACCACCTTCTCGCACTCTGCGTTTGCACGCCTATTGTGTGTACGCACCTCTCTTGTGTCAGCCATAGTCAGGAACCCTGTCCTTAGGGTTCGAGTTATATAGGTCGTCACATTGGGTTATGTAAGCATCACTATGTTCTAGAGGGACATCTCAAACCTTCAGCTACTTTAAAAAAAAGCGGATGCCGATGTCGCTAGTGACTGTACCGCAAATGTATATGCTGCCCGGTACACAAGCGCGTGTGAGGGCACACGGTGTGGTTGGTTAGATGCATAATCGGTCCGTGCGCTAGAAAGATTTGTGAAAGAAAAGCGGAAGCCAATTTCGCTAGTGACTGTATCCGTTGTCACGGCTACGAATAGGATGTGTGGATTCGTTCGGCTCGCTCGGACGCGCAGGCAGTGCACGCCTCTCGCGAATCAACCATCCAACGGGAGGCGGCTATCTTTTCATATTGCTGACCAAGTGGCACCTCAAGAGTCTTGTCATATTCATTGGAAACGCCCGACGGTTGAAGAAACGTCTATTTCAATGCGAGCGGCTAGAGATATCGCGATATATGAAAGGCCTCTTGCGATATACGTAGGCCTGTCTAATACAAATACGGCTCCTACAATACGAACAGACAGGGCCTTGTTTTTCGGTGAGAGAGCACTCGCCAAATGCCTCACCACTGAGCAGAATTATTCATCTAGCCTCGGTGTATTCGTCAGTGGAACAACATCCCAATAACCTCACCAACCGGCACACCCACATCATAGATCCAATCCCATAACTTTCACCTAACCTTACCAAACGTTACCAAACGTAGTTCCGACTCCATTCCAGCCAAGCGGCTTACCTCTTCCACAAACTATGCATATCTCTATCTCAACCATGGAGTCAACCCTCAACCCGACGCCACACTCTCTTCCGACGTCAACCCGGGTACTTTTCTGACTCAACGGGCACAAGCAACATCGCCCCTCAGCGACGCTAACTGACTTGACTTCCATCGATGATATCACAGAGTCGGAAATGCACGCATAAACCTTAAACCTTACTTTCTTTACTCACATACACACATCTCATCATCCTTACCAAAGAAACCCAATATTCCAGCACCTCTACATACAACGTACATACCTAACTAGCATACCATATCCGGCCTCTAACTCTCCCCCGTGGAGCCCGTCAGCTCCCCCCTCCCCATGAAGGCCCTCAACCCCCCAATTCCTCCCCCCGTCGTGACATCAACCCCCGCGAACTCCAATTCTTCCAGCCCCTCCGCACTCAAATCCGCCCTCCCATCACCTCCTCCCTGTATCTCACTCCCCACCTTCCCGCCCACCCTCCAAGCCCTCTTACTATCCCACGCCAAACTCCCATTCACCGCCGATACATTCCTCCAATACAACTCCACATCCTCGCTGCTCCCCAACATCCCCCCTTTACTGGCCCCTCCAAACCTAAAAACTTGCTCTGCCGTTCCCCACCCCGTCGCGACGGTGCCGTCGCCGCTCTGCTCAAACGCCGCGACGCCTTCCTTGGTGGTTGTCAAGCTGGAGCCCGAGAAGCGGGAGTTTCCGCCGAAGGCTTCCAGACCGTCGGGGAAGACGGATGCGCCGGAGACGGAGAAGGATTTAGATTGCTTGACGTGTGCCCAGATGGAGAGGTTTCCCTGCGGGGAGACGGAGTAGGTGGAGTTGGCCATGAGGGGGTAGGAGTAGGATGTTTTGAATCCTGAATAGGGGGTATTGGGGGAGGGGAGGGATTCGTCGACGCCGGAGATGACGAGGTCGTTAAGGGCGTTGTAGCCGAAGGCGGTGACAGCGCCGAGGTTGGTGTAGGTGAGGGTTTGGGACCAGGAGGGGGAGAGGGTTCCTTGGGGGGTCACTACACGGCCGGTGATGAGGAGGGTACGGCGGACGGAGGTGGAGTAGGTAAGAGTGGCGTTGGTGCCGTTTGGGGTGACGCCGATGGTGTGGGAGAGGGAGATGGTTGGCGGGGAGAGCTGTAGGGTTGGCGGGTCGCCGGTGGTGATGCCGTCTGTGTCGGAGAGCCAGATGAAGATCTTGCCGGTGACGTACCAGCTTTCATCGACGCGCTCGGTGAGGGCGGTGCCTTTTAGGATGGTGTCGTCGAGGCCGGCGATGCGGATGGTGAAGGTGTGGGGCTTGCCGTCGCAGAGGAGCGGGAGGAAGGGCGTGATATCGATTTCCTTTTCGCGCAGGTCGAAGGCCTCGACGCTGACGATGGGCCGGTGCAGGCCCGGGGAGACGCCGCCCGTGAAGAGCACGGGGAAGGGCCACTGCACGCCGGCGAGCTGGCCGTCGATGAGGACTTGCACCTCGCGGAAGGGACTGTAGCCCGTCAGCTGGCCTGCGGTGGCGTTGAAGGTCCAGATGTCGCTTTGGAAGACGTTGCTCCACCAGAACTCCTCCAGGCCCTGGCCGTTGGCCGAGACGGAGAAGACGGCGCGGCGGGCGTTGGTCGGGAAGGAGATGGTGTTGGAGGCGTTATCTTTGGGCACGGTGAACTGGCTGACAGCGTTCTTGGCGCTCTGGCGCGCCGAGATGGGAATGATCAGGTCGCTGGCGGGAGCCGTGTCGACTGGCACGTCGGACCAGAAGAAGGTGGCCGTCATGGTGGTGTTGAATATACCTGTGTACTTGTCATCTGTGGCTGGTCAGCATCAGCCTGTAACAGGATTAGGGACCCAACGTACTGACGAGATTCCCTAGATCGAAGATGATCTTCTGCGGGGACTTCCAGAAGTAGAGATACTGGGTCATGTCCTTGAGATACGTCCAGCTGATCCCAGGCGGCGTCACCGGCTCCGCCGTGGAGGTTCGCCCTATTCTCAGTCAGAATCGTCGCTTACACCGCCGCCCATCCACCAGGACAACATACAAACCTCCGCATCGCCAAAATACATGATCGCCAGCCGGTCATACTGCCTCCCCTGGCTAACACTCGTAAAGTTCAGCACAACTCTGTTAAACCTGCAGTTTGGCGGCGTATAGTTCCCTAAGTAGACACTGTCGCATTAGTACCTCATCCCTTGACCGTCCCCCCTTCTTTCCCCCCTTCTTTCCCCCCTTCTCCCCCCTTAGCAGGCAAGTAGTTAGACACCTAG
>Ga0247770_1002293_pt1 | contig 10972 bp, 5 predicted proteins | sample UWRJL136409B6_FD_179943 | JGI IMG/M metagenome (GOLD analysis project Ga0247770, IMG submission 179943) | Plant litter microbial communities from Arlington Agricultural Research Station in Wisconsin, United States - UWRJ-L136-409B-6 | ecosystem: Environmental > Terrestrial > Plant litter >... | reverse complement strand
GAATTTCACCGCGCGATGTGAATGACGTAGTATGGCATGGGCCTGCGCAGGGTTAGGGTTATATGTGGGAGAGTGGGTGGGGTACGGTACAAATAGACCAAGACTACGGTACAAATAGACATTCTCTTTACCTTTTGCTCCTATCAAGGTGCTCGCTATGGGTGTGCTGCAACCGCTCGAGGGTGACACGACTTACATGGCAGCACGAGCTGAGGGGCATGCAGGATTGGTGATATAAACTTTTGTGTGATCGTAGGGAAAGTCCCAGCGGCTTTGCAGATAAATGTCAATGTTCAAACCAAAAGTCGTTCGCCCGGACTGTTATGGAGCTTACGGACTCGCATCGTCACGATACTCCGGGTCGGGCTCTCCGTATGGCATGACGAGGACGGCACTGGAAAGAGTGTCCGAGTCTGGCCCCATGACAAACTCATTGAACCAGTCTCTGAAGACTTCAAGCTCCTTCAAGTAGGTCTCACACTCTTTGGTAGTGACCTTCTTGTCAATACTCCTGGTTCTGTCAGAGATGTGGGGGTCGATGGAGCAGACAATATTACTGACCATCGGAAACGCACAACAGAGCTGACAAACGGATATCTATATTTTATTCCTACTAATTATCAACGCCTTACCATCAACTTAATTAACTATAAACTTAACCTAGTGAAGCTACTTCTAGCCCTAGCTAAAAAGCATACCACAAGTTATAATATTACAGTAGTTCTTACCAGGGGAGACTTTACTAAGGACGTAAGGGCAGTTTATCTCGATACAGTTAAAGACGGGGATCGACCGACTCATAAGGGCCTCTATACCTTTCTAGGCGAAAGTAACATCCTCTTTAGCATTACCGGGAATACTAGCGTCATTAAGTATAAACGTCTTACAGTTAAACAGCTACTCCTTTATCTAGTCGGTAATATGAAGGTTATAGGTATAGCGTCAGCTTCACTATAGAAGATATACATCCCTGTCCATTGCTTCGCGAAAGCCGGCTTCCGCCTCGCGACCGAAAAACGACCCCACCCCAACCCTCTCAAAGCCGTCCCTGATTTTGTCGCTCCTCCGCACGAACAAAGCATTCATTGCTTCATGAGATCTGCCCAGGTAACCGAGCCCAGTCGTCCCAGTTCTGACGCCCAGCGTCCTGGAGATGAGCAGGGCGAAGATGAGGGGGTTGCCTCCGGCAAAGATTTCGTCATCTTGGAGTTCCGGGTGCTCCATTGATGCCCAACCGGCTATGATGCCCGGTGCTGCCGGCACTGCGACGGTTCTCTGGATGTCGGGCGACCAGCTCGTAGCGCAATGGCCCGTCACGGCTAGTGCGATGGAGAAGCTCTCCGCGTTCGGGAAGTAGCCTCGCACTACGACTGGCAGAAGAAGGCCGCGGATACACAAGATGGCGTTGTTGTCGGTCACGTCGGCTGCACGTTGGAACAATATGGGAGCTTTTCCATTCTTAGTGCGGGTGTGGACAGTTTTGGTCGTGTTGGAGGCGCCTTCCGATGGGGCAGATCTTGTGACGGCTGTCCCGTTTTCAATGTGACCGAGCTGGCGGCTATTGATGGAAACAACACTGCATGCCGGTCTTGTGTTGCTGCCAAAGCCCCAGTCCACCGCAGAGTAGATGGACGCCCAGGACCAGGTGGGAAATTCCGGCAGCCGCTTATGTGCGCCTTTTCTCGTCTGCTCCCACAGAAAGCTCCTGTGAAAGTCGCCGGCAAATAAGCCGGAAATCCACGTCTCTCCATTTCCTCCAGTTCCCTCGTCGGCATGAGCGAAATCGTGCCGAACGTGTTGAAGCGCCAATACAAACTCTCCAGCAATTCCTCGCAGGGCCTCAACTCGGTCCATTCCCGGGCGTCCTAGTTCACGGCGAGAGTACTGTGACACGACCGTTTGCCAACCATCGTGAATCTTGCGCTGGGACGTAAAGTCGAAGTGAAGGGCGAACTTGATGGAGAGATCCGGAGTGCCGCTAAGCTCTCGCAGATTGTGCACGGTATGGTCTCCCAATTGGCTCAGCGGAGACTCATTGGGGCACTGGCACTGGAGGAAGATGCCCGAGGGCGTGTAGCAGACGAGCCGGCGGCTCAGAAGCCACTCCTGGAAGACCCAGCCCCGCGACAAAAACTCGCTTTTGCTGATGAGCTGCTTGTACTCTAGTACGCGAGCGTTGGCTGTTGGTTTTGGATGGATGTAGAAAAAGCCTCTGCTTCTTCCCTGCCTGTCGCGGTATGGAAGCTGGGCCAGGCGCAACGGCCGCGCGGCGAAGAGGCCCTTAGCAGGTGTACCCTGGTTTACGTCGACGGCCGCGAGGGTGAAGTGAGCCATCCGATAATAGTCACCCATCTTGCCCAATTCACAATTCCTATCGTTGGTATCGTCCTGGATGATGCAGAGACTGTCGATCCACACCCAGCGGATGCCGAGCTTGCAGGCAACCGAGAAGACATGATTGTATAGCAGGGGTAAGGCCCCGAATCCTCCTTCGCAGAGCCGGTTTTCGTAGTTGTCCGCAAGAGTTTTCGCACCTTCCGTGTCTTCGACCCAACGATAGCTGAGACAAATGTACTGCCCTGTTCTGCCAGACGTCACTTCTAGGCGCAGTCTGGGACAACCATCGAGTTCCATCGGCCCAACACGGACGCATCGAGTAGGAAGTGGTGTGCTAATGTCACTAATCCTCTTGGTTTTCGACAATGTGTATTGAGAGCAGAAAGAATGGGTTTGGCAGTTCTGTAGCCACCGCCCTATTCGACTGACGTAGGTGTCGGATGAGGTATTCATATGGAGATATTGTCCAACGATGTCGTTGCTGGTCGCCGCTGGGGTTCCTGTAAGGGGGATCATGGGTTAGCCGTGCTTCTTAATATCGTTAAATCCCATGCCGCTGTTCGAATGGTGTGAAGGAGGTTGTGAGGGCGCTTGCCTTCGTCCGCCGCGACATGGAAGGCACAAGACCTGTGCCACCCTAAGGCGGGAGTACCAAGATCGGACGACTTTGACGAGAGCTCTAGATTGAGTGTTTGAATCCGGAGCTGCCTATGAGCAGCCCGATCCGGCCCATCAACTTCAAGAGTGATCCAGGACCTGGTCGAGTTGGCTAGCGGATCTTCCATTGGGGGGGTATACTTTGAATCGCCTTCGTAGACCACTGCCGTCCCAGCCAGACCCTCGAGCACGAGGCTGCAGGTAAGGCAGCCGGCCGCCGAGGCAGCAACGAGAGAATCGAGTCGGCGGCGCCATCGAAAATAAGGGTGCGAAAACCGCTGGATATCAAACTGCTTGCACGACGAACAGAGATCCATTCCGGCTGTCGCGAAGAAGTGATAAGAATATGGATAGAAGATGTTGAATACCACGGATAAAATCCGCAGATTGATGGATTCAGAAAGGTGCCGAGGGGCGCCTGGCTAGGGGCCACTCTATAAAGGAATTCTAGCAGCAGTATACAGCCCTCGGTGGATACTAGGCCGTATTCGTCCGAAGACGAGGTTCGGAGAAGCCGTCGCGTTTTATCCTTGTTCCCCAGCGCGCGCATGGGTCTACAACACGAGTCGTGGCCTCGCACTAACGCAGGTGATAAGCGAGCGTCACATACAACCAAGTATCGCACTCTGTCAGCATTTGGTACAGAAATTTGATAGTAAGCTGATCGAGAGCTTAACAATTTTATGTCATGGTTTAGCATGTAGCCCCACCAAGTTTTGCTAGAGCGCCACACTCGCTTGTCTGAAACACTAGCTTATCAAACCCGTTAGGAACCTGGACAGCAACAACTTAGCGCAATCGCACAGATCAGCTGGTGGAGGCCTCGCAAGAAAGCCCGCACAGACACGTCTAAAAAACTTCTCGCTCGAAGGGCAACGACCAGAAGTTTGCCATCGGATTTATTCGCGATCAGCCGACCATGAAATCATCTCGCAGGCTCTGGTGCATTCCACTCAACTCCGACACTCCAACCCTTTGGCTTTGCTACATCAGACTTTTCCTTGTGTGCATCCTGACTCTTCCCGCATCTAGTCGCATTTTCCAGTACCTCAGGACTCACCCCGATGTCGTCTTCCAGGATATACACGGACTGGCCAACACCGCGTTTGGTCTGTTTCTGCTGTCGCTCTTCCTCGTCTTCCTCGAATACATCCCCTATCATCTCCTGAGAAGACTCTTCCCGCCGGAGGAAAACGCCCTGTGGACCGGATCGGGGCGCAAGGCCAAGTTTCTCATCTTGTCCGCCGCCCTTGGGTCGCTTCTGCAGCTTACAATCGCCATTGCCGGCCTCGTAGCCGCCGTCAATCTCGCGGGCACATGGCAACAGGACCCAGAGATCTGCCGCTATCTGTCGGAGAAGGCGAACTCACCTTCCACATGGCTACAGGACGACCCGGAGAAGGGATATGCCGAGAAAGTCCAGCGCGCCGTGGGGGATATACCCAAATATGCTACTATTTTGATGGCGCTCTCCTCCGTGGGCGCCGTAACTGCACTGTCGACGCTCCTGCTCCTGAGAGTCCTGCCGACAAGGTGGAGATTGCCGGCCGCCTCTTCTCCGTTCGCAGAATCGCTCGCCACGGAAGTCACCGTCAGGCCTGGTCCAGTAGCCGACATGTCAGGAGTCTCTGGAGCCTGTCGTATAGCCGGGGCTCACGGGCGGCTGTCTACGGCGTATAACAACTTGCCGCCTCGACGGCCGCTGCACATCGCGGAACCAAACCGTCGCGGAGAAAATCACTTCCCCAGGTTCGCTGCCGCTAACGGCGGGCTCTTTCAGGTCGGACATCAACCTGCAGCGATGAGAGCGAGTGGAGTATCGGCACTCTTCTATGATCCGGCCTTCGAATATTGGACATTTGGAATGGCGAATCGATACCACGGCCATATCTCTATTCTCCTGGTGTGGCAGCTGCCACAGGCGGTAGTCCAGCTTGTCCGCTTTGGCATACTATGGAGACAAGATCAGCTCAAGTTATGTACACAGTAAGGTCGCCCCTTTCCAACACCTGCCCCTTGCACCACTTCCGCAAGCGAGTTGGAAAGCTAATCCTTGTTTCACGTGGCCTACAGATACTGCGCCCTAAGCGTTGCGCCAATGTACATCTGGGTGCCAGTCGTCCTCGTCGTCCTTCTCATGATCCGGCGTCGGGTGCCGTTTCAGAAACCCCTGCTCTGGAGAGCATCGTTCGAAAATATTTTGGTGGCGATGACTGCTTTGGCATGCGCAACGAGCCTCGCCGCTCTCGCCAGTCTAGGCATCTACGTCTTTGGACAAAAAGATGACAGACCAGAGCCGCCGGATCCCGTTTTCCCCAATATTTTGGCATTCGTTATGTATGCAGTATGCGTGAGTATGCTGCCTGTTTTCTCCCTCCCCTGCATGTTATGCGGGTGTTTTCTTCGAAAACCCTCCTGGGGGCCGAGGCCCAAAAGCTCGGCCAAGCAGACCTCGAGACCCCCGGCGACCTTGCAGTCGCGCCAGCTGCTTGGCCACTTGTGAGACTGATACGACTTCACATGGCTTCGTAGGGGTGTCAATACGAAAAGCAGCAGAGATAGAGGTATCAACTGTTTTCGACCGATGCGTGTCAGAAGGGTCGTTGAAAACCGGGCCTCTAATGATGGGATCTGGTTCTTGACCCGAAGCCAAGTCTCATGAAGCCGCGAGGAGCGGAAGTCCGAAGGCTGAGTTAAAGCACAAGCGCATTGTAAAATACCCGATACAACCTAAGTAACTAGGTAGGCTGTCCACTTGTCTTAACACTGGCAGAATGTATCCCGTCACTTCTCGAAGTACCTGGATTGTCTCGCGTTGTTCTTTGATGACGCCCTGAAGGAATTCCCTTTAATCAATGTTAGTAAGGAATACTTCTATAGAATGAAGAGAGTAACGATTTAACTTACACATTACGCTTTAACTTTTCGAATGGAGATGAAGATTGTTTTAATAAAGCTATCAATTTATTGAGATTTACAATATTGACAGTAAAGTTTAGGACCGGCTAATACGGCGTTTAGAGCTTCTTAGGCAGGTAGATATACCTTAAAGCGATCGTAAGCGACTTTACTGCCCGCGAGAGAGTCACTTTTGACTACATCTAATAACCAGAAGACGTTTTAAAAGTACTATAACGACTCCTCCACATACCGGTACTATAACCGTGCCTCAACTGACGGAGCAACCATCGTGTCTCGACTAGCGGGGCGGGCCTGGATGATTAGGCAAATGTTCCTTCTCCTCTAAAGATGTGAACAGATTGCGAGGAAAAATGGAAGATGGATGGTGAAATCGGAATGGACAAACACGCCTGCATTATAGCATGGCTACAAGGTCCTATAACAAATAAGGGAATTCCATACCGTGCTAAACTTCTAAGATACCTACCTGTCTAAATAAGCCTTTACTTGTTACTAGACCTAACGACTTTTGGAAGAGAACCTAATCTCAATGTAGAGGTGTTGTCAGCACGTCGTCGATTGGTAATTAAGGCTAAGCTAGCCCCTGAGATCTGCAAAAGTCTAAGCCGTGCTAACTTAGGATAGAGCGTTTAGCCGAGATCCCAGGATCCTCCGTGAAGGATTCAATCTCAGTACCAGTAATAAGGTAAATTCACAACCTATCAAAGTGGAGAAAAACTAGGATTTTTTAGGTGATCCAGCCCAAGATAGACTGGGAATACTAATAGCGTTTGTGATAACCCACTATTAAGAAGCAGTAAAAATAGAAGTGTGACGACCTTGCAGGCCGTCACCAAGGCCGGCGCGGCCCGACGATTACCCCGCGTGGAGAACAGTGCACACTGTGTTGAGCACTGGACTAGGGGTCCAAAGACCCAAAGCTCCTACGACTAATCAGAAGGTACTCTGTCGCTTAGGGTACTCTGTCACAGAGCAAGGGAGCAGGCAGAGCAGCCGCGCTCTACCGCTCTGGTTGCTCTGTCACTAAGCAGGGGAGCAGACAGAGCAAGGTGCGAGGTACCTCTTAGATAGCTAGTATAGATAGTCATCATCGTGACCACGATGGCCGTGAGGGACTCTGGTTCCTCACGCTAGTATTACATTGTTCATTTGTGTCCTACTGTTCAGACTTCCCTCTATGCATTATAGTGACAGCGACTTACAGTGACAGTGTACTCTTATCTAGGAGTGCTAGGTTAATAAGCCGTCTTTGGACCACCCCCAAGCCTTGGCGTCCTGCTGTACGCTCTGTCTTAACCTGACTAGTCCCCCTCGGATCTGCGCCAGGTGCAGGTCTTAATAAGAAGTTACTCTTTCCTCTTCTCTCTTCCCACCTTCCCTCTCTTTTACGCGTCTCCTATTTACTGTAAGAAAGGAGCGCTGCAGCTAATATGGGCTCCGGAGCTGTGCTAGCGTTCTGTCAGAAAGAAGGGGGTTCAGAGGCCCTGGGCATCTAGTCAGCGGAGCTGACTGGATACCTGGCACTGCCAGTACGCCAGTGAGCCTCAGCCACCAGAGTGACGAAGATTGAATCCTGCAGAATAGTCTATAAAGAAGCCTCTGGCTTCCAGCCAGAGCCAGAAGAACAGAGTCAACACAAGCAATACAATCACGCAGTTGCAACCCCTACAATTCCACAGAATCCAGAGTGCCGCGCTTCCAACAAAAGTCTTCCTTATCTGGTTCGTTCTGGTATTTATTAAATTTTTCCTAGGTCCGTTGCCGCTTCTCTGAGGGCTCCGGGTCTCCTGGTTGTCGGATACCAGGAAGTCGGTGTCTTGACGTGATTCTTGGGTTGGTTATTATGTCTGTGAACGTCCTTTAGAGTAAGGAAGCAAGAGCTGAAAAAAGGTGGGAGAAGAAACGAGAAAGGGCAGTGTAAGGCGCTTTTAAACGGGTTTACAGGTGTTGGTTCGCTCATTTCTTATGGAATCTGTAGCTACCCTGTCGAACTGCAGCGGCAGTTCTTAGCGCTCAGGCGCCCAGGCGCCTTACCGCTCCAGGCTAGGCTGGAACGCAGGAGCCTTTCGTCATATACTCTCCTCACATATAGGGAGCTCTCTTTTGTATTTAGTCTAGGAGCTTCGCTCCCACCCTTTCTACCTAATCAAGTCACTTTGCAACTACACTTCCACTGCTCCCATAAGCTCCATACCCTTAGTAAAACGTTCTACAGTTATGAGCCTAGCTCTATCTAACTGAGTAAAGTGTGGAACAAAGCACTCGAGACGCTTACGAGCAACGCCCTCCGCAAAACCTTCAATAATGCGCAAAATCCTTTCTAACCCGATAAATCCAAACCTATACGCCAATCTACAGATCCAGCTTATTATAACTGAAAAGACTACGCTTTATAACAGTATCCCTACCGACAGCCAGAAGCTTAAGAGCTTATAAGACTGGCCCGACTAAATCAGGATCTTTAAATATTATGTAATAAACTAAAGGATCTGGAACCTAATCGATCTAACTGCTCCTAACGCAGTAAATCTACATATTAAGCTAAGAATTACAATAATCTATAAGCTTATAAGCGAACAATAGGAAATAGTAACCATTATTTATAACTTAAGTACTACGCTCTAGGAGAAAACACCTAAAGCTCTAAAAGACGTTATAAATAAGCTAAATCTCAGAACAGTTACAGTAAAAAAAGTTAAAAATAAATACGATTATCTAGTAGTTATAATTACTACTTATATCACTGCTATAACTAAAACAATTAAAGCGTACTAGCATATTTAAAACTAGGTTAACTGTACGGTTAATAAGAGCTTTAAAGTATTAATAATGTAGCAGATAATTTAAAATAACAGATTTATAATTTAAAAGTTTATACACTTCCTAAAAGAACGCCTTAAGCTTAGCTAAACCTTATTAGCCTCTTTAATACGCTAAAAGTACTAAGTAGTTATAGAATAAGTTAAAAACGTTAACGTGTTAAAGGAGTAATAAATGAAGGATTAGGAGGTAACTTATCGTAAGGCAGAAAGTCTTAATATTATAAAGATTAAAAGCCCTTAGCTATTAAAGACTGGCTTAAGGCTATCCAGGTGCGTATAACGCCTGTATAAGCTAGTTTAAAGCTTACTAAGCTAGTAGAATAAGAAGTCTAAGGGCTTTTAATAAAAGGAGTTACACATTACACTAAACTTATCTTAACGCTTATTAACGAAGCGAAATTCTTAACTAAAGGAGGTAATTAACTAAGTGGTATGTTCTACACTAACTATAAAAGCCTTAACTTTAAAGTACTAAAGAAGCTTAAACAGAGCTTTAAGAAGGATTACCCTTATAAAGAAAATCACTCTTAGCTACCTACTTACTGTTACACCTTATATTTAACAGTTACTAGATTAATTCCTATATACGTTATAAAGCACGTTAAATAATTAACGTCTGAAGTTAAGGAGAAGGTTAAAGTGTAATTCGCTAGCTCTAAATAGTTTAAAGTTTATAAAACCTATTAAGAGAAGTAAAGAGCTGTTTTAACCGCTTTAAGTAAAGACAGTTTAACTGTTTTAACGTTCCTAAGATTTATTAACACTATAGTAATTAACACTTAAATAATGGAAATAATTATTAAGGTAACAGGGTAGTTTACTATTATTAGATTTACTAAGTACTTACTTTCTAACAGTACTTTAGTTAATAATTAAAAAGTAATACACCTTATTAATTATAAATCACTGTTAGTTAAAAGGAGCTTTTAATAAACTAAAGTTAAAGATTACGTTTAAATAGGGATTAGCTTATTCCTAATTATTAAGTATAGTAAGTACGTAATCTCTAAGGTGCTTATAAGCTTTATAGGGGCTGATACTGAAGATCTAGTACTTAATAAAGTTATTGTAGTGGAAGGGTTTTATATTAATATTATCTTAAAAGCTCTAATCGCTAAAGCAGGAGCTTAGTATTGTAGTTTTAACTACACACTTCACTACAGTAATATGGAAAAGAACGTAATGTTAAGGAAGTTAAAGTACTAGTATAATTTAATATTTCTTTAATATATTCTTATTATCGTTTACTTAAGCTTCTTTATACCTGTTACTGTAAGTGTTATAAGCAGGATATTAATAACTATAATAACACGAGAAGTAAAGTATTTATATTAATAGCTGTACCTGTAAGAGGATACGGAGAGCCTCTAACATACTTACGTAAGCTACTTAGGACTAGATGCTCTGAGGAAACTTATTAAGTAAGTACGTAACGTAATGATTACAGGTATAAAGATTATTAACTGTAAACACTATGCGCTTATGTATTTGTATTAAGTTATTTTAAAGTGCTACTTTAAAGGATTCTCTCACTGCCTATTCCTGTAAGTTAGTTAAGATCTTTTCTACTTTAATAAAGTATAAGACGGACTAATTTACTTACTTATAGTTAAGGATAAGTACAGTAGTAAGCTTTTCTATTACGTATTGTAGAATAAGAAAGGGCTAGAAGTGTTTAAAACTATTAAAAACTTTATAGACTAGGTAAAGTAGCAGTTTAAGTTTATTATATATATTATATGTTAAGATTAAGAGACTTTTATAATTATAATTAAGGGATACACGCTATATTAACTCTAAGCGATTAAAATGGGTATTATGATTAAAGCCACTCCATTATATATATATAAGTTAAACAGTAAGAGTAAGCGTGTAAGTTAAGAGCTGATTATAAAGGTTATTAAGATAAGAGAGGGAGTAAACCTCCTTAAATTAATCTAGTTTAAAAGTTTACATATAGCTACTTACTTATACAGTATAAGCCCTAATTACCAAAATAACTAGTTATCACCTAATAAGAAGCTTATAAAATAGTTTTATTAATACTTCTAGTAATACACTTTATTAAGTAAGCTTAGTAAGAGCTTAGCTGATAATTACTGCTTAGTGACTCGGGGCGTTTGTTCAGGCCGACCCTGTCGTTCTTTTTGGGCTCTGTATGTAATATTATTGTAGCCGCTTATGTACATAGCGATGCGTTCCCTGGCGCGTGCCACCGTCAAAAGGGGCCGCGC
>Ga0247770_1002292_pt1 | contig 10975 bp, 6 predicted proteins | sample UWRJL136409B6_FD_179943 | JGI IMG/M metagenome (GOLD analysis project Ga0247770, IMG submission 179943) | Plant litter microbial communities from Arlington Agricultural Research Station in Wisconsin, United States - UWRJ-L136-409B-6 | ecosystem: Environmental > Terrestrial > Plant litter >... | reverse complement strand
TATCCAAGGCGGGCCACCCATCGCAGCCCAACCACGTGCCCGGCGTCTTACCCGATGACGACGACGACGATGGCGAGGAGCAGAAGCTAGACGACGACGATCCCGATACGGATGCAATCATCACGGACAAGGCCACCCCCCAGCTCCTGGCTGGCCGCGACGAACCCATCCGCCAAAAGTTCCTGAACTGTATCGCCGAGCTGCTTGCCAACAAGAGGGGCGGGAAACACGTCGCGGCCACAGCGCTCAGAGAGGGGGAGGACTCGGTCGAGATAGACATTGCCAGTAACAGCCCATTTACCGTCGAGGATGACGAGTATCTCGCGTCTCTGGCGCGGTTTCTCGGCGAGTCTGATACGTGGGAGACGGCGCCGACGGACGGGACGATCCACGGCTTGGAAGGTCCTCTCCTCGAAGTCACCGTGACGCGCAACGCAGACCGGCTGGACGGGTGGATAGAGAGGCTTGCAAAGCTCCTAGGGGGGACGCCGGCGCGGCCCGCCGATCGGCCCGCAGATGCGGTCCAGGAGCTTGCAAGGCGGGTAAAATGTTTCTCCTCGTCTACGGCGGCCGAGGAGCCAGCGGCTAGGCTTAGGGTCGTCCGTCTCGCCATCTTAGCCGTCCTAGGGCCAGAAGCAACGTTAGCGGAGCTGAGGCGGATGGCTCCCTCGGTGAACGGGAGCAAGGCAGCGAGACTCTGCCGCTTGATTGCGAGACCGGCAGCCAATTTGCGAACACTGGCTCGCATCGCACACCTCCTGCCGAGCTTCCGAGCCATCAAGTTCGTCAAGGTGGCGACTCCAGGGTCCACGCGGCTCGGCCGCCAGCAGATCCTGGGTCTCGCCGACGCATGGTCGCGGCTTGGCCTGCCCCACCTCGACCGGTTCCCTCGGCAGCTAGCCCGCAGAGAAGGCCAATTCCGCAAGGACTGCGCTCGCGCCTTCCCGGTCCACTGCGACGCCCAGCTGCTGCTAAGGTACGAGTCGGAGCCCTCCTTGGCGCCGTCGCTGCCCTATATCGGCTGCAGCAAGCGGGCATGCTTTCTTTGCCACTCCCTCATGTCGGTGTTGACCCTCCAAACACAAGGGCGCGGGCAGCACGGAGTTTGCCATCCTCTCTGGGGCGTCGGCCCGCTGCAGTCGGAGACCATGCAGCAGCAGCTTCGGCAGCTGTGCACCATGGTAAAGGAGAAAATCGTCGCTCGGCTGGACCAGAAGCGAAACAGGCCGCTTCCCCTTGTTGTGCCGCAGTCGTCGGCCGTATCGGATCTGGCGACGGCAGACATGGTGGTACTGAGGCGGCAGGCTGCGAGCCGAGAGGCGGTTGTGGGGAGAAACCACGAGCTCCGCAAGAGGATGCAAATCTTGTAACAAGCCCCCGCGCCGCGCAGCAGCAGCAGCAGCAGCAGCAGCAGCAGCAAACCAGCCCAGAAAAGTGTGAAGAGGATGACTAACGGATAGGCGCTATGACAGACTCCATCCCCGTTCGATCCGACCTCCCGCACGCACGTCCCAGGGCAGCCTGATGTGCATCATGTGCCAGTCTGACACCGGCGGGTCTGGCAGGTGCAAGGGCTGCCAATCGGTCTCGTACTGCTCGGAGCAATGCCAGTCAGTGGACTGGCCGGCGCATCAGCTGCTGTGCTCGTCATATCTCACCTTTCTGCAGTCCCGGCCATCGGACCTCCACAAGCTCGGCATCTGGTTCCCCCGAAAAAATAAGAGCCCAAAGCTCGTCTGGGTGCCCATGACGACGAAGCGTGAGGGCAGGTTTGATCGACACCATCCTGAACTTGGCTCGTTTCTCGGGCCCTCAGCCAGCAAGGCCTTCAGCGCGACCACCGTCACGCAAAACCAAAGACGAGGCGTTCACATAGGTCACGATATATATATATACATCTATCACAGCCAGCAGCAGCAGAATCATGAGCCGTTCGCGAACAAGTCGCTGCGTCACGCGGCGCAGGCATGCCGCGGCATGACCGTCCCGAGCGGTGCGGGCGGCCAACTAGTGGCGATAGCGGGAAGAGCCGACGCCTCGCCGTCCGAGGTCGCCGATATGACTCTGTGCGACTTTCGTCACGTCCTAGACTGGTCCAGCACCCACGGCGACAACACGGTCCGCGAAACACCCACGGGCGGCACCATCCGCGCGGTACGTATCAGCTGCCGTCTGGAGCAGCTGCTTTATGGCCGCGGCGTCTTCTGCACGGTTTTTGTCCAGAGTAACCTCCCGTTTGCGAGCAAGCCGTCCCCCTTGTCCGACGCGTTGGGCGTCCCGCTGCAGGTGTGTAAGCCTCGCCGGACCGAGCTCGAGTCCGGCACTGCTGATTTGCTGGGATCCGCGCAAGGCGAGGCTGGAGGCGGCCTGCGCAACACCTATGCCACGGCATTGATGACAGAAATGGACGTTTTTAGCACGAGCTGGGGCACGTCGCCGACAATGTTTGAAGGAGGTGCCGTCATCGCGCGGTGGGATCGGGCCGACCTCGACCCCAGCTCGGCGATCCGTGTCTGTCGGTATTGCGTTGAGGTGCTTCAGCCGCTGTTCAGACGGGCCTTGGCGGGGATGGTTACACGGGACGATGCAATGAGGGAGGTGTCCCCTTCGAAGCTGGCCGCATGGGCGCCGAACCCGGCTGAGGACGGCGGACTTGTCTAACCGAATTGTGACCTCGTGGATTTGGGGGGGGAGACGCATAAGGATAGCAGGGTTATCTACATAGTCTTTTTGAGATTCTTATATTATTCCTGGAAATTCAAGATGTTGTCCTAGTTAGTTATTAGGTCATTTCACTAACATGACTACCTAAATCCATCGAATAGAGGCTCGTCTTATGGCTATTATGCGCCGTCCAGACTCCTATCAAGCAGTGAATGGTTTATCTATTCTTAAAGACAGAGGGGATCCCGAGAAAGGACGATAATAGCGCTTGTAGCCGTACCACCCCCACTCTTGAATGGCCATTCTCTCACGCCTTTCAACAGCATCCAAGCACCCTCCACCCCCCCAAATCGTTCACGCTGGGGAGAGGTTGTCTACCGCCAGCCTGAGAGATAAAGGCTAATAGTAGGCGCTGTGTGTCGTTTCCATCGGCTCCTCAAGCTCCTCGGCCGGATACGGTTTAGTGCGCTGCTACATAGATGGGGCAGACGTATTGTACCACAAGGGCCGTTGGGTAGAACCCTCCTGCAACAAGCAGTTCGGAACCAAAGCGTAGCAAGGGAAAACCTACAGCAAACAACAGCAGATTGTTTTACACTAAAGTTGCGCTCAGCAATTTCCATGTCTGTGCGTGGCCCTAAGCCCATCCTGAGCTGTAGGTGAGCGGTGGGTAAGGTTAGAATGCACAGCCGCGTGGCCCAGTTTGGGCGGCTCGACTAAAGTTGCCATCCGGAGAATTCCAGAGAATTCCTTGAATTTATAAAAACCATACCGTAGAGTAAATCCAGTCCTCACCATAATAGCTCACCGCCTACCTAATTAATAAGGAGGACGCATCCCCGTACCATGGCTCTTGCCTCACTTATACTATTGCAATACCCAGAACCGTGGTGGTGTTGAAACGCCCACCCATGCTCTGGATTGAAGTGGCAAGGTTTGGTAGCGAATCTGAGCAATCTGAGCTGAACTGCTACGTAGTTCAGCTCTCCAGTTCAACACTTGAGCCATGGTTCAGCTCGGATAAGCATGAACTGAATGCGACGAATAATATATAGGGCGAGCTCCCTAGCAAAGCCAGAGAGTGAAGCAGGCTTCAATTAATCATCCACCCAACCCCCAACACTACGCTTTACTATCTTGCAGTGCAACCCCTTATCCCCGTCAACCCGACGCACCCTGCGTTACACTATGACGTTTGGCCTGACCACCTGCTGGATTATCGTTGCCGGAATATAAAAACACGTGTGTGGCTTAAAGGGCCACTTACTGTACAAGCGGTACAGGATTTACTGAATGAAAAGGCTGTAGGTAAGCAGTTAGCTCAGGAAATATAATAAAATGTAAGCCTAGTCATAATGCACGCATGTGTACGTCGGCTGTAGAATTTTCTGATTGATCTGTTTCCAATTTAGTTATTGTTATTTCCTAGTGTTGTGGTTGTGTAATTGAGGATTGATGTGGTGGGGTGGTGGAAAAGTGCTTACTCACTTAGAATGCTCACTTGCTTATCACGCACGTTATAGGGTGTAGTAACTATAAAAACGGAATCTCAAAACGGTAAACAATTACGATAGCAATAGAGCCCGCCTCTTAGTCCCTTTATTGGGGTTTGGAAAATGAAGTTGATCCCAGAAATGGAACTGTGACGACCCCGGGCCGTCACGCTGAGCCGGCATGGCCCGACCGATTCCCCGCACCAGGAACAGTGCACAGCACGGTGCAACACTGTGTCCGCACTGTGGCTTCTGTGCTAAGGAACGACTCTGTTGACAGAGGCTCAGGAGAGGACAGAGGCCGGTACGAAATACCTCTTAGATAGCTAATATAAATAGCTATTAACGTAACTATAATAGCCCTAAAGGACTCCTAGTTCCTCACGTTAATATTCTACTGGCCATTTATATCTTACTGTTTAGACTCACCTCTGAATTATAGTGATAACGACCTACAGTGACATTATACCCCTGTTTAGGAGTGCTAGCTTAATAAGCCGTCTTCGGAACGCCCACCCAGTCTTTGGCGTCCTGCCATACGCTCTGTCTTAACTTGACCAATCCCTTGGGTCTGTGCCAGGTGCAGGTCGTAACAGAATCCTCTAGAACCGTCTGGGTCCGAGGTCTGCGTGTGCTTGTTGACCTTTACCCCCAATTTTCCCATTTGGAGCCCCGCGGCGGCGGCAAGTTTCGTACGCGGCCGGACTCCCAAGACTAAAAACACGAGCTGAGCGCGGAGGGGAGGGCTGGTGTCTGTCTCTACAAAAGTCTCTGTAGAAAGTTCTCCCAACGTCGGGTGTGACGTTGAAAAACAAAGTTTTTCTTGACCGAATTGTTACACAAAAGTCTCTATGGTTTTGTCGCGGATCTATTGAGAGCCAAGTCGATTCTGTGTCGTCGGAGCTCAGCGTGTACCACCTCGGCCATGTCGGCATCGATGAGCGGCAAGATGTGGCTTGATTTTCCGAGGACCAAGACTCTCCGGCTTTTCTGCAGAACCCACAACACTCGTTACAGCAGACCTCGCCGTATTTGCACCTGTTGGGACCGGGACTCAGGCAAAAGAGCAAGATGCAACCCTTGCCGGGCTTTGTGCATATCCCGCAAGACTCGTTGCAGCAGTTTGTCCCGCGCTTGCAAATGGATGGGCCGCATTGGGATTCCCCTGGCCCCAGACGAGGGGGTTTTATGGGGGAGGTGGAGGGGTTGATCGGGACGCAAGGTTTGGCGTTGGTAACGATGCATTCGTGTTGAGTGGGACAGGTGACGGCGGTGCATTCGGGGGCGACTTTTTCATGGTGGATTTCGAGAGAGGGGGAGTTGGCGTTTGGTATTGGAGTGGCGAATACGAGACCAGCGAGGGCCCCCAGGAGGTTAAGGGTAACGGGTGTGGGAGACACAACCCACTCATATATATTCAATAGACCATGAAAAAACCAAAAAGACCCAGCCCCGAAAGTGGCCCGAGGCTGGGTAGAGAACCCGGTTCGGTGCCACCATGACATTCTCTCGAGTAATTGGGTGAAATTAAACTACTTTGGTTGGCATCGGGGGAACCGGGTGTGCTTATGTGTGACGACGTGTAAGACTTTTCACGTCGAGCTGAAACAGTTGGGTTGGTAACACGCCGATTGCATTCCAGCGAATTGGCGGACCAGAGAGAGAAATAAAGCATGGGATTGCAGCATCAGCCCATGGCCTTGTCATTTCTGTCTTTTGGTCGTCAGAAGCTGGGAGATTTTGATAAGCGGACTAGTGTCGTGTCACGTCGGCCAAGCGAAAATGATGCCCCATTGGGAATTCAGTTTGGTAATGGCATGGGTGTCTCGGATCATTGTTTGGCTGTCTCCCCGAATTTCTTTTTTCTTCCTCCTCTTTTTCTTTGTCGTATTTTCGGCGCGCTTGGACTGTTATTCACTATGAGGTAGACGGATCGTCGTAAAGTAATATTGTTTCTTGTCTACTCAGGCCTTCAATTTTGAAGAGGAAAAAAAAAAACTCAAGTCCGGGGCGTGTTGCCCTCGTGGCATGCCATGTCGTTGTGACTACTCAGAATGTGGAACCCAACTGGTTATCTCGCTTCGGATGTCCGCTCCCCAGATGCCGAGAAATGTTGATAGGTGCATGCCAACGTTGGTCTAAAAATAGATAGTTACGAGAAACACTGCAATTGAATATACCGCCAAAGCAAAAGCAGCGTTTTATAATGCCCATCGTCAAATAGGACTGTTAACCTAGGCGTAAAGGAAAGAAATTGGTATTATCTTAACAACCCCGCGGGCAAATACTCCACGACCCCCTGAGCTTATGAATAGAATAAATCGTTTAATGGTTTGGAGCTAGTGTATGTTTTTATAAACATAGTACGAAGCCTGAAGTTATATCGCAAAAAAACATGTCCACCCCCCAATCAAGCCGGCGTAAAGAACCCACTCCTTAACATAAACCTCCGATGGGCCAATCCCCACTAACTCGAAGAATTAGCTTAAGCCTGAAAGAGAACCCCGAGTCTCACCGAAAAATACTTCTCTGAGGTTACAGGGCGTGTGGCTCAGTTGGTAGATCGTTCGCTTTGCATCCTCCCCGCTTGTATGCGAAAGGTCCTGGGCTCGATTCCCAGCTCGTCCAATCAAATGATCATTTCTTGGTTTTAAATAGTTTTCGTTTTTGTCAATTTCCTCGTTGTTTGGGTCACGGGATTGCTTATTCTCTTTTTCTTCTGCATTGAGTCTTGATTCCGGAGATTGTGCTGCGTCTCCAACCCCTTATCTTCACACTCTAAGCGTCCCTTGTAACTTCCAGCAGCCCCCCCCCCCCCCCCCCCCCTTGCTAGATGTCCATACCATTGCTTTTATGCCCGCCCCGGTAACGTCCTCCACGTCAGCGTCGTGGGTGCAATCGGCCCCCTGTCGGTATAATCACACCCAGTACCGTTCTCACCCGCAAAATTGTACTGAGCCGGCCAAATCTCCCGGTAACTGCACTTGAGGTCCAAGAACCGGCTACCTGTTGCCTCGAACAGAATCCTGGACCACAAATCAAGCCCCAGTCAATGTCAGTCCAGGCTATCTTGCAAAACGGAAATCCAACAACAAATACCACAATCTCAGGAGCAAATAAAGAAAGGATTAAAAAAAGAAAAAAAGAAAAAACTCACGGATGTTCCTTATCCTTGTCCTCACAAACCCAGCTTTCCTTTACGGCAAAATAGCCTGTCACGAGATCCATCCGAAACGCACACCCCACGAGGGCGCCCTCCCATCCCCATCCCCAGACCATTTTGTCGCTGTCCATCCACCCTCCCGGGCCGTAGCGATCACAAGGGTACCATCTTTGCGGTGCGCTCCCATTGACGTGCGGTGTGAGGGTAGTAGACCCCCAATCTCTATTCCTTTCCATAAAAATGACCCTATCTCTGGAACTCTTGCCACTCTCCACCGAGCGGCTGAATTGCGTCCCAAAGTTTCGGAGGCCGAAAAGGACGACGGTCTCGTGCGTGCCTTTGCCTTCGGTGGTGTTCCACTGGGTGGCTTCGGGCCGAAAGAGGGTTCGGACGGCCCAGGGTTCGGATACCCCGACGAGTGACCAGGCGCTGGACAGGACAGAGTCGATTGTGCAGCTGTGGCCAGAAGGCTGGGGGGCGGTGAGCTCAAGGGGGCCGATGAGGATGGCTTTGGATAGGATACCGGGGATAGAGAGGGTTACGTTCTTGCTTTCTTTTTCCGAGGGAGTGGTGGTGTTGGGATGCACGAGAGTGCAGTTTTCGGCGCGGTTGTAGGGCCATTCGCTGGGGAATAATGGGCCAGGGCAGAAACCAGTGCAAGGAGGATCGGGTGGGGTCAAATCGACGCATTGGAGGAAGGGTTCGAGGGAGATTTCGCCTTGTGCTGCGAATTCGGATCTGTATTTTTGTTTTGTTGGTCAATAGATGAGTGCATTATTCTTGAATGAGAAGAGATAAGAACTGGCAGTTGGAAGAGAGAAGAAAAAGAGAAAAACCATACGGTCTGGTATCCCCCTCATCGGTACAATACCATGTCTGTCGAACTCCCAGCGTGAGCTTTTGCTTGTTGAGCTGGACAGCCGTGCTCAAGCTGTACTTTGGAAACGACTGGTGGTCCTTTGGGGGGTCACACGACCACCATGTGCTAAAATCCGAGTACTCGTTAGCCACGCTGTCGGTGTAGTTTGTTAGATGGGTATTCCTCAACCGACAGGGCACCGTCACATTGTTAGCGACATTGTGCACGTCGAAATGAAGATCGCCAATGCGAACAGCAAAAGACCACATTATATTAACCAAAAATTGGCGAGTTTGCCATTGTTTGAAATTGGAAATGGTCCATTGGGGGTTTTTGGACTTTTTGAGACAGTCTCGTGTATTTATGCCGAGGGGAACTGGTGGGGGTACCGGCGTAAGTGAGATAGGTTTGGTGAGGGTGCCTTGAATTTCGATTACTTGTTGTTCTTGTTGGGATGTTGGCGGTGGGAGGATGGTTCGTCCAGCGGCTTGGAATTCGACACTAGAAAAAAAAGAAAGTGAGAAAGTTATTACAGGATGGCACCGACGGTTAAAGGGGGGGTGGGAGTTTGTTGACATTACCCCTGAGGTCCCTTGGACTCTTCCGCACATTGCCACGTCTGGTGGATTTCCAGCTCGCTAGTGGAGGGATCGAAACTGACTTGGATATCCGTAACCCTCAGTAGTTCGGGTGACACCGTGAAGGGGTTTGCGGGTGTACAAATAAATCCGTCTTGCATGTTTATACAACCTGCCGAGTAGTTGGTTGCCTTGTGCCGAAACGCCAAACTCACAACTTGGTCCCCCCGGCTTTCGACCGTATCGAGATACCAACCAGGATAGGAAAACGATCGTCCAATGCACGGTTTCTCGTTGCTTGGGATCACCCGGCCCGACGACACTGCAACGGCCGTGATGTCCAGGACTGAGGCATTGTTTGACGGAATAGGGAAGTCGGTGATAGGGGGTTTAGGTGTCAACCAAAACGCTGGTTTCGTCATGGGTGTCGTTTCGGTCAGGGTGCAGTTAACGATAAATAACGGGTCGCCGTCTTGACCCCGTCCCTTGCTGTCGTCAGGACAGTCGAGTGTTGCAAAGTTGATCTCGTGTCGAGAAACATAGATGAGTCTGTTCTCTTTTTGCACCGTCAGCGCTGTACCTTGTGCTCTCTGTGTTTTTGTCTCTGGATAACTGACGGATAACTCCCGTTTGGTTGATGACAGATCCATTCATGCAATATCTGGAGGTACCTCGGCCCTTGCAACCATCGGTACACCTGCCGGGCGTAGTGGCCCTGAGCAACGCCGTCTTCAGAGAGGATGTCGCCGCCCTGGCAAGGATGAAACTTTTGGTCGCTGTCGGTATAGGAGTCTCTGTCCGCTCCCAGCTCTCTGGTACCGCATGACACCGAATAGCCATTGGCCACGTCCACCAGAGTAAAATTAGCGGCACTATAAACGGGATACTCGTATCGCCTCTGAGCAAAAAAGTCTCGTAGTTGATAAACGGGCGGCAGAAAGTCTGGGTTCTCGCAAGGGTTGGGAAGGGAGCGCCGAGCAAGTGCTGTTGTTGTCTTGCTCAGGGCCGCCGCTGCTATACCCTTCGTCCAGATAATACAGATGATAAAGCCGACCAAGGCGTGACCTTGGGCGACTAGAAGCCAATTCCACATGGGTCTCATTTTGTTCGAAGCTTTTCGGTCGAGGTCGGGGGGGGAAGACCATCCTTGACCGAGCATCTTGCCCTAAAAAAAGCCCAAGATTTTAAACAATTGTATTTCCTTCTAACCAGTCCACTCGTCGCCCTACACAGCAGGGTTGCATTTCCTAGTTGTTGTATCCGGCTGATTCCTTCCCTCCCCCGCTTTTTTCCCCTTAGAGTGAATGAATCGCGAAAGACGACTATGTGGTGCCCTTGTTTTGTCGCCACCAATAATATCTAGTTTCCGGATAAATCCACCACCGCAAATTGTTTTCTTCGGCATCTACGTCGGGAGACTTAAACAGAAACTAGGGGGAGGAAACAACGCGAGCAAGACAACAACCTGTATGTAACACACAGAGAGTGTATTATCATCTGGTAGCCTAGTAGAATCATTGCCGTCATCTCCAGATTGGATGGCAAATGACTGGTTTAAACCCCCGCCGCCTTCAAGGTATGTCATCACCCCATCCCAGCATCACATGCCAAGCATCACGAAGAGCCTCATCTCCCCCCCCACCCTCCTCCACCGCAAGCTCTAAGTATATCCCCAGGCCGTCCCAACCTCAACCCCCGAGCCAAGCATCCCCGCCGACCCTTCCACTAGTCCCAGCCCAAATCCCAAACCCGCCATGAACGCGCCGAGCCACTCTCCCGCCCGTGGTACGGCGCCGTTCCCACCGCTCTCCCGCATCACCTAGCTCTCTACAACGCCAACGTCACGCGCCACCGGACTCCGTGCTCTATCGACACCTACTACGAGGACATCGCGCACCAGGCCCACAAGACCGCCACGCGGAGATATCACCAGTCCGACACCGCTGAGGGCATCGCCCTAGCAAAATGTCACGATGTTGCCTCCCTGGGGAGGGGAGACGGCCGCCTAGCTTGGAGAGACAGGATGCCTTTCGGGATGGGAGCACGTGTAAGCGGAAGAGGGAGGGTCGTCACTCTGTGAGAGGGGCAGAGGACGAGGAGTTGTATCGGAGGGGGATATTGTATGATGATGAGCATTTGAGGGGGGAGGGGTTCTCGTTGGGGGAGATTATGCATGATACGCCGGTGGTGTGGAATGTGAGGTATCGACCGGCGAAGA
>Ga0247770_1002291_pt1 | contig 10991 bp, 2 predicted proteins | sample UWRJL136409B6_FD_179943 | JGI IMG/M metagenome (GOLD analysis project Ga0247770, IMG submission 179943) | Plant litter microbial communities from Arlington Agricultural Research Station in Wisconsin, United States - UWRJ-L136-409B-6 | ecosystem: Environmental > Terrestrial > Plant litter >... | reverse complement strand
TAGCCAGACGGCTAGAGCTGGAAACAGGAGAGGAGGGCTAGTGGGGCCGGAGGCCGACAAGGGCCTCTGTTCGTTTGTAACAAGATGGACTCGCATAGTTAGTGGCTTCGAAGGAGTTGACGAAGGTTTTTATCCGGCCTATACGGCACGGTTTCCTTTGTACATAGCAGTAGAAGGACCGGCGCGCCTGCGGGCATATCGGTGTAGGAAATAATATATTCAAAGACGTTCCACTTAGAAACTCTCTTAACGCAGCACTTAAGGTAAATAATAATAATTATACCCTTTTAAATACTATAACTAATAACCCTTTAATTCTAAAGCATAGCTTGAAGGATCTATTAGATTAGGTAAAAGAATCATATCTAGAAAGAGATATAAATCTTATATATAAATTCATATTTAATACTGGCGCGTCAGTTCATATAATATGTAATGAATCATAGTTCACTTCTTATAAAGAAATAAATACCACTATAAAGTGGGGTGAAGCAAAAACCCTATTAGTACGTGGAGAAGGGACATATAAAATAACCTTTACTAATACTGGTAAAGAAGCCACTCTAAGGAAGTGTTTCTATATACTAGAATTAGGTATAAATATAATAAGTACTACTACACTGCCTCTAGATATCCTTTAGATTAGTGGAAATAATACCCTCGTTATAACAAAAAATAACCAAGTAATAACAAAAGGGCAAGTGAAAGAAGGCTTATACTTTCTGCCTGCACAACCTTCTATATACTCTATAAACATAACAATAGATTTACTCCATCAAAGATTCGCTCATATAAATAAACAGAATCTACAGAATCTAGTGAAAAATACTATAACAAATCACCAATATAAACAAAATAATAATAATAATAATAATAATGACTGCTCAGAATGCGAAGTGTGTGCGCAAGCAGAACTTCCAAATAAACGAAATAAAGAAAGCAATAATAAAATACAGTATAACTATATGGAAAAAATATCTAGTGACCTTTATAGGCCGTTTAGGATAAAAACATATAATAAAAAATCATACTTTATAACATTCCTTAATAAAAAATCTAGATATCTAGAGATACAGCTCCTAACTAATAAAACAGAAGTACTTTCAGTATTTCTAAAATATAAAGCAAAGGCTAAGAATAATATAAAAGGATATAAAATACGCGTTTTTCAATACGATAATGGGACTAAATATAAACATCTTTTAAAGTATTTAACTAAAGAAGGTATAATAACACAACTAAGTCCTCCATATACGCATAAATGCAATGGGTTGCCAGAAAGAATAAATAAAACAATAATGGTTAAAGTACGTGCAGTATTAATATAATCAAACGCACTGAAATATTTATAGGGTGAAGCACTTCAAGCTATAGTATATATATATAACAGAACACCTCACAGTGCCCTTAGATTTAAAACTCCTTACGAAGTGGCTAATAATATAAAACTAAGTATTGATAATATAAAGATCTGGGGTTCAATAACATATTATAAAATAAAAGGACCTAAACAATCAAAACTAGAATGTGACGACCCTGCAAGCCGTCACTTGGGCCGGGGTGGCCTGACGAATCCCCCGTAGAAGGAACAGTGTAGAAAGGCAGTACGCACGGTACTGCGCACTGGGCCAGGGGTGCAAAGACCCAAAGCCCCTACGACCAATCGTTGAGTGATCACTCTGATCTCGCTAAGAGCACGGTGATCACAGTGATTAGAGGCATTCTAATCACTATAATCACTCCTCGTGTTAAGTAAGCACAGTGATCAAGGTACAAAGTACCTCTTAAGCTAGTTAGTATAGATAGCCATAATTATACCTATAACTACTATAAGGGACTCTAGTTCCTTACACTAGTATTTAATTATTTATTTATATCCTACTGTTTAAACTCACCTTTATATATTATAATAACAGCGACTTATAATGATATTAAACCCCCATTTAAAAGTGTTAGCTTAATAAGCTATCTTTAAAACGCCCTTTACCTATTAGTATCCTGTTATATATTCTGTCTTAACCCACATTAATCCTCTTAAGGTTTATATTAGGTACAGGTCGTAATATAATACTAACGTCCAGTTCTAAACGCTATTTATTAAATTCCTAAACACCACCTCTCTCCCACTAACATATTAACCTCCGGAAAAGGTAAAGAGATTAAGGAGGTGTAAGCCTAACCTTAGCTCCCCACTATTAATAAGTTAGCTGCACGCCTTAAAGACTTAAACCTTAACTAGTAGGGACTGGTTAAGGAACTTAATAAAGCTTTCCCTAAAGACATTAAGAGCTGTATTAGTTTTATTAAAAAACTTTAAACTTAATTTAACGTTATTAAACTAAAGAATAACGACCTTAAAGGCTTATAAAAGAAATAAGTAAAGCTCCCCTTACTATCACGTTTTAAGGGAGATTCTACGTAACTGGAGTCCTGGATAGCCCAGCTCCAGAGTTATATTACTTATTATAATAAGTAGTTTTTTAAAGAAGAAGGAAAGGTCAGGTTCACTAGAGCCTTACTGGATAAAGTAGCCACTCGCTAGTATAAACCCTATGTAAAGATAATTAATAACCTTTCTGTAAATGGAGTATGAAAGGAAGCCCCTGAGATTTAGGCCCTGTTTAACGATTTTAACGTTTTTATTAATTAACTTTAAACTAAGTTTAAAGAACTAAACACCCCTAGGTAGGTTAAATAACACCTTATAACCTTAAGTTAAACGTCTTTAGTCTTTAAGTTCTTTACCCACTTTAAGTTAAAGGTAGTAAAGACTAAACTTAGTTAAAAGGCCCTGGTAATACTATTCTAAAGTGGTTTAAAAGAACACGTTATTAGAGATCTTTATTAAGAAGACTACCCAGATTACCTTTAAGAGTTAGTTAAGATAGTTATTAAAGCTGATAACCGGTATTATAATCACCATCATTAAAAGAATTATTAAAAGGAACAGACCCCTTACCAGCTAAGTAAGTTAAAAAAGGGAAACCAGTTGATTATAACAGGTTACCACCCTGGATTAATAGACATTAATATAGTAAACCGTCAGAATTAACCTAACTGTGATAAACCTTAACGATAATAGTAATAAAAGCAGCCTAGGGACTTATTACAGGTTTAATACTTTAACTATAATAAAAAAGAACATATAGCACGGTAATACCTGTTATTAAAGCAGGTTAGTTAAAAACCCGTTCTAGAAGGAGGGAAACATATCAGGTTTAACTTAGGAGATATCTATATCAGGATGGCAGGTAATAAAAAAGATTACACCTAGATAGATAAGTGTAATTTAGGAGATAAGGGTGAAGAGGAAGAACCCCAGGACGTAATGTACCTAATCTTTAAAGGTGTTTTAGAAGAGTCAGCCATAGAGGTGTAGGTTGTGGCAGACTGACTCTAAGGTAGAAACTTAAAACCACTAAAGGTGTAAGTTATAGCAGACCGACTTTAAGGTGGAAACTTAGAACTATTAAAGGTGCAGGTTACAGAAGACTAACTCTAGGAAAAGATGTTCCAGTTAACTGTTATAGGCCTTAAAAACCTCACCCTGTAAGCCTAGGAACTAAGGAAGTCTAAGAAGGACCCCAACTTAGAAATCACTAAGATGGTAAAGGGAGTTAAAGAACTAGCCCTCCAGGCTACTTAAATGGTAAAGTAAACCTTAAAAGGTGAAAGAGAATAAGTTAAGAGAATTAAACTAGAGAAACGGAAGTTCTTCTTAATAATACCCCTTAAAACTCTTAAACACTTTAAACACGCCAAGTAGATCAGCACCCTTACCTCCCTAGAAAAAGGACAGCTTAGATAGCTACCCTATATTAAAGCCGGTATGCCTTAGACTAGTACCTTAAAGGTACCCTAAGAAAGTATAAAGCAAACACACTAATAAAGGGTCCAGAAGCTAAAGGAGAAATATTAAGAGCTGGTAGATAAAGTGGAGGATTTATAAGTTAAGGGTCTTACTGTAACGTTTAAAGACAGAGTAGTGGAAATTAAGCTGTAATTTTATAATAAAGTTTATTTTACTAATTAACTTAAATATTAACTTATTAAAAAGGGCCACTTTATAGAAGAATAAACCAGGTTACTGTTACCTAAGTTTTAAGAAGAGGTTTAGGAGAAGCAGCGCACTTAAAGATAAGTGGAAGAAGAAAAGAAACAGGGTACCGCTCTACCCGTTCCATACTCTATAACCATAATACCTATAATTAACATTAACCACCCCAGCTATAGGGATATATTATAAATTAATTATATATACGATAACTACACTCTTAACTAACACAGTGGGCCTAAGGCCCTTTATAACCACTTCCCTAATATGTAAAAACAGGACTACACTATTATAAGAGTAAGGTTAGAACCGGCTTACTACTAAGTCTCCTACTTCCTAATTAAAAAGTCTAATAATAAGCGGAAAGTTACTATAATTAACTAAGCCCCCACCATGTGCTGGTAAAGAGGGGTACTTAATAACTACCTAATTATAACGTATTTATTACACCTTAATAGAAAAGCTAGGGAATAGTAAAAGTGAGAAGACTACTAGCAGGCCTAAGAGTAAAAGGATATTATTATAATCCAGTCTTATAAAGTATACTTTTAACTTATTAAGGACTTTAGGAACATTATACTATTTAAAGTTAATTAAACGTTAAGGTGTGAAAACTTAAGAAAGGTTAATCGCTAGGTTTATTAAAGCTGCCTGTTTTTCAAAATAAATGTTGGAATAAAATAGGATCACCACCTCCTGCAGTTTCAAAGAAGGATGTATTAAAATTTCTTTCTAAAAGGAATTAGGAAAAGGCTATAAGCCCTTTAAAAGGGCTGGAAACTAATAGTTTACTAATTAGTAAAAACCTTAAAAAGAAGGAGAGGTACTTAAAGTTAGGCTAAATAAGACCTTAAAGATAGGTGATTATTATAACTTAAATGTTAAAGGAGTATAAGTATTATTTTATTAGTGTCGATATAACAGACAGAAAAGGGAGGTTATTTAAGGTAAGAGTAATAATTAATAGCGGGAGTGCTTTTAACTTAATACACCCCTTATTAATTAACTGAAGGAAACTCCTTAATAAAAAGTATAAGGAGGTTATTCCCATTTAAAATAGAGAAGGAGGCTTATATTAATATAATAACGGTAAAGTCACCTATTACCACTCTTGATTAAAATAGATAAGGATAAATAATAAGTAGACTTTAACGTTATACTAGTTACAGGGTATAATATAATCTTAAGTCTACCTTAACTAGAAAAATATAATCCTGTAATTAATTAAAGGAGTGGCTACCTTACCTTTAATAAGTCCCTTAACTGTGATTACTATTTAAAAAAAGCTAAAAAGGCATTAAACTGTTCTAAAGATACATAAAGCACTTAAAAGCACGCTAAACCCTTAGAACTAAGTATAGTTTAGGTTAAATTTACTAAAATAGTGAAAGGATTAAAAGGTCTACCACATTACCTAAATAACGATTTAAAAGGTGGAAAGAAGTTAAAAGCTAATCTACAGATAAGTGAAGAAGTTAACTTATCTAAGGTACTAGTGGAGTACAGGAAGTTCACCTTATTTTAAAAAAAGATACCGTAATTACCAGATTACAGATTATAAGACCATAAAATCAAATTAAAACTAGGAGTAAAACTTTACAGCTTCTAGCCCTACCACCTAAACCCCTAACAGGCTAAGGCCTTAAGGGAATATATTAATAAAAATCTAAAGAATGGATTTATTATAGAGTCCCAGTCCCCAGCAGGGTACCTAGTATTATTCGTCCTAAGAAAGGGAGACGGTAAGCTACATATAGTTATTAACTATTAAACGTTAAATAAGAACACGATTAAAAATCGCTACCTATTACTATTTATTACACAAATGTAAGAAAGGATTATTAAGGTAAATTAATTCTTTAACCTTGATTTCCCTATAGGATTTAACCATATTAAAGTGAAAGAGGAAAACAAGTATAAAATAGCTTTTCAGACTCGTAACAGGTATTACCAGTATTACATTATACTAATAGGATTAATAAACACCCCTATAACCTTTTAAGGCCTTATTAATAATATTCTTTACCCCTTCCTTAATAAGTTTATCTTTATGTATTTAAACGATGTTTTAATCTATTTTAAAACTTTAAAAGAATATTAAAAACATATATAATAAGTTTTAACAGCTTTTAAAAAGGCGAAACTAACAGTAAACTCAGAGAAGAGCTACTTCCACGTTTAAGAGTTAAACTATTTAAGGTTTAAAGTAACCCTTAAAAGACTTAAAATATAACTAGAGAAGATAAAGGTAATTAAAGATTAACCCACTTTAAAGAACTAGAAAGAGTTATAAGCCTTTATCGGCTTTATAAACTTCTATTACTGTTTTATTAGGTATTTTACAAAAATTGTAAAACCACTTTATAAACTTACAGGTAAAGGAAAGCTATTTAAATAAACCGATAGATAATAAAAGGTGTTTAAAGACCTTAAACACACCTTTATTATAACATTAGTCCTAACCCTCCCTGATTTCTTAAAGCTATTCTAAATCGAGACAGACTCCTTAAAATTTATAATTAGTAAAGAACTTAACTAAGTCCAGGATAATAAGAAACGCTACCCAGTTACCTTTTTATTAAAAAGAATCTACAGTCCAGCCTTATAATATCTAATTTATAATAAGGAACTAATAGTGATTATTTAATATTTTACTAAATAGGCACTATATCTAAGTGGTATGGAAGAACCAGTTTAGGTCTTTTTAAACTATAATAACCTCTAATACTTCCTAATAAAGGAACTTAATTTATAATAAGTATAATAGGTAGAATTAATAGCCCCGTTCCACTTCCAGATTCACTATATTAAAGGAAAAGATAATAGGTAAGTTAATATTCTTAATTAGAGACAGGACTATAAAGATGCTAATCCAGTCCTAGTCCCTATTATTATATTTAATAAAGCTAAAAACGGCACATTAAAGCATACACCGTAAATGTCAGATAATTAAACATTAAAATAAACTATTAACATTTACATAAACTTATAAACAGAGTATAATATCTATTAGTAATAACAGGACTTTTAAGTAAAAAGGTTAATAAAAAGCACTTATAAATATAAATATCTGTTAGGAGACTTCTTAAGATATATGTAAGACTGTAATAAGGAGTGTTTAAAGTATTTAAACTATAATAAAACTAGTTATTAGCTGGAATAGCTATTAGAAGGTGTAAACAGCACATTTAAACTAGGAGTAAAGCTTTAATATTAAAAGAAACCATACATTTACAACCTAGGTAAACAGAAGGAATATATTTAACAGGTTTATAAGTCTTAACTTAAAGGATATATAAGCTAAGTTAAGACTCTTACGTAAGCCTAGTAAGTGTACGCCTTTTTAAGGATAAAGAAGCTAGTTAAGGAAGTGGTTAATAACTGTAATATCTGTTATTAGAAGTAAAACTAGCGTTATAAGCCCTATGGACTTCTTAAACCACTCCCTATACCACAGGTACCATGGAGTTCTATCTTACTTAACTTTATTATTAGGATTCTAAAGTTTAGGGACCCTGTTATAAGAGTTACCTATAACCAGATCCTTATAGTGGTTAACAGATTAATAAAGTGGGCTTACTTCTTACTAACCTTAAAGGATATAACTGTAAAGTAACTTACTTATATCTTTAAAAAAGAGGTAGTTTTATAACACCTTTAACCAGATAATATTATTACAGATTAAAATAAGCTAATTGTGTTGAAGTTCTAATAAGGACTAATATAAAAAATAGGTGTGAAAAGTAAACTTTTAACAGCATTTTACTTATAAACAGATAGTTAAACAGAGTAAGTTAACTAGATATTTATAACGTATCTTTAAGCTTATGTTAACTTTAAATAAAATAATTAACTTAAGCTGCTATTAACAGTATAAATAGCTTATAACACAATATTAGTTAAATTAACAGGTGTGTCACTATTCTTCACTAACTATAATAAAGAGCCTAAACTCCGTTAAGGCCCACCTACTAGCGCCCCTTAAGCCACAATCCGCATAGACTGGATATAAGAACTATATAACCATCTATAAACCGAACTTAAGTTTACATGTGAATAAATAAAGAAGTTTGCTAATAAACATTAAATTAAATAACTAGTGTTTAAAAAAGGACTTTATTATAAGGGTGAATAAGTTAAGGGACCGATTCTTTAAAAGGGGGACTATATCTACCTTTTTTTATAAAACCTATATTTAAAACAACCTAGTAAAAAGCTTAACTTTAAAAGGTACAGACCATTTTAAGTTAAGAAAAAGGTTACCACCTTTAATTACAAACTAGACCTACCTGTTAGTATAAAGGTGTGGATTAAGGTTTTTTATATCTTACTTTTAAAACCTGCCTTAAAGGGAGTTCCTTTAGAAAAGAAGATTAAGATCGACACTAATAAAGATAAGTATAACGTTAAGGAAGTTATAAATTTACAAAAGGGAAAGAACACATTTAAATATCTCGTTAAGTGGCTAGATTACAGCCTTAAAAGCAACTTATAAGAGCCAGCAAAAAACCTTAAGTGCCTAAACCTGGTTACAGAATTCCACTAGAAGAATCCAGACTAATTAAAACTAATAATAAAAATTAGAAATAAGATAAGATTTAACATTTAAACTATTATATTAAAGAGTAAGATTATTATAGGATTTAGAACCTAAGAAGTGGTAAGAAACTCCTTAATAAATATAAAAGGACATTTGTCAGAACCTTAACTATAGGTTATAAGGACCTTAGACTTAATAAAGAGGCTGGGCCTCTGAAGTTCCTGGTACGTTCTGTATAAGAATAAATACTGTTAAAAAAAAAAAAAGTTAGTAAAAAAGAAAATAAGTAGGTATGTTACCGTTACGCTAAGAAAAGCCGTCTTCGTTTAATAAAAGAAAAGAGTAACGGATTAAGTTAAGAAGAAGTCACTAACTATAATAACCCCCTAGAGAAGGAACTATGTACTGGCTCTGCTAGGAGGCTTCCCTAGTTAAACTTAGGAACTGGTATAGTCGCTTCCTAAACCTTACACTCCTCTTCTACCATAATATTAAACTTATAGTTAAAAAGTTCATCTACCTGCCATACCAGCCCCTTTTATTAATCCTTAAGGTGTAGAAGCTTAGAGGCCGTGTCGTGGAAAAGGAGAGTAGTTTCACACTCCTTAACGTTAAGGCGTTTCTTTTCGTCTAGAACCTTACGTAGAACGGACAGATCGTTTTTATAAACGTTATAAGATAAGTATACAGTCCCACTAGCCACTATATAATAGCTGTATAACTCACTTTTACTAGCTACCTTACAGTCCGGTAGGCTTAAACGGCGGTAGCGATTATACTTTATAAGTATAATAATCCCGAAAGTAAGAATAAACTTAGCGTTAGTAATATAACATTCAGTTAATAAAGGTGCTGCGTTTTTCCTGTTTTTAATTACCTAGTTAGACGATATAACGATTAGTGGAGAAAGGAAAGAACGTATAAGTAGTTCTTTATAGAAAAAGAACGTTAAAGAGGGGGAATTGTGTGATAACCCTGTAAGCCGTTACTTAGGCTGGGGCGGCCCGATAAATCCCCTGTAGAAGGAACAGTGTAGAAAGGTAGTACACACGGTATTACGTACTGGGCCAGGGGTGTAAAGACCTAAAGCCCTTACGACCAATCGTTAAGTGATCACTCTGATCTTGCCAAGAGCACAGTGATTACAGTAATTAGAGGTATTCTAATTACTATAATTACTCCTTATGTTAAGTAAGCATAGTAATTAAGGTATAAAGTACCTTTTAAGCTAATTAATATAGATAGTTATAGTTATACCTATAACTACTGTAAGGGACTCTAGTTCCTTACACTAGTATTTAATTATTCATTTATATCTTACTATTCAGACTTACCTCTGTGTATTATAGTAACAGCAACCTACAGTGACATTAAACCCCCGTCTAGGAGTGCTAGCTTAACAAGCCGTCTTCGGAACGCCCCTTACCTGTTGGTGTCCTGCTATACGTTCTGTCTTAACCCACGCCAGTCCTCTTAAGGCCTGTGTCGGGTGCAGGTTGTAATATAGAACCACAAGCCGAAAAAGGAATTTTAGTAGGCTATAGCGAAAATAATAATAATTATAAAGTCTTTAATTTAAAATTAAGAAAAATAATATGGTCAAGGGATGTAAAAGTCCTTGAAGGCCAGTTTTTAAAAGAAAAACAAATAAAACATATCTCTTTTCAAAAAGAAGTAGAAGAAATCGAAGCCGGAGGCTTTAATATAACTGATACACTATATAATAATAATTCAAACAATTCAAAAAATAATAATTCAAATAATCAAAATAACAATAATTTAAATAATCAAAATAATAATAATTTAAATAATCAAAATAACAATAATTCAAATAATAATAATTCAAATAATTCAAATAATAATAATAATTCAAATAATTCAAATAATAATAATAATTCAAATACTAGAATAATAATAATAATTCAAATACTAGAATAATAACTAGGTCACAAACACGCCGTATAAATTCTAGCCAAGATATAGCTCTCTCTCCACCTCAAGTGGTGGTAGAAATCCCTAAAAAGAGTAATAAATACTATAATCAATATCAAAGGATCCTTATAAACCTCATCACAAATAACGTTGATATATTCTAAAAGATATACAGAAAGAGCCTTCCACTTATAAACAAGTAATAAATGGGCCAGAAAAGAAGAGTGGAATAATTTTATGCGTGAAGAATTAGAAGAGCTTGAAAATCAACGTATATAGGAGCTAGTTAATTTACTACATGATAGAAAGTGTTGAAATGGAAAAGGGGTTAAGGTATTGGAAAACAGTGTGTGTTGAAGGTGATTAATTGTTTCTATCTTCGAGAGTGGAAGCCGTGTTATTATAGCCGTGAGGGTGGCCAGTGCACGGAGTGCATTGGCCACACTCGCTTCTGCGAAGCGAGGT
>Ga0247770_1002290_pt1 | contig 11001 bp, 12 predicted proteins | sample UWRJL136409B6_FD_179943 | JGI IMG/M metagenome (GOLD analysis project Ga0247770, IMG submission 179943) | Plant litter microbial communities from Arlington Agricultural Research Station in Wisconsin, United States - UWRJ-L136-409B-6 | ecosystem: Environmental > Terrestrial > Plant litter >... | reverse complement strand
TACGTCACCTTCTACAGTTCCAGAATCTTCAGTGGGCCCAGAGGGCCCACAGGCCACTGTGCTCAGGCAGTTGTAGAACATTCTGTAGAGTCCTGAGTCACAGTTGCCAACCTTGGCACAGGTGGCTCCAGCCACCTTCAGCCACGGTATGGCTAGCAAAGCCAGCCTACCCTGTAGCGCAGGATACCCTGGAACGCAGTCGTCACAGGGTACTCACAGCTATATTCCAACAGCTGCAGTTGCCACAGGCCTCCAGATACAGCGCTGTTGCGCTGTAAATACAGCGCTTAGGGTCTAAATTTCAACAATAACTTAAATATTAAAAATAAGTAATTCTGTTTGTAAAATATTTTTTTTAAAAAAAAAAACTTAAGCTCTATAAAAAACGCGTTGCTGTAAAAAGCATACTAGTTTATAATAAGCTGTGCTAGAATACCAGTATATGCCTTAGGACAGTATATCATATTCCAACTTAGAATGGAATTTAAGATTCCCACTTTAAAAATCAGAAATAAGCAAACAGTGTTTGTCCTATCTAAAGTGGTCGAAGCATAAATTGAGCCTCTTTATATTTCGCCTGTCATGGTCGTAAAACTAACACATTGACAGTTTTTCCAAAAACCGAAACCATTCTGGACACCATCACAGAGAGAAAGCTGACATGAAGATAGTCCCAAAGCCCATCCCAAACAGATGACATCGAAGTTCGCTATCACGGCTATTAGCACTCCCTTAGAAAGCTAAATTCCAGTTGCGTCTGTCGATTTATGTACTGTGCAACTGATCACGCGAAACCTGCCGCCTTCTGCACACTATGCGCCGCAATCAACCCTATAACCTTCATATAAGCCTTTGGCATATATCTCGGCAACCCTACAAATAGCACCAGCTCTATCGCTTTCGTCCCTAACTCTCCCTCCCGAACATCTACGTCCATTAGCGCCATAATCTTCGCGGCGCCAGGAATATCTAAGCGACTGTATAACTACGGGTACAAACCTACGACGGCACTTTCGAGCGCGCCCACGACGTACATATAGTGCGGACTGGCCGCCTCACCCGTAATCACTAGATCCCCCGACGGTACGATAATCTTAGGCTATAGCGTCGAGAACTACTACACGCGGAAGAAAGCAAACGCGCCCGCCGTGAGCTTATCATCCAACTAGTCGTGGGCGTTAGTAGTCTATATACCACCCCGGGGTATCCTTTTTACCGACGCGCTTCTTAAAGAGCTCTTTTTCTTCCTTAAGGGTAGTCGTGTACAACTTTGCCAGCTCGTAGAGAAGTATCTTAAATTCATCCTCGTTAGCTGGTAACTTGCGCGAGATAAAGGCGCCAACGCGCTCGGCGTCTTACTACTACGAGTACGAGACTAGGAGGACGGCAGACTCGTTGGTAGGATCGACAATGTTATACAACGGGTAGACAACGGTGCGGATATGCTGGTCCGAATAGCCTAGGCCGCTGCCGGTGATGCGGTATGAGTGATCTTCCACCGCTTTAAGATCGGGTTTATACTAACCGGAACAATCGCTACGATATGAGACCGGCTTTGATTATTCTAACTTTCGACCGGATATATTACTGTTAGCACTCTCTTCTACCTCGGGATATCCGAAAGCCGTCTTCTGCTGGTGTAGAGAGCTAAGCGGCTTTAACGCTGATAAATACATGATAGCTGCAGAATATGGACCTCTGATTTGAACGCCGTTAACTTAGACTCCATATCTTTACGTTTTGTCGAGAGTAGTAAAAGTTCAAGGGTGTAAAATAACAAAAGAGTATATACAACTAGCTGTAAGTAGGTGCGAGATATCGAGGTAAAAGCTAAGGCGGAACCATTCGCTTTCTGAAGACGGGGACCAGCGTAGCCATTTTTATGTATGGGACCAATTTTGGGCTCGCTCGGCTAGAGTTGAAGTGGTTGTGGATACTACAGCGCAGCCTTCCAGAAATGGCTCAGAGGGTGAGCAAGACTGAGCCAATCCTGAGCGGCCCTGAGCCGGCCCTGAGCCGGGGTGAGCGACGTCACGTGGGCGCGGTACGAAAAAGGAAATTTGGTGCCCCAGATTCGTCGCAGGAAACAGAGGATTCACACCGCTCTGATCAATTACGTCTTGTTTCCCACACTTCCGGAGAACAAAACGCCGATTTTCAGTCTCGTCAAGTATTTGTTTGAGAACACATTGCCTGGAAATGATCTCCGTTATCTGTTGACCAGATATTGCGCTATTTTGGTGCATGACTTGGAGAGATTCTCAGAGTGGCAGCTCCTCAAAAAGCAGATACCTGATCTAAGTGCTGTCATGTACACGGAGATGCTGCGATTGCTCTGAGCGTGGATGGATGGAAGGGGGCGACAAATTGCGACGATGGCTGATATGTATGGATTGGTAGGCACATGAGCTTGATAGGGTGTGCAGGTCTACAGCACTCAGGTTCTTTGATGAAACAGGAGCAGGGTCACAAATGTGTGAGCCTGAGAAGAATTTGCACTCATGTCTGGATTGATTTTATCAAAACAAGCCCGAATCTCTCAGGGCTTTATGTAGCATAGACTCCTTGACTGCAGCAAGAATGAATCTAATAGTCGACCGACTGGAAAGCTCCCCAACATGTGGATACACCCTTGTCCTGTCGCTGCACGTAGCGAGGAGTCTCTTGATCATGTAACTAATCGTGTCCCTAATATCGTTTTTCCCCACGAAGTCGCAGTGGGCCGCTGAGAATGGTTTCAGCTTCAGCTTCTCTCGGTACTCCTTGACGTTATGGAAGATGACGATTATCGAAGGGCGAGACTGTCGGAACGATGGCCTCTTTGAAATGCTGCGGAATTCTGAGACAAGCGAGGTAAGTGTCAGGTTCGATTCGTTTGGTTCTCCGTCCCAAAAATAGCGGTCGTATTCAGCCAGATCTACGGGGAATATCAAGCTTGTTGACTCCTCGACGAATTGGTCGACCATCTGTCTCGCTTTGGATCTTGACCGATTCACGTTGGTAGCATCGATTATGCTGACAGAGATCGGGTCGAAAATAAAGTTGAAGGTTCCGCGATGTGGAAGCCCCCTTCGATCGTTCCGGCTGATGGAGAACCGTCGGCAGTCGGCGGCGGTAGGGAGGTAGTCGTCTGCCACAGCGCGAGAAATAGCGTCGACAATTCTAGGGTGAGCAATGAGAGGTCAGTATGCACGAACTGCAGCTTTGTAAAGGCAAAGACTCACATCTTGTCGTATGCCTCCGGTCTCCCCTCTTCCAGAGACGCTTTTCGGCAACCGTCGAAAGACCAAAGGTTCAATATCAACTCTGCGCAGTCTCTATCCAAGGTATTGTCTGCGTTTTCCATCTTCTCTGCAATTGCACGCCGGTATGATGGCTCATCTTCGCCGAGACCAAGGAGCATGACCCATGCGAGCTTCTTGGCTTCAAGAAGGAGGTGCTTCCTAAAGAGATCCGGGTTGGCAGTACCGAGAGGGTCGAGATTCTCCGGTGCCCCTGATAAATCGCTCAGGGCCGCGAAGCTATCTGTCAACAGAAAATTGCCCTCATGGCTACCCGACATTATCAAGACCGAGCATTTGTTCCTTCGAGCAAAAGCATCAGTCTCGATCTGTCTGTCAATGAGTGCGGACCTCTTCCGCGCCTCTTGCACCTGTGGGTCGACATTGCTCTTCAGGAGCATGGGCCATGTCTTTGTTCTTGAGAGAGAAGGTACTGGGGTCTTGGGCTGTGGCTCGCCGTTGCTCCGATCTCTTCCCATCAAGCCTTTCAGGCGGAAAGGCTTGAGAAAAGACGTCCAAGGGGAACGGCGCCCTCCGCTGTCGCTAGGTGAGAGGCCCGAAGAGCTCTTTTCGAGCTGCCGGAACACCTCTCGCGATGCGACACTCTCTAACAGCGTCTCTCGACTTCGCAAATTGCTGCCACTGCGTATCAAGTTAGTGCTCTGTTAGAACCGCAGGTGACAGGATGAGACTAACGGTTGATTTGCTTCCAACACGCCCAAGATGATCCCCCAAGCTCTGCACAATGGCTCAACGACCACTTGGATGCGTCTCAAAATGTCGTCCCTGTCGCCGAGTTGCTGTCCCAACGTCGACTTAGCGTCTCTCACCGAATCTGCCAGTGACCCCCAGTCGCTCTCATAGCCCCAACCCCCTTCTGGCTCTGACAGGACGACCACAACATCCAATCTCTCGATCACGGCACCACAGCTCGAAACGCAAGAATCCAGGCGGCTCTGGAACCCTAGCCCACAGCACATCACAACCCCGGAAATGGTGTCGTCGTTATCGTTTCCTTCCGACTTGATACTGAGCCCAGCCAACAATCGCCGGATGCTCTCAATGCTGCTCTGAATCGAAGCGAGTCCATCAGCGACATTGGACACGGTCGCCACTAACTCGGCGTTCTCTTTTTGGGCTTCTTCACACAACCCCCGCAGAGAGGCGATTGTCCCGGTAAGCGAGTCGGTGAGCTGGTCCAACTCGGCAGTGGTGTCCATGGCTCGGGAATGCGGCATGGCGTTTCAACCGACAGGAGCCCACACATTCATCGATTCGCCGACGCAGCTGGCATGGCAGGTCACGACTCCGATGACTCCGAAGACTCCGCCGTCCCTCGGGGACGCAACAAGAAAAAGAACGGGGATCCAAGACGAAGAGAATTTTCTGGAACAAGCGAAACCGCGGCACGGCGCCCATTTAAAGACACGCGGGCTGCAGCACTCCCAGCCGGAGGCCAGGTCGTAATGCGGGATGCAACCACTCCGCTCCACGTGCGCCCTGGTCCTGCATCTGCATCGGTCACGCCGCCCAATCATGGCGCCGCTGGCTGAATCCAGGGGGCGTTTTTCAGGGCCGTTGATTGAGCCCGAATATCTCCATCTGCCGCCAATGTTCCGCCCACGGCCCGAAGGCGGAAATTCAATCCGAAGCCAGGGTGATCATCATGCCGTGTGCGTTCGGAATCGCGGCCGGGCGAGTAAGCTTGGGAAATGGGTCGCAAGATGTTGCAAAAGGCATCCACGGCATCGTGATAGTGGTACGTGGATTTCTAGCGAATTTGCAAAGGCACGAAGCCTAGAGTGTCGCAGCACGAGAGCGGAGGTGGCACGGCTTGTCAGCCCCACATCCGAGCAAACGTCACCCCACCTATTTTTGCGCGGGCCAAATGCCATCACGATTTGACACTGGGCCGCTCTATTCTTCTCCCTGGCCAAATGCAAATTCCAGATGCAAAACACCTGCCGATGCGCCGTTCTATGGTATCAAACATGCAAACCCCAAAAAGATTATGCTCCCGTCGAGCTATGCAGCCATTTTCTGTTCCTGGGGCGCGTCCGCGATTTCCGAATCGACCCGACCAGGGCTCGCGTCCTCAGCGAGTCGATTGAGATAGCTCAAATATGTCTGCCACCCAACCGCGATGACGCCGGCGAAGAGCGACCTGTACTCGAGCGGGACAAAAGTGAACGAGAAGGCTGTCACAGCCGGCCAAACCTTGCAGCTATTGACATAGCTGACGGGCACCGTTCGCTTGATCCGCTCCCAGACCGCACCGAAGTCCTCGCCCGCGAGGGCGGCCTGCATCCCGAAGAAATATGTGTTGAAGATGGGCGTGAAGCACACCTGGTTGACAATAACCTTGGTCGCTAGCGATAGGAGGTGGGAGGAGTAGTTGAAGTTGTGCGATAACCAGACGAACCTATCGAGTCGAGTTCCGATCGTTAGCCCACGAAGCGGCGCTGCGTATCCCCTCTAACGGCAAGGGAGCAGAAAGCTTACCATTTGTAGCTCGGAATCGACGATATACCACCGATTATCAGCGACCTCACGGTTCGCATTGGGTCGTAGTCCCGCCCTCCCATCGACTGCGCCGAAACTACACCGCTCCTGTCAGCCATTGTCGCGTCTGCCTACCCCGGGGCACCAAACCCCTGGGGACACCTTGGCGAAGGCTGGAAAGGGTTGACCTACGGTCGGAGCAGAAGTATATCACAAGCGAGCTGCACAGCTGCGTCGTGAGTGGCCTTTTTCGCTGCGCGCGGCCATACGCCTCGGCCGCCCTTGTCAGGGGCCCCAGCCTCTGCCAGAAAGGAAGTGTTGGGATGTTATTCGGTGTCGGAATCTGGCCTTTCCCTGGCACAGACTTGCTCGTCGGAGGCGGATCGCTCTTCATCGAATGCGCCCGGCGACATCGGCTGGCATAGCGCCGCAGGACGTCGCGGTGTAGCGAAGGCAGAGGCATGGTCGGCACCGTTTAGCCCTTGGCGCCTCACCAGGGTCGAATATCACGGCAGCAACGTTGAAATCGTCGGCATCGGCGTTGCTGTTTTGTCGAGGGAACAAAAACAAAGACGGTCGGGAATAATGACTCGATGCCGGAACCTCGGTTTCCGCCGGCCCCTAGCGGGGTCTCCAATCGGGGAAGGCGTGCGAGAATTGTCGGCAATTTTGCCGCCGGTCGGGGTCGACAGGGGATTGCCGACAATTGCGACATTGCCGCTCTGAATGAGCATGCGATTCCGCAGTTTTACCGCCATGTTCCGCTCACACCTTGGCACGCACCCGTCTGCCACCAGCAATGACTCGGCGGGATGAGCGGTGTGTTCCCGGAGAGTTAGGGTGTCCTGCGAAGATGCACGTTCATAAAATAACCCCTGTCCACACTGAAGCTGCAGGCTGGTGGCCTCGTAAATTCTCAAACCAACACTGGTGTCGTTTCTAGGCCCTGGAATTACCCACCCAAGGGCACCCATGGATTTTTGTGGGTACCCACTACCCACCTATAGGTAGTGTGGGTGGGTAGTGAAAACCCATGGGTTATGTGGGTAAGTAAGTGCCTACTGCGTGTAGAAGTCAAGACTTGTCCTATAGGGAGTTTGCTCGTCTAGCTCCATCCATCATGCTTCCGTAGCAAAGGTTGCGGAAATCCTCTGCTTGGGTCCGGGGCGCGGATGAGTTTGGTCTCGGACTCCTCATCGGCGTACCTTCCGGTAGCCAAGATGGGCCGGTCGGAGTCAAGCTGCGACAGGGGTGGGCGCACCCAGCTGAGAGAGGGGCAGAGGCCTAGCCCGGCCTCGGGCGGCTCTCGCGTGTAGCCCGGTCAAGTGATGGGATGGGGAGCGTCGTATGGCAGGGGGTCGTCTCGGCGCTTGTTGGTCCAGACCATAAGGGTGTCGTACAAGGCTAAGATGTTGGCATCTAGCTCGACATCAGCATGTCGGACCCATAACTCTCGATTCATGAGCCGTCTCCCCATCTCATTTCTCTCGCCGAGGCTGCGAGGGTATAGGGAGGTGTCTCTGACAATGCGGCAGGCGACGGCCAGGGTGGCATGCTCAACATCGCTCTGGGCCGCCTCTTGCATGCCCCCTCGGCTGAGAGCTGGCAATGGTGTCGCAACGCTGGGGCATATCGCCCTACCTTTACCGCCAGTCCGCCATGCCATGGTATGTCCAGCGGAGCCAAGATCAAGCAGCACAATGTCGTTATGCAGGATGCCGCACTGCAAATTGAGAAAGTCGACAGCTCCCATCAGCTCGTAGAGCCATTTCTGCAGGAAAGACCACGGAGCCTGCTGATGCGACAAGGTGTAGCCGCTCATAAAGGGCATAGTGAAGCCGACAACACCAAGACCGCTGACCTCTTCCACCACGAGAGAAAGCAGCGACACGACGTTGGGGTGTGGCGGGAGCCGCCCAAGAGCCTGCATATCTGTCCAGAGACCACCACCGACCACGTCGCGGTTAAAGGGAAACTTAAAGGTGGCTAGCTTCCTCTTGCCCGAAGATAGGTCCATGTAGGACACCTTGTCGATCCCGTGTGCCATGCGCTTAACCACGGTGAGCTTCGATCGGTAGATGACAGGGATCTCGGGCTAGCGTGACGGAAGGCCGTATTCCGCAACCGACGGAAAGTACGGCTAGCCAAAAGGAACAATTTGCTCGTCGGTTGTGGTGTGTAGTATCTCTCCCGACTCGGAAATCCAGACGCCCCGGATTTCGGGAGCAAGGTTGGCCCTCATCCGGGGCGAAAAAAGCGCCAAGAGCTTGTTGGACATGTCCTTCTCTTCGTCGTCCCTCAGCCCAGGAAGCTCAGTATTGTCGTTGTCATCGTCACCGTGCTCAAGCGTTATGTTAAGCTGAGGGTGTCGGCATCTCTGAAAGTCACCGAAGTGATACCTGGCTGGTGGCTTTGAGCAATGTTCATAAAGGTGAGGGCAGGTGCCGCTGGTTCGCGTTTGACTGTCATGGTGGCGGGCGGAGCGAGAGAAAAGTGTCGTGTAGGAACTTTGAGAGCAGGTGAGAAGAAGGGGACAGGAGGGGACAGGAGGGGAGGACAAAGGAGGGCAGCGGGTGGGCCCATAAGTAATTCCCCTATTCCGGCACCGGGCCACAATTTTCTTTTTTGTCACTCGTCACAAAACCCTCTGGCGATACAGCCCGCCGCGCCAGTTCCCAGAGAGAGGTAAATATCCATCTTTGTAGGGCCTAATTACGTACATGGTAGAGAGGGTGTCCGAACATCCCATCTCTAGCCGTTCAGGTAAGATCTAGCAGCTTCCTTCTACCTGACGGCCTAGGAGACAGGCTCTCGTGAGTCCTGCTCAGCTTATGATGGGCAAGACCTCCTCCTACCTCTAAAAATGAGAAGTGAGTTTGAGAATCGTCTCTTCATTACTAGCTACCTGGGTATCTTTGTATCATCGCTCCGTTTGCCACCATATCATCGTCTCCCAGATTGTAGCTGGCGCTTTTCATGGATGAGGCGCATCGGAAGCCTCGATCGCCTTGCTCACCGCTACAGGGCTCGTCTCCTCCTCTGATGTCGACCCGTCCTCGCCCTTCCGAAGATGCAGGGGTCGCTCCGGGACCAGGAAGACCACGTAAGACGTCGCAGGGATCGCCAGACCGAACATGGCGAAGGCGATGACTAGGCTGACCATTAGAGACAACTGGCTCGCGCCAATTCCGAAAGAGAGGCAGGAGCCGAGGGACTCAAACGACCTGACGATGCCAGCGGCCAACGTCAAGGTCTCGAGGTCGTCGAAGAACGCGCCCATCAACCAGTAGACAAACATGTAGTGCGACTCGTTGAAGAATCTCAGAATAACCATTGAGGCGAAGCCATGCCCGAATCCCGGGTTATCCCAGTCGAGGGTGACCCTGGGATTCGCGCTGCCATACGCCTTCTCGTTGGAAACCTGCCAGCTCAAGCTTGCCAGCATGACAATGACGAAGGTGAGTCAGCAGATCTTGGCCAGGGTGGGGCGTTTGAACCGCTTAAGGTCGTAAAACCAGCCCCAGAATATGTTGGCGAAGGTGGCCGCTATACCTAAAGTCAGGGATCCGAGCGTGCGCGCAACGAACGGAGAAGCTTTGCACAGGTCAGTTTCATGAATACCACAACTTTGGTGAAGGGACAACATACTATTTGGTCATATAGATTCCAAGGTATGTGGAATTGAATTGGAAGCCAATAAAGATTGGTACAAGCTGGTTAGGGTTAGCGGTGACCATTTTCACAGAATGTACTGACGACTCAAAGGCTCAAAGTGCCCAGCGGGTGCAAGGGCCAGATAGGGCAACAAAGGCTTTCAAGAGAGGGAAGAAAAGAAGAGTATTTTACGAGGAACATCTCTTTGCATTTAAAAAGGGCCCAGATCTTGCGGAACTCCTCCTTGAAAGAAGCCTTTTTCTTTGCGGCAGCGGCACTTCGGAGCTTTCGCCGTTGGGCTTGATGACTTTTTCGGGCGGCGAGATGAGGAGGGCCAGGGGAAGACCCAAGCACTGCAGCGCAATCAAGACAAGATATGTCGAATAGCCAACCTTGCCGCGGTTCTGGGACTGGACGTTGAGAGAGAGCTGGATCGAGGAGCCGATAAGTTGGCCAAGCTCACGCAAACCGAGCCAGATGCCAGTGAATTTGCCACGGTTGCGGATGTCTGCGTATCCGAGAGCGATGGCACCCTCGGATGCCCATAGCGCGGAGGCTGCAAGACCGCAGGTTGCGCCGCCAAGGAGGACGAACCACTCGACACCATAACGGTTGTTGACATACAGCGAAGCCGAGTAGGGCGCGTAGCCCAGAGTGCCGAGAATCAGGACCGTCTTGATGCCAATTTTGTTTGCCACAGTTCCGAAAAGCGAGCAGCCAAACACCATGATACTGGCCGTGGTGTTAGCCACCTTGTTGGACGTCCAATATGGATGGGTATTACTCACCCAAAAGTCAACGAATTTGCGCCGTTGACGAGGTACGGCTCCTGCTGCCCACCGGCTAGAGAAGCATCCGGAGTTTATCGAAGAGCTGGGGAAGGAGGTGAGGGAGGCAATCTGTGTATGAGAAAGCGGAAGCTGACCGCTCTACACAGGGCGTCAAGTACACGCTCTTCCACCCCAATGGGCCCCGAGACCAAACCTCATCGGCGGGTACAACGGTGCTTCAAGCGTATGGCCAAGACGTATTGGATACCGATGATACCGAGACTGCCCGCCAGAAGATTGAAAAGGGTGTCTAGAGGCTGCCCAACACCACATGACGATGGGAAAATCAGTCCGAGGAGAACCCGCTGGGTGATCTGCGTGTGTTCCGGGTGGTACCAGGTATGAATGTCCAGTTCTGGCTGCTCTTTGTGTTTCACCACCTAGAACTTCATGGACAATTCCTCCAGCCTTGCGCTTAGGAATGCTTATATCCATTGCTTGATACTGGGGTTTAGGAGATGCCTTTGCTAGTGCGCGTCGTTAGGAGATTGAAGGGTATTTCGTACATCGAGAACCTTAGTGTCACACGCTGAACGCCCCTGAACACCCGCCTTGCTTTAAAACACCCGATTCCGCTGCTAATTTTTGATACATTGAAGCATATAGAGTGTATGTGCATGGCAGGATTGTCGTTGTTGATCGATAACAAGCTTGGCTTGGCTGAAGACCCTCTCGCACTCATATGTAGTCGGTGGGATAGATAGGATATCTAAGGCTGTTGCTAGGGGGGCAGT
>Ga0247770_1002289_pt1 | contig 11002 bp, 6 predicted proteins | sample UWRJL136409B6_FD_179943 | JGI IMG/M metagenome (GOLD analysis project Ga0247770, IMG submission 179943) | Plant litter microbial communities from Arlington Agricultural Research Station in Wisconsin, United States - UWRJ-L136-409B-6 | ecosystem: Environmental > Terrestrial > Plant litter >... | reverse complement strand
GTCCACCCCCTTTCCCCCCCCCCCCCCTGACGCACCCTGCGTTACAACTCTTGAAGCCTCTACGATTACGAGGACTGTCAGAAAGAAAGGGTTTCTGGCCAGAGTCTAGAATACCACCAGTTGGAGTGTGATGGAAAGAGGCTGATCGGAGCTCAGCAAAGCTGAATGGAGCTGAACTGGTATAGCCAGTTTAGCTGAGCAGAACGTTCAAGTATATAGGCTCTCTGGCGAAGCCAGAGAGCCTATAGTAGGTGCTGACATTTCGTTGTAGTCGACCCACGTCGATCGCGCAGACAAGACAGCGCCGATGCCTGAGCAACAGAAGGGAGCCGGCCTCGAGGGGTGGATGCCAGTGCAGGAGACAGCAAGGGCAAGGATCAAGGGGGTCGGTCAAGTACCAACTAGGCGACTTTCGCTCTGATAATAAAAAAAAAAACTTTATTTCGTCTGTGTCTTGGCTATCTGTGAGATACTCCATGTCTCGAGCGAGCTTCTTATGGTGTGTTTTCCATGTCTTGCATGCTGAAAGCCGTGGACAACTCTTGTACGTTGCCATCAGGGCTCTTGGTGGCATCCAAGCCTTCCTCGTTTCCATCTTTACGAGCGAATGGGGACAGTGCTTTGCTTAGTCACACAGCGCGAAGACTCGGAGACTTTCTGAAGCCATACTAAACAGTTCTGCTGGTAGCCAAGCAGAGGCGGGCCTTGCAGGGGTGGTGGGGGATGCACCCGGAGCTACTTGTCAGGCCTAAAAACGGCTTCTTCGTCAGGGACACTGAATTGACCGATCTCTGTTACCTTCCCGCCCATAGTAATTTGGCTGGTCTCCCAGGTATCGACTAACAGCTCGCCTAAATTTGGTCATTTGCATACATCCTTCTCCCGGGGCGCACGGATTCCAGAAACGAGTTTTAAACTCTTTAAATCAGTCACGTTTTTAAGTCCCTGATTCTTACTGGCCAGCCAAGGTGCTCTAATCACGTAACCGAGATTCGCGCAAACCAGGCAGTACTTGCAATGCCAGTAAATTAGTATGAGCCGGCTTGTACTGAAAGCTTTAGCAGTCAATTCAGTGTCCCTGACGAAGGAGCCTACGACTGATGAGAAAGAAGCCGTTTTTAGGCCTAACGAGTACTCCTCTGCCGGGGTCACAAACGTTAGCTCGGTCAGGGGCCCACTGTTACTGGTTTGGTGCTCTCTCTGCCAGGGGGTAACAGTGGCTCCCTAGCCGGGCTAACTTTTGTGATCCCAGCAAAGGAGTAAAAGGGGGGACGGGGGACGGCGACCTTTTAGTGGCTGATTTAGCGACTGAGCGCCACTTTACCGCAAAAACGCGGCCGTGCCCTTAGGATAGGGCTAGAAATATCCCCACTTTCAACATACGTGTAGGTTAGGGTTATAATGTGTTTTTAACCCACCGAGACCCTATAAGTCCCTAAAAGGAAGCAATTATGAGCTATTCCAGGGTAGAGGGATAGGATCTATAGAATTAGTTATTTTTTATTTGGCCGGCTGAGTGTATAAGCCATGCCCTGGTTCGGTTCAACTGCATTGCGCCCTATTCTTCTGTCTCCCCTGACCTGAGTTATACCGCCAGCGATGGGCTCTCCACCATGTTGGATGTAGCATCCTATTCCTACGACAGCCCTTTGACAATGACGATGCTTTGTGCTACGACAAGGCCACCTACCCATGGCATGCGTCACGCTAAAGTAAGGGTCTTCTGGACAAGAACACGTACTGGCCCCCGTGGGGCGCAAGCTGGGGTTCCCGATTACCACGAGACATCATCATGCGAATGCGGGGTACTGAGTAAGGGCCGGAGAGCTTGCCCGAAAGGATAAGGTTTGGTTACACAGCAAGTGGCTGGGGCCTTGAGGCCTGTTGTAGGGTCACATTTCAGATCCTTCAATTCCTCGCTGCTGGTTGGTAGACTCGATATCGATCACAATCTCATCCTAGTTGGCAGGTTCCCACGGAAGCGAAGCTATGGCATAACGATTATAGGTTTCGCGTCGAGTTGGGCTTGGAGACAACCTTCGACCCCCCTCCCCTCTCCCCCACGAGCTTGGTGGTCATCGCATTCCGTAGTTCTCAGGCTCATCACGCTGATTCACGGCCTCGTCAAAAGGGGCTAAAATCCGAGTCGCGGGCGCCATCCGCGAAGAAATGGGCTCTCATTGGGTGAGCGACCGTTGGCTAAGGATTGTGGCTGCATGAGCGCAACGGCGATCGAAGAATCGCCCAATCAGGGCTAGGCATCGGGAGATGACGTCGCTAACAGGATAAATACACAGATGTGTACTTGGCCGGCCGGCCACCGGCCTGCATATCCACCAAAAATGACTTTGAACACTGAAGCCGGCCTGCAGATGAAGATAAATGTCGGGTGACCGCGGCTTGCCTGGGGACTTGACTTTGCGACATACTATGGCTACTTCCCCTGCACCATGGAGCTGCCAAAGACCCGGTCATCGGCCCTTCACGAACCGAGCAACAAAACAATGGACTCGAATTTTGTCCTATGGCAGTGTGTAGGTCTCCCGCGGCCTTACCTCACTCAGATTATCCCCCCGTCTTGGAAGCTGACCCTGTGCAGTGCGAATGCCATGATCATGGCATGACGGTTGCCGCCATTCCCGCGTGCCCGCAGTGCTCGCATGTGCGCTGCGACGACTGTAGTCTCAAGCAAATCAAGCTGCCCGCCCATCGCGCTGGTGTCGGAGATCTTCCCCGCAGTGAACCGCCATCAGAATGGCCGTTTATTAGCCAGCCACCACTCCTGTCGGCACTCACGGAAGCAGGCCTTGCACCCATTTGTGCAAACGATGTCGCGGAATTCCGGGCTGTCATCCCTGTGTCTTCAAGAGACAACGAATCCGAAAGCTCCATCAGGGGACGGTCCAACTCCCCTTTCTCTGAAATTGGCATGGGAACGCCTGCAACAAGCATGACGTCGAGCTCCGACTCGGATTCAGCATTCGCTTCCGAGGACGGCGATGAAGATGACTACACGATGGAGAGACACATCTTTGGTGACTATCTCTGGGGAACGGCGCCGGGATTGGGTAATATCACCGACACTTTTAGCCCACTTGTCGATCTGCTCTTCGAGCGATATGAGCAATGGCGACAGAGGCCGACATCCGCCGCCGACAATCGCGCTCAATCCCATACCTACAATGCCGGTATTCGGAGCTCTTCCATGCAGTCATCTGTGGATGCCGCCTGGTCATCTTTTGTCGCTTCCCGAAATGTGATACACGATGAATCAGCCCCCACTGAAGAGACGGAAATTGTGCCCCCTGACCCTGAAAATTTTGCCGTCCTCTTCGCTTGTCCGTTCTGGAAGCGGGATTGCATTAGCTGGAGAGACTGTTTTAGATACAAGCTCAGACGCATCGTGGACGTCCGACAGCATCTCATGAGAATTCATGCCAAATACTGCTACTGCGATCAATGCGGACAAGAATTTCACACCACGCTCGCGCTCAACGCCCATCGGTCATCCGTCACGCCCTGTCGACTTCAGGCCTTTCAGAGGAGATGGCTGTCTCAGAGCCAAAAAGAGGCTCTTAGAAATCGATCCAGAGGAACCCCCGAGAACCAATGGTTCACATTTTGGGATATAATTTTCCCTCGACGATCAAGACCCGTTTCGCCGTATATTGATGGAGCGTTGTCCGAGGACCTCAGCTCTTTTCTGGAATTTTTCCTGAGCGGCGGCCACGACACCGTCCAGGAGTCCGGCGAGCCCGGTGATCTTGTCATGGGAGCTGAGAGCGAGCGGCTGCTGCTGCGTCTGAGCCTTCAACGGCAATACATTCGGTGGGCAGTAGCAACCGGGCATCCCACGACAATGGTGCAGGCGATCGACGACGCGATGCCACCTGCGCAGACGCCAGAGTGGTTCTCAGTAGATGCTGGATCGCAGTTTGAGGAGACTATTGAGACCGAGCAGGAAGTTGAGGATCTTAACCAAAGCCTCCCCAGAGATGACGCGCAAGAGACGGATGGCTTTCCAGGTTTTGAGTTCGTTAATTTTGACGGAGTGTGAATAGGAGTTATCAATCGGAAATTACTAGAGTGAAAGGTGTCCACGTACAGCAATACCTAGTACAGTAATAAAATGTATTGTTTCACTTCTAAAATTCGGCCCTACCGTTTAGAGATACTCTCTCACTTATTGTGACGTCCCGCAGGTCGTTCCTTGGGCCAGCGCGGGTCTTGAAGCTTACCTAAGCAGTAATAATGTACTTCCTAAAACCGCCTAGCGCAGTTTAGTGGGATGTTTGTCATCTAGGCTGCTCGATTGGGGCGCACCGTCTTCAAATTCGTTTTTCTTTTATCCGTCTGTAGGATCACCCTCTCACGTCTAAACCATTATAGCTAGTGAAAATTAATGAGGCAGGAGAACTGCCTAGACATTCAAACAAAGAGGGCCAGTATATTGCGAAGCTACAGGTACTATCAAGAGGTTGTGTTCACATGCAAAACAGCCTTGGATATAGAAACCAACTCCCGATACAAGGTGCTCCTTAACGGAGCCGCCAGCTGAAGGCGCTGATCTTGTCATTGAACCTAACGGCCGCCAGGTCAGGGATAGCAGAAGAGAACTCATAACTGTCGCCCTTGCACTTATAGTCCCTAAAGCAGGTGTTAGTCATTGCCCTTCGAATGCGACACTGCATCAATGTTGTCGGTACGCACGCGTAGATAGTCCAGAGGACGCCCTCATCTTGCGGGTAGATGGACGAGACAGCATCGTTAAAAGCCTTCAGGTTATCGTCCTGGAAGTCCCCTGCGCCGCCAGTCGATTAGCCCTTTTCGAAGGTGAAGGGGGGGGGGGAAACCTATAACATACAGCAGTGGCCCTTTTGGCCCCAGTTGAGACACTGGCCGCGACCGTTACTGTCACTGCAGATGATGATACGAGCGCGGCCGTCTGAGTCAATGGCAGGGGCGGCGGCAGCATCGGTGCCCACACCGCCAGCTGCGTCGGCATCAGCAGCGGTTGCATTGGCGATGGGGAAGTCGAACGGCGCCGGTGCAGGAGCTGCAAAGGCAGAGGCCACGAATGGCAGAACAGAGATGATGATCTTGGCTGCGAGCATGTTGGAGTTTTTAGGATATGACAATAGAGAAAAGTGGTTTTTGTTGATGAACAAAGAAAGAAAAGCCAGTGTAGCAAGGAGGAGCTTGGGGGTTTATATATCAGCAGCCATCACAGCTTTGTCAACTAGAATTTTCGGTGAACTCACAATGTGGCCCTCTTGCTGCCCCCATCTTGGTCTTGAAAACAGAGGCTCTTGTTAACAGTACCTACTCTGGGAAGTTGATGTCGCCTGCCATATTGATTGATGGTGGGGGCGAAGAGTGAGAAATATACTACGTCATCAACTCATTTTATTAAGAAATATAGTAGAATATGCTGACCAATTCGCCGCTGCCCGCTTTCGGGCGTATTAATAGGTACTTACAGGTGGGTGTTCCGGGGGCACATGCTTGCTATTCTCTGCCGGATATGCATCTAGGGTGTTCGGGTATCGTTGTTCGAATATGGGGACTGACCGTAACTTCATTTTCATATCTCCAAATGCAAATAAGCCTTACGCACCCTTGGCGAGTCCCTTTGCGGTCGTACGATGCTATGGGCAGTCTGCCTTGGCTAGCCCAAACCGTCCTTTTGTCCATATCCTACCCTAAGCGATAGTCGGCTAAGGATGGGAAATAGGACCTAGAAGCGATGCTTAATAAGTACACCGTCTTGGCAATCTGTCAATACAGCCTTACGGATAAACACCTGCAGCAGGAATATTTTCCGGTAAGAGCTTAAAGTTGCGGCGGATAGGGGGAAAACCCCTCTAGGAAAAAGTTTTCCCCTCACACCATTTTGCAGCTCGGTGCATATTCCTAGCGCATATTTCTGGCACGCCTGGTCAAGAGCTGAATGCGTAGATTGCCTCCAGATTAAGGGTCTGGTACTTTCGGCACAACCTCCTTCCGCGAGCCAATCAGAAAAGCCGAAGGGCGCGAAGCGCGTCAAAGCTACAGACACGAGCCGCGCTGAGCCGCGAGGGTGCGGCGGCTCGCTGAGACAACAGAGAACGGGTAAGTTGCATTGATTGAGCTAGCGGCCGCCATTGTGGAGTGGGAAGTTCTCTGCGCTGGGGAAATAAGTTTAGGTGCAGGCGAAGGCTCAGCCACCTTCCATTGTCAAGTTAAGTCTATTTTGGAGACAACTTCTGTGTGAAATAGAAATTCCTCGGATCAGGTTGGGAACTTATTAATAAGTACCTATCTATTTATCACGCCATTGACGGTCTTCATCATCGCAGGGGAGGCTCATTACAACACATATAAAGTTGTTTTTTTTAGGTAATTTCTCGGCGGCAATTAGAAAGAAGGCGTCTGGTCTGCCCTGGGCTTGCTAGATGGATAGTTGCTATGCCGATGGCTCGGCGGGGCATAAGGGGAGCGCCATCCCACAAGGGACTGGCATCGTAGACCGCTCCCTGTTGCGCAGCGACCTGTGCGGTGGCCGCGTGGGCTAGCCCAGCCCGCCAGCTTGAGATGTGACTGAGTATGCAAGAGCTAGTTGCTAGAGGTGACTAGGTACACTCTCCTTGCCGCCTGCACAGCCTATGAGCTTGTTTGGTCACCCCCCTGAAGATATCATTGCGGGCTGTTCCTTTCGTCGCCTAATAATCATCCAGCGCGACACACCCTTCTCGGGCCGCCCCGGCCGAAGCCGCGGGAGAGGCTCAGAATCAAACCGCGTTCGCTCATGCGGGCGCGATGTATTGAATGCAGCCGGCGCTGCGGGCACTTCGGAGATTTGTCCACGTCGCGCAGGACAAGGAAAGTCTCATGTGCCTTCTTGGTGGATGAGGGCCGCCAAGGGGGCGACAGCGTCAACGATTCCGACTCGAGGGCGGGTGAGAATATCAATGACGATAACCTCATGAATTCCTGGAATTCGCGATACGAAATCATGTTCTGGCCGGAGCATGTCCGGCAGGCTGAAGCGCGGTGGTCCAGTGAAGAAGCTGTATGGCGCTGGGAAAGGACACCAACATTCATGCAATGCACCTGGTTTGAGTAACAATTGGCGAAAGGACTGTGAAGTGGCTAGCTGGGTCGTACACTCGTCTTGGTTTTCTCTCATTCCCCCACCGGATTGCCTACATACGACTACAAGTTCGGCGGTTGTTGAAGAGTCATCTGGGAACAATTGTCAAGCATTTACCTGTTTCCGTCTTCACAATGTTTGAAGTTGCTTCCGCCTTATCAAAAAAATTCCTACTCTTATTTACAGCGATTAGAGACTAGGTAGGCGGGAAAAATATGAATATGGTGGGTAACTGGTAGGGATGGGAACACCCCTGGGAGGTCGAAGGCGAGTTGAAATAGAAAGACGGTAACTCCCGTCCTATCCAAGCTGGCTCCCTGTCCCAGTCCGAGGTCATGGTTGCAACTGGGCTGACTCTCAGTTTGGCTCGCCGACAAATGATGCGGTGCTCATGGACGAACTGCTCCGGTCAGCGAATATGATGCTGGTCTAGACGTGCGGGGAGATACCGCCACGCATATGCAGTTGTCGCCGGAAATCACTTGAGCGCAGTTGACGAGGCGGGCTGAGCTCTTAATACGGGCTGATCCAGCGCATATCGGCAAGCCATCAATGTAACCTGGAAGGTATCTTGAGGATAACCCGCGTCCGCTCGCTAGAGCCATGCCAATAACGGTGCAAGAACAGCTCAGCCAGCCACAGTATTTCTAATCACTTGCTTAGAGTCTGTATTTACTAGAACCAGATGGAACTTAACCAACACTGCTAAAGTGGCCTTCAGTATAGATATGCAAGCCGCCAACCGGAAAGTTGCGCAGGAATGCCGAATAGGCGCTTGACTCGGTTATCGAGGTGACGACATCATCACACCCGTATGTCTGGCGAAGATACTCTCTTGCTCGCCCGAACTGTCTGAATCACGACAGGTACAGCCTGGCTTTCAAGTGCTTGGCGGAGTATGCTAATCGACGTCCCGTGTTGGCATAGGCACTTTAGTCTGCAGCTTTGCCTAAAAATTCAGACGCGGCCGTACACGGCTGGTAGGGTGCCTGGTGGGCACCTTAAACACGGAAGACTCATAAGTACAGCTGGCAGACGTGGCGGGCTGTTTCGCCGGTGAAGGTATTGTTTGATAGGATAGTGGCGTTAGCCATTAATGAAACATCTTTTGGTTTCTCAAACCCGGGGGGGTATTGGGAAGTGAGAGAAACCAACAGGCGGCGTTGATTACAGATAGGTACCTGGGTACTTTGCTACACACTGGAGCAGTTTGTCGATGGAGATCTTGGTTAAGTGGTCCGTGCACGTAGCAGCAGCTGGGGGTGACCGGACAAGCGGTTGACAAAAAAACAGGGCCACACAAACTGGCCTGTGCGGTACCCCGCTAACAGTATCCCTAACAATTCTCATCAAAAAACGGGTAGATTCTATGATAGTGTGGGTGGAGCAAGTGTTAGCAGGGAACGGTCAGATGACCGGCTGGTAGTACAGAAAGATACCTCTGTTATGCCTGCAACTACTATGGTAGCCTGTGTACTGCACAGGTAATGTGACCCTGTTTTTTTGTCAACCGCTTGCCGGAGTGCAGGCCTGGGGTGGTACCAGTGGCAGAGAGAGGCCCACGCGATGCTAGGTGACTATCTCAGTAGCCCGCCATCGCTGGACGACCGCTTCTTGTCAGCATCCGGCGGTACGGCTGCCATGTTCAACCCCGTTCGGGAATGAACCGCAAAGCACAGGCTCTCCGAGCGAGAGAAAACACGGAATGAGATACCTTGTGAGAATGAGAAACAGCATGTCAAACAATCGGTGTTGGTGTTGGCAGCTGGCTGATATTTATCGCGAAGGCGTTAGACAGGCACCTAGTCAGGCCCTCAGTTTCCTTATGGTTTTGAACAAGGTTCTATTGGTAGTGGTGTCAAGTCTAGCACTTATTAGAGCCAATTGTTGCAACAGTTATTTTTCTGTTGTGGTTCTGCTAAAATTGTGAAATCTCTGCCCCCCTGGAAGGCCTAGTGCCAAGCCAGGAACCTCCGCAGATTGGCCTCCACCGCCCTAGGTACATTAAGCTGACGGATGGTTGTGGTGGCGGCGGTTATGATGGCCACGATGCACGATGATGAGAGGCTATTTCTGATTTTCGTACTGACAAGGCTTTGCTGGGCCTTTTGCCCTAGCCTTCTTCTCGGTCAGACTTGATCTTGGTCAGAATAGAACAGGGGTGTGACTTTTAAGCCTTGCGCCACCCAGTAACCTGCATGACCAAGCCAGGCACGACACTGCTCGCTTTTTGGGCAGGCAGATTTCGCGGGTTTCTGCCTACCGCCTTCCAGAAAATCCAGGAAAATGCCGCTTGAAATGAAGTGATCTGCCTCGCTAACACGTCCCGTCCTTTGCTCAATTACCTACTCTTCACGCTCATCACGCAAAAGCTATTTCGGCCATGTCAATCATCATCCCCCCTTTACACCCGAGAGATAATGGCTTGGATAATGAGACGCTTCACTGGACAATACTTCAAACTGCAGCAACATGGGTTGGTTTGGTCGCCCTTGTCTTCACCGGAGCCGCCTTGATCAACCAGCGCTATTTGCGTCTTCGAGACAATGACCCAGGTCGAGAGTCGGCTGACCCATCCAAGATGAGCATTTTTCGTGCAAATGCTCTTCCCTTCTTCAAGGTCATCCGGGGAGAAAGAACTAGGCTTCCCTCGGTCCCCACAGTCGGAGGACTCATTGAAGCTGGTGACCTTGGCATGTGGACTTCGGCCACTCTCAGTTGTATCCATGCCTCTCCGGCCCAGGCCGGTTGGATCCCCCTGATGGAGAGCATAGTCTGTGGCATGTCATTAGCCCGATCGCGAGACGGAACCATAGCCGGCATGATAATCCCCCGCGAGATGGAAACCCTTCTTCGTCGCTCAAAAGATTTACTTTCTTCTGACCACCCGCTTGTCTCCCGGCTCCGGTTCTACGATGGTTGTTACGGCCTAAAACTCATCAACTGCATCCGAAAACCAGACATCTGTCTCTCGAACCCAACCCACCACAACCGTGATAACGACCGTGCACCCATTCAGCCGAAAACACCTCCCGAGCTGAGATCAAGCTCTCATGAAGCCACAACAATCCTATTAACCGCCATTCCAGCAGACCTCCCTCCGCCCTTGGCCTCCCGTCCGCGTAGCCCAGCAACTACCCCGGTCTGGCTTCTCAAATCCGGATTCGCCGTCCCCATTTCCGCCGCAGAAACCCTCGCCCTCGCCACCATCCTCGGCATCCCTCTCGAGGTCAATGACTTTACCCAACAAGTCCGCGGACGTGGTGCTTTCCATTCCTCCCTCGACTTTAGCTCTTCTACCAGACAGATCTCGCTTTCCATAGGCCACACCGGCAGTGGGTTCGCGATCCAAGGTGCTGCGAGTGGGTATTCCACTATGATGGCAAAACTTATCGCATTTGGATGTATTCCATTTGCGGAGAACGCAGCTTGGATTAAGTCGGTGTATGTGACGAGCGGAGTATTGGAGGCGGTTAGGGAGGGAAGGGCGATCATGGATGTATCAAATGGGTACAACATGGCTGAGGGGGCATCGATTGAGTATCTGTGGGGTATGCCAATGTGGAGGGATGTCGATGGTTTCTTTGCTTATGCCGGCGATTGGGGGGATGCATCCGCGGTGGGCAATCTTTTGACGGTGAAGGGGGGCAGAATTTGGCTTGAGGAAGGGGCTGGGAATCAGATGACTACGGCGACATGGCAGAGGGCTGTGGCAGGGATTGCCTTTGGCGGACTTGTGCCACAAGGGAGTAAGACATTGGTGGAAGCTGTGGCGTTCACGGTAGGAGGAACAGGGCTAGGAGGGTGTGTAAATGAGTTGGAAGGTCTGCTGGACGATTTACATGAGTTGGATGAGGAGCTGGGAGAAGA
>Ga0247770_1002288_pt1 | contig 11005 bp, 20 predicted proteins | sample UWRJL136409B6_FD_179943 | JGI IMG/M metagenome (GOLD analysis project Ga0247770, IMG submission 179943) | Plant litter microbial communities from Arlington Agricultural Research Station in Wisconsin, United States - UWRJ-L136-409B-6 | ecosystem: Environmental > Terrestrial > Plant litter >... | reverse complement strand
CCGCCTTCTCCCAGTCGGGGTCGCCGCTGTGCCACCCCAGCAGGCGCAGGTCGTAGCCGGCGGACTGGAGGGCCTGCAGGTGGTCGGGCGGCGCGCCGAAGGCCGGGCTGATCTCCTCGTCCCGGTCGACGGGCAGCAGCAGCAGGTTGGACAGGTCGCGGAACATGAACTGCACGGACGTCAGGCTGGCGCGCTTGCAGATGAGGACGACGGTCGGGTGGCGGGCGCAGAAGACGCGGACCATGCCGTTGCAGACCAGCATGTCCCCCATCCCCAGGTGGCTCAAGAGCAGCAGGGGGCGAAAGGAGGGCATTGTTCACAGGCAAGGAGTTATTTGGGGGGTCCTACTCGAAGTAGTAGCGGGCGACGGGTTTCAGCAGGTAGTGGCCGCCCTCCAGGAAGGCCCAGAGCCACAGCAGGGAGGTCACGATCACCTGGCCGTAGGCGAGCAGGAAGGCGTCGGGGCTGGGGCTCATAGGGGTACGCCGAGAAAACTTTCTACGCCATGACGGCCATCGGCGAGGGCTCCATCGTCACCGGCTCCATCAGCATGAAGTTGTCGTCGTTGGCGCCGTATTGCTTTATGCCCTCCGCGTCGAACGCCGTCAGCATGGTGCCGTCGAAGACGGGCGTGGGGTTCTCGGGGGCGTCCCCGATCACCTGGTACGCCAAGTTGCCGCGGAAGCTGGCCTTGGAGCCCTGCATATGCTTGTAGACCAGCCAGGCCGCGACGATGACCAGGATGATCTTGATGTAGTTCTCCATGTTTCCCTTTGCCGACATTTTAATTTCCGGGCTCACCGTGAGGAGGATGGCCTCTTGTTGGCGTTGGGCTCGACCTTCACCTTGACGTTCTTCGGCTTGACGTCCTCCGACTTGCTCGATGGGAAAAACTGAGGCGCCTGGGCGTGCAGAACCTCGCCGACGCGCTTGTACACCGAGTTGACCCGTTGTGTGAGTACCTGCAGCTGATCGCGGTTGAGGGTGATGAGAATGCGGGAGATGAGGGTGTCGAACTGGTCGCCCTGTGTCTTGATGAGCTGCTTCCCGGTCAGCACCGCATCGATCAGGCCGGCATTCTCGCGCACGATGACGAGCACCTCCTGCAACTGGCCTTTCGTTAGTCTGGCAACGTCCGGCCAATTCAATGGCGGCGACCGCATGAACTTTTGAATCCGCCAGCCAGCGATGCCGGAGAGGACAGTCAGGGTCAGCAAGGGTGAAGCCCACCTGTACCAAGACCAACCGTACAGAATATTCTGTACCGTCTGACCCACGCGCTTGTCGGCGTTGGTTTTTAGGTCGCCCGCGGTGTAGTGCTTCAGCACGGCCTGGATGCCGTTGAGGAGGACGGGCTCACGCAACGCCAAAAAGCGAAGCCCCTCCGCGATCGCCTTCACCTGGTTCTGCAGGTTCTGCACCAGAACCGCCTGGCTAACAGCCCGGTTGGGGTTCTTCAGCAGGGCCTGCACATCGGGAGCGAGCTCAGGGTGTAGGCGAAAGTGCTCACGTATGGAGTCCAACGCCGCCTTGTTTCCTTGGGCAGACGCCACGGCTCGCGCCGCGTTCGCTTCGTAGTTTATCGCTCGCGACCGCTCGCGGTTCCTGTTCGCAATAGCTTTCTCTGCTCGCACGAGCTGATGCAGCAACGCCACTGTACCTCCGACGGCGGCTCCGCCCTTCAGCGCCGTCGCCAGGTAGTCGCGCGACTTTTTGCTTATGACCTGCTTTCTGGGCGGCCTGGTCGTCTTGCGTTTGGTCCTCTGCTTAGGCGCGGGCATGGTGGCACGCAACATTTTGTTCGAGATCAAGCCAGCTTTCGAGCCTCCGGCGCAAACAACCCAGTCGTTGAGCGTCCCTTGAACTCGGCCTCCGTCAGCGGCTTTCCGAGAGCGTAGCTCAGCTGCCCGGGTTGGATCTCGACTGCCTTGCCGTCCGCCGTCATCCCGGTCAGGCCCGTCCGCCCCGTCTTGCGTGTGGGTTCCTGCTTCTGCTCCTCGTCGTCGTCGTCGATCTCCTTCATCCGCCGCTCCCAGCCTGCGTAGTAAGCGGATAAAGAGGATCCCGTCATTGCGTGGGAACCGTCGGGGGGACGACCTCTCTAACTAGGCACGGTTTAGAGACTACAACAGGGGGAGTTGTCAACATGGAGAGCGGCTTCGAGCGCTTCCGGCAGTCCGACGTGGTGTTCCGCAACGTGCACGGCCTGCCCATATGGTTACACGTCTGGTGCCGTCCGGCGTCCAGGCAGGGCAAAGACCGCTTCGGCGTCCGGTGCCACGCCAAGAAGTACCCGGAGGACCCGAGCTGCGTCTGCTGCGACGACGAGGAGGTCACGTCATGCAAGTGCAACTGGGTGTTCTCCCTGGAGGTCGTGGGCCAAGCGGGCGAGACGTTCGACCAGGTCATGCGCCGCGCCGTCGCCCGGTGTGGCGGCCTGCAGCGATGCCGGGTATGCTCGGCCTGCTGCGCGGACCCGGGGGCCAGCCCCACGTGCAACTCGTGCCTGGTGCAAGGGATGGCGGACGCCGCCGGCGTGGTCGCCAGTGGAGACGCCTGCCCCGTGTGCCTCGAGCCCGCGATCCTGTCGCGCTGCCTCAGCCTGCCCTGCTGCAAGAAACTGATGTGCGTGCACTGCGCGCGCCGGCTACCGGCTCCCAGGACGTGCCCCTTGTGCCGGAGCCTGGTCGACCAGGCCGCTCTCCTAGAGCATCTACCCTAGATGTACTTCTTATGCTTGCGCGGAGTCCCTTGCGCCCTATGCTTGCGCGGAGTCCCTTGCGCCCTATGCTTGCGCGGGCACGGCCGGCGCGGCGGGTGCGGGCTCGGGGGCCGCCTTCTCCGCCTTCTCGGACTTGGGGATCCGGCGGATGCGGGTGTTGGACGACTTGGCCTCCTGCAACTGCTTCTTCAGCTTGCTGTTCTCCTCGGCCAGCTTGGTGTTCTTGTCCTTGAGCTGCTTGATGTGCTTGTCGACCTTGCTGACGACGGCGTCGACGTCGGGAGAGGCGGCAGCGACAGCTGTAGAGGTGGTCGAGGGGGTGCTCATTGTACCATACCCCAACCTTTATTTCACCGAGATCGAACGCGCCAAGGGGCGACCCTTAGGCTTGCACGGGTTTCTTGTCCGGGGCCGGGGCGTCGGGAGTCGGTTGGGTCCTGGTGTTCTCCAGGGGCTCGGGCGACAGCCGCAGGACCGCCTGCTTGACGACCGTGACGTCCCGCATTATGAAATACGCGGACACCAGGATGAGCAAGGTCGAGATGATGATCGGAAGCGTCGCCTTGATGTCCACCATTGTCCTCTGCTTACAGAATTTTGAGCCAGGTTTTGCGCAGTCCTACTCCTCGGGCTCAAATGTCAAGACCGCCTGCTTCCAACGAGGCACCTCCGCCCGGGCTATCCTGAGCACCACTACTCCGCACCCGTCTATCAGGTGAAGGCAGTCATCGACCTCCATCTGCTGCGCGTTGAAACGGATGGGGAAGCCGGCCAAGCCCTCCATCTCCTCGTCGTACCCATCGATGAGGTAGGGTGTGAACCTCCCCGCGTCCTGCACGATCACCACGTCGCCTGCCTCTGCCTCCATGCTCGAGCTGCTCGGGCTGCTTGGACTTGCTCGGACTTGCTCGCAGCTGAACAAGTTTCATATTTCGAAAATTCAAATTTTCAAACCGAGCTCCTCTGCCTGGCTTAGGGGGGAGGGGGACACAACACATCACAGACTCTTCAATGCGTCGCCGCAAGACACGCCGGGTGCACGAGTCCGAGTCCGAGGATGAGAACGAAGAGCTGTCCGCCGGCGGCGTCGGGTCCAGCAGCACGTCGCAGCTGCAACGGGCCATCGAAGAGGCGGTCCGGCGCAAGACCGAGGAGGTCCAGAGCCGACTGGAACCCCTGGACAACGAGGGCCTCATAGGCTACCTGGACGCGATGGAGCACAAGTGGAACCTGGACGCCCACAACCGCGCGATGAGCACTCAGGCCGTCTACGACATGGCCCGCGTCAACTTCCAGCTGGACGACCCCGCCGGCGGGATCAACACGGCCGCCCTGGACCTGGTGCAGCACGTGCGCGTGTTCATCGCCGAGGGCGCCACGCTCTACCACTGCATGTACCAGAAGAAGATGCTGAACAACGGCGACCTGCGGAGCCGGGTGATGCGCGTCAACGAGGTCATCGCGTACGCGAACAAGATGGTGCTGGCCATGCACCGCGTGGCGATCACGATCAAGAGCGGCGCGGTGGCCCCCGGGGCGGAGGCGGCCCTGCTGCAGGAGAACCGCGACATCGCGACCGGCCTCAACCGCGCCTTCTTCGACTTCTCGCCCCAGGCGGGCGCGGAGGGCATCAAGCCGGTGCAGAACCTGATCCTCTTCCTTCTCAACAGCGCCCAGATGTCCAACTACCGCAAGTACGACAACTGCTGCTACCAGCCGATCGTGACGGAGGGGGGGTTCGAGACGCACGCCTGGACCCGCGCGGAGACCATCGAGCAGTTCGCCTACCGCGTCACCTGCAAGGAGTTCAACTGGGACCAGTGGCTCAACGCGTCCGAGAAGCAGGCCAACATGACCTCCGCGCTCAAGTACATCAGCCTGGCGCCCGACTACCAGTTCCCCTTCCTCCGCAAGACCCGCACCTGCTTCGCGTTCAAGTGAGTCCCTGCCGTGCCTGTTGCGTCTGTTGCGTCTGTTGCGCCTGCTCGATCGCCGCGATCGCCGTGCGCAGCCTGTTCGCGGTGTCGCTTTGTTCGTCCAGCTGCGCCAGCTGCTTGGCCAGCCGACGGCGGGTCTCCTCCAGCGCCTGTGCGTGGTCGAAGCGGTCCAGCATTTGCAACCAGGGCGAGCTTTTATTTCTCCTGCAGGACGGGGGTCTACATGGCGGGCGAGGACGCCCCCGGCAGCACAGACAGGGCGTACTACAAGTTCGGCCGGGACGCCCTGAGCACCAGCGTCATCGCCGCGCGCTACTTCGACCTGCCCTTCCCCGAGCGCGCGTTCAACGACCTCCCCGACTGGTTCGACATCCCGACCCCCAACTTCGACCGAATCCTGGACTACCAGGAGTTCGAGCCGGCCGTCCAGCGCTGGATGTTCGTCTTCATCGGCCGCCTGATCTACCCGCTCAACGAGCACGACGCCTGGCAGGTCATCCCCTTCCTCAAGGGCACGGCCAGCTCGGGCAAGTCGACCCTGATCAACGTCGCCAAGCAGCTCTTCGACCCCGTGGACGTCGGCACCATGTCCAACAACATCGAGAAGAAGTTCGGCCTGAGCGCCTTCGCGGACAAGTACATCTTCCTGGCGCCCGAGATCAAGGCGGACCTGCAGATGGAGCAGGCTGACGTGAGTGCCCCCTCTCACCCTGGCGCTGGACGGGGCGTGCTTGCAGGTGTCTGACTGGCTCCTCGGTTTGGCGTGCAGTTCCAGAGCATGGTGTCGGGCGAGGCGGTCCAGGTCGCGCGCAAGAACCTGACGGCGACCTCCAAGGACCCCTGGGACGTGCCGGGGCTGCTGGCGGGGAACCAGGTGCCGGGCTGGGTGGACAACGCGGGCAGCATCACCCGCCGGATCGTGCTGTTCGACTTTCGGAAGAAGGTGGTCGTCGGCGACATGATGCTCGGCAAGGTACGGACGGCTCATTATTTCCTGGGCCTGCTGCATGAGCCTGATCGTGCCGGGCTTGTACTTGGGCGACCGGGCGGATAGCGAGGCGTGCAAGTACGATTTCGTCGTCAACTGCACCGACGACCTGCCCTTCAAGTGTCCCAAGACCGTGTACATGCGGCTGCCGGTGAGGGACAACCTGGAGGCCTCGCAGATGACCCGCCTGCTGGCGCTGCTGCCGGCCGCGGTGGCGGCGATCGACGCCCACCTGAACGCGGGCAACACGGTCCTGGTCCACTGCATGATGGGTATGCAGCGCTCGGCGGCGGTGGCGGCCGCGTACCTGATGTGGAAGTTCCAGCTGACGGCGGCGCAGGCCGTCGAGTTCGTGCGGAAGCGTCGGTCGGTGGCCTTCTTCTGGAGCGTCAACTTCCAGCCGACCCTGGAGGCCTGGGCCCTGAGGCTGAAGAAGTGACTGTCTGCCGCGCAGAAACTGGCGGCGGAGATGCCCAACATCCTCCTCAAGTGCAACCGCGCCTACCTGCAGTACTCCGCACGGTACGCCGCCGTCAACATCTGGACCGTGCTGCCGGACTACTTCCGCAAGACCCAGGAGGCGATGGAGGAGACGACCAACCGGCTGGAGAACTTCCTCAAGTCGGAGGAGCTGGCCTTCGGCCCGGACCTCTACATGCCCATCCGCGAGTTCAAGAACGCCTGCACCAACCACCTGCGCGCCAACGGCTACCAGCCCGTCGTCTGGAACAAGGACATGTTCGAGGTGCCCTTCCAGAAGCGCGGGATGGGGGTGACCAAGACGGAGACCCGGCGGTACGCCGGCGAGAAGATGAGCTGCCAGTGGGTGACCGGCTGCGACTTCCGGGGGGAGCCCATGGACGAGGAGTCGCAGCTGTAGTCACGTCTCGCAAGGCCGGTGCTAGGCATGGACATTCCGGTAGTGGGATCGTAGCCTGAGCATCCTGGGCTCCGCACTTCAGAGCTCTTTGAGACCCTGAAATTTTCCTTCGGAGGCTCTGTACCAGGCAGTATCTTTTGGCAAACGCTGGGCCACCAGGGTGACACAACAACACAAGCATGGCGTTGCACGCGTGTTTGGCCGACCTAAAAAAGGCGGCCAACCAGATCCTGAGCTGGCGAGAATCAGCATCTGTACCGCGATGTCAGTAGTGCCTGCGGGTGTACCAGGATTGTACACATCGCTTCAGTGGTACACGCATGCTTTTTATGTTATGTTGTCAAGTGCGCGTTTGTTCTAAATATTATATACTATCCCCAGTATAAGAATGGACTTCTCTGTCGAAGCAAAGATACGACTTCCTAAAGACACTCTTGATAACTTGGTCAGAGACGTCGGCCTCGACAGTGCCATTCGCGTAGTCGAAGGATGGCTGACAAATTCAACAGGTACATCAGCATTCCCAAGAATCGACAAGGCAGTCTTAGTGCGTGATGTTCGAACCGGTTGAAGTGCAATACCAGGAATGTAGTGATTGCCGTCATTGCCTAGTGAGTCTGCCAGACTGAACAACTGTTTTCCCATGTGTAGACCGGTGATTGTATACGCCTTCTAGAACTCGCGCGGCCAAAGCCACCTCTTGATGTAAGCGTACATCTCATGCGCCGCCACGTCGCGCAGGCGGGAGACCTCGTGCGCAACCTCCGTTGCGTCCGGCCAGTCCTGGCCAAGTCTGCCGTGCAGCAGCCAGGTGGTGTCCCAGTACAGGCGGTCTTCGCATGCTAGATACGTCTTGTAGCCGCCGCTGGTTTTGCAGTGTATCACCACGTCCAGCCTGCGGCCCCAGCACTCGTACACTTGCACCCGAATCTCGGCTTGCCCCCGGTGGAAGCCGTATGTAGGGCGAATCAGGTATGGCGGCAGGGCGGTCTGCACCGCGTCCAGCATCGTATCGACTTCCTCCGTCAGTTCGCAAGGCGTCGGGAGGTGCACCGCCTCGAACACGGCGTGACAGAACTCTACGTCGCCGCGGATGACCGCTTGCTCGTCGGAGTCGTACGAATAGTCAGATTCGAACCCGTCGGTGCATTCTCGCTCTTGATACTCCCTGGGTAAGGACACTGACTTGGCGGCCGCTGTTGTAGCCCGCAACGCACCCAGGACCTCCGCGGCCAGGTCCGTTGGTGAGCGGTCGTCGGGAAGTCGCGGGATGGTGCAGGTGACAAGCACACACCAGCTGCGTGTCCAGCGCGATAAGATCGCCGCGGCGATGTCCGACGGGTCGTTGGAACGTAGCCTGAGCATCCTGGACTAAGTAGCAAAAACATCTCGGTCAGAAGAACGCCGGACACTTAGAGAGTCTCAATACGAATTCATGATCGAGTGGAGTACTGATGTCACCCGCTCGCCCGACGGCGGCTCCGACGATGACCAAGAATGGGTAGGCTTTAACTGAGGCCATTTAGAGGGCCGCGATGTGCACTCGTTGTAACGATGATCCTCCTGTCGATCGACGTCGGCACCGTCAACATGGCCTGCTGCATGTACGACTCCGCCGCCGGCCAGATCATGTTCTGGGAGGTCCTGCGCGTCGCCAAACGGGACCTGTGCCTGGGCGTGCGCGACCTCTTCCGCGACGTGTGCGACCGGATACCGCTCGAGCGGCTGGACCGGGTGGTGGTCGAGATGCAGCCGGGCAGGTCGCAAAAGATGAAGAGCGTCCAGCACTTTACACACATGTACTTCGTCTGCCGGGACAAACCCGTCACTATCTACAGTGCGCGTCACAAACTGAAAAACACGGGCCTCGAGAACTCGGGCCGGGACAACTACCGGGCTCGCAAGAAGGCGGCGATCCACCTGACCAGGGCCTGGCTAGAGGAGCGTCCACAGGCCGCCGCGTTTCACGCCCTCTTCGACGGCTCGAGCAAGAAGGACGACTTGTAAGTGGAGCAATAGCAGTGCTAAACAGGAAAACAGGAAAACAGGAGAAACCCTCATTCGTTGACTAACTCTCTCTGCGCCACAGGGCGGACTGCCTGCTACAAGCCCTGGCGTTCTGCAACGAGGCCCCCGAGCATGACCCCGCCTCACCGCTGCCGCCCGCCGTCACACGGGCTCGCAAACCGACCGTGGGCCAGGAAAAGTCAGGGCGGTACAGCCGTAGTAACGTGAAGTACATCCTGGAGAAGGAGGTGATCCCCCAGGTGACGGAAGGCGCCACGCTGCCGGCTCTGGTCGCGAAAAACAAGAGGCTGGCCAGGGCGGTGACGAAGCAGTTCGGGAGCCTGGAGGAGTGCCTGGTGGCGCTCGAGGTACCCCTTTCTGCGTGCGCTGACGCCGGGGCGGGCTCTGCGTGAGGTCGGGTGTCGGTTCGATGGGTGTCGGTTCGCGCGAGGAGCTGTAGCAGGCCGCCAGGATGATGCTGGGGTCGATGTCCTTCGGGGGGCGGTCCCAGATCGGCGGAGGGGGGAGCCGCAGGGGCCTGTTGCACCGGGCGGCGTGCTCCAGCTTGTCCGCCGCCGCGGCCAGCATGCACAAAGGCGAGTAGAGGGGGTCCATCAGCGATGTGGCCAGGCTCACGTAACTGCTGCCACGTTTAAAGACTCGAACCCTGCCCGGAAACCCCATATGCGAGATCCACGTGGCACCTGCCTAGACAGCGACGAGATCCACGTGGGTCCTGCCACGCCGCCCGCCGAGGAGGGCCTGCACCTCCAAGCCCTGGGCGCCCACCGGGTCAGGCAGAGCGAAGAGAGCCTGTCCACCTGGCCCCGGGCGACCACCTGCCACTGCTGGTGGTGCTTTCACGCGTTCTCGGGGCCCCCCATCCCCCTGCCCGTCAAGTACGACGAACGCACGCGGGTGTTCACGGTCAAAGGCAACTTCTGCTCCTGGGCCTGCGCCAAGGCCTATAACATCGACGAGAACAGCATGTACTCGGGACAGCGGGGCATGCTGCTGACCCTGCTGCGCAAGCACGCGACAGGCCGGATAGAGCCGACGCCCTGTGCGCCGCCCCGGGTCGCGCTGGAGATGTTCAGGCAGGACGGACAGGGCCTGTCGATCCAGCAGTTCCGGGACTCCGACATGCAGACCCGCTGGCTCGAGCTGCCGGAAAAGATGATAGTGCAGGTCCCCCGGCTGGCCAAGGTCGAGGTCGACCGCAAGCGGCAGGTGTCGGACGCCGACCGGCCCGTCGACTTCTCCGGCGTCAAGCAGGTCAACGAGGTCCTGCGGCTGAAGCGGCCCAAGCCGCTGGGCACGGACCGGGGGACGGTGGCCAAGAGCTTCGGGTTCGGCCTGTTCGGGCCCTCGAAAAAAGTCTGCGGACAACCTCATGAGTAACCCGCTGCCCAGCCGCATTTTCTGCGAAAACACTTTTTGCAGCTTGGCGCTCATCGCCGTCGTCGTCGCCACGTCGCTGGCCTTGTACGGCCGGCTGCGGATCCAGCTGACCCGCGCCAGGGTGCTGGTGGTCAGCGCGGCGCCGGAGTTCATCAAGGGCGCGCGCGACGCGGCCGCCGACCTCAACGTCACGCTGCTCGCCTGGGCAGGTTCCGGACCGGTGCCCGACCCCGACTTTCTGGACTGGGCCGTCGTGGCAGACCCCGGCTTTGTCCGCGCGGACTTCCTGGCGAGTTTCACCGGTGCCGGCGTCAGCCTCGTCCTGGTCTCGCCCACCGCGGCCTGCCCCCTGTCTGCCGACCAAACCAGTGGTCTGTGCACCGTGCTCCAGGGGGCGCCGTCGTACAGCTCCGGCTACCTGTCGGTCCTGGCCACGACCGTCCGCCTGCCCGCCGTCACACAGATTTAATTCTCCGGCTTCTGCAACATGGTGTCGAAAGTGTACGGAACGCGCAAGGAGGTCAAGGCGGGCGTCGCGCGCATGACGACAGGCGGCCTGAAGAAGCGGGACATCATCAAGCGCCGCGTCGTGGCCGGCGACGGCTCGGTCCACCACAAGTACGTGTCGCGCGCCAAGCGGGAGGCGGCGCTGCAGAACCCGGAGTTCCGGGCGTACACGATGCGGGTCAAGGCGATGGCGCGCAAGGGGATGACCTTCAACCAGATCAAGCGGGGTTTGAAGAGCCCTCCCCCTCGCCGGGCGCGGAGCAAAAGCCGCAGCAGGAGCCGCAGCAAGAGCCGCACGAGGCGTTAGGAGAGGTCGTACGCTTTGCTCCAGAAGTACTCGGTCGAGCTGACCCCCAGCGTCTGAGCGGGCAGCATGCCGCGCTCGCGGACGTCCTCGAGGTAGACCGTCATCATTTCGACCAGTCGGGTGGTAGACACCTGGAGCTCCTCCGCCCGCGTCGTGTCGTTCGGCATGCGCATTTTGATCTCCGTCAGGTTGCGTAGGACCCGGTCCCGATATTTGACCATCTGTTTCAGGAGGGCCAGCGTGCAGTCGGCTTTTC
>Ga0247770_1002286_pt1 | contig 11014 bp, 9 predicted proteins | sample UWRJL136409B6_FD_179943 | JGI IMG/M metagenome (GOLD analysis project Ga0247770, IMG submission 179943) | Plant litter microbial communities from Arlington Agricultural Research Station in Wisconsin, United States - UWRJ-L136-409B-6 | ecosystem: Environmental > Terrestrial > Plant litter >... | reverse complement strand
CGCTAAATCCCCCTCCTCCCTCGCCATCTACCACGACTCCCCCTCCACCTCCCTCGCCGCCCTCCTCGCCCGCTCCGACATCACCGGCGTGATCATCGCCCTCCCTATCACCGCCCAGCCGCCCATCATCCGCCAGGCCCTCCTGGCCGGTAAGCACGTCCTCTCCGAAAAGCCCATCGGCCCCACCATCGCCGCCGCCCAAGAGCTCATCGCCTTCTACGACGCCCTGCCCTCTCCGAAGCCAATCTGGGCCGTGGGCGAAAATTTCCGGTACATCGACGCGCTCGAGTACGGCGCCTCCAAGCTTCAGGAGATTGGCGGGGAGCTGACGACGTTCCGGCTGGCGCGCCATGGGTTTGTGGCGCAGGGGGACAAGTATCTGAATACGCCGTGGCGCAAGGTCCCGGAGTACCAGGGGGGATTCTTGCTTGATGGGGGGGTGCATTTCGTGGCGGCGCTGAGGATGTTGCTTGGGGCGACGGGTCAGGGTCAAGGTCAGGGGGGAGGGGAGGAGATTGCGCGACTGGTGGGGTTTAGTGGGCTGTTGGAGGAGCGGTTGCTGCCGGTGGATACGGTGAATGCGGTGGCGGTGACGCAGTCAGGGAAGACGGGGAGTATTGCGATGTCGTTTGGGACGGAGTTTAAGTCCGGGCTGGAGGTGGAGGTTGTTACGACCAAGGGGGCGGTGCATTTGACGGAGGCGTGGCCGGTGAGGGCGATTAAGAGCGTGAGGAAGAATGAGGCGGGGGAGAAGGTGGAGGAGACAAAGGAGTTTAAGTTTACGATTGGGGTGGCTGAGGAGGTTGTTGCGTGGGGAGAGGCGATGGAGAAGGGGGTTGTGGAGACAAAGCAGAGTCCTGTCAAGGCGCTGAAGGATTTGGAGATTCTGCAGAGGTTGCTTGAGTCGGGGGAGAAGGGTGGGGAGGTTCAGAAGATTGGGTTGTGAGTTTGTGATAGGTAGAGCGTCTACTATCATTTCTGACGTGTAATATGCAAATTGCCAACCTAAAAGAGTATAATGAAAGACATTTGACATCCGTGGAAGGTTATCAGTTTGAGATTCCGTCTTTCCAGGGGCTTTGCGGGTAGGGTACCTTATCGAACGGGCACCGGCAGCAAGTCTCATTTAATTTGATCCATCCCCCCCTTGGCAGCCTACAAGCCCGCGGACCGTTTGCACGAACAGACAAACACCTTCCGGCAACTGCGGCCACCACCGCTTTCCCGAAAACATCGCTCTTGCTAAAAACATCGCTCATCAGTGCCCTTCCACGAGCATCATGTTTGCGCGACGACGGCAGAAGAAACGCGCCAAATTGGCCCCCAACGTCGTCTCCGAACCTGATGTCGTCTCCGATGTCATCTACGTTTTCACGATGGGCGGACCAGCTGCCACCAGCTTCGTCTGCATTCCAGAGCCTGTTGGGTGCTTGGTTGGCCAGGTAAGAGAGAGACATCGTCCCAAGTACCTTACCTACGTCCATCCGCCATCCGGACGCTGAACAGCGGTCGCAGGTGCAAGACCTAAAGGACCTTGCCAATCTCCGCCTCGTCAACAAGCTCTTCGACGACGTCGTCTCACCTGCCTTCTTCAAAGGGGCCGCCCTGGTCACCATTTCTGTGCCGGACGGTTCAAACTCCCGCGATGCCGACAGCGTCGAGCGCCTGCTCCCTCTTGCGAACAACCCGCATCTTCGCCATGTCAGAGACATCACATTTGAGGGCATCAGCGGGGCGAGGGCCGAACGCATCGTGGACGGCATGCATGCGCAGATGCCATTGTTGGAGGCGTTCGCTTGGGTCAATGGTTCCCCCCCCTCCTCCATGTCAACGCTCAGCATCCTACACCGCTCTTGCCTGAAAATCACGTCGCTGCGCATTCGGTTTTGTAAAACCGTGGAATACCGGGCGGGATTTCCGATAAACTTTAGCAACCGACTCACCTGGGACGACAGCATACTCGAACAGATGAGGGCAGCAGAACGCCAAGTGCGCAGTCTCCTAGACTGGTTCAAGTTAGGGCCCGGGGACTGTCCTGGTGCACTCATGGGTGTGTACTAAAGCCCGTTACACATTTGGGAGTGACATTCTACCATGTACCTTTTTCCAGAGGCTAGTCCCCCGTTCCCCGAGGAAGAGATTGCCTCCTTAGTCCAAGATACTGCAGGAAGGCAGAGAGGTTCTCTTTACATGTTGCTTGCGGCGGTTTGTTGCCTTCTGCAGATGCCTTGTTACTCGTCAACGCTATTCGTCGTCGCTGCTCAGACATTGTTTGCCTTGTTGGACAACCATCCAAGGCCATTGTATAAGTAGGTAGAGCCTATCGAAAACCCGCCGACCATGCATGGGTCCCAAGCCGATCCCTCTTCACATGTGAGAAATTCTATCTACTTCGTAAAAGATGCAAACAGCGTCACAAGCGAAGTGTGCTGTAATGTTTCATTTCCCGATCTCCAATCAAGTAGTACCGGCACCAGGCCTCTCGGCTTGATCCTCGGCGGTCTCAATGACGCTGCCTTCGGAGAGGTAGTCCCTGTGCAGATGCATACCCAAGCACATGACGATAACCAGCACCCAGAAGCCGATGGATAGCTGCCACCCGTATTTGTCTACTCACGGATCAGCAAGTACTCCACCAGCGGGTTAGATCAAAATAACTTACACAGAGGGGCCTGCGAGGCCGGCCATATCAGCACCTGTGACCAGGACAACACGGCATATACACCTGCGATAGAATAGCCAATGATGAGTGTTCGGGCTTCTGAGTCTTGTGGGAGCCTGGAAGACAGATTAGAGCTGGTGTCAAGAAACTTCGAAAAGGGCGCTTACAGGTCGGATAGCCACGACATGATCAGCGGGGCTGTGCCGAGACTCAGATATGTCATCAAATAACTTGTGTAGGCGGCATAAATGGGAGTGTTGACGGGGTCAGAGGTCCAGATACTCATGATGATGCAAGGAACGAGTCCGATGATCGCTAAAGAGGCATGTTGTTAGCATTGAGCGGTGTTCACGAAGATGAAGATGACCTACCTTGTGCAACAAGCAGGGTCCATCTTGTCTGGATCATGTCCGACAGGATGGCCCATATCCAGACTTCAAGGAGTCAGCTTGGCAGCAGAGAGCATGGGAAGGACACAGCACTCACCGAAAACAACATTGATCGCACCACCGGCGATCGGGATCGTGTTGACCTGGTCGGTGGTCCAGGTCGGCGTCCCATCCGGGTTCTTCAGGCTCTTGAGGAAGAGGTTGAAGTAGTTGAATCCATACGGTGCCAGCACCGTCAGAATGTAGAGCGCAGGGATCAAGTACGCGATCCACATCGAGAATGTTCGTCTGGTATTTTGTTAGCTGAGGCCGCGGCCCAGAGATAGTATCGAATGTACTTTGCACTCTTCCAGGTGATACGCTTCGCTTCATCCCGACCGTGGCGCTCTAGTCGTTCACTGGCCATGGCTACGTGCTCGTCGGTGAGCCACGCCGCCCTGGGGTTCGGGTTGTTGGGGTAGTCGGGGAGCATGAAGAATCCGGTAGCTCCGACGAGCACGGTCATGACCCCGTTGATCACGAAGAGCCAGCTAAAGCCCGTCAGCATTTACGCATCCACGCTAACACCAGAGATGGCAAGTACCCACCGCCAACCTCTCAACCCCAGTTTGCCTTCAAGCGTATTCAGAATTGCCACCTGAAGGGCGCCTGACATCATGGATCCCACGGCCTGGCAGGAATGATAGAAGCCCATTCGCGTCGCGAGCTCCATGGGCGTGTACCAAAACACTAAAGGGATCAGCCGGAGTGCGTCCATCTCAACATCTGCGACCTACTGAAGAGTGTTATCATGCCCGGCCAGGCCGAGCTCTCGAAGAGGCCGAGAAGGACACGCAGGGCATAGATCTGGTGTGCATTCTGGCTGAAAGCAATGAGGCCTGTTACGATGCCCCATCCGATCTCCAGACCCGGCAGCCACCAACTCGGGCGGACGTAGGTAATGATGACCTGGGATGGAATGAGCATGAGACAGTATGATATGCTGAAGTATGTCGTAAAGCTGGGAACGGGAGCAGTCAGCTTAGCGCGGTGTCAAGGTTCTCAAAGCCCAGAACGCACTAGTTGAGCTCGTCCCCATACAGGCCAAGATCCTCTCGCATGCCCGAGACGTAGGCAGAGCTGATGTTTGTCTGGTCGAGATACCTGGCAGAGTTAGCAACAACCATCGGAACAAATAAACACCAGAGCATACTTGATAATCTGCGATATGCACCCAAAGGTCATGAGAAAGATGTCGAGTCTGCGGACCAAACTGCGCTCGAGCGGAGACCCTTTTGGCGGGAGCTGAAGGAGAGCGACATTCGCGGTCAGGGACTTGACGGCCGAGACGGCTGTAGCTTTTGGCTGATCCAAAGATGCGCCATCGTGCCGTTGATCGAGCAGAGGTGTTGTCTCGGACGCCTCCATAGTGTCGATGTCGGGGCGGAAACGCCGGGTCTCACCGGCTCTGCAAAGAGAACCTTTTCTCGACCGCAGGCGGCAACAAAGAGCCCCGTGGACCAACAAAAAGGAAGGAAGGATGCGTGAAATGGGGTATATAGCTGTGCTATCGATCATGTTGAACAGATTGATGCATTTTGTGGGCGTGTTACACCAGTTTGGAAAATGTCGGGAGCAGGCAAGTCACAAGTGCGATGGAGATGGCAGCTGACGATGACAATTTCCGGCAATTGCCGCGCTTGGCCGATAACCAACCAACCCTAACCCCTATCACACAAAAGAAACCTGACCCTGCAATCCACTCAACCAAATGCAGCAATTGCTCAGGGGGTGCGACGAGTGGTAATTGATTTTGAGTAAGTGCGATGAAGATGGAAAAGGCAAAAATGAATGGGACATGTGAGGCTCGAACTCACGACCTTTGGATTACTCTGATGTCTAACCAGATCATATTATGAGACCAACGCTCTACCAACTGAGCCAATATCCCTATTCGATGAGAGGTGGGCTTGAAAATGCCGCTCATGCGGCTATGCGGGGTTGCCAGGCCGAGACTGGACAAAGCTGTGGGGAAGAAGCGGCTTTCGGCTTGTGCGCAAGCTCAGACTGTGGGCAAGGCAAGAAGCTCACTTCCACTGTGTGTGAAGCAGAAGCTTAGCAATGGAACCCAACAAACGTCTAGCATGACGTGCTGGCCCATCTGGCAAGGAGGAGCGGCACAAGTTCCATCCATAAATCAAGCAGTCCAGCATGAATTTACACAAGTTCTCCGCAGCGCGCCTGTAGGGATAAGGGACGCGGGATGCGGGGTCGCACGGCCCTAACAGGCGGGGTGGTGTGTTGCAGCAGAGCCGCTCATGCAACCTGCGACGAGACACACCAGGCCGCAAAATAAACGACAAAGCAACTCGTCTAAGATAGCGTGACAAGCTTGAGCTTGAATGAGTTTTTGCGAGATAAAGTCTTGCTTTGGGATCCGAACTGGTAGGCTAGACTGTCTAATTGTGAGCATTGCTTGTCCCATGAGACAGAGGAGGGCCTGGAGAGAACGTACAACTACAGCGTCCTTCCCTTGAACACCTGTTTGTTCTTCTGATCGCCATGCTGCCACCCATCGCCCTCCTCGCCAACGTGACTGAACTCCGTTCGAACACTCCTTCTATCAAAACTCCCGCGTGAGAGTGTGCGAGCAATGAAGATGCCGCCCGCGAGACTTGCCGTGTCCGCTTTCGTAGGTCGAGGGATGATTGCCAAATCAATCTGTCATACCCCTGGAGGTACGCCACCCTTATCCCCGCGGTCATGGAGCTGCCTGTCCCCAGATCGGCTACTTTCAGCCAACCGAACTCGAACGTGTGGAATACTTGCGCTCAGCTGCACACCAAGGACTAACTACCGGGAAATGGCATTCCGATGTTGCTCTTAGTTGCTGTCACTGGCCTTCTGCAATTCCGCGCGAAGTGGTTTGGATATCACGCTGGACCATGGGGGGGCGCGTGGGGCAACGAGGAAATTGGTGGGGTAAATGCATGCAGGGAATTCTCATACCACGCAGATAGGAGTTACCCCGCCATGATTTTTTAAAGAATAGCAAACGAGGGAGTCATGTCGCAATAGTGTAGAACTTAAGTACGAGCTCTACATCGGGGGGCACTCCTAGCGCAGCCACCCTCAGCTAAAGCCCTAGCCAATGCGGAGCAAGCTCGCGGGAAGGTCCAGGCTCCCGGGTACTTTCAGTTAGGTCCTTGAATACCAAGGCCGAACAAACGCGGTAGGGCAATCGATGAAAGCCCAGGCTCAACGTTCGGACGTGAGTCGATCTCCTAGCGATGCTCACTTTTAGCATCATGCTTGAATGTCCTTCCCACCCGAATCTTATGATCCTCCTCTTCATATGTGACCAGCTTCTGGCCAGGGAGTCTGACGGCTCGGTCTAAAGCAACCGGCAGGCCACGATGTCTCCCCCGCAGCATCACCAAGCAGAGTATTAGCTTGCTCCCAGTGTTCCAAGCGCCCGAAAACGAGTAGTTCTGCGTGGGCAGTCCGACAGATATGCCGACCGTGCCGTATGCTGACACAACCTCGAAGAGTACATTGAAGACGTTAAATGTGGTCGGATCTTCAAGAAAATGACCGGTCTCGATTGTCGTAATAGCAAAAACAGCAAGAGCGAGCCACCACAAGTCATGAGCTAGTTGGCTACGAATCTGCTGGCTGATAAAAGAGACTTTGTCCTCTTTATCGAGGGTTGCCTTGACGCCGACACCTTGGAACGAGAGGGTGCGCTTCAGTGCAGTCCCGAGGGCTGAGTAAGTGCCTGATTCTTCAGGATCCGCGTCCGGCTGAGGGTCGTCCGCATAAATCCCTAGCGACCGCTCTTCGTAGACGTTGGAGTGCCTCATGGTAATCACGACGGGGTAGACCGAGATGTACATCATAATGACATACATCACCTGGAGACCAGTATATGCGGCCGATATAGGTATCACATAAAAGCCACCACTTCGCACAGCTGACAGATACGCGTTAGGGTCTCGATCGACAGAGATATGGCGGGAATTACCGACATACCGATGGCTTGAAATAGCCCATCCAGGATCCTTGGACCAACTGGAATCGCTTCGATGATGGGATTGCCAATGTTCAAGACTTCAAACAGGAGCCAGTCGATGCTATTGAGAAGCACAAGCATGAAGAGAAGCCACCAAGTAGGCCTGGAGGGAAAGAGGTTGGTGTATACCCGACGCGGGTAGTTGAGAACGAATTCCAGGGTTGACTTGGTATCACAAAAAGCTGTGTCGCTCGTAGCCAGCTTAAGGACTTTCCAGATCAGCCAGAAAATCAGTCGGAGAAAGAGCGGGTATGCCGTGTTCCCAGCAAGGATCAGGAGAGACATAGTGATGAGGATGAAATAAGCTTGCTGAAATGGTATCATATTGAGGTCGATGAGCGACATTCCATTATTGTTGAAAGCGGAGACGGCGTAAAAGATACCGGACCACCAAGCGCCGACGCCGTTGGACGTTGCCGTCTGGGGTGAGTTATTGGCGATCCATGCACCAAGAGCAACGGCCCCTAAAAACTGCCAGAGGAACCCATAAAGGGGAACAACAACAGCGAGCATCTTCAAACTTCGATACTCGTAGCCACCCAATCGCTCTCTCTCCTCGCTGCTGAGTCCATGAAACTGGGCATTCCGCCCAACGTTCCTTTTTCTGAGGATATGGCGCCAATGAAACTCGTGCTCGCCGTCACCTTCTGTTTCGATGACTGAAGATGTTTGGACGGTTCTCCGGGGCGGGTGATTGTTTGACTGATGAGACGAGGATGAGACGGCGTTGGGACGTGTTTTTGGTGCGAATGCTATGTGGCCATTAACGCATGTTCCTGCAGCAGAACTTTCTGCGGCGTCTGGGGTGTCGCTCTGTCGTGGGTCATCACGTTCCGCTGACGTAGAGTGGTCGCTATGAGACCCAGCGGGGTATGAAATCGGTCGCGGGGGTGGATCCGAATCCGGGGAGTCCCCCTGGTTTAACTTGGGGACAATAGGTGTTCCTAAGCTCTGGAGCTGATCTTTGTTGCTTTGAACCTTGCGGATTGACAAGATTCTTTCCATCATAGGCAAGGCTTTCAGTGTCTCGCGGCGTTTGAGAGCGCGCTCTCGCTCTGCCTTGACAATGGTATCGAAACGTCGCTCAAAAGCGTGCTTTCGGGCGAGGACTGTCAAGACCGAGACCCATATAGTGCTACCAAGAACCATAAGTAGCCAGAGTAGAACCTGCTGCCACGTTGTAATCTGGCTGAGATTAACAGGGTTGAGACCGGATTCCGACATGGCTGAAATGACGAGATACAGAGAATCGACATAGCTGACATTGAAACCCGAAGAGGAAGAAACCCAAAAGATGAGCGATGTGGCCAGGCACGCTAGAATGAAGTAGGCGTAGTGGAGGGTGATAAAATTGGCTGGCGGAAGCCAAGCGCGCGCGCGCCTTACCCAAGATCGAAGCTTTGGATGCGTGAGCAAACGGTGGCGCCACCAGCGAGGAAATCTTTGACGGAACATGGTCGCTACGGGATAAGATGTCGGGTGTGGTGCATCCAAAAACCAAATAAGATGTTGGACCCAACGGAACCCGTCCGAAATTCGGAACCCAGAGAGCGGAGGAAAGAGTGGCGTAATCACGTGGTGGCGTTTTGCCAGCAAGTGCGGGGAAGGCGCCCTGTCAGCGGTCAGGAGTAGCTGCAACGGAACAGGAGAACGCTATATCAGTCCGACAATTGACGCCCGCAATTTACGCCTTCACGAAAACTATTTAGTTCCGACAGTCTGCACCGATGACCAATGGCGCCTTCCGCAAATCAAATAGGGTCAACCGTAACCTTCTGCTCGTTTTATGATCCGTCTGCAGCCACCCCAAAAAGGGATCCCACTGTGCTGCATCGTCGTCTTTATTTAATACGGCCCGACCCCCCTGCATTCCTCGTGGGGGTAGACCAAGGGTCCCGTTTCCTGCCAGTTTCGTTGGGATGGTCGAGATGGTCCCACAGCGCGCCAATCCGCGTGTACGTCTTCTCGCAAAAGATGCAGGGACACCCTGAGAACGAACTTTGACCGCAGGTCAATCACGAACTGGCTGAACCCCTCCTCCCGTCGCCGGTTGCTGCTGCAGTGCATTGACGGGGTGTGTCAAGTAACCGCATCGGGTGGCAGGAACCGGCATCCATCCCGTGGGGCTGTGCAAGTGAGTCAGTCGCCCGGTTTTAGCCTGTGGTACCTAAGATTAGCTGCAGCTAGATCATGAAATATTTTCTCGTTCAACTCCCTCTGTCGATCCAAGATACATCAACGACGCAAGATTGTTAATATCCTTAATATTCAATCCTTTGCAGTAAAGTCCGTCTTTACCGTCGTTTATATGCGTCCTAATCAGCTCTTCATCCTTATTAAATACAGGTGATCTTGTCGAAGGCCGCCTGCGGCTTGATTTCTTCCATCCTCCAGTTCTTAGCGGAACGTGCCAAATCCCCGGCAAAGGCGAAAGAGTTCTTCGTGAGTGGGCACGTCGCCCTCCGCCGTCGTTGCAAATCCGGCTATTTCACAGCCATTTAACTGCGGGCCTACTTTCGATCTGGTTACGCCACCGGCGTAGCGATAGATGACCATCGCTCCCAGACCCCGGCAATCCAGCCGCTTAACTTGAGACAAAGCCCACAGATCTACCCTCCGTATTCAGTATTTTGACGAGACGATGGCGGACGAGGGTGCTCTTGATGCCTCCCCAGGTCCATGACGCAGCCGGCAAGCTACGATTGCTTCTATCGAACGACGAGCTGCGTCTCCGCCTAGTTCCGTAAAGGCCTTTGCGGAAGCCTGGCGTCGCGAATGCGAGCACGAGCACGGAACTTGTTCAGAGACCAATACGGGAGAGGCACAACGCAGCGAGGAGGACGGCCTTGCCCGCACCGTATCCAACGGCAGCTGCCCCAGTCAATGGAGCCGGCCTCATGTTCTCGGCGGCGACTCGGCGAGCATAGCTACCAACAGATCTGTAATATAATTAATAACTAAAAGTAGGAGATTACTATTATATAAAAAGAAAAAGGAAAAGAAGAAAGTTTAAAAGTGTTTATAATTTAATATATATAAGTGAAGTTAATAGTGTTTCAATAACTTATTATGATTAAGTAAAAAATAAGTAGTAAATTACAAGGAATTTAAACTACTTTTATATCTCTTTTAAAAAGTTAAATTTTAAGTTAAACCTTTAAAGTTCCCCTTAATATTATTATAGCTACTTTAACCACCTTATTTAATCTAATACATTTAAGAGTTAAGGTTAAAGCCACACAGGGCGTAGTCTAGTATTTAGTAGATAATAGAGTTAATCCTAAGTTAGCTGAATTAAGCACCTTTACCAGACCATTTTCAGAGCTCCATCCTGGGGAACGGCTGGGGGTCCGTGCCACCGTGGACAAGAGCTGCTACTTCGTCAAACAAAAACTCCCGTCCTACGCAAGAAATCGGGTCCTGGCAGGCAAGCACTCGCTTGGAGCACCCTCAAACAGCATCCATGGTCCCAGCTCGACATGCGATCTACGGAACTGCAGGGCTGAAATTGAAACCACTGGTTCCCGTTCGTCCCACGGGCATGCAGTCGGGCCGTGACGGGGCACAGGTCGTCAATTGGGAATGGGGGAGGCGGCCAGCACATGCGGCAGCCCAGCCCTGCCGGTAAGTGGCGAGGCAGACTTCTCAATTGCAGTGCTATCTTATCAGTCCTAGGAGCAGCTGGAAATCCCGCTCATGCCCAGCAGGCTGAGCGGACATTTGGTCAAGCCAGCCACATTGAGGAAGACGGCCGGCTATCACGTTGACCTCGTTGGGAAGTACTGGTAGCATCATGAAGGGCGATTAGGCGTGGTGTTGAAACTTCAAATGACTGGCGAAGGCACACAGGAGGGATGAGGGCAGAGTTGAAGAGATAACAAAAATAAGAATCCTGGGGGGGGGAGGGTGGGG
>Ga0247770_1002285_pt1 | contig 11015 bp, 10 predicted proteins | sample UWRJL136409B6_FD_179943 | JGI IMG/M metagenome (GOLD analysis project Ga0247770, IMG submission 179943) | Plant litter microbial communities from Arlington Agricultural Research Station in Wisconsin, United States - UWRJ-L136-409B-6 | ecosystem: Environmental > Terrestrial > Plant litter >... | reverse complement strand
GCGAGGTGCGGCTGACCACTTAGAAAACGGAAGCCTCGACGGCAACACATAGATTACATATATAGCCCGACGATGATCCTACGACTTCTGGCCGGGTGATTGGCACGGCCGACTACGAGGAGAGGAGATTTTGCTCAGCTTGGGACCCAGTACTGGGGAGCAGCATCCGGAGGGTGACATATCACAAGGAGCCTCAGCTACTATAGTGACGAAGCCTGAATCCCGCAGAATAGTCAGTAAAAGAAGGCTCTAGCTGGAAGTCAGAGCCAGAGGACAGAGTTCCACAAGCAATACAATCAAGCAGTTGCAACCCTTCAAATCCACTGAATCTAGTGTCCAGTCCTTCTAACAACTATCCTACTCAGCTGTCTCAGGCACCTCTAAAGCGTCCTGGAAGTCATTCAGATCATCACCACTTAGTTCATCATCGTCCCGTTCAGCATAGAAGTCATCCTTGGCACGAGACCATGGCGTAAGGCCGGAAAGAAGGCCAGCCGTCCGTTTACCATCCTCAGCCAGCAGAGGATCTGGTGCAATATTGATGACTGAGAGTAGGTTGTCAAACGCTACAATTAGCTCCTCTGCTACGTCCATTCGTTGGCGAAGTATAGCTTTAAAGTCCGCAAGCGTGTAATTCTGATCCTGCTTGGATCGGAGATGACTGGTGCTGGCTAGGATAGCCAACGTCTCGCAATCACCGTAAAGAACCGCGATTTCGAGTAGATTAGGCCCTTTAAGACGGGGGCAGGCAGCATATTCGGCCCAGCGGTCAAGAAATAGGCGCGCAGGGTATTGTGGCTGTTGCACTTGATTGCCGTAGTAAGTGGCGTCTCGCCCGTGGCCGCCAAGGCGTTTATGTCGGCGCCGTATTCGAGGAGAAGGATGGCGAAGCCAACGAGTAGATTATTTGCACATACAATGAATAATAGCCGCATTACGCCATACGCTTTTGTCACACGAATCCTGTCTCTGAATAGCCTCCATACCAGCCAACAGCCTCCATACCAGCGATCGGTCCGATCGCTGGAATTCCATTGAATTACTGCGTGGTTCATTCCAGGCCACAACAACGGAGGAATGGAACTACCCCATTGTACGCAGTATTTAGCGGTTGGAAGCCCTCGGCTTCCAACCGATTGAAGCAATGAACACACTGGTTTTTCCATCGACAGAGCCTTCGATCCAAAGCGGGCAACAGTTGCAACTGCGTGATTGTATTGCTTGTCGTCCACTCCGTCGTTCTGGCTCACGCTGGTTGCTCCACGAAGCCGAAACTCGACAAGACAGACGCCATTGCCCATCACCATGCGGTTTGGTCACACTATGCATCGGCACTTCGTGCCAGAATGGAGTGAACATTATGTCGACTATAACCTGCTCAAATGTCTCATCAAGTTGTCGAATCTGCCGGGTACGATTGCCCTGGTCGTGTCGTCCGTCTGCCATCTCGTGCTAACCATCCCCGACACACAGAAGCCTACCAGCATTTGGATGCGAGTATTTCTTCCCTGGATGAATTCTTACGGCCACGTCTCGACCGTCTAAGCAACAATATCAATTCGGCGGTGCTCGACCCGAAAAAGCTCGGATGGTTCCAAGAGATTAATGCTCGCGCCGTGTGGCGCATCCTCGCTAAGCTCGCGCGACACGGCCAGGTCGATACGCTATCGTATCGCAGCCTTCGGGCTCGATGGCAGACATTGCAATCGGCCTGGGATACGCAACTCGCCTCCATCGTCGACACTACAAGCAGCGGGCCGGTCCTGGCCGAAGTTGCAACTGACACGACTTCTGCTGACGCGATATTGTCAGCCGATGATGACGGGCTTACCGCGCTCCATCTTGCCGTTATCGGCGGGTGTGTGCCAGCGGCATCAGCGATGATTAGCGTGCTGTATGCAGATGGGGGAGAGCGTGCCAGGAATGCCATGGGAGACCTTCTTCTTATCGCTCTCCGAACCCAAAACGACCCCATTATCCACTGCCTGTTGACCAGTTGCGCAGACCTTTATCGTCGCTCCAGCCGCGGCGAGATTGCCCTTCATGTGGCCGTCCAGGTACAGCGCATCGACTACGCCGCCCCCATCCTACAAGCAATGCGCAAACAAGGCGCCAGCCTCGATGTGCCGGACAGTTCCCGAGCCTGGACCCCGCTCTTCTTTGCGTGTGCCAACGGCTGTGCTGAGATGGCTCAGCTCCTCATCGAGGCCGGGTCAAGCCAGGAGCAGCGGGATCGTCTCGGCTGGACGGCAAGGGAGATTGCGTCGTATAAAGGCCACCTGGTTGTGGCTGGCTTGTTTGCCGTCTTGGATACCTCGTTAACGGGTGACCCCGCCAACACCCTCTCACATCCCAAGGCAGACGCCAGCAACAGGGGTTGCAGCCATGACCAACGCGTTATTATTATCAGTCTAGGAGCCACTCACAGCGATCGGGCCGTCGCTGGTCTGGACCTCTCGTCCTGGTTTTGTCGGAAATACGAAGCCGCGTCTTTCGTACTGGACATCTCCGCACCAGGCGCTTCGGAGCGGCGGCGTGTTCCGTTGCCCATTCTCGACCATCAGATGCATGACGCCTTTTGTTTTATCGTCTCCAATACCATCGAGCCATGCTTGGTGTTTGACATGATTCGATTACCACGTATTCCCGGCAAGGAGGTACTAGTCGCCAGCGGGACAGCATTGCTGACGAAGAACGCTAAGCAACTCGGAACCTATCGACAAAGCCTGATTCGAGAACAAAGTGTTCCCATCCTGGAAAAGAGCACAATGAGGATGGCAGGGGTCGTAACCTTTACACCGCTCGTTGTACACCCGTTCCCGCATCTTCAGACAGCTCGGCCTATAGATCTGATGAGGACGTTCCCAACACCACCACTTCTTATCGGCCATCGGGGTGCTGGGCAGAACGTCAAGACACGCAAGTATCTCCAGATTGGAGAAAATACAATCGGCTCGTTTCTCTCTGCTGCTAAGCTTGGCGCTTCTTATGTTGAATTCGATATCCAGATTACCCGCGACCGGCAAGCAGTTGCGTTCCACGATCTCTCGCTAAGCGAATCTGGGACAGACATACCGATTCATGACGTGACCTTAGACCAGTTCTTACACGCCAGTAACACACAATCCCCCCACGGCAATCCCCTCTCCATGCTCGGGCCTGCCCATTCCCGAGAAGAGGCAGGCAGGCCACGCTCTCGTTCGCTTGGCCGCCAGTTTGAAGCGGGTGCGACCCAAGTCCGAGATAGGATAAAATACACCGTCGACTTCAACAAGGGCTTTAAGCCGAATACACGAGGCAGCTTCATACAGGACTCGTTTGCGACGTTGCAAGAAATACTCATTACGCTGCCGCAGAACATCGGGTGTGACATCGAGATCAGTTTGTCTCCCCCCCTCTCCCCCAAGGTTTATTACTGACGTAATGTGGTACAGAGTATCCCCGACTTCACGAAACTGTCGATGCCGGGGTCGCCCCTATTGCTATCGAGCTTAACACCTTCGTTGATATCGTCCTTAACCATCTTCATAATGATGCTGGTAACCGCCAAATTATACTCTCATCGTTCACGCCAGAAATTTGCATCCTGCTTGCAATCAAGCAGAAAGCTTACCCTGTCTTCTTTATCACTAACGCGGGCAAGGTTCCAATGTCTGACATGGATGTTCGCGCCGCAAGCCTGCAAAATGCAGTGCACTTTGCGGAGCACTGGGGACTTACTGGAGTGGTTTTCGCTTGCGAGACGCTGACACTGTGCCCACGACTGGTTGGCCTTGTAAAAGCTAGAGGCCTAGTGTGCGGAACGTACGGAACACAGAATAACCATCTTGATATGGTAGAGGTAATATACTCTTTGCAGTTGTTTTTACTTGCTAGGCTAACTATAAAATAGCTCCAAACTAAAGCCGGAGTTGACTTAATCGTATCCGATCAAGTGGGCCTGGTTGCTAAGAGTTTAGCAGGCCAACGAGGTCGACTCGAGTAGATTATTTGCACATAAAATGAATAATAGCCGCATTACGCCATACGCTTTGCCCAAATGTACATTTCCATGACAAGCGGTGATAGTAGGTCCGGTGACGACGTCTGGTGGAGGACCAGCCTTCTTCGCGATGGGAGAACCGGCGCGCAGGATCAAGACAAGGAGTGGAGCAGATGGTCCCCTGGAAAAGGCACGGCAAGATGGCATTGCGCATCTCATTGAAAAATGGCGCTCAATTGACAGCTATTTATCGACCAAGCTCTTTTTCTCGATCTCCATCGCCCCGCCCTCGACCACGCAATCAGTCTTCGTCTCCAGCGCTGCCCGCTCAAGTCGTCACTGTTCACCTCCTCAGTTTAGTGCATCTGCCGAACTAAGGCAGTATAAATGGGCGCAAGGGGTGGGTTCGGTGGTCTCCGCCCCGGATTGCAAGACGCAATCACACACACTCACGCGCGATTCACGTTCGAGCGGAGGAACCAGGCAGGCCCTGGGCGGCGAACCGCCGCCAGGCTGTCTCGGAGCGACTGTCCTCGCAGCACCAAAAGGTCCCACTGCCTTTATCAAGCCGGTTCCCAGGTTTCTCCACGGCGTCGGCGCGCCGAGTACCCCAAGCGGTGGTTGTTCCCCCAGTAGCCTGGCCAGTTCTACGACATCGACCGGGAGGAGGCGGACGACGCAGGCTCGCACGGCAGCCGGGATAGGCAGGTCGACCCCGAGCGCGTCGTCGAGGCGGCTTTCTGTGTTTTGGCTTGATATCTGGCCATCTTACCGGTTAGTTGTCCGGTTTTGCGGGCTTGCAAGGCAACGGCTTCGTAGCTGGCGTGGCCTGCCCTACGGATGGCGGCAGGTTGCTCTTTGGTATGCCGGAACACGTGTCCGTCTTGGACGTAGGGTCGGGCGGGGAAGTGAGGTTCGGCTACTTTGTGCGGTTCTAAGCAGTAGTTGGCGCAGTGCGCGGGTCTATCGCAGGTCCCGTGGGGCTTGCCGCCGCACATGGGGCACCTAGGTTTGTCGTTGCACGTCTTTTTGCCGTGGAAGCCAAGGCGCAGATGGCACTATACGATTCGGACTCGGTCCTTGACGGGGCGGCTCTTCCTTGAGTTCAAGAGGGTGAACGGTGACCTGACGGGATTCAGGAACGAGACAACCCACGTCCGGAAGGGGTTAGCCTCCCTAGAGAAGTTGGACCGGATGGCCTGGACGGGGAGGGGGTTTCGGCGTGCCCCCGCCACGTGAGGGCCGGGGTCTCTCGGCATCCCTCCGTGCGTTCTTTGAGCTCGTCTCTCGTTTCGGGTCGTCTTTGCGCTCGAGCTCGGTCGTGCGAGCGGGCGTCTTCTCGGAGAAGTTTTTGTCGCTGAGTCCGCGGCCGCGGTGACCAAGGCTATGGCCTGGAAGACTTCTTTAAGGATGCGGCCATTCCATTTTTGAACAGCCGCGGGGTCGAACCTATCCTATGCGTAGCTTACATCACATGCCAAAGATCTTGTTACCTTATCAAGCACTGCACACTGGATTCGATGGATTGAAGGGGTTGCAACTGCGTGATTGTATTGCTTGTCGTCCACTCCGTCGTTCTGGCTCTGGCTGGAAGCCAGAGGCTTCTTTATAGACTCTTCTGCAAGATTCAGGCTTCGTCACTCGAGTGGCTGAACCCCCTTCTTTCTGACAGTATGAGTATATATAAACGGTCAGCCGCCTTCTTGGCAATACGGAGGCGAATCAATGCTAAAGATAAAAATGAGTGGCGAAGAAGTGGAAGATTTTCAGAAAATAAACAGTCGGCGCTAATGGTGCGAGCGAGGGTGGAGTGTTGATTTGAAGTTTGTTTAATCGCACACCTTTAGGGGGCCGAAACCGGCAGTGAATTTGCAGAGAAACGATATTACGGGTGTGGTGCATGGTTAAGCGGGTGCTGAGGTAAGCGGGGTGGCCAGGGGAACCAGGCGCCAATAGAAGCCGCATGATAGACAGGGTTAGGGTTACATTGTTTACTTTCGCCCCTGAGATACTATCTGAGGAGGCTGAGGTCCACTCTGACACCTACTCAGTTCGCAGAGGTCAAGAACTTGCTTGAACGCGCATTGGTGCGATTCTCCGTGCGTTTTCGTACACTATCTCGGGCCACGCCCATCACCTCTCAGCCCCCTATGAATCGATGTGCCAGACGGCACTCGGGCAACACCCCGTACCAAAAATGAGGGCGGACCACTCGCTCTAGCATGCTTGAGCGGCGGACACACGAGCGCCATCGCATTCTTCTCCAGGGATGGGCGGTGATGGTGACTGCCGCAATGTGAGGCTGAACCTGTAGGTCAGAATCGCTCGGCGCTGAAACCCAGGCAGCACGCAGGTGGGCCACCTTCTGCCGCTTGGGCCTGTCTTCATCCGATTTAAGTGTGGTCAAGACTACTGCAGGCAACCTTTGTGCCAGTCGAGCCTTCTCCGTATTTCCCCGTGAAAGAATCTCCCTCCTCATGGCTCACGAAAGTTAACGGGATACCCGTTGAAAGGGCGAAGTCAAGTGCGGCATAAATCCACCTCACTCGGATGTGATTAAACGTTGGTTCCAGCGTTGGACCTGGCGCTTCATCTTGTTACAGAGGAGGAAAGCTTGACTTATGGATATGCGCTCTCCGATAGCCAGGTTAGGAAGGAAAAAGACGAGGAGAAAGCTGAGTTGGTCGCACTGGGAAGCTAGAGAAAGTCTAGAGCCACTTCTATGACGGGAAATGAGACTCTAAGCGCCCGTTTTCATCGCAAAAGGGTGAAGATGGGCAAAAAGGCGCCTTGGGGTGAAGGGCGCCCCTTTTAAGGTGATCACTCACACTCGGAGTTCCGGCCCATTGTCTGTTACCATGGTGAGCTTCGCGGTCATGGAGAGAAGGAGCTGAGGCTTGGAGGGGCAGGGTGGTTACTCACCGTCGTTCAACTCATGACGATGGCTTTACGGAGGTTCGTCCTGGGCGCTTCTTGCTGTTAGCTGCGACCTGCCACCACCTCGCCGGACAGACACTTCCTGGGCCTTGACGCCACCTTTATCACTCACGAGTCACGCCAAAGGACTTTACTCGTGGCAATCTCCCCTCGCCCCTCAACTGAGCACTTTATCCGCCGTAGCGGCTAGATCAAGCTGTATCCGTCTCAAGCATCTTGTGTATTCTGTCCTCTCGACAAATCAAGTGCTTGGCTGTTGGATGAGCATCGCGTTGCGGAAACCAATATTGAGCCAGGAAACGCCCCGTTAGCCGCGCGTGACGCCGTCCGACAAATCCTCGCCACCAACAATACTCTACCGTGCCCACCCCTTGGTCGGAAGGGTCCCCAATATACGCCACACCAACGTGCATGCCTTCTACGACCAGGCTTTCCGTCGAGAGTCGGCCACACATACGCCACGCTTGAAGTCCGCACCCGCACTGTGGCTCGTCTTCGAGGGGTGATCTATTCAGGTCGTGCTCAGTACTGCGGGGGGAGGCACCCAGGAGCAGCGCGGAGCAGCGCGCAAGTCATGACTGTTGAATCAAGTAGTCAGTTATTTGTAGTGAAAAGAAGAGTGAGGGAACGAAGTTGTACTCTAACCAAACATCTCGTCAAGCATTGCTTTCGAGCCCGAGCAGAGAGCCCGATAGCGTCAGGGTCAGCCGCTCATGTTCACTCTTCTCAAACCGACGGTGAGACTGCACTTCTCAGCCCCACGTGAGCTCTCTTCTGAAGGGCGTAGAATTAAATATCTAGTGCGCCAAATGCTACGACGTTCGCAATTTCCCAGCCCATTAAAACCCCCTTCCCGATTTCGGCGCGGAGAATTACATGCTTATCTGCAGGCGACGTTCACCAGAGCGCCGAAGCTGCGTCGACCCGTCCTCAGTAGGATCTAGATATGATGGACGGGATATGAGAATGAAAGCATAATTATTTACAACGAAACATATCTCGACGTACGTGGCCGGTGACCCAACGTTTGTCCAACTAGGTCACTGCATGGGCGAGCATATGCTCAAATTGCGGTGCACGACTGTCTTCTCGACATGAGGTAGCGACATCGAGGGCGGAATAGGGGACGGGGGGGCCAGAGTGTGACGATGCCGTAGACGGCAGCGACCGAAAAGACGGTCAGGGTCAGGTCAATCGGTCGCGTCAATCGGTCGGGTCTATCGGCGGCGCAGTTATCAGCGGCCAGAGTCAATCGGTCGCGTCGTCAGTTTGCCGCACGCACGCTCCCTTTCTCGTTTCCCCGAAAACAACAATCATAACAATGTCAGACGCCATACATCCAGCCTCGTTCGAGCACCAGCTGCAATTCATTTTCACCTCCATCCAGCACGATAAGATTGTTAGCGCCGATGATGTCTTTTTCTTCAACGACGTGGAGACGATGGGCCCTTTTCGATGTTGGAGCGAGCCCGTAACAACACCAACACGGCCGTTTTCAGGGCTCGACGATGCGATCTGTAGATGCAGCACTGGCCAGCGCCCTACCAAGTCTTGCGGAATACAAGACTCTAACATGAGACGCGGCGAGCAGTGGGCTGAGGCGTTCCTTCGGTTCTGGGTGAGCGCGAGTATGAGGGTGGAGGAGCAGGATGGGGCGCTTTTAGGCGACTTCCGACGGTAGGTTTTTTTTTTTACCCCTTCCCCTCTGCTCCTTTGTCTTTTTCGACCTGTGCTGATAATGATGATACCTTTTCCTGGGACCCCTTAGAAGGTTACCTACGCCAATATCGATCCAGACCTCATGGCACAATGGTGGGCGTGTGGGTCGTCGAGCGATCCGTAGTTCCTGAAGGGTGGGAGAAACAGTGCGCTACACCTGCCCGACCTGGCCACTGGACTTGCATTATGTCAGACGAATACGTCGATGACGACAAGAGTATCACATCCCCTTGCATCCTCCAGAGCGAGATGCTAGCTTGTCTTGCCCTCTTGTGCCGTCAGATGAATAAACAGTATGTCTGGAATGCTGCGGAACAGTTTGAAGGATAGGAGCTAGACATCCAAGATGGCCTTGTTAAGGTTACTGCTATCACCTTTACCGGGATGCATGTGCGTGTCGTCCAAGCCACCTGTATCCCCCGAGCCTCCTCGCCGACAGTACACTTCACGTATCGAGGGACTTTCTTCATCGGTATGGGCCTGGCCAGCTGGGATATTGGCGTTGCGCGCGATATTATCCGGTGGATGATGTGACCTGAGGAACCACCGCTTCCGCCTACCGAGGAGGGAGCCGAGCAACAGCAACAACCACCATTGCTTCGGCCGGCCACCAAGGACGGAGAGCGTCGTAGAGCGTTGGAGGAGTGGGCCGCCAACGGCCACCGCGTTCCGAGCAGCGGCTCTGATTCTACAACCGACAAGACGGCTCGGTCAGGTAGCTCTAGCCCTCCTCAGTCGACCAGCTCTAGTCGATCGTCTGATGACGGCGAACAACGACAAGGAGGAGACGGCTGCAAGTGCCTGAACCCTCCTCCTCCTGTTATCGACCGAGGAGAGTGAAATTTTCATGTTCAAGCTCAACGGGGTCAGTAATGGGAGGGGGCTCATTACAGATTGTGTGCCGAGGATTTGGCACTTACAAACGCATGAGGGCGCAGGAAAGTCTGGCGTGCAGGTTTCCGAACCACTGGGAGTGAAGGATGCAAGGCTTTCGTTCTGACATGTACCACTTCCGCCGATGCTATCGCGGCTTCGGTCGCGGTCATGTTCGTAATTTCGGATCTTGCGTTCCGCCTTGGATTGATGAGGCTTTTCAAAAGGAACGCAATCGCTGGTGGAGGGGTGGCGCGCTGTCGGGATTGGAGGATGTTGCGTTGCGCCGTTGCGGGTGCCTTTTCTGCTGCTGAGTTGCGCGCCGTAGTTTGTGCGACACACGCCGCACGCCGTCTCTCGTTCTTTGCCCTGTCTTCCCTGCAATGCCCTGGTGAGAAGGTAAACCTTGGCGTAGCCGTACCCCAGTGGCGAAGTGGCCTGCAAAGTGTATCTATCACATCAGGGGGAGAGGCACCAAGCATAATGAAGATACGGTGCATGAGGGCTGCGCGGGGCATTTGCAGCCCGAGACTATCCCAAATACAACCCAATACATCACCCCTTACATCAGGCTGGCCACGTGAGCTCGTGCACGCAACGCGGGGGCTTTGTCTGCCCCCACAGCTGGGGTGTTTGTATTCTCTTCTTCATCTTTTCACTTCTTTTCGCACGCCTTGGACAATCCACATTCTACATCCACCAAATTCATAAGGCGGGCGCTTCCTGCACCGACGAGGGACCCGGTCGGGCGACTTCGTGACGAGCACGTCGTCGAGCTGCATGATGCTGTCGGAGCCGATCGAGTTCTGCAGGCTGATGGTGTGTTCGGGCATCAGCAGCATGGGTGTGCCATTATGCAGCGAGAGGAAGCGGTTTTAAAAAGACCAATATCTTGCTATTTAACCTTACTCAAATACTTAAAGACCGCAAAGTTACTATTAGGGACTTACCCCCTTCCCTAAACCACTCCCCTACACTAACTAACCTACTTATTACGTTAGTAACAGTACTATAAATTTCTAAACAGAGCAGAGATATTTATAACAGTTTCCAGAACACCTTATAATACCAGTCTCCTTCCTCTCACAATGTTCAGAACGTATTAATTAAGTCAGAGAAGGTGTTTAATAAACGTAACGTTAGGTTAGCTCTCTTAAAGGTAAAGATCACGTACCTAAAGGCTTAATAAGAGGTAGAAAGGCCTTATATGAAGAATAAAGTCAAAATTACGGTTCACGATAGGTTTACCGGTATGGAGGCAATTACTCAGGCGAACAAAGCCTCTATAAAACTCCCCAGGGCACCTAAGTGGAAGAGGATAAAAGACCCGGCTCCCATCGTACAAGAACGTGTAGAGGTCATTCAAGTATTTCACAGGCTTCAAAAGGCAGAGGAAATGCAATAGACATCAATTTGTACTGATTTTAGCCCTGTGGTTATACATCTGTCACGGTTATTACAATGGGGTACCCCACTGGTTCGATGATCGGTTAGGGGGGGATTG
>Ga0247770_1002284_pt1 | contig 11019 bp, 10 predicted proteins | sample UWRJL136409B6_FD_179943 | JGI IMG/M metagenome (GOLD analysis project Ga0247770, IMG submission 179943) | Plant litter microbial communities from Arlington Agricultural Research Station in Wisconsin, United States - UWRJ-L136-409B-6 | ecosystem: Environmental > Terrestrial > Plant litter >... | reverse complement strand
CGCGTTCTACGGCTACAATCCCGTCATGCTGGCGGCCATGTTCGCGGTGCGCGACCACATGAACAACACCGTGGCCCGCTGCGACTTCATCGACACGCCCGGCGGGCTGATGTGCTGCGAGGCGAACATGGCCGCCAACCTGGGCGGCTGGCATCACCGGTTCTGGCGCGAGCGCTACCTGCGGCACCCCGTGCTCATGGACTTCTGCGCGCGCGAAGGGATCAGCCCGGCCGGCCGTGACGTGCTGGCCACCTGTTGCGAGCACATGGTCGCCGACGCCCTGGCCAGCGGCGTGGTCGAGGACGGCGGCGAGCTGAACGTGGTGGTGACCGTGTACGGGCCGCCCACCGAGGACGCGCGGCGCCACGCCTCCGAAGTGTACGCGGAGCTCCTCCGCCGCACCGGGCGCGGCGTGACCGGGGAGCTGTTCCTGTCCCACGCGCCGGCGGAGGAGCTGACGTTCCGGGAGCTGGACGTGTACATGGGCGAGCGGAGGGTGCACGTCCTGTACGAGAACGCCATCCAGATCGTCCCCATCCAGGTGCTGCGGGCGCAGGTGGCGGGCCGGATACGCGAATACAACGGCGGGCTTACGCGGATGTGGGTCGACAAGCGCAACCTCGCCCTGCTTTCCGAGAACGAGGGGCTGGATGGGTGGACGGAGGAGGAGCGCGAGCTGATCCGCGACCACATCCCCTGGACGCGCCTGGTCTCCCCCCGCACCACCACCTGGCGCGGGGCCGAGGTGCAGCTCCCCGGCTTTCTGCTGGATCACCGCGACGACATGGTCCTCAAGCGCGGCCTGGGCTTCAGCGGCGCGGACGTGCACGTGGGGCGGTACCTGGCGCCGGACGCCTGGGAGGCGCGGGTGCGGGAGGCGGTGGAGGAGGGAGGATGGATCGCGCAGGAGCGGGTGGAGTCCAAACCGTACTTCTACCCGCCCCAGCCCGGCGCCGCCCCCGTTTCCAACAGCGTCATCTGGGGCCTGTTCTGCACCGGGGCGCGGTACGCCGGCGGCTGCCTGCGCATGCTTCCCCAGGGCGCCGGCGAGGGCATCGTCAACGGCGCCCGCGGTGCCTACGAAGGCGCCATCCTGGAGGTCTGACCGCGTACCCGCTGGGCCGTCGCTGCCTGCCGGGTTGGCGACAAGCCGATCTTTTCCCCCGCGACCGCGAGTCCGGCGGGCACGGCTGATGGCCACCGGCTCCTCCCTCCACGGCGGGGTTGGCGGGATCGGGAGATGTGTGGAAGGTGGGGATACAAATCGGGCGGCGGCCGATCGATTGGCCGCCGCCCGCGTTTCGTTCGCGGATGAAATCTCCGGCTGTTCAGGACGCATGTGCGATAAGCGTGCGCTCGGAGCGTCGAGTACCCGCAAAGGCATGGCGGAGGATGATGAGGAACCCGCGAATCGATCTTGTTTCGGCCCCAACATGGCGCTTCGTTCACTTCGGCATTATCGTGTCCGTTTACGATTGATTCTTCTGTTCCTGCCTCCCTGAATGCGCCTGGGCGAAGCGATGGTCTCACGGTTGCCTCCTTCCAGCTCCCGAGAAGCTCGTCCGCTGAAGGCTCCCCCGGCTCCGCCTCCGGTTTCAGAGCTGGACGTGCCGATGGAGATCCATGGCTTGCTGGGAACGGTGCTCTGGAAGGCGCTGCGGGATGTACGGATGTGCTCCGGGGAGGACGCTCGGGAGCGAAGAAGGCTGCTCCGTCCTCCGAACGATGGGGTGCGGGAGCGGTTCGCCACCGCATCGGAAGAGGCGATCGAACTCGCTCCCGTCCTTGGCACGTTCATGTCGCTGCTCGAAGACCCTGCCGTGGTGGAGCCACGGGACTTGGCCGTGGCGTGCCACCGGGTCCACGAATGGGCTGACCAGCGCGGGCTGGAGCTGACGGCGTACCACTTCGCGGAAGGCGCGGCCTACGCTGATCCGAACGACCCGGTGCGGGCTAACTTCGCCGCGCGCATGGCACGGCGCGCGCTGAGGAGAAACCGTGCTTCGATGTGGTACTGGCGCGCGTACAAGGTGGCCGTCCTCGCGCGGAACAAGCGCGAGTCGGTTTACGCGCTGCTCGGATACGGCACGATGATGAAGGACATCGGCAACTTCAGGGAGGCGCGGAAGGCATTCGACCGAGCGGCACGGCGGGCCGTCGGCAGCGGGCGCCGTCGTGAAGCGGCGGAGGCGTATCACGATCTTTTCACCATTGCCCTGGAAGCGGGGAAGTACCGTCTTGCCGAAAGGCACATGGCAACCGCCCTGTCGATCTACCCCGCGCGGCACGAGCGCATTCCCGCGTTGGCCTACGACATCGCCTTTCTCATGATCCGCCGCCGCCACTATTCCAGCGCGCTCTCCGTGCTGGAGCGGACGGTGCGCCTGATCGGCCGGCGCGAGGAGCAGGCACTCGTCTGGTCCGCCCTCGCGTGGGCGGCGGGTGGAGCGGGATGGCGCGAGCGCTACCGGGAGGCGGAGCGGCTGGCTCTGGAGCTGGTTGCCGTCTTCCATGACTTCGCTCCGGCCATCTACATCCATCTGGCGGAAGGGTGCCGGGCGCTCCGCGACTGGGAGCCGGCGGAAGCCTACGCGGAGGCTGCGCAGGAGAGCGCGCTCGAGCGGGAGGAGTCGACGCTCGCCCACGAGGCGTCCGAGCTGCGCGCGGCGATTCGGCGCCGGGAAGACGCGCCCGAGGAGGCGCCGGAAGCACAGCACGCCGAAACCCTCAGGCGCTCGGCCCTTGCCCGCCTGGAGAAGTGGCAGGCTCCGGGCCCAGGACGACCCGGAGCCGACCCGTCCGGCCCGCCTTAGTGGCCGGACCCAAGGGTGTGCCCGCCTCGTTCCAGCGCCGTGCTGTCGCCGGCCGTCGTCTCCATCGAGACGGCGGCCGTCGTGCTTTCGGAGTCGTCGCGGTGTCCCGACCCCAATGTGTGACCCACGAATCGAGGGGAGTCGGTATTACGAAGCTCCGCCCCGCCGGACACGGTGGGAGATTCGCCGCAGGCGGCAAGCGCGCCGCAGAGAACTCCGGAAACGAGCAGCTGCCGGGCATTGAGCATGGTCGCCATCCTGTTCGCAAAGTGAGGAAGGGGAAGAAAGGAGCGAGCCCAATGTAAGTGTCGGCTCACGCTTCCAGCCACGAACCCACACCGGAACGTTTTCCGCCAAAGACACACATTCTGTTTCCCGCCGCGGGCTTTTACCCTCGGCGCATGACAGAGGCGCGTGCTTCCGAACCCTCCATCCCTCCCGATCCCGCACGGTCGGCTTCCGCGAATCGCGGGCGCCACACGCTGGGAAGCGATCACGATTCGCCCCGCCCGGCCCATCCCTGGGCAGAAGGGGAGCACGCCCGCGACCGCCCCTCGGATGACGCGGAGGCGGGATTTCCCGTCTGGTGGCGCTCTGCCCGTGAGCGGGCGGGACGAGGCGGGGGCGAGCCGGAGCGGATCCTTCGCCGCGTGCTTGAGCACGTCGAGAGCGGGTGGGCCTGTGTTGCGCGGCTGGAGCTCGTCTGCGAGCGGAATGATGCGGAGCTTCACAAGCGCCTGCGCCGGGACGCTCGGCTTCCACACCTGGTGGCGTTCATCCAGACGGAGCTCGTCGCCGCGTTCGGGCGATTTGCCCGGGAGACGGCCAGCGCGGTTCCCGGCGGAAGCGGCGAGGCCGGCGCTCTGGATCCCATCGCGCTTGAGCGGAGGGCGGGGCGCTTCAGCGAGGTTCTGGCCGTGGCTCACCTCGCCGTCGCGGACCCGGCCGTACCTCTGGACCTGCGCGAAGCCGTGGAGGAGGCTGCCGCCCGCCTGTCGGACTGGGCTCCTGAACTCGGTGCGCTGCTCTCCGCCCGGGCAATCGCACTTCACGAGCGCGGCGGCCATCTTCCTTTCCTTTAGCGCCAGCCCCGCAGGCAGGTAGAACCGGCCGGCGACGTCCATCACCCTCCCGGGGTTGGCGATACAACCTTGGAGGCATGAATGATCGACCGAGCGGCGCCGATGAACGGCGCGCCCGCGCACTGCGCTGTTTGGCGCAGCTAGCCGCCCAGGGCGCGGGCTACGAGCTTCGCGGTGTGCGGGGGTGGGCTCATCCCGACGACGTCCAGGCGCGTCTGGGCGGCTACCGCTGGGCGGAATGCCTGGGCGCCATGGCCGAGTCGGGCCATCTCGACCGGGTGCTGGTCAGCGCTTCGGAGGCAGAGCGGCCGAGCTTCGTCTACCGCATCGCGGAGACGGGACTGGAAGCGGCGCGCCCTCTCCTGGGCACCGCAGCTCCGTCGTCGGTGCCGGCACCCGGGCCCCCGGAAGCGACGCTGCGTGTCCACGTGGGCCCTGGCGGCCGGTTCGCGCTGGAGGCGCTTCGCGACGCGTACCGCCGGGGGCCGAAGCCCCACCGCATGCACGGGGAGCCCGGCTGGCTTACCCCGAGCGAGCTGCGTGAGCCTGTCGACACGTGGAACCGGATGCATGGGAGCGTCGGCAGCTACCGGAGCATCCAGGACACCGACATCGTCGCGCTTCTGAAAACGGGGCTGATCGAAAAGACCCACGTCACCCTCGCCTGGGGCCGCGAGAGGCCAGTCGTGCTTTACCGGGCCACGGATACGGGCCTCACGGTGGAGCTCCTCGAGTGGGACGGGCCTGAGGAACCGGGTGAGACGGCGGAAAAACGCCGCGACGAGGAGCCGCATCAACGGCGGTTTCCGTCGGGAGTGATGTTCGGAGGCGGCCAATAGCGCCGCACTATCCGAGGACTGGCCCCGGCCGCAACGGACGCGCTAGGTTGGTCGCGATCCCGGCACTCGCATCTCCGCGTCCCATCTCCCGATGACTCGCACCTTCGCATTCTTCGCGGCGGCGTCGCTCGCCGCCGCGCTTTCCGCTTGCGGCAACGGTCGGCCCGTGCCCGCTCCGCCGCCTCCTCCCGCGCCGGCCGTGGCGCCGGAACCGGTAGCCGCGGCGCCCGCGCCGACGGTGGCGGTGTGCGTCGTGGAGGCGGGGCAGCTGCGGGAGGTGCAGGCGATGGTGAGCGGCGGGGATTCGCTGCTGGCGGACGGGCGGCGGGTGGCGGACGTGTATCCGGCGGCGGCGTTCGGGTCGTACGCGTCGGCGACGCGGTGGTACCTGGCGGGGATGCCCATCACCTACGCGGCGCGGCGGTACACCAAGTACCAGGGGCCGCGCGTGCTGGGCGTCGCGGAGGTGCGGCGCGCGGGGGAGTTCCTCGGGGTCCCCGTCTTCGTCGCGGCCAACCATCCGCAGGCGGAGCGGCCGGCGGTGATCTACGTGCCCACGCGCCGCGGGTGCGAGTTCCAGGCGTATCGCGCGGAGCTGATGGCGTGATGGCGATCCACGCATCCACTCCCGCCGTCCAGCATCACCATCACCATCGGGATCGGGATCGTCATGGCTGAGCGGAAGCAGGGGGCGAAGGGGCCGGCCACGGAATCGACCGTGTCGGGGGCGGACTGGTACGGGGAGGACATCTCCGGGCGGAGCCACGAGCGCGTGCTGTTCGTCGACCTGGATCTCACGGAGGTCGAGAACAATGGCGCGGTCTTCACCGAATGCACCTTCCGCCGGGCGCGCTTCAACGTCTCGGTGCACGAGGGCGCGGCGTTCGTCAACTGCACCTTCGAGGGGTGCAACTTCTACGACGCCACCTTCACCGACTGCAAGCTGGTGGGGTGCCGGTTCGACCGCTGCACCTTCGACGCGCTGAAGGTGTCGGGCGGGAACTGGTCGTTCGTGGCGATGCCCGGCGCGGACCTGCGCTCCGCCTCGTTCAGCCGCGTGAACCTGCGCGAGGCGGACCTGACGGGGGCGCGCTGCGACGGGGCTTCGCTGCGCGACGTCGATCTCTCCGGCGCGTCGCTCACCCGCGCCAACCTCTCGCGCTGCGACCTGCGGGGGAGCGACCTGAGCGCGGTGGATCCCGAGACGGTTGCGATCCGCGGCGCCGTCATCACCTTCGACCAGGCCATCGTCATCGCGGAGGCGCTGGGGCTGGACGTGCGCATGGAGTAGGCGCGCCGCACCCCGCGCCGGCCACCTCCCGCCGCTCGGCGGCAGCCGCGGCCGACCGCGCTCCATCGATCATCGATCCTGATCCGACCCTCTTCCGCGCCGCGGGGGAGGGTTCTTCCGTGCGCGCCAGGGATCTCGCTGGTTCGGAAGGGAACGCGAGACGTGGAGAGAGCCAAGGTGCCCCTCCGCATGGGGTTGTGCCGCAAACACCTGGTGCGCAAGAAATTACGGGCCGCCGCCGGCGGGTGAGCGGCGTTCAACGCGGAAAGATCCGGCCCCGGGTTGGGGGCGTACCTCCTCATGTTCCACGGCCAATTCCGGCCGAAGCATCACAGACATACGAGGGAGGGCGGTATGAGGATCCCGCGGCAGGGAGGCCTGCGCGCAGCGCTGGTGCTCACGGCGGCAGTGGCGTGCGCCGGCGTGCTGGCGGTTCGCGAAGGGGTGGGCTCGGACCACCAGGACACGCCCGAGGTGGAGCTGAGCCCCCGGCTGGACATCAACGACGTCTACGCTTTTCCGGGCTCCACCGAGGACCGCATCGTCCTCGTGGTGACCACGCAGTCGCCCATCACCCCCGCCGGGACCGCGGCCGCGCGCTTCGACCCCAACGCGCTCTACCAGATCAAGATCGACAACACCGGCGACGCGGTGGAGGACCTGGTCCTCCAGTTCCAGTTCGACGACCTGCAGGGCGGCGGGCAGCGCGTGGCGCTCTTCGGGCCCATCGCCCCGACCACCACCGGCCAGTTCAACCGCGTGGCCAAGGCGACCCCGGACATCGTCGGCAACATCAACACGGTGCTGACCACCGGCGCCGGCGCCACGCAGGTGCAGCTCTTCGCCGGCCCGCGCGACGACCCGTTCTACATCGACCTCGACCAGTTCTTCCGCATCCTCCCCGACCGGCGCCCCTCGCGCGGCCCGCTCTCGCAGATCGGGCCGGCGCCCGAGGCGAGCGCCTTCCGCCCCAAGTGCACCGGCGGCGTGATCAACCCGGGACAGGCGCAGTTCGACCAGACGCACGGCTGCGCGGCGGACTTCCTCCGCACCTTCAACTCCATGGCCATCGTGGTGGAGCTCCCCGAGGCGGCGCTCAAGGGCGCCGGCAACAACATCGGCCTCTGGGCCACGGTCAGCCGCTGATGGCGGCCGGCTCGAATCCATCGCGAACCAACCAAGAGACAAGGGAGCTCCCCATGAGGAAGCGGATTTTGATGCTGCCCGCGCTGAGCGTGGCGCTGCTGGCCGCCGCGGCGGCGTGCAGCACGGACGAGACGCAGACCATCGTCGAGGTGCAGCCCCCCGACACCGTGACGGTGAACATCACCGACACCGTGCGGATCGGGAACACCACGGTGACCTTCGACCAGATCGAGCGCCTGGCCAACCCGCTGGTCAGCGAGGTGACCATCGAGAAGCGCGAGCACCCGCACTACAACACCAGCGTCCCCAGCGAGGACGTGGCGCAGTTCCGCCCGCAGATCGCCCGCTTCATCACCACCGTGGCGGGGCGCGACCCGGCGTACGCGAACGCGGTGGCGGCGGCGCTCACGCCGGACATGCTGCTGGTGCGCACCGACAAGGTGGGCGGCGGGCCCTTCGGCGCCAACGTGGGATGGCTGACCTACGTGCTGGACCCGGCCAACGGCTACGGCGGCCGCAAGCTCATGGGCGACGACGTGGTCGACAAGGGGCTGGCGGTCATCTTCGGCAACGCGCTGGGGAACAACAACAACGTGAGCCCCGGCCTCGTCACGGACAACGTGGACGACGACGAGAAGGCCGACGCGGCGACGTTCCCGTACGTGGCGACGCCCAACTGATCGGAAAAGAAAGTCCTTAGTGCTTAGTGCTTAGTGCTTAGTGCTTAGTGCTTAGTGCTTAGTGCTTGGGGATCTCGATCGGAGGATGCGAATCGGCGCCGCGCGGGGCGGGGGGAGGGTCCCTCCGCTCCGGCGCGGGCCGGACGGCTCACGGGAGGAACGATGAAGCGAGGCACGGCGGCCGCGCTGGTGGCCATTCCCATCGCCATCGGCGGCGGGATCTGGGTGGCGGCGCGCGGAAGCGGCGGCGAGGTGGAGATGGCGGCGCCGGCGTTCGCGGCGGCGGGGGTGAAGGCGGACGCGGAGATCCGCGACGCCGACATCGCCTTCTACGAGGCGCGCACGAAGGAGGACCCGTACGGCGGCTCGGACCGCTCGCGGCTGGCGTACCTCTACCTCCAGCGCGGGCGCGAGACGGGCGACTACGAGGACTACCGCCGCGCCGAGCGCGCCGCCCGCGCGGCGGTGGCGGCGCGGGCGCACCGCAACGCCAGCGGGTACCTGACGCTGTCGTCCGCGCTGCTGGCGCAGCACCGCTTCGCGGAGTCGCTGGAGGCGGCGCGGGTGCTGGTGGCCATGGATCCCGACAAGGCGTCGTACCGCGCGCTCCTGGGCGAGCTGCAGATCGAGATGGGCGACTACGCCGGCGCCCGCGGCACCTTCGGCTCGCTGGAGGGGGACGAGGAGAACCTGGCCGTCGCGCCCCGCCTGGCGCGGTGGGAGGAGGTGCGGGGGAACACGGACCGCGCGCGCTCCATCCTGGTGGGCGCGGCGCGCCAGGCGGACGGGCGCGGCGACCTTCCGCGCGAGCAGGCGGCGTGGTTCCACCTGCGGGTGGGCGACCTGGAGACGCGCCACGGGCGGCTGAGGCAGGCGGACGACGCCTTCCGCAGCGGGCTGAAGCGCAACCCGGGGGACGCGCGGATGTACGCCGGGCTGGCGCGGACGGCGTGGATGCGCGGGCAGTGGAAGGAGGCGATCGGCTTCGGCGAAAAGGCCGGGGACCGCGCCGACTTCAACACGCTCTCCGTGATGGGCGACGCGCACGCCGCGCTCGGGAACCGGGCGGAGGCGGAGCGCTTCCACCGGAGGATCGAGGACGGCAACGCGGCGAACCCCGAGCCCTACGCGCGCCAGTGGACGCTCTTCCGGCTGGACCACAAGCGCGAGGTCCCCGCCACGCTGGCGCTGCTGCGGCGGGAGATCGAGGGGCGCAAGGACGTGCTGGGCTACGACATGCTGGCGTGGGCGCTCTTCCGCGCGGGCGACTTCGCCGCGGCGCGGGAGGCGTCGAGGCAGGCGCTCGCCCTGGGGACGCGGGACGCGGCCGCGTACTTCCACGCGGGAATGATCGAGCGCGCGCTGGGGAACGAGGACGGCGCGCGAAAGCACCTGCGGACGGCGCTGGACATCAACCCGCGCTTCCACCCGCTGTTCGCGGAGGTCGCGCGGGCGGCGCTGGACGGGCGGGCGCTTCCGAACGAGTGGTAGGCGGACCGGCGGGCCGTGGCCCAGAATCCCGACGCTACCCCCGCCACACCGAACCCCCGGCAACGGGCCGGCGGGCACGGGTGACGTCCACGGTCCGCGGCCGACTTCTGATTTTTTCTTCACCTGGTCCTGAGAGGACGCGATGAATCGAACCTTGAGCCTGGCTCTCGCCGCCGCCCTGGTGGCGGCGGGCGCGGGCGGGGCGAGCGGGCAGGAAATGGACGGCCGCAGGGCGGGGCGGTTCGACGTGGCGGTGTACGCGGGCGGTTCGTTGAGCAGCCCGTGGTTCGAGAGCCGCACGGTGACGCTGAACGGCACCCCGGAGCCCACGCAGAACGACGACGCGGAGGAGTTCTCCCCCGGGTACGCGCCCTTCTTCGGCGCGCACCTGACCTTCTGGGCGACTCCGATGCTGGGGCTGCGGGTGCACGGGGCGTACGCGCCCATGCGGCCGCCCACGCGGGCGCAGGACGGCTTCTTCGACGGCTTCAAGGACGTCGGCGATCGGGCGTCGTACGAGCTCAACAGCTACTTCTACGACGCCGAGTTGGTGGTGCGCCCCTTCTTCAACGCCACCCGGAGCCGGCTGCTCAGCTCGGTCTACCTCTGGGCGGGCGGCGGCGGGCTGACGGTGGACCAGGCGGGCGAGGACGTGGAGGCGTGCCGGCCCTCCGTGCGGGTGCTGGGCGGCTGCCTGAGCTACGCGCCCAAGCAGGCCACCGTGGGGCAGGGAACGGCCGGCGCGGGGATCGACCTCTTCATGCTGGGGCGCTCGCTGGCGCTCTTCGGCGAGGCCGGGGTGCACGTCTACGACTCGCCGGTGCACGTGGGCGACGAGTGGATCGGGCCGATCACGGCGCCCACCGGCGCGCAGGTCCGCGTGGCCGACGACCGCGTCGCGGTGACGCCGCGGCTGGTGGTGGGGCTCAAGCTGGTGCTGGGCGACCTCCTCCCGGCCCCGGTGATGGTGACGCCGCCCCCGCCGCCGATGGAGGTTCCGCCTCCGCCGCCGCCTCCCGCGCCGCCGACGGTGACCACGACGAACATCCGGGTCTGCGTGGTGCAGAACGGCGCGCTGACGGAGGTGGAGGCGATGTACAACACGGCCACGGGCGACACCATGACGACCACGGGCCAGCGCTTCTCCGAGGCGTACCCGGCCGGCGCGCAGTACGCGGGCGGCGCCACGTGGTACGTCAACAACGAGCCCGTCACCTTCAACGGGCGGCGCTACGTGAAGTACGGGCTCCCGCGCGTGCTGGGGACCACCGAGGTGGGCCGGGCCGGTGAGTACCAGGGCGTCAGCGTGTTCTCCGAGGGCGGGAGCATGAGCGCCGACGTCATCTACATCCCGGTGCGGCCCGGCTGCGAGTTCCAGCCGTACCAGACCGAGGTGAAGACCGGCGGCGTCCGCGGCTGACGCGGACGGACGGCGGTACGACGATCCGGGGCGCCTCGCGAGAGGCGCCCCGGATCGTTTGCATTCCCGGAGCGATCTGTTCCCCTCGGAGGGATGAAAGCCCGTGTCGAGCCGTGGAGCCATCGGAAGTGATGAGTATCGAAATTTTTGGTTCATCGCGGATTTGGTTGCAACTCGCCCGGAAAGGCATCCTTGATCTTGAGGATGAAGTAGGCGTCATCGCGGAAGCCGTAAGCCTGGCGCTTGATGACCTTGAT